>PVBE010158086.1_pt1 | contig 52198 bp, 34 predicted proteins | sample 1631181 | NCBI WGS metagenome assembly PVBE01 (sample SAMN08397723, study PRJNA350692) | Marine metagenome, whole genome shotgun sequencing project. | isolation source: water | place: Pacific Ocean | collected 2012-04
CGCCCAGTAATTCCGATTAACGCTTGCACCCTCCGTTTTACCGCGGCTGCTGGCACGTAGTTAGCCGTGGCTTATTCCTCAGGTACTGTCATTATTCATCCCTGAGAAAAGGGGTTTACAACCCGAAAGCCGTCATCCCCCACGCGGCGTCGCTGTGTCAGGCTTTCGCCCATTGCACAATATTCGTTACTGCAGCCCTCCGTGGAGGTCCGGGCAGTGTCTCAGTCCCGATGTTGCGGGCCAACCTCTCAGTCCCGCTACCCGTCGTCGCCTTGGTGAGCCATTACCTCACCAACAAGCTGATAGCACAGGGGCCGCTCCCTGGCCGGTAGGTCTCCGAAGAGATCCCCACCCTTTGATCACTGTGCCATGTGACACCGTGGTCTCATCAAGTATTACCTACAGTTTCCCGTAGCTATCCTTGTGCCGGGGGTACGTTACCCGTGTATTCCTCGCCCTTTCGCCACTCTAATAGTTCTCCGAAGAGAACGTTCGCGTCCGACTTGCATGTTTTAGCCACGCCGCCAGCGTTCATTCTGAGCCAGGATCAAACTCTTCACTTGATTATCATTTAGACTCGATCGCCAAACGTCGACAACCGAGATCCATTTTGAAAAGATTTAACTCTGGTTGGTCGGACCTTTTAAGGGGTGGTCCGACCGATGGTCTCTAATTAACCGTAAAGATCAATCAGAGGCCAAAACTCAATATCCTTATCATATTTTGTATGGCAGTCACGAGGATATTAAGTCGGTATGCCAAAGGAGTTGCATACCAGGATTATTCCCGAATCAATCAGAGCGTGACGCTCCCGTTGACCGGGCCACATCCTCGTGACGACAATTCACACTGTTCACTTTTGAAATAGCTTTGCGGCTTTTCCGTCGCCCTTATCGGCGTTGGCTTTGAGTCTTTTGCGTCGCCTTGCTCGGCGACGGGATGTGGAATTCTAACGATCTGCTGAGCAGTGTCAATCGAATTCCTTTTTTTCGCAAAGTTTTTTTTGTCGGCCTTTCTCAGCCGCCCAGCGATTCGTCTTTTGTGTCTGCTGGGTTAACCGTGCGACTCATCACAGTCAAGCCAATATATCGACCGCGAATATCGCCGTCAATACTCTATCTTGTTTTTTTGCAATTATTTATTCGCGAGGGGCTTTGGGTTTCTTCGAAATCACCTGGGGCGCCTTGGCCAGCAACGCCTTGACGCCGGGGTAAACGCGATGCTCGACCTTCTTGAGAGCATCAAGGGTTTTGACGTAGTCGGGGTCCTGGACATTTGCATAAACCGGCTTGCCGTCTTTGGCTTTGCACAGTCCCCAACCGCCGGCGCTCTTGGCCAGCGGAGCCTGCAGGGCGGTGCTCTGCGAGGCGTTGGACAGGTTCATGTGGCGAACCCGCATTCCGCTGCGAGCGATTCCCCACTGGCCCGGTTCGCCGCCTGCGTGGACTGCGGCGTGCGCCGCCGAGAGTCCCGATTGCGTGTCAACAAAGTCGTTGTGATGGCAGCTCGCACATCGCTTCTTGTGCACGCCGCTCAATACGCCGCGAGCTCCGCGGTTCAGGACAGTAGGGGACTTCTGTTTGCAGTGGCCGTAGAACGGGACGTTCGAATCGATCCAGAGGAAGACCGCCAGTTGATCCTCAAACGGGATCGTTTTCTTGGAGTGTTTGGGGTCCTGGATGTACTTGGTTACCTTGCTCAGGACAGTGCCCCTGTTCAGCGGCGACTGCTCGTCGCAGTCGTTGGTCGGCTGGGCGTGGGTGCGTCCGGTTCCAGGGGTGTAGTGGACCAGCATCTTGTCTGTCAGTTCCATGTACGACATGCTGTAAACAGTCGTCCTGTCGCCAGTAAGGTTCAGGTTGCCCTTGGGCTTGGCGCCGGAGTGGCACTTGATGCAATACTTGTCCAGGACCGGCTGCACCGTGGCTTCGTATTCGATGATGCCGTTAGTGCTTGCGCCCCACTTGGGCATCTTGGGCCTTACAGGGGCCTTCTTGAACGCCAGGGCGGCGCGGCGCAACGTCGGCGGGGCTCCGGACCCTTTTCGCTGTTCGTGGCATCCTATGCAGCTTCGCGACTCGCCTGGCATCATGTGGAAGTCCGAGCCCTGGGTCATCAGCATCTTGCCTTCCTTGTCCAGCACGTGGAAGTAGAGGCTCCGCATCGCCGGTACTTCGAAGTTTGCCGAACCGTCGGTCTCGATCGGCACCAGCCCGATGCAGCGGTTGGCGTACCAGATGGTGCCTACGCCCATCGCTCCGCCGCGTCCGCTGGACTGGATGACCTGCTCCATGACCGCCAAATACTTGGCCCGGCCGCGCTGGACCTCCGGCTCGATGCCCTGGTAAACGTCGTGCATCATCAGCGTGGCTTTCTGCGTCCAGTCGGGGTCCTTGAGCATCAGTTCAAACAGGTTGACGTTCGCCACCCAGTTTGGGTTGGTTGTGCGCGTGGGAATGATCGGCGGCTTGGCTTGCGGAGCGAACACCTGGGCGGAATGATTCCCTTCTGTCCCGGCGGTGTCTACTATCAGCTTCTTGTTGCCGGATCGGTCCAGCAGGTACAGGCCCACTTTGCGATCGGGGCGCCCGCCGTATGAGACTAAGAAGAGCTGTTCGTTCAGCGGCTGGATGTCCTGGTAGGCGTAGCCCGGAGGCCTGTCGCCTACTGAGGCGGTGTCAGTTGTGACTCTGCGGAATCCGATTCCGTCGGCCGCTTCCTTGCCGCGACCGTTCCAGACCATGCCGACCAGCCCCGTGAGGTTCGCGTGGTGCGGACCGAAAACCGTCAGTACTTCAGGCCGCCCCGGGATCTGCCTGGCCCGGCCCATCGAACGCGGATCGATAACCGTGTTGCCGAAGAACAGATCCATGCCTGTTCCGTCAGGGTTTTGGAACCACAGTGCGTGGCGGTTGAACACGTTCTTGTTAACGCCGTAGTCCCAGCGGGTAAAGAGGATTCGCCCGTCGTTCATGACGCTGGGGGACGTGTCGATCGTGAGATTAACAGAGACGGCTTTTCGGTTCTGGCCGTCAGGATCGCAGGTGTAAAGCAGTTGTCTCGGTCCGCCGCCTTTGCACGGCGAGATGCCGACTTCGTTGTCGAAGAAGACGAGCTGGCCGTTAGGCATCTGGACCGGCGACTGTCCCTGCTGCAAGCGTTTGAGATTCTTTCCGTCAACTCCGACTGAGTGGATCTGACGCCCGCCGCCGATGTAGATCTTCTTGGCGTCCCACGACAAGTCAATTTCGTGCATGGGGCAAGGCGCCTCGAAGAGCGTTCGCAGTCGTTTGGATTTCGGTTCGAACACGCGCACCGATCCGGCTTTCCTGCCAACGCCGGTGAACATCATCGAGTCGTAACGGTAGGTTTCCCTCTGCAGGAACAGGATGTCGGGCAGTTCGCCGATGGTCTGGTCCCAGAGAGCGTCCAGCGCGTCGGTTTCAGCGAGCACCTGTCGCACCATCGGATCGCCAGTGGTTTCTATCTGGGTCAGAAGCGATTTGACTCGCTTTTCCATCTTCGCCAGACGAGCTGTGTGGCGATCGCCGGCCGCTGACGTCGGATATTTTTCCAGCGCCTTTTCGATAGCCGGAACGATGCGGCCTTTGGAGTCTATCGCCGCGTGTTCGACACCGGCCATCGGTTCGGGATAGAACTTCAGGTCCATCAATCTTGCCAGCGAATCGCTGTAGTGGACCAGTTCAGTGGCCTGCTCGATAATCTGTTGGGGGGACTGTCCGGTTGTCTTGATGCGAGGCGCCTTGCAAGTTCTGGCCGCGTAATCGGCGAAACCCGTCGCCAGCGCCGAGGCCGCCAATGCGTTCTTGCTAACCGGGGGCGTTTTTTTCCCGCGGCGCCTGACTGGAGCTTTGGGAGTTCTCAGCATTTTGGCCAGTGCTATCTGGCGACGATCTTTAGGCGCCTTAAACGTCGCATAAAGGCCGTCCCAGACATCGGCGATCCGCTTGGTCTTTGCTTTCGATGTCGCGAATTTTTCGATCGAAGCGGTGTAGGATTCCAGCCATGAACCGCGCTTTACAAACCAGTCCGGCGTCTCGGCCAGTTCGGTAAGGTACGGCAGGTCGGTGGCCTTGTTGATCTTCAGCGGGCGCCACAGTCCTTCGAATCCTCTTTCGTGACGCAGGTTGGGATGCATCCCGTGAATCGAAAAGGCGAATCCGTGGTAGTGGCGGTTGTTTGTGAACTTGGCCAGGAAGTGATTGGCGCCCTGTTTCAATTCGACTTTGGCTTTCGGCGGCATGTCGCCGCGGGAGTTCTTTCCGCCCCATTTCTGGATTTCCTTACCGTTGACCCACCAGGTGTATCGCCCGGTGCGGCGCCAGTGCTCCATGCCGTAAGAGCCCATTCGCCTGTCGGCTTCCGGGGCCCGGATGATGCAGTCTATCTCGATCGTCACGGGCTTTGACGCCGTGATCGTGCGGTAGACGTATTGCGTTTCGCCGGCCGCCGGCGCTGCTGCACGCGGAAGCTGCTGGTAGTAACCGTCGATCCATTCGGTGTGCGGGGCCCATTGGCGAACTGCTTTGGGAGTCGCCGGGAAGTTCGGGGCGGGGTATCTCTTTGTGAGATTCGGGAGCCCGCCGGCGGCGAGCGCCTCTTTCTCGACATCGTAAACGGTCTTGTAACTGGTCTCGACATTGGTCATCCAGTTGACGTGCGGGCCCTGGTCGCGGAACGGTCCGATGCGGCGCCACGGGCCGACTTTGACCCCGGCGCCTTTCACGACTGCGCCGGCGGCCCGATAGGCGGTCCGTTCGGTGAACGCCGCGGCTCGGATCTGAGCGGCCGCGTTGGTCTGAGTTGCGGCGTGGATTGATGAGACGAACGCCGTCAGGCAGAAGGCTGACGACAGCAGGACGGTTGCGAATGTGCGAATACTCATAGCTTATGCTGCTCCTGTTAATGTTCAACGATATCAGGCGAGACCCGTATTATATCGGCTTGACGGACTCTAAACAAACGTATGTCCGGTAATGTAAACGATTCTATTGGGTTGAGATTGCATACTCTGTGCGGTTCTTGCCACGGGCTCTGACTGAGGTTATAACGGCGAATACGAAACCAAACTCCAGCGGAGCGGTCAACATGATAATAGCCGATCTGAATAAAATCGAAGGACGCACCTATCCGGCTCGCCGGCGCACGCAGAATCTGGTTGGCGGTCCGTCGCCGATCCAGACAGAAAACTTTTGCATGGGCTATGTTACGCTCGAGCCAAACGGCGGGCAGGTCCCCTGGCACGACCAGGAGTCCGAGGAGGTCTATTTCGTGATCTCCGGGACTGGCGAGATGTGCGTAGGTGATGAACGCCGCGAGCTTTGCGCCGGCCAGGCGGTTAATATCCCGCCGGGAAGCTTTCACCAGATTACGAACATTGCCGATGATCCTCTGATGATGATCTACTGTTACGGACCGGCGGGCGACGTGGCCCACTGGCGACAGGAACTCGACGGCACGCTGCCGAAAGCCGGCGTCGATGTCCCGCCTCTGCCGGATGGCGCTCAACCGCAATGCACCGACGCGCCCGGAGAATAACGAAATGAAAACCCACACAGTTGGAATAATAATGAACGGCGTGACCGGGCGCATGGGCACGCACCAGCACCTGATGCGTTCGATCGTCGAGATCATCAAAGAGGGCGGAGTGAAGCTCGATGACGGTTCGGTAATAATACCCGATCCGGTGCTGGTCGGGCGTAATCCTGAAAAGCTTGCCAGGCTGGTCGAGATGTCCGGAATCGATAACTGCTCGACCGATCTGGACTCGGTGCTCGGCGACGATCGTTACAGCGTCTATTTTGACGCCCAGACGACTACCCGCAGGGTGGCCGCTGTCAAGCAGGCGATCGCCGCGGGCAAGGATGTTTATTGCGAAAAGCCTACGGCCGAAACGCTCGAAGACGCCGTGGAGTTGTATCGTCAGGCCGAGTCCGCCGGCGTGAAGCACGGCGTCGTCCAGGACAAGCTCTGGCTGCCGGGGCTCCGCAAACTTCAGCAACTTCGCGACGACGGTTTCTTCGGCCGCATACTCTCGGTGCGCGGCGAGTTCGGTTACTGGGTCTTCGAGGGTGACGACGGTCAATTGCAGCGCCCCAGTTGGAACTACCGCAAGGAAGACGGCGGAGGGATCATACTCGACATGCTCTGCCACTGGCGATACGTGCTGGACAACGTGGTCGCGCCGATAAAGGCTGTTTCATGCCTGGGCGCCACGCACATTCCGCAACGTTGGGATGAATCGCAGCAGACCTACGACTGCACCGCCGACGATGCGGCGTACGCGACGTTCGAGCTTGAAGGCGGAGTGGTCGCCCAGTTCAACTCTTCGTGGTGCGTGCGCGTTCGCAGAGACGATCTGGTTACGTTCCAGATCGACGGGACGGATGGGTCGGCGGTGGCGGGGCTGCGCAAGTGTTGGACGCAATCGCGAACAGATACGCCGCGACCGGTATGGAATCCGGATATCGATCGGCCCGAGAGTTTCTACGACGGGTGGACCGAGCTTCCCGACGCACAGCCGTGGGACAACGCATTCAAGGTTCAGTGGGAGCTGTTCTTGCGGCATGTTGTCGCCGGCGAACCGTTCCGTTGGGGCCTGCTGGAAGGCGCAAAAGGCGTTCAGCTTGCACAACTTGGGATGGAGTCTTGGGATAAGCGCAGCTGGGTTGATGTATGGGATCTTGAGTAGTCCAAATCCGCGTTTGGGCGGGAGTATGCTGGTCAGTTGGCTGCACCGGTGTGGACGTTTTGTGGATAACTTTTTATTGCGCTCGGCGCGGCTCATAGGGTCTTGCATGGATTCGTTTTGCGATGGAGTATGGGGCGCCGGCTGGGATCACCTTCTTGGATTATCAACGTTTTCATATTCCGCGGGATAGAATAAGTCATGTGGCCTGGAAGCCCCGTTGCTGCGAGGCGGATCAGGCTCGAGGGCGTTAAGGCGAACAAGGCTTGAAGAAGGGGACGGGTCGGGAAGGGATTAGAAGGCTCGGTCCTGAAATCCAGCCGGAATCGTATCGCGGTTACGTGGATCGGGATGTACTCGCAATAATTTTGTCTTTTTAATTAAGTTGGAGTTATTCCCGTCCGATTCATAGTGGACGGCGCATCGGTCCGACTAGCTTTGGCTCGCGTTAAGCGATGCATGTCAGGACGATACGCAAGCGGTTCGGTTGAGAAAGGATAAGTCAGATGGTTAATGTCAAAGGCGAGTGGGCTGAATTCACGTTCTATCGACCCGATGCTGCAAGTGTCTTTCTGGTAGGGGATTTCAACGATTGGCAGGAAAGTCAGTTGGCCATGACCAGACGCAACGATGGCGATTGGGTGGCTAGGATACGTCTGCAGGCCGGTGAGTTCAAGTTCCGCTATTGTGCTGACGGACAGTGGTTTACGGACTACGCGGCGTTCGGAGTACAGCCCGGTCGATTCGGCATGGACAGTATAGTAAGAGTTGTCCAGCAATCCCTGAAGGTAGTCAAACGCGTTCTTGCGACGGAGGCTGCGGTCGCCTGAACGATTTACATACGCCGCACACGTGCGGTCCGAAGGCCTCCGGATAGTGTCCGGGGGCCTTTTTCGTTGTACTTACTCCGAAACCGTTTCGGCGCCGGCTTCAGCCTCTTCAAGTGATTCCTGGGGTTCTGCTTTCGGCTGGTCGTCGCCGGATGTTTCCGGGGCGTCCTGGGGTTCTGCTTGCGTATCTTCTTCGGATTCCTCGGTCGGCTCGCTCGGCGCCGGGGCCGGGGCGTTGGCTTGCGGCGCGGGGCGCAGTTCGTCGGCGCGGGGCAGATCGTTTAGGCTGGCCAGTCCGAACACTTCCAGGAAGCGTCGCGTCGTTCCGTAAAGCATTGGGCGTCCGATCACTTCGGCCCGTCCGACGATCTTGATCAGCATCTTCTCCATAAGCTTGCGGAGCACTTCCCCGCACGCCACGCCGCGGATCGCTTCGATGTCGGCGCGCAGAACCGGCTGGCGGTAGGCCACTATCGACAGCGTCTCCATCGCCGGTTGCGACAGCTTCGATTCCGACTTAGCCTTGAACAACCGCGACAAAACCTGGTGATACGCCTCGAGCGTTTGCAGGCGATATCCGCCGGCGATCATTTCGATCCGGAACGCCGATCCGGAATCCTCGTAACGATCGTTGAGTATGTCGATAGCATCGGTGACGTCCCGCTTGCTGGAAAGTTCGGCCACCTGCAGGATCTTGGCCGCCGGCAGGGGAGTGTCCGTCGAGAACAGGATAGCCTCAACTGTCGCCGCAATCTCCGCAGCCGTCACCGGCTCACTGGCTTCGGCTTCGTCGGCCTGCCCGGGCTCGTCGTTCTGTTCGACTGTCTCTTCGTCGACCTGTTCGACGCTATTCTCGTCGCTCTGGGCGTCGGGGGCGTCGTCGGTCTTCTTGTCTGGTGATTCGCTCATAGGCGCCTAGGGTACTGACCGGCGCCCCGAGTCGTCAAGCTTGTAGAACGTTTCTCGCCCGCCGCCTCGGGAAACAGCCCATATGTTCGGATGGATCGACAAACCGACCAGGCGAGGTTCACAATTGCTTCACAGTTTTCGCCAACCGGCGCGGTGGGCCTCGAGTCGTCGACTTGTACGCATGCGGAGGCATGGATATGTAATTGCCTGTGTTTGCTATTGTATCGTGATATTGCGATGTCGCTCAGTGCCTGTTTAGAGTTCCTCGCCGCTGTGTGCATGCGTTTTCTGTGAACCTGGGACCCTCGCGATCCGCCCCGGCGCGTTGGTCGCCAGAGTTAACATAACGTTAGTGATGTAGGCATATTATGGGCATTGTGTCCCATTGTGCTTCGTGGCAGACGTTTGATGATGTCCTGCGTATGTTCACAGGCGTCTTTGTCCGGTTCGTGCTTGACGCAGGAGGGGGATTTGCGGTATACTACTTACCGTTGAATTTGGGTTCGTTATTGCCGAATTAACGAAAGTCCGCCTGGGCCGGCGGGTTCTATTTTGAGGGCGGGGCGCCAGGAGTCTGGTTCGCCCTTTCCCGTCTGCCTGTCGTTGGCGAACAGATCATATACCCGCATTGTCAAATTGCACTTGAGCCGCCGCAGAGAGGTTGAAAATGAAAGCCAAACTAATCGCAACATGCGTCCTGGTCGCATCTTTGACCCTTGCCTCCCAGGTCCGGGCCGACTGGACGGAAACTAACAATGACGGCGGCCCCGGAGCCCTCGATCACGCCGCCACGTGGGTCGCGGCGTGGAACGGCGCCATTCCCGGTCCCGACACCGGATGGGACACCGCGGCAAACCTGGCGGCCGCAGGGTTCGGGTCTGATCCCGGCTGGACGGGCAACGTAGTGAATATCTCCGACGAAGACGCAACCGCCTATGCGGCCGCGAACAAAGTCGAGAGTTTCACTGATGTAAAGGCCACAGTGGCCGTCAGCACCGGCGATACATCCGAGGAGTTCGGCGTGCTCGTACGCGCCAGTAACTTTGCCCACGGCGCGGCGATATCCGCAGTTTCCGGTTACGGCGCCACATTCAGCGCAGATGGAGCCGACGCGGTCGGCGAGCCGATGAAGTTCAGCCTCTACAAAATATCCGGCGGAGCTATTGTGCTCTCGGACGTGAAAACCCCGCTGGTCCCGTCCGGTTTCGACGACTTCATCGCATACATAGAACTGACTGCAGAGGGCTCTGAGATCACCGCCAAACTGTTCATGGACAAGGGCGATTCGAGCCCCATTGCGAGCGCCAGCCTGACAGACGCATCTCCGATAGCCGGCGGCTACACCGGAGTAATCAATCTCGATCTGGACTCGGCCGGCATCGACGCCTACTACGACACGCTGACGTCAGAGGCGATCCCCGAACCGGCGACGCTCAGCGCGTTGTTGCTGGGCGGAATATTCGTACTCCGCCGACGCAATCGAGCCTGAATTGTCTGCGGATGAAACAGAGATGTCCGGGGGCCGAAACTTTTCTTCGTTGTTCGCGTAACGGGGCGCTTGGGGCGCTAGAATGGGTGGAGTTCGTCCGGTGGACTGATTGGTAATCCCGCCTTGGCGAGCTCATTTAGGTTCCCGTTCGGGAGCGTCGAAATGAAAAGCGTCTTCGCGAATACCGCTTTGATCAAGCAAGCCTGTGTTTGGGTTGTTTGCGGTTTTGTGTTAACCGCAGGGGTCAGTGCGCACGCCGCCACGGTGAACTATACGTTGGACAACGTCATTCTGGACGACGGCAATACGCAGATGACTGGGGAGTTTTCCTGGACCTACGATGATCCTGAAGAGTTCGGAGACGGTGAAGGGGCGTTCAGTTTCTTGGATATCCCGTTTACATCACATGACCATACTAACCTGACCGGCAACTTTGACGTTGAGAATTCTATCGAAATCACATTTCCCGGCAACGTTCACGACGATGGGTTGGATATCACTCTCTTCCTGTTGCAGCCGCTCACGCCGACTACGTCTGCGGCAGTGGATCTGGTGCGGAGCAAGTACGAGATCGGCGGCAACGGTTTTCATGACGGGTTGTTTCTTAGCGGAACGATCGCGCTGGTCACCGACCCGCCCACGCCGGGCGACACTGACGGCGATAATGATGTTGACGACACTGACTACGGGAATCTCATCATCCAGTTTGGCGGCCCGCCGGGGGCGGACAGCGCCGACTTCAACGATGACGGCAGAGTCGATCTGGACGATTTTATCATAATGCGCGGCAATTTCGGTTTCGGAGTCCCGCCTGTTGCGGCCGTCGAGTTTGGGGCGACCATACCCGAACCGGGCGTCCTATCGGTCGTAGTCCGAGGCGCCATGGGCGTATTGCGTAGGCCAAGGCGTTCTTGGAAACTCTGGTGAAGAGTGGTCAAGAGAACCCTGTAAATCTCCGATTGCAACGCCGAATTCGATCGACCAAAGTGTCTGGCTGGGCAATAAATTCGCAGTGAAATAATGTTAGTTTCATCGCTCTTGCAACCTACTGTCATCTGTTCAATTGCACGCAAGAGAAAAACACTCTCGCACTGCTCAAGATAAACTGGGACTTCACGCTGAAAGACAGGGATAATGCTTGCACGGCCGGTGGCAAGAGAATTGAATACGTCAATGCTTGCCGTGAGGTTAAAGCCACGAGGCCGATTAAGTCACCGAAGTTCTCCTCCGTCGGTCAACGGGTAAAACCGACGCCTCCTCCGCTTCGGCGCCGACATTGTCGACAGTCCGCTGGAACCGCGGCGGCGGGATTGGGCCGTCGCGGTTCCTTGGGCTGTCCGGCATCAGGTTCGAGAGGCTCAACGGCGTCTGCTTTGGGAAAAAGGGGCATGCGCATGGAATCGCTCTGTAGCAAGCTGGAAGTTCGGATCGAGAAGTTCTGTCGAGAGTTCTATAACAAGAATATCCTCACTCCCGTGGTCGGCGGTGTGGATCTTGGCGATACCTGCATCGAGACTGTCAAGAATTCCATAGCCCAGGTCGATGGACAATTCGCGGAGGTCGATAGTAGGTTACTCCATAATGAAATGACTCTTATCCGCTTCGAAGTGTTTAGTCTCGCGTGGCTTCACCAGGCCGGTGACAGGCACGCCGCAGCACAGAGCGAATGTACGAAGCGATACCTCGAAAGCCGCGACAGGGAGGATATATGGGAAGCCCTGGAACCTTATAACCGAGCCGTCGCGCAATCCGGCGCCTTGGGCCACACAAGTCAAACGGCGTCCGGCCAGACGTACCTGGCGTTCCTCGACAGCATGCGTGCGATGTTGTTCGACGAGTGGAAGAAGCAGGGGTTCGATCCGAAAGTTGCCGTCAGAGCCGCCAATCGTCTTGCGACGGATGTGGCGTGGAACAGCGGGTTTACAACGGGCGCCCTGATGCTCACTCTTTTCGATCGCCTCGGTTGCTATGCAAATGATGAGGCTCAGTTTTGCCTGGTGGCGGTTATTCGAGACTTTTATGATGAATCCCACGCAGCGATCAAACAGATCCTGATACAATCGTAACCTCTTACGCAGGTGGAGTTGGCGGTAGAGCCGTCTTCGTCAGCCGGCCGGGTCGTTTGGTGTTGAAGATGACGGTGGGGGTTGGTACCTTATCGCTTGGTTGATGATCGACCCCAGTTTTGTTGTAAATGGGAAATATCGGGTTTCGGTTCTTTCGTTTCTTGTCCATTTGGGAGATAAAGGAAATGATGTGTATATCGAAAGCTGCGCGATTCAGATATTTGATCGCATTCGGTTTGGCGGCTGTTCTGATCTTGACGCCCTGGATGTTAGTGATGGGCCAGACTAAAGAGGCTCCGACCATCCGCAGGGACACCGATTACGTGAAATACGGCGTGCCCAAGATGGGCAATACTTTCCGGACCGAGGCCGAGCACATGACGGCGCTGAAGGTGCTGGGCAAGCTGGCCGAATCCGATCCGAAGCTCTTGCCGGGTTTCGTCCCCGACGGGGTCAGCCACCGGACCTTCCAGCGGTTGACCAGTCCGCAGAGGCTGTCGACCGATCCGACGGCGTCGAAGTACTTCGACGCACTGGAGGCGTTGTACCTCAAACACCGATCCGGCGGCGCCAAGATCTTCGACGCGATTTTTGCGCGAATCAAGACCGCCCGGATTAGCTACATGTCCAATCACCTCAAGTCGAAACCTTCAGATAATGAGAAGTTCTCGGCCGAGGTATCTTCATCCCTTCTCGGGTTCGTCGCAGCACGACTCGACGTCAAGGATGAATTCGGCGTCGATTTCCAGTTGAGGATTTCGAACAACGATTCGCTCTTCAGCCACGCGATCAAGAAGATGCCGCCCGCGTTTCAGGAGAAGATCGTGTTGAAGATCGACGAGATGGTCGCCGCGAATCTCGAGGTCGCCAAGAAACGAAAGGTCGTCCCGGACTTCATGGAGAAGATGCTCAAGGCCAACCCGACGGTGCGGCCCAAGGCGATGAAGTTCAAGATGAAGCACGTAAAATTCCCGGACCTGGCCAAGAGTTGGAAGCTGACTGACCTGAAGCAGGCGTTCGAATGGCTCAGGCGCCAGAAGGATATCAACCAGGCCGAGATGCCGCGCATCGATTCGCCGCTGCTGCGGAAGATGCTGGACCCCAAGACCGTCAAGTCGGCGGCCGCTGGCGAGGGTAACGTTCACCAGTTGATGGCCGCCATGTCGACCGCTCGAGGTCTGTATCTCGAGGCTTTTCGAATGTACCAGGCCGCGGGTCTGAAAGTCTACATGAACGAGGCGATACCGCTGCTGGCGACGTTCTATCAGCTCTGGTGGGAGGATATCGAGAAGTTCGAAGTCTGGGAGAAGAAGATGCAACTGTTCGACAAGGCGTTCGCCAACAAGTTCCTGCACAAACAGTTCAACAGTAGCGCCATGACGTTCTGCGCCTGGACGATAAACGATGCGGCGTACGCACGCATAAATTTCCCCGCCGCAAGCACATTGAAGTTCCAGGCGTTCGCTGCAGAGCACTATCCGCAGGCGTTCAGAATGATGTCAGCCGAATACCGCACAAAGGCCGCCAGCTGGTTCCTGCGGTACAAGAAGAACACTGACAAATGGGTAAAGGGCGCCGGGCCGAAGTGTCCTGAAGGCCTGCTCGGGCAGAAGGCGATGGTCGACAAGATCGCCGCCGCCATCAAGAACTACATGCCCAAATCCGTCAAGTGAAGCGGCGGGGCGGTAGGCGGACGTTTCCAGCCAGCGTTCGACGGTCGGCGTTCCTGGCCGCTGTTTGGACGACTATTTCGGCGCCGCGTCGAGAATGCCGGCGGTTATCAGAACGCCCAGCACCAGCAGCAACAGTCCGATGACGGCGTAGAGTACTCTGGCTCCGTTGCGTCCGATCATTTTTGACATCCGGGCGCCTTTCCTGGAATTCATGAAGAACTCCCAGTCGCAGATCGAACCGAGCAGTGCGAATATCCCTATAGCGACGAAAACAAGTCCGATCGGATTCATGCAGTTCCGCTTCCTTTCAGCGACTGTTGTGTCCCGATGAATGTGTCGTACAGCGGAGGATTTTTCCACGCCCGCGCGGCCGGGTCAAGTCCCGCCGCCGGTCAATTTAGGACCTTGACGAACTTGCCCTTCGATTCGCTCCATGCGGTTTTGACCTCGAGGGTGTTTCCCATCGCCGGCAGCAGGGCCCGCATGGCGGTATGCATGTCTTCCACTGTGTCGACCTGCATTCGCCACCGCTTGCGGCCGGTGGGGGTTACGTACCATTTACCCTGGGATGGTCCGTGTCCGCCGAGTTTTGAACCTGGCTCCAGTGATGAATGCTGAATATCGGTCACGAGCATCTTCTGGTTGTGCTTGTGTCGGCCCAGGAGGTCTTCCGGATTGGATTGGTCCAGTTGGTTGTCGTCCTCCTCGGAGCCCCTGTTGCTGAACAGGGCGGCCAGGAGTACGCCCACCAGTCCGAACTGGGCGGCAACCGCTTGTTTTCCGACGTCGTTGGTGAGGGGCTTGTGTCGGATGAAGTAGATCGCTCCATTATGCACATACACTCGATAATATCTGTCGCTGGTCCAGGTCGAGATGAACTTCACATTAAACGGCGTGATGTACGATTCTCTGGAGACCGCAAAATTCGCCGGCTCGTCCGCCAGCGGGATCTCGCCCTGCAACGGTATTTCACCCTGCAGTGGTATTTCCTCCAGCCGGTTGTCTTCACCAGCCGCCCTGGCCTGATCGTATGTCACCCAGGTCTGCCCGCCGTCTGTCGAGATGCATCGCATGTCGTTGCGGAACTTGCCTTGCTGGCGAAGCTTATCCAAAAGTTTCTCCGAGGTTTCCATCGGACCGTTCTTCGTCTTCAGCCACAATTGCATGTGAAACTTCCCTTCTTTATAAATATCCCAATACTGAACCCTGGCGAGTGTGCAGAAGTATTGTATTGGACCGGGCCCTTCGTGCAAGGGCGAAATCCCGTCTGGTGATAAAGGCCCTGTTTAAGGGCCGGGCAATAGAGTAAGCTCTCGTCAGTTAGGCCCTGTATCCGAAACTCCATAACGTTCTTTAAGGGATTAGCATATGAAATATCGACTGATTGCGACGTTGATTCTCTCTGGGGCTGCTCTATTCGGCGGTCAGGCTGCAACCGGCGCCGCGAACGTTGACAAAACACTCGTCTCGTGGGTCACGCTGACCGACAAAAACGTTCGGGCCGGATCGGTGCTCACCGTGCAGGTGGGGGCTCAGTTCGACGGGATAGTCTTCGCCGAACGGGCGCCGGGCAAGTGGATGAACGGCAGCCATGCTTTTCAGCGTCTCGGAAAAGATTACAACTCCTACGCTGCCGAGACCGTCGACAAGAAGACGCTCGTCCAGATGGCGATTGTCTACAAGGGCGGCGAGATTTCGATCTACCGAAACGCCAAGCCGTACGGATCGTACAAGGCCCGGAACATCGACCTGCTGAGCAGTAAGCACAACGTAGTGGTCTTCGGGCTGCGGCATGTCGGCGGCGGCGGGTCGATCGCCGGGACGATCGACGACGCGCGCATATACGCCAAGGCGCTGATCGCCGACGAACTCAAATCGCTGGCTCCCAACAAGGCCTCTGCGATTAAACCTTACGCCTGGTGGGATTTCGAAGGTGACAAGGTTGTCGATCGGGCAAAGCGATATCCTCACAGCAAGCTGGCCGGCGGGGCGAAGATCGCCGGCGGGAAGCTGGTGCTCGGTAACGGATCGGCCCTGGTGTGCGCGGCGACAAAGGCGGCGGCCAAGGTATCCAGACGCGGTGGGCCGGTGTTCACCGGTCCGTACGTCCCCGAAACCCCCAGCGCCGGTTGGCCCGAGAAAACGCCGAAAGAGTGGTTGACGTTCCACCTGGTGCATCCCGGTCCGGGCAGGGCGATGCCCGGCGATCCGAACCCGGCGTTCTACTACAAGGGACGCTACCACATGCACTACATCTACCGGAACCACACCGGTTTTGTTTTCGCACACGTTTCCAGCACCGACATGGTGCACTGGCAGTGGCATCCGACGGTGCTGGCGCCGCCGACTACCGGGCACGGGATGTTCAGCGGTACGGGCTTTTTCACCAAAGAGGGCAAAGCGGTGATGATCTATCACGGCCAGGGCTCGGGTCGCAACTGGCTGGCGTATGCTCAAAGCGATGATATGAACAAGTGGTCCAAGCCCGAATCGCTCGAACCGAAAAACGCTGACGGCACGGCGCCGAGAATGCGGCACTGGGACCCGGACTGCTGGCTGAACGGCAAGACCTACTACGCGCTTTCCGGCGGCGGCGATCCGGAGTTGATGAAGTCCGATGACCTGAAGAGCTGGACCTACCTGGGCAAACTGCTGCATAACGACTATCCGAAGAAGTTCCCGATAACGCGGAAGGAGGACATCTCCTGCGCCAACATGTTCAAGATCGGTAACAAGTGGATGCTGCTGTGCATCAGCCATCGGCTGGGATGCCGCTACTACCTTGGCGACTTCAAAGATGAAAAATACCTCCCCGAATTCCACTCGATGATGAGTTGGAACGGCAACCAGTTCTTCGCGCCGGAATCTATGCTGACCAAAGACGGGCGGCGCGTCATGTGGGCGTGGCTGCTGAGGGTGCCTGTGGCGCCGGATGGGATTCAATCGCTGCCCCGCGAACTGGAACTGCCCAAAGACGGTGTGTTGCGGATCAGGCCTTTGCGCGAGTTGGAGCAACTCCGCTACGAAGAGAAAGTCGAGAAGGATGTCAAGGTCATAGCTGGCGCCCCGCGCCAGCTCAAGCACGTGGCGAGCGATGCGGTTGAGTTGAAGCTGGAGTTCAAGGCGTCCAAAGCCAGCCAATTCGGTCTGGACGTACTGTGCGACAAGGACGGCAAGAGCGGGCTGCGGATCGCGGTGAACCGTGAGAAGAAGACGTTGAAGGTCGGTCCGGTGACCGCGCCGTTCGTTTTAAAGGACGGCGAGGACCTGACACTGCGCGTGTTCATCGACAAGAATCTCGTGGAAGTTTTCGCCAACGATCGCCAGGCCGTGATGAACGCGCCGAAGCTCGTGGCCCTGGAAAACACAGGCGTAAGGCTCTTCAGCGAGACAGCAGGCGTGACTGTCGAAACCGCGACGTCGTGGAAAATGAAATCGGTCTATAAAGGCTCGTTGGTATTCAAAAAGAAATAGACGGGAGTATCGTAATGAAGCGAATATCAATCGCGGTATTGATGCTGGTCGCCGGTTCGGCGCGGGCCGCAAATACCGACAAGACGCTCGTCTCATGGGTTACGATCACCGACAAGAACGTTCGGGCCGGTTCTGTGCTTACCGTGCAGGTCGGACAGGTGTTTGACGGGATCGTCTTCGCCGAGCGGGCGCCGGGCAAATGGATGGCCGGTTCCAACAGTTTTGTCCGCACCGGAAGCAATCCCGGTGCGTTCCCTCTCGAGACCGCCGACAAGAAAACGCAGGTCCAGATGGCGATTGTCTACAAAGCCGGGCAGATATCGATCTATCGCAACGCCAAACCGTACGCATCGTACAAGACCGGCAGCGTCGATCTGCTGGGTAATAAGAACAACTTTGTGGTCTTCGGCCTGCGGCACATCGGCGGCGACGGGGGCATCGGCGGGGCGGTTGACGACGCTCGTATCTACGCCAAGGCACTTACCGCCGACGAACTGAAATCGCTGGAGCCGAACAAGGCGTCTTCGATCAAGCCATACGCCTGGTGGGACTTCAATGGCGACAAGATCGTCGATCGGGCCAAGCGATATCCGCACAGCAGGATGTCCGGTGGGGCGAAGCTGGCCGGCGGAAAGCTCGTGCTGGCTAACGGTTCGCTGGTGGTCTGCGCTGCTACTGAAGCCGCCGCCAAGGCGACAAATCGCCGGCCGCAGCGACCGCCGAGGGGGCCGCACGTGATAATGACCCCGACGATTCCCGACAATCCGCCAAAGACCTGGCTGACCTACCACTTGGCCCACACGGGTCCAGACCGCGCGATTCCCGGCGATCCGAACTGCGCGATCTACTACAAGGGGAAGTACCACCTGCACTACATCTTCCAGAACCACGGCCACTCGTTTGCCCACGTGACCAGCGACGATATGGTCCATTGGAAGTGGCGGCCGACGGTTCTGACCCCGCCGATCACCGGACACGGGATGTTCAGCGGCACGGCGTTTATGACCAAGGAAGGCAAGGCGGCGATTATCTATCACGGCCAGGGCTCGCGACGGAACCAGATTGCACTGGCGCTTGACGACAACCTCGACAAGTGGACTCCGACCTGGCCGGTCGAGCCGAAAACCCCCGACGGAAAGCCCGCCAAAATGCGCCATTGGGACCCGGACTGCTGGCTCCGCGGTGATACGTATTACGCACTCGGCGGCGGCGGAAATCCCACTATCGCCAAGTCAAAGGATCTCAAGAAGTGGGATTTCGTCGGTGAACTTTTTCATAAAGATTTCCCCGACAATCTCGGCGTCAAGAAAGGCGAAGACGTCTCCTGCGCCAATATGTTCAAGATCGGGAATAAGTGGATGCTCCTGTGCATCAGTCACGGGCTCGGCGCCAGGTACTACCTCGGCGACTTCAAGGGCGATCACTACCTGCCGACCCATCACGCGATGTTTAACTGGGCCCGCTGGGACTGCTTCGCCCCCGAAACGCTGCTGACCCCTGACGGGCGCCGCGTGATGTGGGCCTGGTGCACGCCGTGGGTCAACGGCATGCAGAGAGTTGGGCGAAAGGTGAACTTCGACTCGCTGTTCAAGAGCGAACTGCAGCCGGGCATCCAGTGCCTGCCGCGCGAACTGAGCCTGCCGAAAGACGGCGTCCTGCGCATCAAACCGCTACATGAACTTGAAAAACTGCGTCACGACGAAAAGAAGCAGACAAACATCGTCGTCAAGGGTGACACGGTTCAGGTGCTGAAGGGAATCACCGGCGATGCGATGGAGCTTGAGATTGTTATCGCCGCTCCGAAGGCCAAAGAGTTCGGCGTGAATCTCCTGTGCGACAAGTATGGTAAGAACGGTTACGTACTCTCGCACGGCGCCGGCGCCAAAACACTGAAAGCAAGCTACAGCGAACCTCCTTTCCAACTGAAAGACGGCGAGGACCTCAAGCTCCGGATCTTCATCGACAAGAGCATGATCGAAGTATTCGCCAACGATCGCCAGGCCGTCGTTACGTGGCACAAATACGACCCGAAGAATACTCGCGTGAGCCTGTTTTCCAAGGGCGGCGATATCACCGTCAAGAGCGTCACCGCGTGGCGGATGAAGTCGATCTATCCCAAGCCGAAGCCCGATCCGATCCACTTCACACCGAAGCTGCCGAAAAAAAAAACCGTAGGTGACGTAATGCCTTTCTTCTGGAAGGGCGAGTACCACGTTTTCTATCTGACCAACCCGATGGGCAATAACGACGTGAACTGGGAGCACTGCTCCTCGAAGGATCTGGTCAACTGGAAAGAGTATCCCGCTGCGCTGAAACCCGACCACAAGGCGCCCAACGGGCCAGAGGGCGGGTGCATGTTCACCGGCTGCATTGTCGAGAAGGACGGGGTCTTCCACGCCTGGTACACCAGTTGGAATCCGCGCAACCCCAAGGGTCGGGAATTTCTCTCTCACGCGACGAGCAAGGATCTGATCGTCTGGAAGAAACATCCCGAGCACATGATCGCCCCTGACGGGATCCACTACGCCAATCACCAGAAGCGGGACTTCCGCGACCCGCAGATTTTCTGGAACGCCGAGACGAAAGAATACTGGATGCACGTGCTGGCCAACTCCGCCAAACCCAAGCGCGGGGCGCCGCGGCAGCAGTTCGGCCTGCTGAAGTCCAAAGACCTCATCAAATGGACCCAGCACGACCCGGTGCTGATGGACGGCGCCGGCGGGGATGAATGCCCCGACTACTTCAAGATCGGCGATACGCACTACATTCACAGTTGCCGGCGGTATTACTACTCCGACAAGGTGGACGGGCCGTACAAGCATCCCAAGCTCACCCATGAGCTCGATCGTCCCGGGATCAACGCGGCCAAACGCGTGTGGGACGGTAAGCGTCACGTATGGTTCGGCGGGTGGTCCGGCGGGATAATGCCTCTGCCCCGCGAAATCTACGCTGGCCCCGAAGGCCTGCTCTACATGAAACCGGTCGAAGAGGTGATCGCGGTCTACAAGCATACCGTAGCGGACCTGTCGGGCAAACCGGCGCCGAAAGACGCCGTCGAAGTCCCGCGTCACTACATGCTCGACGCGCGAGTGAAACTGGAGGCCAAGGGGAGTTTTTCCCTGGCGTTGGGCGGGCAATATCGCTTTACGCTGGACGCCGCCGCCGGTACGATGTCGCTGGCCGGTCCGGGTTACAACCGAACTCGCTCCTGTCGGCTCGACGCGTCCAAGCCGGTAAAAGTACAGATATTCACCGAAGGAACGCTCATAGAATGTTTCGTAAACGATCAGTTCGCCCAGAGCTGCGTTATAAAAACTCCGCTGGCCGAAACTCTCGGGATCAACGCCGACGGAGCAAACATTGATAAACTCAAGATATTGTCAGCCCATAAGCAGTAAGGAGAAAGCCAGATGTTGAAGCTAAATGGAAAATCGAATTCGAGAATTACGTTTCTAATGTTCGCCTGCGCAGCCGGACTGCTGCTTGGCGCCGCGGGTTGCGTCGATCAGCTGGAAAGCCCCTGGCGGATGGAGAAAATTCGGGTCATCGATGGGCTTGAACATCCCGAATGCGCCGTTCCGGACCTGGGCTCCGGGAAAATCTACGCAAGTAATATGAACTACAACCCCAAAGCCGAAGGCGAGGCGAAGTATTGGGGCGACGACGGGAACGGTTCGATCAGCCTTCTGACAGACGGCAAGATCGAGAAGCTGCATTGGGCGGTTTCCGACGGCTCGGTGAGGATCGACTCGCCCAAAGGCCTGTGTATTATCGGGCGACAGCTCTGGGTCGCCGACAATCACCAGGTCGTCGTTGTGGATATCGCCACCGGCAAGCCGATCGAGGCCATCGAGGTTTTTGGCGCCAAGTTCCTGAACGATATGGCCACCGACGGAAAATACGCCTACGCGGCCGACACGTCCAATGGGCGGATAACGCGCGTGGGGCCCGGTCCCATGAAGCACTACAAGGGCCCGGCCAGCGCAAACGGAATCGGTTTCCGCGACGGAAAACTCTACTGCGCCAGTTGGGGCGAGCATGATATCTTCGAGATCGACCTGAGCGGTAAGGAAGAAGCCAGGTCCGTAGGACTGGCCGATCAGTTCAAAGGTCTCGACGCCATAGAGGCGTTGTCCGACGGGAGTTTTCTGGTCTCGGATCAGCCCAACCACAGGATCGCCTGGGTCAGCGCCGACTTCAAGAAAGTCGAGACCATCGCCAAGATTAACAAGCCGGCCGACTTCGGCATCGACCTGAAGAAAGGCCTGGTCTACGCCCCGACCTTCGTGGACAGTACGGTCACCGTATTCAGCCTGAAGCGTAAATAGCGCGCTCGCCGCAGAGGCCATGGAAAAAGAAACAGCATGAAGTTCAGCAAGATACTGGTTGTCTTGTGCGCCGCAACGTCGCTGCTTGTGGGCACGCTGTGTGAAAAAGTTGTTCATGGTCTATCGCACAGACATCTTTGATATGCCTCTTGGGAGAGGACAGTATGGTGCGCAAAGCATGTTTCGTTTTCGCTGCGATCATGTTGGTTACTGCTCCATCGCATGGGGCCGAGCCCAAGCGTGGTGACCCGTTCGTTAACGTCGGTATCGGCGGCGGCGGGTACATGCACAGTCCGTCGTTTTCGCCGTACGACAAGAAGTTGATGCAGACCAGTTGCGACATGGGCGGACGATATATCTCCAAAGACGGCGGGAAACTCTGGCGCCTCGTTCCGTTCTGGGAAATCGCCGGACATTGGGGAAAGGCCGTCTTCGACCGGAAGAACATCTTCATTCGCTCCGGCGCCGCGATCAACGTAAGCGCCGACAAAGGCGATACCTGGAAAGTGATCGCAAAGGGCCCCTGGAGCAAGGACGATCAGATAGCCTTGCTGAAAACCGTCGGCTCCGGATCGAAATGCCTGGCGCTGGGGACGGGCAAAGGGCTCTGGTTGTCGCGCGACGCGGCGAAGAGCTGGAAGCCTGCCTGCAGGGGCAAGCCAAGCGACATCGCCTCGCTGGGCGACACGTTTTTTGCGGCGATCGACAAGAGGCTCAAGATCAGCAGGGACCTGGGCGCGACTTGGGGCGATATCACGCCGCGACGGGCCAAAGGCTCGGCAGTGATCTCGCTGACGTGCGGGCAGAAGGGCGGCCGGATGGTGCTGCTGGCGCTGCTTGACGACAAGGATACGCTGCTTGCGAGCAACGACTGGGGCAAAACCTGGCGGGCGGGCAAGGTCGGCGGGGCTCCGGCCCGCAGCGCGTCGATGGTCGATATGGCGGGCAATCAGACCGCGGTGGTCTACATCAACCGCAGCGCTGAACTGTGGCGGTCCGAGGATGCGGGCAAGTCGTGGATCCGTTCGTGTTATGCTCGCAGGGGGATCGCCCCCGGTGTGCGGGATTCGGAATTCGCCGGTCGGCGCAAGTGGGGTCTGGGGCGCTTGAACTTCGCGGTCGATCCGTTGGATACGAATCGCGTGATCGTCACCGGTATGAGCGATCTGTTTGTCAGCGGCGACGCGGGCAAGACCTGGAAGCAGATGTACAACGACGATATCGGGCCGATTGACAAGGGCAGCAGGGATTTCTTCTGCAAGACTCGCGGACTTACGATGACTTCGGCGTGGCAGTACCGCTTCGATCCGCACGACCGCAAATACCGTTATATCTGCTACACCGATTTCGGCTTCCTGCGTTCGATCGACGGCGGGCGGACCTGGGCGGCGTCCCCGCCGGCGAACAGTTGCTACGCAATCCAGTTTGTCCCGGGCGCCAGGCGGATAATCGGCGCCGCAAGCAGCGTTCACGATATCCCCGGCTGGGGCTTTACGTATAACAAGCACTATCGCGGCGGGCGGGTCGTCTACTCCGACGATCGCGGCGATACGTGGAAAACGCTGGGCGAAGGTTTCCCCGACATCCCGTGCACCTACGTCGAACTCGACAAGTTTCGCTCGAAGAAGAACCGGCTAGTCCTCTGGGCCACGTTCTACGGCAACAAGGGCGGAGGGCTCTATCGCAGCGACGATTCGGGCGCTGAGTGGCGAAAGGTCAAGGGCCTCGGGATCCCGGGCAACGATCACTTCCTGGAAGTAAAAGTGCATCCGAAGACCGGCGATATTTACGTCGCGGTGACCGGTACGCGCAACGTCGGGTCCAAGGCGTTCAAGACAGGAGGATTCTGGTGCTCGAAAGACGACGGCCGCACCTGGACGAACATCGCCAAGTCGCTCGACCTGCGGTGGCAGGCGCGGTTCTGCCTCGATCCGGGTCGACCGGGCACGGTGTACCTGGCGGCATCGACTCCACCGTGGCATCGCCAGGGCGGAGTCTACAAGACCTCGGGCAACGGGAGTAACTGGAAACGCATACTCGACGTGAAGACCACGAGCAAAGTTCCATATACGTCCTCGGGAATTCTCCAGATGCTCTCGGTCGACATCCACCCCAACAAGCCGAACATCGTCTACGCCTGCACGAAAACGCACGGTCTGTGGTGTTCTCAAGACGCCGGGAAGACCTGGGCGTTCATGAAGGTCCCGCACTTCCGTCCCGGCCACGTGACCGTCGACCCCGAAAACGACGAGATTATTTACGTGTCCACGTTTGGCGGCGGAACGTGGAAAGGGTATTATCTTCCCTAGCCCCTCCGCTGAAACCTGATTTACAAGGCTTCCTCATGACAACAGTAAGATGCGTGTCGCTTCTGGTGGCCATACTTGCCGGCTCCGCCGGCGCCGAAGTCCGCCTGCCGAACATTATTTCCGACGGTATGGTCCTGCAGCAGAAGACCCCCACGCCGATATGGGGCAAGGCTGCTGTCGGCGAGAAAGTCACCGTTACGTTCGCCGGGCAAACCAAAACCGCAACCGTCGGTAAAGACCGCAGATGGAGTGTAACGCTTGATCCGCTCGACGCCTCCGCCTCGCCGCGCGTGATGACGATAAACGACATAAAGATCAGTGACGTGCTGGTCGGCGAGGTGTGGCTGGCCTCGGGCGATGGCGGGATGGAGTTCAATCTCGCCGAACTGCCCGAGGAAGAGAAGAAGATCGCCTTCGCCCAGAAGGGAAACAAGCTGCTGCGGATGTACTGCGTGGCCGAGCATTACCAGGTCCCAATGGGGAAATTCTTCAAGGGCGATAAAGACGCTGGCGCCTGGTCGCGAGCCGATCAGTTCATCCCGAAGTTCCAGAAGGGCCTGATCGAGCCTTACCACTCGCACTCAGCCGTCGGGTTCTTCTTCGCGATGAAGCTGCAGAAGCAACTCGGCGTGCCGGTGGCGGTGCTCGATTCGTCGATGTTCAGGAACGGGATCCCGCGATGGATCTCCGACGTCGGATACCAGCAGGGCGGGACCGAAGAGTATCGAAAGATCGTGCGATATCGCCCGGTGAGCGAGCAGTTGCAGGGGCGGTTGCTCGACATGTTCAAGGGCGTCGGCGCCAAGTCGGCGCAATGGGCCGCCAAGGCCGAACTCGCGGCTGAAAACGGAGAGTACAATCCGTTCCCGTATTCGACCAACTCGAAGATCCGGGCCCTGAACGCGGTCTACTTCGGAATGATCCACCCGATGGTCCCGTACGCTTTCAAAGGGACCGTGTGGTATCACGGCGAGTGCGACGTTAACGAGCGGAACGAGAAACAGAGCTACTACGACGGGCTCAAAACGCTGGTCAACGGGCGTCGCAAACTGTTCGGCAATCCTGAAATGCCGTTCCTGGTTCTGATGCTCGATCCGAACAAAATCTACACGCCCCGAAACTCAGACGACGCGGGCAAGCGAAAGATGTGCGACAGGATATGGTCCGCCCAGATGCGGGTCGCCGACGAGATCGAAGGGGTAAGCGCGATCCCGATTCACGACACGCTCGACATCAAGAAAGAGGCCCGATACTACAGGACGCCGACCCACAAATTGGCCGTCGGTCTGCGGGTGGCGGACAACGCCTTGAAGCTGGTGTACGGTAAGCAGTTCCCCGCAGGCGGACCGAAATTCGCCGGCGCCAAACTCGATGGCGATAAGGTCATCGTGTCCTTCAAGGGCATTGATAAGCAGTTGAGCGTTCGTGGAGGCGGCGAGTTGGTATGGTTTGAACTGGCCGGCGCGGACAAGAAGTTCGTCAAAGCCCAGGGCGTGATCTCGGGCCGGACCGTTATCGTAACCGCCGCCGAAATCGCAACGCCGAAGTTCGTTCAGATGGGCTGGCGAAACGATGCGGCGCCTCTGTTGACCGACAAGAACGGATTGCCCGCCTACCCGTTCGGACCGCAATCAGTTAAATAAGAGTTATCCAATGAAACTTTCGAGCATACTTGTCTTCACATTATCGATCGCTTCGCCGCTCCTGGCCGGTGTTCGCCTGCCGCACATTCTTTCGGACGGAATGGTCCTCCAGCGAAACGTCTCGGCCCCGATATGGGGCAAAGCGGCGCCGGGCGAGAAAGTGAGCGTCACGTTCGCCGGGCAGACCAAGAGTGCCGTCGCGGGCAAGGACGGGCGATGGCGCATTAACCTTGATGCGATGAAGGCCTCGGCCGAGCCGCGCGAGATGACGATCAACAATGTGAAGATCAGCGACATTCTTGTCGGCGAGGTCTGGTTGTCCGCCGGTCAGTCGAACCTCGAAATGAACCTGCAGATACTGCCCGAGGACGAAAAGAAGGTCGTATACGCCCAGAAGAACAACAAGCTGATTCGCATGTATGTTACGCCGGAGCACTACAATCTCGCGGCCCCGATATTCTTTAGCGGCAGCAGAAATGCGGGTTACTGGTCCAAGACTTCCGACTTCATGCCCAAACTTGCCAAAGACCAGCTCGGGCCTTGGTACACTCACGGTTCGGTTCCGTTCTTCTTCCTGATGAAATTGCAGAAAACTCTCGGCGTGCCGGTGGCGGTTCTCGATATCGCCTGGGGCGGAACGCCGGTGGAGCGATGGATATCCGATGAAGGGTTCGCACAGACCAGCGAAGAGTACCGCAAGCAGACGCGATACGCCCCGGTGACCGACGAGCAGAAAAAAAAGATGGCCGACTTTTTCAAAAAGATCGCCCCCAAGGCCATCGCCTGGTCGAAAGCCGCCCAAGAGGCCGCCAAACACGGAGAGTTCAACCCGTTCCCGTACGACAAGATCCGCTACCCCGGCGTCAAGGCCGTCAACGACATCTACAACGGTATGATCTTTCCGATTGTCCCGTTCGCGGTTAAGGGGACCATCTGGTACCAGGGCGAGCACAACTACCGCTCGAAGAATTATTACCAGGGCCTGCAGGGGCTCATCGGCGGATGGCGGAAGGTTTTTAACAACGCCGACATGCCGTTCATCCTGATCATGATCGCACCGTTCAACGGATACGGTAAGGACGGCGCCGAGGCCTGGCAAATGTGCGATAACGTGTGGGCCGCGGAGATGAAGGCGGCCGCTGCGATCGAGAACTGCTACGCGTTTCCGATCCACGATACGCTCGGGCCGAAAGACGACGTCAGCGACATCCACCCGCCATGGAAGCTGAAGGTCGGGCTCCGCACCGCCGACACCGCGCTGAGATACGTTTACGATAAGAAGGACATCCCGGCCGGCGGGCTGCGATTCGCCGGCGCCAAACGCGACGGCGCCAAAGTGATCGTCTCGTTCAAGGGGATCGATCAGGGCCTGGAAAAACGCGATGGCAAGGAGCTGGGGTGGTTCGAACTGTCAGCCGACAACAAGACGTTCATCAAAGCCTCCGCCCGCATCAGCGGCCGGACCGCGGTGGTATCCAGCGACAAGCTCGCCGACCCGAAGTACGTTCGCATGGGTTGGCGCAATATCGCTACGCCGAACCTGCAGGACAAAAGCGGAATCCCCGCGTTCCCATTTGCGTCGAAGAAGATTGATTAACGGCAGTCGTGCTGTGAAAACGCCGGCGCAGCAGTCGCGTGAGCATCCTGGCGCCGGCGCGGGCATGCCGTTTGTCGAGGCTAGAGATTACGCTTGATCTTGTCCAGGATGAGCCGACTGAGGTCTTTGTCTCCGAACGTGCCGACTCGAATGGAAATCGAACTGAGTTTCTCGCTGATCGCCTTGCTCTGGACGGTGACCTTCTTGTCGGTGGCGCTTTTTCCAAGGATTTCAGCGTCGAGATTTGACGAGGCGACCGACGTCTTGGAGATTTTGAGCTCCTTAAAGGCTTTCTCCGTTGCCGCGGAGATCTCCGACGGAGTGGCGGCAAGTTGAGATTCCAGGTCGCCCTTGGCGTAGAATACCCCGCCGGCTCCTGCACCGGCGGCGGCCAGTAAGCATCCCGACGTTAACAACATAGCCGAAAGCGTTACGGTTGCTATCAATGTGAGAACTGTTTTCCTGATCATGGGTAGACTCCTTAATCTGTATTCGCCCGCCGAGGCGACAAATTTCACCCCGGCGACGATATTAACCTGAACACCGCCTGGGACATAATAGGCTTCAATTCGGCGAATCGTCGGAATTAAGTATCTCTGATTACTAAACGATTTGCAACTGCTGGCGGGGCTTCAAGGTCGTTTTTGCAGCGTTATTGTGCTGTAGTTGAAACCTGAACATAGCACACCCTGGGGTTGTCGAAAAGGATGTTTTGTCCCTGATTTCGATGAGTTGCCCGCTGTTTGAGATTAAATAGAAAACCTAGTTTACGCCGAAGAAGTTATTGTGTGTTGACATGGCCTTGCGGCCCTGCTAACCTCGGGTATTGTACTCGGTTAACCTGTGCGCGCCGACAGCGGTGGTAAGGAGAACTATATGCTCAATAGGGTGACAATTCGGGTAGCGAGCTTCGTGTGCGTGATGGTTGCGGCTGGTTCGGCGTTTGGCCAGGCCGCCGGTTTTCCATACAAAGGCGAGATCAACGGAACGTCAGTGCGTGTTCGCGCCGGTCGTGGAGACCCATCGGGCGCAAACAACTATTATTACTGTACGGTTCTTAACAGTCCGGCCACGGTTACTGTTGTCGGGGCTGAAAAGGGCTGGTTGATGGTCATGCCCCCCGAAGGCTGCTACAGCGTTGTGCTGGCCTCGGCGGTCAGGCCGGACGCAACCGGAACCAAAGGAACCATGATCAAACGCGAGTGGGCCCGGGCGGCTGGAACAGTTCGGACCGCCCAGTTCACCGCCGGTCAGGCTATATTGAAAGCCGGCGCCACCGTCGAGATTATCGGTTCGGTTGTCGATCGCTTCAAGTTCTACAAGATCAAATCGCCTCGCAGCGTTAGATTCTGGATATACGCTACTTACGTTGACAAGGTCGGTTCGCTCAGCCCCGGCGGGACTTCCGCGGTCGGCGGTGCAAAGGCCACCACCAGGCCGGCTACCGGGACCTCCGGCGGAACTTCCGGAACGACCGCGGCGACAAATAAGACCGCCCCCAAACCTGTAGGCGTGACTTCCGATGAGATGGCCGAGTTCAAGACCGTGCTGGCCGCTTTGCGAAAGGAATACGGAAAGCCTGTAGTCGAGCGAGACTACGGCGGAATAATCGAAAGGTTCCAGGCGCTTAAACTGGAAAAGGATCACCCCCTGGTCCCGTTTGTGAAGTATTACGTTAAGTACATAGAGGCCGACATGGAACGCCTGGCGGGCATCGTCGCCGCTCGAAAGCTCACCACCGACGCTGCTGACGCGCAACGGGAATTCGACGCCGCACGCGCCAATGTGACCATAACCATTCCGCCCAAGCCCAAAACGTTTGCGGCCGACGGCATAGTCGGTGAAAGCAGGATGTTCACCGGTACGTCCGCTGTTCGCAAACGCTATATTCTTTACGTTAACAATACCCACCGCCTGAACGCTTACATCTATTCGACCGATCCGCAGATCGACCTGCCGGGCCTGATCGGAAAGCACATCGGCGTGTACGGCGAGACGAAGTTCGATTCGGGGCTTGGCTCGAAGATAATCAACGTGAATCGGGTCGAGATCATTAACGACCAGGTCGGAGTTCCCGCCCTGGACAAACCAGTCGTTCGAGCTGTTCCGCACAAACCCAAACCCAGCGCGACTCCGATAAGTCCGCTTGTGATTCCCAAAGCAACGCCGGCGACCGGCGCAGGCGGGACGTCCAAGCCTATGCCTCTTACCGACCTGGTCCCCAAGGTTAAGCCCGCGGACGTAAACAGGACCGCTCCGGTGGTCGTACCGGACGGGGCCAAGCCGGCTCCGGTGGTCAAGCCTGTGCCTGTTCCCCCCAAGACGGGCACTGTCGGAACTGTTAACGGTAAGCAGATAGAAGTCTTTGCTCCGCTGCCGCCAGGGGCCGCCAAACCCGCGCCGGTCGAGGTCGCCAAGCCGATTCCGGTCGAAATCGCCAAACCCGCGCCCGTTGAGATCGCCAAACCCGCACCGGTTGAAGTCGCCAAACCCGCGCCGGTTGAGGTCACCAAGCCGATTCCGGTCGAAATCGCCAAGCCTGCGCCTATCGAGGTCGCCAAACCCGCACCGGTTGAGTTGATCAAGCCGGCTCCGGTTGAGGTCGCCAAACCGGCGCCAGTCGAGATCGCAAAGCCCAAACCGATCGAGCTGACCCTGCCCACGCCGGTTGAGGTCGCCAAGCCGGCTCCCATCGAGATCGCCAAACCTGCGCCGGTCGAGATCGCAAAGCCCAAACCGATTGAGCTGACCCAGCCCACGCCGGTTGAAATCGCCAAACCCAAACCGATCGACAAGCCAATTCCGGTCGAGATCGCCAAACCGGCGCCTATCGAAGTGGCCAAACCCGCGCCGATTGAGCTGATAAAGCCCGCACCGGTCGAGATCGCCAAGCCCAAACCGATTGAGCTGACCCAACCCACACCGGTTGAGATCGCCAAGCCTATTCCGGTTGAGATCGTCAAACCGTCTACGGGTGTAAAACCTGCGCCGGTCGGCGTGACAAGCTCAAAGCCTGCTGCGGGCGTCAAGCCGCTTGTCGCCGGCAAACCCAAGCCGATTACTGATGTCGAGGGCGCCACCAAGGAACTGGGCAAGCTGATCGATCTGGAGTCTATCGGCAAGACTCCGGCCACCAGGCCGGCTCGTTCGTTGCAGGACGCCATTCCGGCTCCGACCAAGAAGGTTAATCCCTCGGACTTCCCCATGCCGCTTCCGCCTTCGGGTCTTCCGCTGCTTGACGTCAAGAAAACCCCGACGACAGTGCCTGTAGACACCAGCGAATTTGATTGAGTCTCTATCTGAGCGATTTAACCGGCCCTGATGAGACATCGTCTTCAGGGCCGGTTCTTTTTATCCACCACCTGTCAGATGCTCGGCCAATGGAATACGAAAGCATACGAGGCGAACTATGGACGCCAAGACCAAGAGAATCGAAATATACGACAGCACGCTGCGAGACGGCGCCCAGGCCCCTGGAGTGAGTCTGTCGATCCAGGACAAGCTCCAGGTCACCGAACTGCTCGACCAACTCGGCGTGGATTACATCGAGGGCGGGTATCCGCTGAGCAACCCGAAAGACGCTGCTTATTTCACAGAAGTTCGCAAACTGAACCTGACCAGCGCCCGTATCGCCGCGTTCGGAATGACCCGGCGAAAAGACACTCCCGCAGCCGACGACGCCTGTATGAAGGCGTTGCTGGCCAGCGAGGCGCCGGTGGTTACAATTGTGGGCAAGAGCTGGGACCTGCACCTTCGCGAGGTCCTGGGCGTGTCGACCGAGGAGAATCTGGCGATGATCGCCGATTCGATCGCACTGATGGTCCAGGCCGGTCGTGAGGCGATCTTCGACGCCGAGCACTTTTTCGACGGTTGGAAGGCCGATCCGCAGTTCGCCATGGGCACGCTGCGTGCGGCGGCTGGAGCCGGTGCGACCACGCTGGTCCTGTGCGATACCAACGGCGGGACGCTTCCCGGACAGGTGGGAGCAATTGTAGATGAAGTCGCCGCTGAGTTCCCATCGGTCAAGCTGGGCGTGCACTGTCACAACGACGGCGGTTTGGCGGTCGCCAATTCGCTGGCGGCGGTCGAGCACGGAGGCGTGCATGTCCAGGGCACGATCAACGGTATTGGCGAACGCTGCGGGAACGCGGACATAATCACGGTGGCGGCCAATCTCGCGGCCAAGTACGACAACTATCAACTCCTGCGAGACGACTCTCACGGGCGTTTGACAACGGTCTCCAGGCGGTTCTACGAAATGATCAATCAACCGCCGCAGATCAATCAGCCGTTTGTCGGAAGTTCTGCGTTCTCCCACAAGGGCGGAATGCACGTTCACGCCGTCCAGCGAAATCCGCACACTTACGAGCACATCGATCCGGCCAGTGTCGGAAACGTTCGTCGCATTCTCGTAAGCGAACTGTCCGGCGTCAGCAACATCGCCGCGGTCGTTCCCGAGAAGTTCAACCTCGCCAACGACAAGGCCGCCCAACGCCGCATCCTGCAAGTGCTTGGCGAGCTTGAAAACGAAGGCTACCAGTTCGAGTCGGCCGAGGCGAGCCTCGACTTGCTCGTCCGACGCGTGCTGGGCGGAAAGTGGTATCGTAAGCTCTGGGAGCTGGACCACTACCGCTGCGTGATATTCAAATCACACCGTACTGAAGCCAATACTGAAGCTATCGTCAAGCTTGCGGTCGACGGCAAGACGCATCACACCGTGGCCGAGGGCGACGGCCCGGTCGACAGCCTCTACCGGGTCCTGAGACGGGCTCTGCGGCGAGATTATCCGCAGGTCGACAACCTGCATCTTGTCGACTACCGGGTCTCCGTGGTCAACACTTCAGCCGAGACCGCCGCAAAGGTCCGCGTCGTGATCGACTGGAAGGATACGACCGCAGCCGGTGTCGGAAGTGTCGGCGTCAGCGAAAATATCATAGAAGCTTCGTGGCTGGCGCTGGTTGACGCTGTAGAATACGAACTGCTCAGGGACGTGGCGCCGAACTGATCGGACCGCGACCTTGCACCAATAGACCGAAACCGATAATAAAAACCACTAACCGGAACGCATACAATGTCATCTGAGTTGTCCAAAACTTACGAGCCCCGCGAAATCGAAGAACAGACTTATGCTTCATGGATCGAGAAAGGCGTTTTCGACGCCGACCCGTCCGCGCCGGGCGCCCCGTATACAATCGTTATTCCTCCGCCCAACGTCACCGCGCCGCTGCACCTTGGCCACGCGCTGAACAACTCGCTGCAGGACATCCTGATCCGCTTCAAGCGAATGCAGCAGAACAATACGCTCTGGATGCCGGGCACCGATCACGCGGGCATCGCCACGCAGACCGCGGTCGAAAAGCACATCATGGCCACCGAGAATCGCCGCCGAACCGACTTTGAGCGAGCGGAGTTCCTCGAGCGGATTGTCGCGTGGAAAGAGGAGTACGAGGCCCGGATAATCGACCAACTGAAAGCAATGGGTTGCTCGTGCGACTGGCGAAGAACTCGCTTCACGATGGACGATATGTGCGCAAAATCCGTCCGCGAAAACTTCTTCAAACTGTTCACCGACGGGTTGATCTATCGCGGCAAGCGACTGGTTAACTGGGACCCGGCGACTCAGACCGTGCTGGCCGACGACGAGGTCGATCACGAGACCGTTCACGGTTCGTTCTGGTACATGCAGTACCCGCTGGATAACGCCGTTGAGGTCGACGGCGTGAGAATCGATCACGTGACCGTGGCGACCACCCGCCCGGAGACAATGCTGGGCGACACCGCGGTGGCGATGAACCCCTCCGACCCGCGAGCCAATGCGCTGGTCGGAAAGATGGTTCGCCTTCCGCTGGTCGGGCGCCTGATTCCGATAATCGCCGATACGCACGTTGTGCTTCCGGACCCCGACAGTGAAGAGGAAAAAGCCAAATTCTCCACCGGATTCCTCAAGGTCACCCCGGCGCACGATCCGGACGACTACCAGATCGGCCAGCGACACGATCTTCCGCTTATCAATGTTATGGCGCCGGACGGGACGATCTCGGCACGCCACGGTTGGGACGATGCGACCGACAGCGAAGCTGAGCAGTTCCTCGGCATGGACCGTTTCGAGGCCCGCAAAGCGATTGTCGAGTGCTTCCGGCTGGCCGGTCTGCTCGAGGAAGTTCGCGACTACACGCACGAGGTGGGGCACTCCTACCGCAGCCACGTACCTATCGAACCGTACCTGTCGGATCAGTGGTACATCGCCGTTAAGCAACCCCTGGATAATCTGTCCGGGAAGTTCGGGGACCAGATGCTCGGCGACAGCGACGTGCCGGCCAATTCCCTGGCGGGTCTGGCGCTGAAACCGCTTCTGGACGACCGCTTGAGGTTCACCCCTCCGCGATACTCAAAGACGTACCAGACATGGCTGGAGAACCTTCGCGACTGGCCTATCAGCCGCCAGTTATGGTGGGGCCACCAGATTCCCGTCTGGTCGCAGGACCTCGAACTGCCCGCCGACGCCGAAGGCGACTTCGACGCCCGTGCCGCGGGAGCCGTCGCGATCGCCGTCAACGGGAGCCTTGAAGACGCCATGGCCCAGTTCCCCGCGCGTTACGCTGTGCAATGCACGCCGCATCCGGACGAAGAGTCGTTGATTCGATGCTACATATGTCTGGATTGCGACGAACCCGGGGCGGTCGGATTTATCGAAGATGCCGGATGGACCCGCGACCCGGATGTGTTGGACACCTGGTTCAGTTCGGCGCTCTGGCCGTTTTCGACGCTGGGCTGGCCCGAGCAGAGCGACCAGCTCGAGAAATACTATCCGGGCAACCTACTGTGCACCGCCCGCGAAATTATCACGCTATGGGTCAGTCGAATGGTCATGATGGGCCAATACTGCCTTGGCGACATCCCGTTTACCGACGTGTTCATTCACGCGATGATCCAGGACGGCAAGGGCGAGAAGATGTCCAAGTCGCTGGGCAACGGCATCGATCCGCTGGTCGTTATAGATTCGCACGGAGCCGACGCCATGCGGTTCACGCTGGCCCAGATGACGACGCAGACACAGGACGTTCGCATGCCTGTCCAGAAGATAACGTTGCCCGACGGACGCGAAGTGAACTCCTCACAGAAATTCGACATAGGGCGAAACTTCTGCAACAAGCTTTGGAATGCGTCGCGATTTGCGATGATGAACCTACAGGCCGTGCCCGCCTGGTCGCAGATACGGCCCGGGGCGGATCTGGCTGATACGTGGATACTGTCGCGATTGAACTCCACCGTCGTCTCGGTCACCGAATCGGTCGAGGCCTACAGGTTCAGCGAGATGGCCGAAGCGATCTACCACTTCATGTGGGACGACCTGTGCGACTGGTATCTGGAGATCGCCAAGCATCGCATCGGCGCCGGCCAGGACACGCCAAAGGCGATCGTCGCCCACTGCCTCGACGTGCTGTTGCGGCTGTTGCACCCGATATGCCCGTTCATTACCGAGGCGATCTGGGCCCGACTGAACGAACTTGTCCCGGCCCGCGGACCCGGCGGGGCGGTTGGCGAGCCGGTGCTGGCCAGAGCGATGTGGCCGAGGGCCGAAGCCGCGGCGATCAACGAACAGGCCGTCCAGCACTTCGCCATGATTACCGATCTGATTCGCCAGTGCAGGAACATCCGCACAAATCACAACGTTCCGCCGGCAGATCGCGTAAACGCGATAGTCGACGCATCAGGCGACGCCTCGCGAGTAGTCAGCGACAACATTGAACTGATCAAGGCCCAGGCCGGGCTCGGCGACATAACAATCGGCGACGCCGACACCGCACAGCCGTCCGGTTCGGGCGCGGTAACAGGCGGGGGTGTAAGGATATTCCTGCTGGATGTTATCGACGCATCGGCCGAAATCACCAGACTGACCAAGCAGGCCGAGACGCTGGAAAAGGGAATCGCAGGTATAGAAGGCAAACTCGGCAACGAGAACTTCGTGAGTCGCGCGCCGGCTGAAGTGGTCGAGAAAGAACGACAGCGGCTCGAAGGCCTCAAGAGAGACCTCCAGACTGTCCGGGAAGCCTTGGACGCCGTAAGCTAGATCCCGACGTTAACCGGAGTGAACTATGAGTATCGGACGACGTGATTTTCTGGAGAGTATCGCCGCCGGAGCCGCCGGGATGACGCTTGCGGGTTGCGCCGCACAGGTGATCGCCAAACCCAAACCCGCAGCCTCGACGCATTTCAACGCATTCGAGACCGTGACTATAGGTCGCACGAAGATCAAGACCTCTCTGGTAGGTCTGGGAACGGGCATGCGCGGATGGATGCGAAAATCGGACCAGACCCGTCTCGGTCAGGCCGGCTTCACCAAACTCATTCGCGGGGCGTTTGAAAAGGGCGTTCGCTGCTTCGATCTGGCGGACCTTTACGGATCGCATCCGTTCTTCGCCAAGGCGATGAAGCCGGTCAAGCGAGACAAGTACACGATACTCACGAAGATCTGGTGGCGCCCCAAGGGCGTGCCCGACAAGGACCGACCGGACGCCGACATTATGGTCAAGCGTTTCCTCAAGGAGCTGCAGACCGATTATCTCGATGTTGTCCAGTTGCATTGCGTCCAGTCGCCGAAATGGCCCCAGGAACTTCGCAAGCAGATGGATCTGCTGGCCGGGCTGAAGAAGAAGGGTGTCATCAGGGCGCACGGCGTCTCGTGTCATTCGATGGACGCTCTGCTGGCCGCGGCGGATGAACCGTGGACTGATTGCGTGCACGTCAGGATGAATCCCTACGGCGTTCGTACCGACGGCAAGCCTGAGGAGATCGCCGCGGCGGTCAAGAAACTGTCCGCCGCCGGCAAGGGCGTGATCGGAATGAAGATAATCGGACAGGGCGATTTCCGCGACAGCGACGAAAAACGCAACAAGTCGATCAACTTCGCCCTTGGCATGGGCGGCGTCAGCACGATGATCGTTGGCTTTGAGAAGCTGGCGGAAATAGACGACTTTGCGGCCAGAGTAGAGAAGATAAAACGCCCGGCGACCGTCTAGCGGCTGGCGGCGGCTGTCTGATTTTGACCTGAACTTGCTTTGTGTCCATGCGCCGGGCCGAAGGCGTATTCGGCGACGACCTGGCCTACAACAGGATCGCAACGCCTGATGTTGTCGGCAATTAAAGATCGCTGCGTAATTCCCCGAAACTCTAAGTAGAACTTCCGTGCGATGCGGTGATCCGCGGCAGGAGGCCGGCGATATTCGAAAACGCCCCTGTCACGAAAGGTTATTTTCTGTGAACAAGAAACCCCTCTGTTTCCTGGCGGCGATAATTGCCATTGGCGTCGTGGCGATATGGCTCATGACGCGGTCGGCGGCCCGGGTTGTTCCGGCTGGACCTGTGACCGCGCCGATTGCGTCTGAGCCGAGCGAAACAGATACGGCCCGTGCAGTTCAGATCGCTGCACAAACCGCAACCGACCTGGAATCACTGGAGATCGACTACCCGTCAAACGACGCTCTCTTTCCACCCAACTTTCCTGCGCCGACGGTGATCTTCCATGACACCACGCCGGCGGACAGATGGCTGGTCGAAGCATCGTTCTCTGACGGCCAGAAGCCACTGACCATGATAACCAGGGCCGATCTGCCGATGGCCCAGCCCACGACGCCGGCCGAGCAGCGTCACCCGGCGGCGGGGGCCTACAAGCCTTCGGACCGGCAGTTTTCGGCGCGTCGGTTCAAGCCGAACTCAGAATTCTGGAACGCATTACTACGCCGCTCGTCGAGTCGGCCGGCGGAGTTGGCGATAGTCGGTTTTCGAGGCGATAAGTCGGACCGGGTTTTATCGCGCGGCCGGGTTAGCGTACAAACGTCGACCGATCCGGTCGATGCTCCGATCTTCTATCGTGACGTTTCGCTTCCGTTCATCCATGCGTTTAACAACACCAAGTCCATCCGCTGGCGTCTTGGCGAGGTTACTTCGCCGGATCCGCCGCCGATTCTTCTTACCGACATGAAGGTCTGCGGAAATTGCCACTCGTTTACGCCCGACGGCAAGACCCTGGCGATGGATGTTGACTACGGAAACGACAAGGGCTCGTACGTTATCGCAGACATCAAGCCGACGACTGTCCTGTCGCGAGACAAGGTGATCTCCTGGAGCGACTACAAACGCGACGAGGGCGATCTGACGTTCGGGCTGCTGTCGCAAATCTCGCCCGACGGACGGTACGTCATAAGCACTGTCAAAGATCGCGCGGTATTCTCGCCGGTGGAGGACCTGTACTATTCGCAGCGATTCTTCCCGATAAAGGGCATCCTTGCGGTCTACGATCGTCAGAAGAAGTCCTTCTCCGACCTTACCGGCGCCAACGATACGAAGTGGGTCCAGAGCAATCCGGAATGGAGCCCCGACGGAAAGACAGTTCTATTCTCTCGCGCCAAGGCGCACGAACTCAAGGCGTTGAAGGAGCACGACAAGGTTCTCCTCCGGCGCGAAGAGGCCGTCGAGTTCTTCGAAGGCGGACGAACCCTCAAGTTCGACATCTGCCGCATGTCCTTCAACGGAGGTAGCGGCGGGCAGGCCGAACCGCTCAAGGGCGCCTCGGGCAACGGCAAGAGCAACTATTTCCCGAAATACTCGCCCGACGGAAAATGGATAGTGTTCTGCCAGGCCGACACGTTCATGTTGCTAAGGCCCGACAGCACGCTGTACATCATGCCCGCTGCAGGAGGCGCGCCGCGAAAGATGCGATGTAACCACGAAGGCAAGATGAACTCCTGGCACAGCTTCTCGCCCAACGGTCGCTGGCTCGTCTTCGCATCCAAGGCTCGCGGGCCGTATACGCAGTTGTGGCTGACGCACATCGACAAAGGCGGTTCGGATACCCCGGCGGTTCTGCTGGAGCAGTTCACCGACGCCGACAGGGCGGCGAATATCCCGGAATTCGTAAACGTAAAGCCCGAGCAGTTCGCCTCCATCCGACAGGAATTCGCCGACTATTACACCTATTACTTCCTGGCCAGAAAGCATGCGGTGCGGAAGGAATTCGACAAGGCGATCGCCGAGGCCCAACGGGCGATCAAAGAGAAGCCCGATCATGCCGATTCGCTGTATCTAGTCGCCTCGTGTCTTGCGCGGACCGACAGGGAGGCCGGGGCCGTCCCGTACGCCCAGCGAGCCCTGGCCGCCGACGAGACGCACTGGAAGAGCCGCCGACTGTTGGGAGGAATTTACAGTCGCAACGGGCGGTATAAATCAGCGCTGTCTCTGCTTGGACGCGTTCTGCAGGACCAGCCCGGCGATCGAGTGACTCTCAATAATCTAACGTGGCTGCTGGCGACGTGTCCTGACAAATCAGTGCGAGACGGAGCCAAGGCCGTCGAATACGGAAAACAGGTCTGCGATGCTACCGACAACAGCGTTCCGCCAATGCTTGACTCGCTGGCCGCGGCGCACGCCGAGGTCGGCAAGTTCGATCTGGCGGTCGATACCCTCGAAAAAGCCATCGGAATGTACAAGGGGCAACACAGAGCCGTTCCGAAGGAACTGGAATTCCGCCTGCAACTGTATCGACAGCGCCGACCCTACCGTGAAGGTCCGGCTCCCCGATAACGCGCAATAAAAAACCGCGGCCGCACACTTGTAATGTGCGGCCGCGGAAGGTGATCTTCTGGGGCGTACGGTTACGATTTTATGCAGTATCGACGGACCAGGCCCGCCATACCGCCTAGAATCAGAATGCCCATAGTTATCGACTCTATCGCTGTGGCCAGGGAGACCTCGTCGGTCTCAATGCGTTGGTATGTCTCTTTGGGCGCCACCGCGGTAGAATACCCGGCGTCCGAAGCCGTCGCACCGTTCGATCCGGAATTTATGGTCTCGAATAAGTCCGTGCCGCTCGATTCGTCGTGTGAGTAGTTCGATGCCGTTGACGCTATCGACAAGTCGTCACCGCCGGTGTCGGCGGTCGGTTCAGGGCTGTCGCACCACAGGCTGCTTATCTCTTTGGCAGGCTTCGCATCCTGAGGAGCATTGGCCCGCTGGGCGACGTTGTCGTCGTGAGCAGAGCGTTTTGCGGATGTGAAGTACTGGATCTTGGTGAAGGTGAAACCTTCCTCACCCAGATCTCCGGCCAGAAGCGGCGAGGCCGAAACGGCGACCACCAGCAGCATGCACGCTATCGAAAGTTTCTTCAACATATCAATCTCCTCGCACTCCGGAGCGAATCTTCGCTCTCGGGTCGATCAACAAGTATCGCCCTGAGCGGAGCGATACGGTAATTCAACTTCGGCTAGGCTTTTCTTCTGCGTCGTCTAAGCAGCGCCAGGCCGCCAACGGCCAGTACGCTCATAGTCATCGGTTCGGGCGTCACCGTCAGCGATACGTCGTCAATGTTCGCCGCGATGGTCTCGCTGGTCGTACGTGTGTTTGTAAAGAGCACGCCGATAAACGCAAACGGGCTCAGGTCTCCGACAAAACCGTCGGCCATAGGTGTGAATCCCGGCGCCGGCGGTACGGGGTCCGCGGCAAGCGTTACGCCGCTGAGGGTAGGATCTGAAACCTCGACGGCACTGGGGCCGGCCCATCCCAGGAGCGTATAGGCCAGTCCTTCGGGGGGCTGCCCGGGAGGAAAAGGCTCTCTGTGGAGGAATGACAGATTCAACTGATTGCCGCCCCAGCCTCCGGCGGGTTTGGCGGCGTAGTACAACAGACCGGCTACCGAACCGGGAGGGGCCATCGGATTCAAATGGCTCTCTGCGAAACCGGACGGGGCGAACCATTCGCCCTCGTGCGTCGTCGAGCCGGTAATCCACTGGTTAACAAGACCGGGGTCAACCGGCAGCATCGAACCCATGAAGCCGTTGATGTTGTTAGTGGAAAAATCTTCGTCGATAAGGCTTCCTGCCATTGCGGTTGAAGCCAAAGTTGAAATTGCGAACAATACGCAGACTGTTGAAATACGCTTGAGCATAAACAACTCCTTCTCCTTTTTGAGTCCCTTGACAGAACTACCCTTCCTTATAACGGGTCCCTGCGACCCATCCGTTTAATCGAGCGAGCATTGGACAACGCATCCACGAGCGAGCAGAGCGATATCCTTGAACCTCAGTATGTTACCGAAAAACCGCTCATAAGTCAAGCATAAACTGGATATTGGCACGTAAGATCGGGGCGGGAATTTGTTGCAAATGCTGAAGACTAGAAGGGTTAGCGGGGGAGGTTGATTGTGAACGCGGCGCCTTTGTGGTCGGGCGATTTGACTGATATGTTCCCGCCAAGGGATTCGACTATTTCTCTGCAGAGCGCCAGGCCCAATCCGTGGCCCTGGTCTTGTTTGTCTTCATCGTCTTGTTCGTCCTTGGTGGTGAAGAATGTTTCGAATATCCGCTCGATGTTCTCCGGATCAATGCCTGTACCGTTGTCGATGACGCATATGGTGACTACCTGGTCTTCGGCTGAGGCGCTGACTTCGATGCGCCGCAGGTTGTTCCTGGGCAACACGGCGGTGCGAGCGTTGATCAACAGGTTCATGAACACCTGCTGCAGTTCGACTTTCCTGGTTAAGATCTCCACATTTTCGGGGATGTTCAGAACCAGTTCGATACCATCTTTGGAGAAATCGCGGCCCATTGCGACGAGAGTTTTTTTCAGGAGCACCTTGAGCGAAATGCGCTCCAGTTCAACCGGGTCGTTGTGCGTAAGGCCTAGTATCGCCGAGCATATTTCGCTGGCTCTCAGGCCGCCGTCAGCGGCGCGGGTGATGGCTTTGTTCGTGAAATCAGGATTCTTTTTCGCAAGTTGGGCGTAATTTATTATCGGGGTAAGAATGTTGTTGAGTTCGTGGGCGATCATGGCGGTCATGGCGCCGACCGAGGCCATTCGCTGCAATTGTCGCAGCAAACGACGCAGTTCCAGGACCTCAGCATTAAGTTTTTCGAGTTGTCGACTGTGCTCTGTCTTGATGTCCGTGGTTATGTTCAAAGTGCGATTTCTCTTCTTTTAGAAAGCTCTACCACTTGCAAACCGCGATGGTCTCGATTATCTATGAGCGCTACTCGCCCAATTAGTTATCGGTTTGCAGGGCGTTGGACTTAAACAGGAAACCGAGGAAAATCGCTACAATCTGCTTTGCCCGAGGCCTCGCGGTAGTATGAACGCCATAGCACACGGAATAGATCTGGTCGAATGCAGCCGCCTGCAGGATATCATCGACCGCCACGGGGACAGGTTTCTCAATCGCATTTTTACGCCCGGTGAATTGGCCTATTGCTGCGGGCGAAAGCGGAGTATCGAGCATCTGTCGGCCCGATTCGCCGCCAAGGAGGCGGTGATGAAGGTCCTGGGATCCGGTTGGTCAAACGGGATTCGATGGACCGATATCGAGGTGTCCAACGATCCGACGGGTCAGCCTTCAGTTCAATTGGACGGTAAGTGCAGCGAAATTGCTTCACAACTCGGAATTGACAGGGTGCTTATCTCGCTTACACACACGGCCGGACACGCGATGGCCTCAGCTATCGGATGCAAAACTATATGAGCGACAAACCCGTTACGATATTCATGTCCGCCGCCGAGGCCAGCGGAGACCAGCACGCGGCGAATCTTATCTCCGCGATCGCAAGGCGTCTTCCCAACGCCAGATTTGTTGGCGTGGGCGGTCCGAAGATGGCCGCCGCCGGATGCGAACTGCTCGTCGATCTTACCATCAAGGCCTCCATGATGGGCGGGCCGATCCTGCGGCTGGGCTACTGGATGCGTACGATGGCCATGATCAAGCGGTCGATGAAGGAGCTGAAACCCGATCTTCACATTCCGGTCGACAGCCCCGCGTTGAACTGGCACCTGGCCAAAACGTCCAAGTCCATCGGGACGCCGGTGATGTATTACATCGCCCCGCAAGTCTGGGCCTGGGCGCCGTGGCGGGTTCGGAAGGTCAAGAGGCTCACCGACATGGTCGCCTGCATCCTGCCGTTCGAGGAGCGGTACTTCCGCGACCGCGGCGTTAACGCCACGTACGTCGGGCATCCGCTGTTCGATACGCTCGATCCGCCGCAGTATCCCCTGCCCGATCTGGCCGAGGCATGGTCCGAAGGCACCTGGAATGTCGCACTGCTGCCGGGCAGCCGACCGGCCGAAATCGCCGGACACATGCCCGCGCTGCTGAACGTGGCTGAGGCTATAAAACGCCGATGGAACAGGGCGGTTTGCACGATCACCGCACACAATGACGTCGGCGCCAAGAACATTCACGCCGCCTGCAAAGGGCGCCTGCCGGCCCATGTCGAGGTGGTTGTCGGCAAGACCCGACACGTGCTGAAGAACGCTCATGTCGCCATCGCCGTCAGCGGAACGGTAACGCTGGAGGTGGCTCACTACGGTGTTCCGATGGTGATCTTCTATCGCGTTAACGCCCTTGGCCACAAGCTTGTCGGGCCGTTTCTGGGCATCAGCACGCCGCACCTGGCGCTGGTGAATATACTGGCCGGCAAGCGTATTGTGCCCGAGCTCATGCCCTGGTACGGACGCATCCGACCCGTCCGCGAAATGGTGCTGGACGTGATGGGCGATCTGGGCTGCCTGTTCGACATGCGCGAGGCTATGCGGGAGGTCACCTCTCCGCTGCGCACCACTCCGCCGGCCAGCGACAACGCCGCCGACCTGGTGGTGCAGATGCTCGGGCTCTAGTCGCCGGCGCCGCCGCTCAGGAGACCGACGAGCCGGCGGGCACTGTCTTGCTGGGCGAAAGGACTACTACGTCCTGCAGTTCGTCGCCTTCGACCGCGCTGGCCGCAAGCAGCATTCCGTTGGATTCCATGCCGCGCATCTTCCGCGGGGCCAGATTCGTCACTACTACAATCTGCTTTCCTACAAGCGTTTCGGGCTCGTAATACGTCTTGATGCCCGCGATGATCTGGCGGGTCTCGGTCCCGATGTCAACTTGCAGCACGATCAGGCGGTCGGCGTTGGGGTGCGAGCCGGCCTCTACGATTGTGCCGATCTTCAGGTCGAGCTTGCAGAAGTCGTCATATGTTATCGTGGGCTTGCCAGTATCTTGCGGCTCTTCAGCGGGTTGAGTTTCTTCGGTTTTCGGTGTCTCGTCTGGGGTCTGGCACATGATCAATTCCTTACTGTCGCCCGCGGGCGTGGGTTCATGTTTGACCGACAGTCTAGGCAAAGAGCCCCGGTTTTACAAGCACAAGGCGCCGGGGCATGCGGCCGACGGCAGGGCGGCGGTGGGCGAAGTGTACAGATCGTAACAGAAGACGTCCCTTTCGGGGCTGAGGGTCTATACATATGCTGAGTGTCCCATGTTTGTTGCGTATTATGCCCGTCGGGGCCAGCGACTCAAAATATCTCTTGACAGCTTTGGGCGGACTTGTCGTGAATGTAACAGGCGTGCCTGTAAGTGGGTACGTGTAGGGTGGGAGTTTGGCTGCCGAGGCTGGCGCCTTGGGCTAAGCGCAATTGCCGCTGAAGTGCAGCGGGCTGGCGCCGCTTCGATCGGCAAATTCGTTGCTTTGCGCCGACGCGATTCGATAATATAAATAGTTGTCTCTGCCGGCCGCGATCCATACACGCCGAGCTTTCAGGAGTTATCGAAATGGGAAGTTGCAAATTCAGCCCTGGTCTTCTCGGTGCGATGCTGCTTGTCGTCGCTTGCGGCGATCTCCGCGCCAACGTGTGGAAGCCCAAGTCCGTGCTCGAGCTGCCCAAACACGTCAAGGCGCCTGCGGGCAAGTTGACACTCTACGCCGACTACAGCAAGATCGTCGATCCGCCGCCGCCGCTCCGTCCAGACCCAAAAGCCCCGCCAAGAAGTTATGTCACCCTGTACATCGTCAACCGAACTGGCAAGAAGATCGTTTTCCCCGCACAGGACGGCGATCTGTTCATCAAGCTCGAGATGCTCCGGGCGACGGGCAGTGGGAGCGGGCCCAGTCGCATGTCTATTCGTGGTGCGGGAACAGTTACATGCCCGTCGTGCTGGCCAACGATTCATTCCTCACGCGAAGGGGCTTCTATCCCAAAACCGGCGCCAAGTGCAAGGTCCGCTACCGTTTTTACCCTTCAGTGGGCCGGTCATCCAGCATCAGGTGGATATCCAACCAGGGCCGCGGATCCGTACCGCCCAAAATCCTTGCCGCCGCCCGTTACGATTCCATGTCGATTCGCCACGTACCCCAGACGCTCAGAAGTTGTTTCACTCATTCGGTCCCGACCGGTTCACTGCTCGGCGGGATGCAGCTGCCCACGCTTGGCGAATTAACGCCCCAGCGCGCCGCGGCCGCCCTGGCGCTGCTGAAATCCTACGATCAAGTGCATTACTATCGCCGCGAGGCTCGCAACCTCCTTAACGCCAAGCCTGACAAAAAGCAAAAGCCATCGCCCCAGGCGTTGCGGGGCCTTGAGAACATACGCAAGCTCCTGGCCGGTAAATGGACCGCCCATGTCGACCGCAGCGCGTTGTTGCGGCGCGGGATCGGGGCGATCGTCGCCCAGCCGCAGGCCCGCAAGCCCGCGACCCCCGAAGGCCAGCGCCTGGTGACCTGGTGCCTTCTGCAGGAGTTGCTGTGCGGTACGGTTACCGGCGGGTACTCGTCCGACATGGACATAAACTGTTCGTACTACGGCCTGTTCGATGAGCCGGCCTCCGATCCGCCGGCCAGGCTGAAACCCGCCTTAATCGCCGAATGCAGACGCACCCTGACCAGCGGCCCGGACAAGGAAAAGGGGTTCGCCGCCAGCATACTCACATCCGACGCGATCGGCGCCGGGCTGGTCAAAGATACCGAACTTGCCGAACTGGTCGCCAATCGTCACCCAGCCGTCTGGCGATGGGCCGCGATAAGCCTGATAAAGCGCAAAAATCGCGATTTATTCGTCAAAAGCGTCCAAAAACGGCCGAAAAGTGACTGGAAAGACGCTATTTTTATGCTAAGTGTGCACGCTTCGGAGCCAATGGAACCGAAGGAAAGGGCGTTCTGGCTGGACTTCGGGAAAGCGGACGCCGCGTTCTTGAGTTATGTTCTCGTGACCAATTATAGTTACAAGAACAAGAAGGTACCCGTCGAGTTCCAGCCGGCGGTCAGAAGCTACCTTCGCAGCGAGATCGCAAATCCGATGGTCAGGAACGCCGGATCTCAGCCGTTTTACAACCTCCGTGCGGCGTTGCAGGTACTGGCCGCCTGGGATTCGCCGCAAGACACCAGCCTCCTGAAAAGATTCCTGAACTACCCCATAAGCAAGAACCCCAAGCTGACCAAAGAAGAAGCCAACGCCGTAAAACTCCTGAAACAGCAAGTCGAGACACTACTGATAAAAAGATAACTTCCGCAGCTCTGTTTCCTCTGGCTGGAGAGAGGCTCAAATAATGCCGCTGCCCTGAGTGGCTGCGAAATCGGCAGAAAAATGGCGTGCCGATGGGGACCGATGCGAAGGCTTCCGGAAATTCTCTTGCCTGCAAGTCTCGCTCTCTCATACACTCCCTATTTGACACGGGGTAGCATAACTGTGTGTGATGATGCGAAAAATAGTTGTCATATAAGTTCGGGCGAACTACCCGACAGATTGGCGGGCCCCGCCGTGATCGCCTTCGACACGATCGTGTTCCGCAGATCGGTGTCGCTGAGGTCGGCGGAATTGAGGTTGGCGGAATTGAGGTCTGCGCCGCTGAGGTCTGCGCCGCTGAGATTCAGGCTGCTTAGATCAAAACCACCGAGATAGTTGCCGCTGAGATCCACTCCCCGGACAGATGCGGCTTGGTGCAGTTGCCCCGCCGTGATCGCCTTCGAAGCGTTCGTGTTCTTCAGGTTGGCGTCGCTGAGATCACAAAACCAAAAGGAGGCGGAGTTGAGATTGGCGGAACTGAGGTTGGCCGAAATGAGATCACTATACCAGAGGTAGGCGGAGCTGAGATTGGCAAATCTGAGGTCGGCGGAGTTGAGGTTGACGGTATTGAGGTTGGCCGAGCTGAGGTCGGCCGAAAGGAGATCCAGACCGCTTAGATCAAAATAATCGAGATCATTACCGCTGAGATTCACGCCTCGAATATTTGCGGCCTGTTGCAGTTGCCCCGCCGTGATCGCCTTCGATATATTCGTGTTCCGCAGATCGGCGGAATTGAGATCGGCGTTCGTGAGATTCACGCCCGTGAGATTGGCGTTCCTGAGATTGGCGTCGACGAAGCTGGCGGAGCTGAGGTTCAGGCCGCTTAGATCAAAACCACTGAGATTGTTACCGCTGAGAATCACGCCCTCGACATTTCCGGCCAGTTGCAGTTGAACGGCGTCGATCGCGTAGAAAGCGTCCGTGTTTCTCAGATCAGCATAACGGAGATCGCTACCGCGGAAAGAGACACTGTCGAGGTCGGCGGAACTGAGATCTGCAAAGGTCAGGTTGGCGGAGGTGAGATCCGTGTAGCTGAGACTGGCGCCGCTGAAGTTGGCGAGGGTGAAGGTGGCGCTATAGAGAACCTCTGCTGAATGATTGTGACCGGAGTGGTCCTCAAAGCTGTGATCGCCATGATTCATCAATGGATGAACTGGCGGATCATAGGCCGCCGCAAGGCGGGCATGCCCCAGCACGACCAGCCAGAACGCGACCAGCGAAAACAGGAAGACTGATTGGTATTGATTGTTTCTCATTGGTGATCCGCTCATTAACCGCCGTTTTTCATTTGCAGTTGCCTGAAACAGCCCCATGCCAGGGATATTTCAACTTGCGTAAAAACCACCCCCGCCCCGTGCTGCAAGTACACAGACCGTCAGTGGCCCCTTAAGTTGACACTGAATCATGAGGTGTTCACTAACGACAACCTCCAGTTGCAAATCGAGTTAACATTTGATTCTAGCGCGGGAAAGTTGAAAAACCAAGTTTTCTGAATTCTGGGGGAATTCCGGGGACATCCATGCCACCACGCGACGGGCCAACTTAATTCCGTGGACACAGTATCTAATCATGGTCAATTTGCTCAAGTAGAGTCTCAGTAACGACTTAATGTCACCATAGAACCTCGTAAGGCAGTGATTATGTATTGTGTCCCCCCGAGCTTAGTCTATTTCGTTGTCAGCTCTTTTTGTTGTTGAGGGTTTCTGGTGAAGAAGGCGAGTATGAAAATTATCAGCGGAAGAACAAGAGTGCTGAAAGCTGCGTTGCGGTAGCTGCCCAGTATCATTTTTCCATAACTGAAATATGCCGGGCCTATGGCGCTGGCGATGACAAGTACGGACATGTATACCCCGCTGATGGCGCCGAGGTGTTTTCGGCCGAAGTATCGAGGGAAGGTTACGTTGCCCAGTACGCCCCATGTTCCTCCGGAAAGTCCAAACCCGATAGTCGTAACTATCCAGCCTGCGGTTGTGTTGAACCAGGCGAGGCCCAGGGTGTAACACGCGATTGTCGCCGCGAGCATCATGAGCACGTACCTTAGTCGAAAGCGAGTGTAGTCGACGATAAAACTGATGGCAAAGCGAGCGGGGATGGAGATAAAACTGGAAAAGAAAAACATCAGGACGGCTTGCTCGCGTGTTTTTTCCATCTCCTGACCTATCGCAGTTATATGAAAAGCGATGGCTGTAACTATCAGGCCGTGAGCGGCGAGGCCCAGGACGTAGGCCCAGAAAGAAACGGTGCGCAGAGCTTGCCGGCGGGTGAACTGGTGATGAACAGGGTGGAGTTGCTTGCGGGTGTCTTGCTGCGAGGCGCCTTCTTTAAGCCCGTCCATAGCCAAACCGCATTCTTCGGGATTGTCGCGGAAGAAGAGCAAGCCGATTACAGTCATCACGATGCCAATGAGCCCGGCCAGAAGGAAGCAGGTTCCCTGCCAGCCGTAAGAGTTTATGAGTTTATTGAGCAGCCATGGTGTGGCATTGAAGAAAAATGCTATCGGGACCCCGGCGATAGCGGTCGCGATGCCTCGCCAGTTGTTAAACCAGCGACCCATTGCGACGCGGCCTACCATTGTCATGTTGCCCTGGCCAAAGAAGCGGACCAGGAAAAACGCAAACGAAATGATGGCCATGGCCAGCCAGGTAACTTTGAATCCTGCAGAAAGAAAGGTATTGATATTACCGACGTTGCCAAAAATCAGCAGGCTGAGAGCAAGTCCCGTCGAAGCGAAAAGACTCATGAAGCGGACACCGATGCGGTCGAGGATCTTGCCGGCAAATGGGAGGATCACGCCGCTTGCGATGGTGCCTATCATATAGGCCAGACTCAGCTGGTTGCGGGTGATATCCAGCGCCGCGATTATGTGGTCAGTAAAGATGCCGATGCCGGCGGTTTGGCCGGGCATTGAGAAGATGATGGACATTGTCGAAACGGCGACAATAACCCAGCCGTAAAAGAACGGACATTTCGCCGGAGCAAAGGGCGTGTTGGCCCATTTGGCATAAAACGGCGGTGCATTGGATGTCTGTTTTTCGGCATTCATTATTTGGAAACCGGCCCCTACGGTGATTAGTACTTCTCCAATCTGTCCTGGCGCCTTTAATCTGGGATTTAGACGGGAGACACCATACTCAATCAGGGCGTTTCGTTCAAGCACAGGGCGGAGATCGGGGCGGGAGTTCGCCGGACACCATGAGCAAGTCTTTGTCAAGTCGGTAGCAGACGTTCTTTTTGCGGGCGCGGGCACACATCCATTCGACGACATCCCAATCGGCTTGGCGGGGTCAGGTCCTAGAATAAGCCCATGTCATTTGGTGGTTGGGTTGCTTAAGTGTTTCGTTTTGCAGTTAAGTATCACGCTGTTTTTTGTCCGGTAGGTTCGTCAGTACGAAATCAGCCTATGTACACGGTCTTGCCCGAAACCGTGTACATTGACGCAATCACACCAACGAGCCTACCGCCTTTTCGACCCTACCGCCAGAGTTGGGGCGCCGCTTGCCCTTGAGATGCTCGCGAAGCATCCGATTCTCTTCCTGAAGGTGCTCGACGACATCCTGTTGCTGCCGATTCAGCCATCCTGCCAATGCCACCACCAGAATCTGCCGCGCATGTGCTGTCATGATAGCGATTCTACCGTCACAAAATGCTCTGAAACAGGCCCAATCCATTGCATCAAACTGTCCCGTAAGCCCTTTTCAAGCCAAGACTTGATATGCGGCTGGATCTTGGAACCATACGGGACGGGGAATTAGGCGAAAGAAGAGGAAATAGGAATTACACTATCAATCGCTGGTTTTGTCTCCTACGATGGATGGTCACGTGAAGCAGAGCTTCCCGGAAAGCCAGCTGCAGACACGGGCCCTGTAACACAGGCGATCAATGCTATCACAGAAACATTCGACAATAAGACGACAGCTAATACTTAGCTAGAGAGGCTGAGCTGCCATGACTGAAGAGACGAAACTAAGCGCGGATCCTGTTGCCGCAGAGGTCCTGGATAGGATCCAGGCCGAAGATATTGAAACTGCGTTCGATCGGCACGCAGGGCAAGGCAAGCGATGTCCGTTCGGAGAAACAGGTGTCTGTTGCCGGATTTGTGAGATGGGCCCCTGCCGTATCACGAAGAAGAATCCCCGTGGGATCTGTGGAGCCAACGCAGCGACAATAGCAGCTCGCCACCTCATCCGACAGGTGGCGGCAGGCGTTGCAGCACATTCCGACCATGGCCACGACATCGCCAAGACACTCCTCCTTGCAGCAAAGGGCGAAGCGCAGGGCTACTCGATCAAGAGTGAAGAGAGACTGATGGAGCTGGCGGCGGAATGGGGTGTCGAAACCAAGGACCGCACAGTCAAGGACATCGCTATCGAGCTCGCCGAGGCTGGCCTGGCGCAGTTCAACCAGCAGGAAGGTGAAATTTTCTATCCTGCGGCGCGCGCACCTAAAGCAACTCTGGACAACTGGCGTGAGCAGAAGCTCATCCCCGTTGGCGTGGAGCACGAAATCGTCGAAACCCTCCATAGAACACATGAAGGCGTTGATTCAGACTATGTGAATCTCCTTATGCACGGGCTGCGCACCTCAATGTCTGACGGATGGGCCGGCGCGATGATCGCCACCGATTTTGGAGACGTGATGTTCGGCACCCCGGAACCAGTCCGAAGTCAGGTGAACCTGGGCGTGCTGAAGACCGATGAGGTGAATATCGTCGTCCACGGTCACGAACCAACTCTGTCTGAGATGGTTGTAGCCGCAAGTCGCGACCCTGAGCTTATCAAGTTGGCCGAGGAAAAGGGCGCCAAGGGCATTATGGTCGGCGGCATCTGCTGTACGGCAAACGAAATCCTGATGCGTCAGGGCGCACCGGTCGTTGGCAACTTCCTGCATCAGGAACTGGCGATAGCAACTGGCGCGGTCGATGTCATGCTTGTCGACGTGCAGTGCATTATGCCAGCCGTCGTCGAGCACGCCGGCCGGTTCCACACGAAGGTGGTGACCACTAGCGAGAAAGCCCGAATCAAGGGCGCGGTCCACATGCAGTTCGAAGCTGAGAAGGCTATGGACATCGCAAAGGATATCGTGAAGGTCGCAGTCGAAAACTTCCCGAGTCGCGGACCAGTCAATATACCGGAAGGCAAAACTGATCTGATGGCGGGCTTCACTGTCCGAAACACATTCACACATCTTGGCGGCAGGTATCGGCCGTCATTCCGTCCGCTTAATGATGGTATCATCACCGGCCGCCTGAGAGGCGTTGCCGCGGTAATCGGCTGCAATACAGTTAAGAAGATGCAGGACGATAGCCACCTGAAGATGGTGCGCGAACTGATCGCTAACGACGTCCTCGTTGTAATGACAGGTTGCGCAGCCACCGCCTGTGCGAAAGCTGGCTTTCTCCAATCTGAAGCAGCAGAGAAATGGGCCGGCAAAGGACTCCAGGAAATATGTGCAGCAGTAGGCATTCCGCCAGTACTGCATCTGGGATCTTGTGTAGACAACAGCCGTATTCTGGTAGCCCTTTGCGAGATGATCAACGAAGGCGGTCTGGGCGAGAAGCTCTCGGACCTCCCAATCGCTGGCTCAGCACCCGAAGCAATGTGCGAAAAGGCAATTGCCATCGGCTTCTACTGCGTGGCTTCCGGCGCTTACGTCAACTACAGCCCAGAGATGCGCATTTCCGGAAGTGAGGACGTGACTCGTTTTCTGACCGAAGATGTTGAAGCCATTACCGGCGGGAAGTTCTCATTCGAGGATGACCCGGTGAAGGCTGCTCATCTAATGATACAGCATATGGATGAAAAACGTAATTCCTTGAAGCTGAATCCGATGATGTATGATCAGCCGCTCGAGACACTGGCCTAGATTCTAAAACAACGGAGGGCAAAGGTCTGGCCAAGATAATCGCGAGAATAGTGATATCCTGAAGGTTTACCATCGTGCGATCCATCCTTCTCGAACATTCCTCTGCCTTCCGGATGGCCTAAACGCTTGGGCGGACTGCTGAGAATCTACTATTGGGAGGCCGCATTACGGGTCGGCCGAAACATGTAGGGGTTGAGAAATACCTCGTATGGTCCCAATATTCAGCCGAGCCCCAAATCTTGCCGGCTCAGGCGCGTTGTGGGTTATTAACGTGTTAGTCAGGTCGTACGTCGCCGAGCCCGGAAAACCCGGCATTGGTATCGGCATCGATGCCGGCTGGAACATGAGTTGCGGCTGACAATTTGTGCAAAAGCTGCCGATCCCGGGCATGATCTGCGAGGGAATGATCGTCTCAAACCACTCGAGCACGGGCCTCTGCTCGCCCGGGAAGATGGTGTGTGATCCGAGGTGAATGACCAGCGAGGGTGTCAGTATTAGCGTATCGTCCGGAGCCGGCAGGAATTGCTGGATGCGGGAATCAAGTCCGAATTTGTCTTCGTTGGGGCCGGTGAAGTAGTTGGTTATGACCGGGTCGTTGCCGCCTTCGATGATCACGTCGAGGATATCCGCCTTGGCGTTTGGGCGGCGGTCAGTCGTCGGCGATGCCGAACGCAGTGCCGGCGTCCTCGGATACTCGTCGCCGACATATTGCTGGTGTTGTACGGGAAACATCCTGGGCTGTATTTCGGAATCTAGCATAGGGTTACGGGTCGCCACTCTCGAACGGAGATGGTAGCCCCGTTGGTATGATTGAGTCAATGGCGGTTTCACCATCTCAAGAAGCTTCAGGGCAGCGTAAGGTGCATCTCCCAGAGCTTCGCCAAACTGCCTGCTCCGGCAAGATTTGGGGCTCGGCTGAATATTGGGACCATACGAGGTATTTCTCAACCCC
>PVBE011161413.1_pt1 | contig 52185 bp, 42 predicted proteins | sample 1631181 | NCBI WGS metagenome assembly PVBE01 (sample SAMN08397723, study PRJNA350692) | Marine metagenome, whole genome shotgun sequencing project. | isolation source: water | place: Pacific Ocean | collected 2012-04
CGCCTCTGCTTTGAACTCATCGCTGTACTGACGACGACCCGCAACGTTCTTCTTCTTCGGCATGACACTCTCCTGTAATTACTCAATTCTAGCGGCAGAATCAAGCAGTTGGAGTGTCCACCAGAGCGAGCGCAGCTCATCTGGCCGGACTGCAACGTGTCGAGTATATCTTTGTCTATCCCGAGACAAAGGAGATTGTCATTGCCGGACCGGCCGATGGTTGGCATCTTGACCGCTGCGGCGCGTTTGTGGGCAACATGTCCAAACAACCTGTGTTGCGGCTCGACGATCTAATCGATGCTTTTCGCGCCGCCGTTGCTTCTCCCGTCGAGTCCATTCGTTGTTCGATCGATCCGACCGATGAAGGACTCATGCGACTGCAGCGACTATTGCGATCGCGCGGTCTGCAGCTCAGCGAACAAACCGTCAGGCAAATGCAGGAGACGCTTGGTCCTCACAGAATTCGCGTCACGGGCGTCGCACCCGACAGCCATTGTTCGCACGTGATGGTGGCTGCAGACTATGTGATGAAACGGCTGGCGATGGGGCTTGAACGTTCGCCGGTCGTGGCGCTGCCAAGTTACATGCAGTTGCTTAAGACTCAACAAGCTCGACCGTCGCGAGTCGCTTCACCACGCTGGTGGTTGGCCGCCGACTACGATGCATTGCGGAAGAGCCCCGACGGACTTGCCTGGCAGCTTAGCGGACAAGGTGTCAAGGCAATGACCGAAGAAGGATATCTGAGCGCGTCGGGTCGCATCGTCGAGACGGGGCGCGCAGGCCAATTGGCTTCCCAGTGGGCCGACGCAATGACGAAAAACTATGGTCCGCTCGGCGAATCCGTTCCCGTCTTTGCTGAACTGAGAAACTGCATCGCTCTGGCTGTCGTGGCGGCGCTGATCACCAAACATGAACTGGCGAGCACCGCTGGCTGCCCACCACCAATCTCGACCAGTTTAGCAACGAGTCGAGGTCCGCGTTTCCAGGTGCCCAAGATGATCGATTCGCAGGCGAGTCTGATTCGAGGACGACGGGGCTGGTTCGTCGCCGTTTCAGGTGGTGTCAAAATTGATCCGTGGTCACCGCTGGAGAAGGTCGTAGAGGATCCGAAGCTGGTGGCAATGAGGTTGAAGGCGACTTCCGCGGATGATCGCAACTGGTGGTGGGATTAGCGCAACGAGCATCCCGGCGTTAGATCAACTCTCGAATCGGCTCGCCTTCGCTCAAAACCGAATTGGGGCGGCCCGTGTAGTCTTTGAACGTCCAGCCACAGTCAATCCCCAGATGACGATAGATTGTTGACTAGCTTATCCAATGTCCGATCACGATGGAATAAAACCTGGGAACTGCGATGTTGTCACTCCCTGTTTCAGCCGCAAATCACCGCCCAATCAGGCAAGAAAGGCGATGGCCGAGAGAATATCACTTGGATGTAGAAAACTGATCGCAGATCACTGCAATGACACAACGTCTTGCTAGACTTAATTCACGCACAGACGACACACCGGTCTGGTACCAAGGAGTTCGCTCATGCCACGAAAAGCTTCGATTTCGCCCAAATGGAATGTCCCCGAAATATTTCGCCAGCGATTAGGTGACGTCGCTGGAAGACAACGGGCCATGGTATCCGACGGGCACCTGTTGTTGATTCTGCACGAACTGCCGACTGAAGATTCAGCGGAACGGAACTTGCGACTATTCTGGCGAGCGCCCGACGGCACTTGGCAATCAGATTGCCTGGGTTCCGGCATCACTGCTCTACAAACGCATCTGACGGAGTATTCCATGGCCGTGGATCAGTTGGACAAACTCGAAGGCCAGGCCTCAGGATCGGAGGACTATTTTCGAATTCGTCACGCGATTTCACCACTGCGCCGCGCGAGCCACAATCTACACCTTGCGCTACAGGAAGGTCGTGAAGCGGTGCCGGACGATCGCGAGCTTATCTCCTGTCGCAACCAGGCGGGCAGCATCGAACGCGCTGCCGACTTGGTGCACGAGGATGCCGACCACGGTTTGCAATTTGCGATCGCCAGACAGGCCGAGCACCAGGCGGTCGCTACGCGCCGGCTGAATATCCTGGCAGCGCTATTTCTGCCAATGGCGACTATCGCCGCGGTCTTCGGCATGAATTTGTCTCATGAATTCGAGCACGCCCTCGCACCCTGGCCATTCTTGTTTGTCTTGTTGTCAGGGATGGCGATGGGCCTACTAGTCAAGACATTCTTGGTCCCACAGTCGCCACGTGTCCGGAAAGACCGTTACGCGGTGAGACCGCCCGCAAAGTGACCGTGTGCCGGCAGACTATTGACAAATAGAACGCATGTGATCCTGTCCAGGACAGTTAGACCGGCTGCCATCCCGTCTGGTACGATGGTCACAGTCACACCAACGCAAAAGGATCAAGTCAAATGAAATTCGCAGTTTGCAACGAGACGTTTCAGGACTGGCCATTCGAGCGGGCCTTCCAATTCGCACGAGAATTGGGTTATACGGGCATCGAGTATGCGCCGTTCACGATCAACAAAAATGCATGTGATATCACCGCGGCGCAGCGCGCTGAAGTTCGTCAGCAGGCCGAGGACGCGGGTTTGGAACCGATCGGTTTGCATTGGTTGTTGGCGTTTACCGAAGGTTACTACCTGACCAGCCCAGACGAAGACGTGCGAAAACGAACCGGCGAGTACCTGGCGGAACTCGCGCGATTGTGCCGTGATCTTGGCGGCAACATCCTGGTCCTCGGTTCACCCATGCAGCGCAACCTGCTGGATGGAGTCGATCATGACCAGGCGTTGCAGCTGGCCGCCGACGTCATCCGGCGGGCCGTGCCGGTCATGGAGGAGTGCGGCGTCACGCTGGCAGTCGAACCGTTGGGGCCTGCCGAAGGCGATTTTCTCTTGACAGCGGAGTCCGGCATCCAACTGATCGATCTAGTTGATTCGCCGAACTGCCAGCTGCACCTGGATGTCAAAGCGATGTCGAGCGAAGGGAAGCCGATCCCGGAGATTATCCGTGATAGCGCGAAGCACCTGGTTCATTTTCATGCCAACGACGCGAACAAGCGTGGACCAGGAATGGGGGAGATCGACTTCGTGCCAATTCTGCAGGCGTTGCAAGACGTTGGATACGGCGGCTGGGTGTCGGTCGAAGTGTTCGACTACGACCCGGGCGTCGAAGCACTGGCGAGCGAAAGTATCGAATATCTCCAGGCGTGTGTGACGAAGCTGAACTGACCGTCGCGTCGTCGATAGCGTGACGGCGTGCGATTATGCTCCGGCCTTGAGTTCGGCCAGATGTTGTGCCGTACCGACAATGCGATCCCAGTTTTCATGAATGTACTCGGGCGGACCGCCAATTTGTGCCACCGTTTGCGCCAGAAGTTCCGTCGGAACCATTTCGATCGCCTCCCAGGGACAGACCAGCAGCTCATACGGGTTCGTCTTCTTTTGTGGGATGTGGACGCACACTTCGCAACCGACGCAACGTTCCAGGTCGATTTCACACCACGATTGGGTGCCTTTGAGGCCCAGCTTCATCGTCCGCAATTCGATGCAATCGACAGGGCAAAGTTCGATGCATGATTCACAGCCGGTGCAGTTGTCGGCATTGATGACGGCGACTTCCTTTGGAAGCTTCTTCCGCGGCCCTTTTTTGGCCATAGAACAACCCTTCGTCTCACGATTCCGGTCAATCCGCCACACCGCCCAGTGAGGCGCCGCCACGATATCATTGGTATGTTGGGTCCAGATGGCCGCTTGGCCGAAAGCGTTAACCTCAAGCCTCACAACCAGATAGATTGCCCTGCTGGGTATGCCGAGCTTCTCAAGTATAGGTAGTCATCGGACGTCAGCCAAGCATACTGGAGCGAATTGACCCGGTGGCTCCCACCATGGCGCAACCCGTCCGTCAGGGCCTTGCAGTGTGCCGCCAGATCAGCAGATTTGTAGCCTTGAATGGATTCCTGTCAATCGGCCAAATCGGTGCGTCTTCCACCAATATGGCTTACTGCGGAATGCTCTCGCCCCGAATTACGTCGTCGAACGACTGGCGGGCTCGAACCAGATGTGGCTTGCCATCCCGTAGCAACACTTCGGCCGCCATCGGCTTGGAGTTGTAATTGGACGACATCACAAAACCGTACGCCCCGGCGCATTCAATGATCAAGTAGTCGCCAACCGCAGCCACGGGCAGCGAACGACTGCTGACAAAACCGCCTTCCGTTTGCGTGAAGATGTCTCCTGATTCGCACAGCGGACCGCCGACAACGACGTCCTGATGGTGCGGATCTGGATTGCCGGCGCGAGCGCAGATCGACATCGGATGGTACGAACCGTACAGGATTGGTCTCGCCAGATTATTGAAGCCTGCATCAACCAGATAGAACAAGTTATTGCCCATCTTCTTGATGGCGCGAATCTCAGTGATCAAGAAACCGCATTCGGCCGACAGGTAGCGTCCTGGTTCGATTTCGAGTGAGATCTTGTGACCAAATTCGCCTTCAAGACGTTTGCGCGTGGCGTCCCACAAATCGAAGTAGCGCTGCAGATCAACCGGCTCTTCGTCACCGCGGTAGAGCGTGGGCAAGCCACCACCAGCGCTGACGGTGGTAATACTGCGTCCAACACCGAGTGCCGTTGTTTCCAACGCGCCGCAAACTTGAGCCAAGTGATCGAGATCGGTACCCGAACCAATATGCATGTGCAAACCGGTCACGCCGAGCCCATGCTGGTCGGCACGGCGCAGGCAGTCATCGATTTGATCGTGCCAGATACCATGCTTGGACTGTTCGCCACCTGTATTTGTTTTCTGGCTGTGGCCGTGCCCAAACCCTGGGTTGATCCGCAATGTGATGTTGCGCCCCGGTGCTCGCTCGCCGTACTGGTCGATCATCATGGGCGAACCACAGTTGACGTGGATGTCGTGCGTGACGAGCAGATCCAAGGTCGACTGGTCAAAGATATCGGCTGTGTAGACGATCTCGGGAGGCTCTTTGCCCGCAACAAAACCCGCCGCAAAGGCCCGTTGAATTTCAAATCCGCTGACCGCGTCGACGACCGCGCCTTGGCGACGGACCCAATCTAGCACCGCTAGATTCGAATTGGCTTTCTGCGCGTATCGAACCACGTCAAAGGCCTGTAAGTCGGTAATCCGTTGAGCGATCTTGGCCGCGTCGTAAACGTACGTGGGCGTCCCGAATGACTTGGCAAGATTCTGTACCGAAATGCCATTGATTTCAGTTCGTACGGTCGAGAATGTCTGCACGGCTGACATAAAAGCGTTTCCTGGTGGTTGAGGCTCGCGCTTGAGCGCACACCGATTCACGACTAGCCTGACATATTAGTGGATAGAAAACCGAGACGCCCGACTTTCTTGAAAAGCCGGGCATCTCTGGGACTCTTTTGCGATGCAGTGACTTGGACACGCGAGATTAGAATTCGTTCGCGTTGGCCTGCATTCGAGTCGCCTGGCCAATTAAGCTGAGCACGGCTTCACCGACTTCGATCCGATATTGAACCCCTCGTTCGAGTGCCTTGGCCGTGATGGAGACTTTATCTTTGCCGGCGGCGTCTTTCAGCGCCTCAGCCATGGCAGCCACGGCCGGTTCCGATTGAAAGGTCGAAGCAAACTCCAAGATCTGTCCCACCGAAACGGTAAAGGCAATCGGCGGTCCAGTGGTCTGCGCTGTTGCGGATTCATCGATCACCCTTTTCAGGAGCTCGGTACAATCCTTGCCGAATGCCATATAAGCAGACTGCGAGCCAGTTCCCACGACGACATTCAGGCGGTCACCTAACACGCGCCTCGCGTCCCGTTCTTTTTCGGGAATTGGAACTGTGAAGGTGTGCAGATCGACGTTTTTGTGTTTGGAGGCATTGAATGTAATGCTATCCAATTCCGCACCGGCATCGGCCTCCTTGGCCAGTTGCACTAGTTTCTTGAGTTCCTTTTCCACGGCGCGACCGTCTGCAACGTAGCCGCCGGCCACGAATTGTACGGCCTCGGGAGTCAGCAACAAAGCCGCACCGCCATTCAATTTCCCAGTCTCGACGGTTGCATTCAATATATCGACCATCGAGTCGACAAATTCTCTGGCCAGATCGCGGACTTGCTCGTTAGGAATGTCGTCGTCATTGTCAATTTCCTCGCTGGCACTTTTGCGCAAGACCTTAAGCATTTCCAATACTTGTGTCTCTTCTTGGCCGCTCACCATTGAAGTGAAATGGAGCGTCGCGGCGGCTTCGGGAAGCAAAAATCCGGTGAAATCTGATTTGGCATTCGTTGCCATGGCGACCTGTTTGGCCAGCTTGCTTCCGTCAACGGCTGTCACTGAAAAATCAAGGTAGGTTTTTCCATCTCCTTTATCGACGCCCCAGCCGATCGTAACTTCATCCGCCTCCTTCATGAATTGACTCAGGCTGTCGATGGACTGTCGGCCCAGATTCTCTTGCAACTCTCTCTCTGTCGTGTTGCCTGCCTGGCCAGCCATGGCTGCTTCAAAGCCATTCTTGATTTCGCCTAGCGCTCTCTCACGCAGTTGTTCGGGAATGCTCTGCACATCGATGCGGATGCCAATATTGTATTGCTCGTTCAGCCCGTCCAGCATCTTGGTGGGGTCGTCGGGCAAGCCATTCAGGTTGGCCGCGGAATCCGAGATGAACGCCCAGCCCCCTTGGTGCTTGACAAAGATGTCGCGCTGGAGAGAAAGCTTGCGGACGCCACCGCCAACGTCTTCGAGTTCACCAACCGACTGCTCGATCGTGGCGACGACTTGATCAAAATCACTGACCGCCACAAAGGCGATTCCAGTTGGCGCGTCCCCGACCACGTTGACGTAGATGCCCGATGGTTTTTTCGTATCCAGACCGCCAACGTACTGACCCGCCATCAGGTTTACGAAACCACCCAATTCCGGTGCCCCAGCGGCTTTGGTTAGGTAGCTAATATCGCCAAGCAACACATCGGCGCTAGCAATGGAAACGACCAAGGCTGGTTTCTGACCTTCGGCCTGCGCCATGGTCTCGGCGGCTGGCGCCAGCACAAACGTCAGGACGAAGGCCACCGTTGCGGCGTACGTCAAGCTAATTCGATTAAGCATCTTCACGATTGAGTTCTCCCTAAACTACGGCATTGTTGTTGTGTTGATTGGTGAGCGATTGGGTCGAGACATTATGGCGATAGGCCAATACAGGATTGCGGATAAATGATCAATGACAGAAGGCGTCTTGACGGCGGATGTTGCCCTGCTGGGCAGAAGCTGTCATCAATCTAGCAGTACTCCAGGGTGATGTGAGCAAGTTTCACTGAAAACTCAAATGCATCCGACTTCAGTCACCGCGCACAAACTACCCAAATCCACGCTTTGCCGTCGATACAACTTGACACAAATCGTTCAAGGTATGAGAAAGCAGCGTCAAAAATGAAGCCGTTTTGAACGAACGGCGCGACCCGAGCCAATCCTCGCGGTGGGGGGGTGGCCCAAAACAACAACGCCTCAGGCCGATCTACTAGAAAGCTTGTATCAGGTTCTTCTTTACAAATGAGTCACGTTTCAGCGACGGGCACCGCCCGCAGGTTGGTCCGAGAGCGGGTCGCCGCAACCGAGCGATAGCTCGCATTGGTCTGAGACACAGCCTCACTAGCGTTCGCGATAAACGATGCGACCCTTCGTAAGGTCGTAAGGCGAGAGTTCCACGCGGACCTTATCGCCCGGCACGATCCGAATGAAATGCTTCCGCATCCGGCCAGCAACGTGCGCCAAGACTTCGGTACCGGTATCCAATTGGACTCGGAAACGCGTGTTCGCCAAGGCTTGTGTAACAGTGCCCTCGACTTCGAGTGCTTCTTCCTTATTCTTTTGCGTCACAAAGTTCCTCCAAGAAAACTCCGAAACAGGTATTTTGCACCCCGTATCCTGGTGGATTCGGCGGCTTTGGTCAATAGAGGCAGGATTTGGGATCTTTCGATTTTTCGACGCTTGCGTTCGACTTCAATGAATGGGAATCGACTCGTACAAGCTGGGCTGGAAACAACGTGCCGACTCAATCTCCAAGTCCTTCGGCGATCGCTCGGCGCACAAATCCCTCGGACTCTGTGCCCACGGAGAGCCGGATTGTGCCTCCTGAGATACCCAAAGCGTCGCGCTCTTGACCGGTCAGACCTCGGTGGCTGGTTGATTCAGGGTGACTGAGCGTGGTGGCTATTTCGCCCAGCGATGGCGAAAATGGGATCTGTCGGGCGCGGTCAATGAACGCATCGGCGGCGGTGCGTCCACCGTCCAATTGAAACGTGACGATCGATCCGAAACGATTGCCGAACTGCCGGACCGCCAATTCATGATGCGGATGATCCGGTAAGCCAGGAAAGTCGACGGCCAAGACGTCCGCGCGGTTTACCAGGAACTCTGCAACGCTCTGCGCGTTCGTAAACGCACGTTCGGCTCGCAAGTGCAGCGATGCCAAACCACGCGCCGCAAGCCAACACTCGAACGGACCGCTGGCCAAACCCCACACGGAGAGCACGGTCGGAACGCGTTGCCAATCGGCGGTTCTCCCGCACAACAGGCCGAGCATCACGTCGCTGTGTCCGTTCATCATTTTGCTGGCACTTTCCAGGACAAAGTCAGCTCCGTGTTCCAAGGGTTGGCAAAGTACGGGCGTCGCAAACGTGTTGTCGACCAGCAATTTGGCACCACCGCCGTGTGCCAAATCCGCCAGGCCGGCAAGGTCGGCAACTTGCAAACGCGGGTTGGCTATCGTCTCGACCACGACAAGTTTGGTAGCCGGACGCATGGCGGCAGCCACTTTGGAATGGTCGCACGTGTCGACAGTGGTCGAGCTGACTCCTAGCCGCGCCGCTTCCTGGGTCAGCAGTTGCAGGCTGGGGCCGTAGATTTGACAGCTGGCAATCACGTGGTCCCCAGCCTGCAGTTGGGAAAGCAGGGCTAAAGACATCGCCGCCATGCCGGACGAAGTGACCGTGACCTCCTCGGCTCGGTGCAGCAAGGCGACCTTTTCTGCCAGCGCATCGGCGTTTGGATGCCGGACCCGTTGGTAGACGTAACCTTCGATCTGACCTGCTAGAATCTGTTCGGCCTGATTCGTGTCGTTGCACTGCCATACCGAAGTGGGATACATTGCCGGCGCCATGGGCTGCGTCGTTTGCACCACGGGTCGTTCGGTTCGCGGACAGACATCGTCGGGTCTTGGCCGTTGGTTTTGTTCATTGTTCATGGCCTCAGTATCGCATATGTCCGACAACGCCCCAAGACGCCAACTCACGCTGTTCGATTCGGTCTGCATCATTATGGGGGTCGTGATCGGCGCTGGTATTTACGAATCCACGCCACGCGTTGCTGGATTCGTAAACGATGGCTGGGAGTTGATGGCGGTCTGGGTGGCGGGTGGTCTGATCACGCTGGCCGGTGCGCTGTGTTACGTCGAACTTTCGACGGCGTTTCCGCGCGAAGGGGGCGACTATGTGTTCTTGTCACGTGCATTCAGTCGACCGATCGGCTTTTTGTTCGCCTGGACCGAGTTCTGGATCGTGCGACCTGGCAGCGTCGGCATGATGGCATTCGTGTTTGCGCGATTCGCGCACGAATTGGTCCGTGGCACGCACTTAAGCACGGGCAACAAGGACTGGGATTTCGTGCTCTATGCGGCCGGCACCATCGTCGTGATTACAGGGCTGAATCTCTTGGGCGTTCGCACGGGCAAGACGGCCCAAAACGTACTCACGGTGCTAAAGGTCGTGGGACTTGTGGGCATTGTCTTGGTGGCGCTGTTGACCCCGACCACTCGGGTCTTGGCCGACCCCTCCGCAATTGCCTCATCGTCAAACTACTCGCTGGCGCTGATGTTTGTGCTGTTCACATACGGTGGGTGGAATGACCTATCGTACGTGGCAGCCGAAGTGCGTGATCCGGATCGCAATATATTGAGATCGTTGATGCTTGGCGTGGCGCTCATTACTGTGGTCTATCTGTCCGTCAATTTCGCTTTTGTCTATGCCCTGGGATTGACTGGCGCAAGCAATCTGAATGCCGGCGACTTGCTCGAGATGCGGTTCGGAGTCCAGGGGCGCCGCGCGATTGGGGTGTTGGTTTGCGTTTCCTCGTTGGGCGCGATTAACGGAACGTTGTTCGCCGGATCACGCATCTACTACGCCGTGGGGACCGAGCATCGTTGGTTCGCCTGGCTTGGCCAGTGGGACGGCAAATTGGATTCGCCCGTACGCTCGCTGTTAATGCAAGGCACGACATCGCTGCTGTGGGTGTGTGCTTTTGGCGGCGCTCAGGGCTTTGATCACCTCCTGGCGTTTACGTCGCCTGTGTTTTGGTTCTTTGCGATCCTAATTTCGATTTCTGTGTTCCTGCTGCGTTTTCGCGAACCCAACTTGCCGCGTCCACATCGAATTGTTCTGTTTCCAGTTACGCCAATTGTGTTTCTCTTGTCGTGCCTGTTCATGTTCTATTCAGCAATTACGTACGCCACCAGCGTGTGGCAAGCGAGATGGGAAGAGATTGGTTGGGCACCGGAGGGATTCTGCACGCTGGGCGTGCTTGTGATCGGAATCGGTGTCGGCCTGTTGTCACAAGCGCGACGTTGAATGCGTCAGGGCTTCAATATGGGTTACATCAAGCTAATTCACTGGAAAGAGGAAGAGGCGGCTGAACGAGCGGAGAGAATCGTTGTTTGCGGTTATGAGGTTGATTGCGAGGTGCTCAAGGACGGTTCAGCGTTGCGAGTGATGCTCAAGAGTCCGCCGCAGGCGGTCGTGATCGACTTATCTCGCCTACCATCCCAAGGTCGGGACGTTGCACTTGCCTTACGAACGTCGCCGGCAACGCGTCACGTGCCGATTGTGTTCGTCGAGGGCGAGCCGGAAAAGGTCGCGCGGACAAAGACGTTACTGCCCGACGCGACCTATACGCGATGGAGTCGCATCAAAACGTCGTTGGAAAAAGTACTGGCCAACCCGCTCGCCAATCCGGTCGTTCCAGATTCAGTGTTGGCGGGCTATTCAGGTACGCCGTTGCCCAAGAAATTGGGGATCAAAGCAAACTCGACGTTAGTGCTTTTGAACGCCCCCAGCGGGTTCATGGACACACTGGGTGCGCTGCCTGACAGCGTGACGATCAAGTCGACTGCGCGCGGACGCCGCGAATTGACCGTGTGGTTTCCCAAATCAGCTCGCGATCTGGAAAACCGAATCGATCGGCTGGCCGATCAAGTTGAACGTGGAGGACTTTGGATCGCCTGGCCCAAGCAAGCTTCTGGAGTGAAGACTGACATCACTCAGACAATCGTGCGCAAGGTCGGCCTGGCCGCTGGGCTGGTGGATTTCAAGATCTGTTCGATCGACACGACATGGTCAGGGCTGAAATTCACGCAACGCAAGAAAAAATGAAACCGCGAAACGGACCGGTCGGTTTCGAACTTGGGGCGAATCGGATGCCGGGATCATTAGATTCGTCGCGATGTCGCCACGATTAAGCAAACTCCGCAAAAAACCTTCGAGCTTTTCGGGCGCTGCGGTCCACTGTCGCGAATCGGAAAACTGGTGTCACGAACAACGGCGAAAAAATGTGGAATTCGCCCCAAAAGCATCGATTCCAGAAATTGGTGGATTCGGCAAATGCCGGTCTGGTGATTTGCCGATAGATATGTCGTCTTGAGTGCTTCGTGGTGAATGACGAGGTATAATTGAAACCAGAGAAAACCTTCGGTCAACATTCCGACAGAGGGACCAATAATTCGGATTGGCTTGGGTCACCAAGTGGCTTGTGCAGAAGCACGCCCGACTCACGCTTTTCTTCCAGCGACTCCACTCGTCGCAGTGGACCGAAGGTTTTTCTTTTCTAAACAAGCGGCCGAGCGCGACAAGACGGATGACAGTCCGACAACTCGCCTCTTGGGATAACCGGAGTGATCCGGATCGAAGCCGCTGGCCCAATCCCGGTCTGCCGCTTTTTCTTTTTTGCGCCGCAATCTCGTCGTTGCCACATCAAACCGTGAGCTAGCGTTTGGTTGACCCAAGAAAATCAACCTTCTACTCGCAAGTGATCAAACGCATGGTCCGCCAAAATGTTGAACTCCGTTCGTGGGCTCTCATCGTCATCAGTTTCCTGCTAGGGATGATAGTCTCGGAATTCATTGACAGCCAATGGCAAGCGACGGTAGATTCGTCCACGTCGGTGGTTACTTCCCACACCACGCCGGTCGATACTCAACGGTAAACCCCGATTTGAGTGTTGCTGACGCATCTGTTTTGGGCTGGGATCGAAACCAAAGCAAGTCCCCAGAAGTTGTTTCGGGTAGTTTCAAAACTGGTGCTCCCGCATTGCCAGGCAGGGACTCGTTGTCCGACGTCATGCGCTTTTCAGGTCTCGTCCGTTGGACGGGGGCTATCCATCACGGGTTTGAAACGGCTTTCTGATTCCGCGGGTCCATTTCCGATCGCCCCATTGCTGCCCCTCCTACACGACTGTTGACTGGACATTCGAGGTAGCCATACTGGTTGGAACCCAGAGCGGCCAAATGAACCGAGATGGTCGTCTCTCCCTCGCCTGAATCCCGCCTCGAACCGGAGTCGATTGTAATGATCCGTCGGTACGCTCTATTGGCTTTGCTGTTGATCGTCGTCAGTTTCCAGAGTCGCCTGAACGCCGAGAACTGGGGCGGGTGGCGAGGACCACGTGGTGATGGTACCAGCCTGGAGAACAATGTTCCCCTGCGATGGAACGGCCCCACGGGTGAGAACATCACCTGGAAAATCGCCGTTCCAGGGATTGGGCACTCGTCGCCGATCGTCTGGCAGGACCGGGTCTTTCTAGTCTCGTGCGATACGGAAACGGGTGACAGGCTGCTGATCAGCCTGGATCGCCTGACGGGGAAAACGCGGTGGACGAAGACCGTATTGTCAAAATCGCTACTGGAAACCAAACATCGCTTGAATAGCCATGCTTCGAGTACGCCGGTGACCGACGGCAAGATCGTGGTTGTTTCATTCTTGGAAGTCGACGGCAGCACGGTTCCCGCAAAGAATGTGGGACGGTCGCGACCGGTTACTCCGGGAAAGATGGTCCTGGCGGCGTACGACTTCGAAGGCAACCAGAAATGGCTGGTTAGGCCAGGCGGATTCGTCAGCGTTCACGGCTATTGCAGTTGCCCCGTACTGTTCGAGGATCTGGTGATTGTCAACGGCGATCACGACGGTGATTCGTATATCGTGGCACTCGACCGAAACACAGGGAAGACTGTTTGGAAGGTCGAGCGAGATCACAAGACACGCAGCTACGTTACGCCGATAATTCGTGAAGTTGCGGGCCGCACCCAGATGGTCCTTTCCGGCAGCAAGTCCATCTGCAGTTACGATCCACGCAACGGTTCACGCTTTTGGAAGATCAACGGACCCACCGAGCAGTTCGTCGCATCCATGGTCTTCGATGGCCGGCTGTTCTATATGGCCGCGGGGTTTCCCACGCATCACGTGATGGCCGTCCGTCCGGAAGGGAGCGGGAATGTTACCGATACTCATGTCGTCTGGCACGAAACAAACGGGGTGGGCTGTTATGTTCCTTCGCCGGTGCTGGTCGGCAATTACCTGCTGGTGGCAGATGACCTCGGGACTGCGAACTGTTTTGAGGCTAAAACCGGCGTACGACAGTGGCGAGTCCGGCTGGGCAACCACTTCAGCGCGTCGCTGGTGACCGCCGGCGGACTCGCTTATTTCTTGGCTGACAATGGCATAACCAAAATTGTTCGGCCCGGTGCTGAAGAGAACGTCGTTGCCGAAAACCCCCTCGGCGAGTATTGTTTTGCCTCGCCTGCGATCAGCGACGGGCAGATTTTTATTCGAGGCGAAGAGCACTTGTTCTGCATCGGACCTCGGCAGACTGGCGCTGAGTAGTTGACATGTCGGCCAGTTCGTCCGTCCTACTCCCTCTCAGATCCGCAATTGCATCGCCAAATCCCCAAGCCACTTGGCTCGCCCAGGCTGGGCGTGCGGAACAACTTCGGGTGGAATGCCCAAATAACCGGAAAAGCCGTTTCAATCTGGGGGTGGTTCGTAAGAGTTTGGGAAATGGCGGAGTTTCCGAATAACTGTCTTGGTGCGATCTTACGATAGATAGGGTGCGGAGGGGGAATAGGATGTTTCCTCATCGCAAGGGTCGTTTTGGGATTTTTCCAAGCGGCTTCAGAAAGGTGCGGCACCAGAATTTTGTGTCGTTGTATGCGTGACTGGACAAGCATCGAGGCGTTGCTTCCCTCGTGGCCATTGGGGGCTCACTTGTCCAAGCACACTGGCAGACAACGAGGCAGGTTCCGTGCGGCACCTTTTTTTCTTTTCCTGCGGCAACGAATCTGGCTGGATTATCTACGACTTTGCCGGATTCTGGCTGGCCCATTTGAAGGCACGGGGGCTATAAGTTAGTTGCCCTGCGTTTGGTTGCCTGGCAACAATTGCCTTACGCCCCCCAAACAACTCTCCTTTGCCGAGTTACGCGTTTTGACCAGCGCCGCGTCCGAACAGCCTGATGGACAACTGGTTGCCGCCGTCCTGGCCGGCGACCGCGACGAGTTTGCGAAACTCGTTGATCGCTACCACAGTGCACTGCTGGGAGTTGCCTACAGCCGGCTAGGCCGCCGCGAATGGGCCGAGGACGTCGTGCAAGAAGCCTTGCTCAACGCCTTCAAGTCGCTGCACACCTACGATTCCCAATACAGCTTTCGAACCTGGCTTTGGACGATCCTCTTGAACCAGTGTCACCGACATTACAAGAAGCAGATGCGGGTTGACTCCGTTCGCGCTTGGAGTGAACAAACCACGACGGACGCGATCGCTGCTCAACAAACCGCCAATCAGCTCCAGTCCACGGAATCACCGTCGGATCAATTGATGGCGACGGAGAGATCCGACCGTCTAAACGCGCTGCTTGATCAACTTCCTGAGAAACAGGCCGATGCGTTGCGATTACGTTTCTTCGGCGGTCTGAAGTTTCGAGAAATTGCCTTGGCGATGGACTGCAGCCTTTCGACCGCCAAGAACCGCGTACGTTGGGGTTTGACCAAAATGGCCGACGAGCTGGGCCCAAACCGAAATTCGAATAGACGAGCCACTGCGGAGAGATCTCATGAACCGCCTGATGAACTGTGATCACGTGTTTGACATTTTGACCCGAGCTCCTTTCCCGGCGGGCGAAGCGAGCGACGCGGATGTTGAGCATCATTTGCGTGCGTGCCACGAGTGTCGTCAATTGGCAGAGGCGTTGCGGCCGGCAGTCGACTTGTTCCATGAGTCGATTCCCTCGGACGAGTCGTTTGATCTTCCCGGCTACATGGGCAATCTGTTCTCGGCCGCCGACGCGACAGTTAGCACGAGCGTGCGTACCCAGTCCACGACGCGGCGTGAGATCAACAGTGGCATGGCGTCGTCCGGCCTTGGCATGGTGATCTGTTTGCTTGTGTGTTGCGGTCTGATGTTCTCGTTCGGGCGCGACCTGATGCCGGCCTTGCATTCGCCGGCGGTCACGCCTGGCGATGGAGCTTCACGGCCCGACCGTACCGGTCTGGAGTTGCTGACAAGTTTGGAGCTCCCATCGATTTGCCGAGAGGCGTTTGACACCAACCGCAGCGTCGCCCAGGCTGGCGAAAACGGTTCGGACTCTCCGGCCGACCCCGAGCGTTGGACACAATGCTGTACGGAATGTCACGCCGTCGCCAATCCGCAGCGGCCGAAGTTAACGTCGACGGTCAAGTTAACCAGCAGTTGCGCGGCCTGTCACAAGACAGAAGATCCTCGCAACCGCCACCAGGCCACTTAGCGCGATGCACCGTCGGTTCCTTCCACGCCCGTTCGCGTGCATTTGGCGTTCATTCTCGGTTCCTCTGTGAATTCCTTCGCCCGAAAAGACCGGCTGAAGTGATTTTCGATCGTGGAGAGATTTGTGTATGCTGTGGGATATACTCAACGATCACGACGCATCACCCGCTGAAGGACGGCGCATGCTTAATCTATACGACCAAATCCAAGAGGCCGTCGCGACGATCAAGACAAAATGGAATGGCACCCCGAAAGCCGGTATTATTCTGGGGACAGGGCTCGGCGGCCTGGTCGAAGAAATTGAAGAAGAGGCTTCGCTGGACTACGAAGAGATCCCGAATTTTCCCACCTCGACCGCTATCAGCCACCGAGGGCGTCTGGTCTGCGGCAGACTGGAAGGGCTGCCGGTGATGGCGATGGAAGGTCGCTTTCACATGTACGAAGGTTACCCGCTAAAGCAAATCACGCTGCCGGTCCGCGTCATGCAAGCGATGGGCGCGGACTTACTAGTCGTCTCCAACGCCTGCGGTGGGATGAACCCATACTTCAAGGAAGGCGACCTGATGGTCATCGAAGACCATATCAACTTAATGGGCGATAATCCACTGATTGGGATCAACGACGATCGCCTGGGACCTCGGTTTCCGGACATGTGCGAACCGTACAATCAAGAATTGGTCGATCGCGCGCTCGAGTGCGCTCGCCGCGAGAACATCGTGGCACACAAAGGTGTATTCGTCGCCGTGTCAGGGCCAAACTTGGAGACACGCGCCGAGTATCGGTTCTTGCGAACGATCGGCGCTGATGCGGTCGGAATGTCGACGGTGCCGGAAGTCATTGTGGCCGTCCATTGCGGAATGCGAGTTGTGGGCTTCTCCATCGTCACAGACCTCTGTTTACCTGACGCCCTGCACCCGGCTGATGTGGCAAAGATCATTGCGACAGCCAACACCGCCGAACCCAAACTCCGGATTCTGGTGCGTGACGTCCTACGTTCCGAAGCGGAATCGTTGACAGCATCATCGTGACCACATTGTCGTTGGAAAAACAGCACGCCAACGTAATCCGCCAGCAGTGCTGCGTCCGGCCTCGCGTGGCCATCGTGTTGGGAACGGGCTTGGGTGATCTGGCGAATCACATCACCGCCGACTTCGTGTTGCCCTATGACCAGTTGGAGTCATTTCCTTTGTCGACTGCCCTCGGGCACAAAGGTCAATTCGTCTGCGGCCACTTGGCCGGCGTACCCGTCATTGCCATGCGCGGTCGATGCCATCTCTACGAAGGCTACTCGTACGATCAAGTGACGCATCCTGTGCGTATCATGCGAGAGTTGGGTACCACGACGTTGATCGCTTCGAATGCCAGCGGAGGCATGAACCCACAGTTCAAGAGCGGCGATCTGATGGCCATCGAGGGTCATGTCAATTTGATGGGCCGGCACGGCATCGCGCGCACTCGCGCGGTTGGCCAGCCGATCGGCGGACGAACCAACGATTCGCCCTACGATTCCAATTTGATCGACTGGGCGCAGTTCGTCGCTCGGCGCGAAAATGTTGTTTGCCATCGGGGCGTATACGTCGCGGTCAGTGGACCAAATTATGAAACTCGTGCCGAATATCGTTTCTTTCGAAAGATAGGTGATGCCGTTGGCATGTCGACGGTGCCCGAAGCGCTGACAGCGGCCGCCTGCGGCATGTCTGTGTTGGCCTTATCCACGATCACCAACGTCGCCAAGCCGGACGCGCCTCAGCTGGTCGACGCGAATGACGTGGTCGATATCGCCGAGCACGCTGAGCCGCGACTCCGGAAGATTGTGATCGGCGTTCTGAAGCGGCTTGCGATGGATGTGGTGTAAGCCAGGGCGGCTGTCAGCCCGACACGGGATTGGTGCGGACGAAATCCCAGTCGACGTCGACCCCCAACCCCGGTGCATCGGTGATGGTCGTGACCGGTCCGGAGATTGAGATGGGATTCGTTGCGACGCTGTCCACATGGTAGGCCGGGCCCAGCACATCACCTGGATACGCTTCGATCTGGAGATTTTCGGTCCCGACGATCAAATGGCACATGGCGGCCGTGGCAACGTCATATTCCAGGTTAGACCCGATGGAACACGCAACACCGTGTTCGGCGGCGAACTTGGCGATCTGTTGCGACTTTCGAATCCCACCGTTCTTACCAGGGTACAGGCTGATAACGTCGCAAGATTCGTGGCGGATCAATTCTCTTGCATGGCTCATGTCGAAACAGATATCGTCCGCCATGACCAGTGGTCGCGTTTCGCGGCGAACACGGGCCAGCCCGGCAAAATCACCGTCTGGCGTCGGTTGTTCGACCAGCCACAGGTTGCAGTCCTCGAGTTCGCCAATGCAGCGTATCGCCGTTTCGACATCCCAGCCGCAATTCGCGTCAACCATGAGTTTGAGATCCGGACCAATCGCTTCGCGGACAGCGCGGACGCGGGAAATGTCGTCGTCCGGTTTGGTACCGACTTTGACTTTGATGGTATCGAATCCTTGCTCGACCAATTCGAGCGCCCGCTGTCGCGCGCGATCCGGGTCATACGCGCCCATTGAAAACCGACACCGGATCGACCGCTCGCGAAATGGACCGCCGAGCAATTCGTAGACGGGCTTGTCCGCAGCCTTTCCGCTCAAGTCCCAGCAGGCCATTTCAATGGCCGACTTGGCGAACCAGTTGTGACGGCAAATAGAATCCAGCCGTCGATCGATATCTTCGATGTCCAACGGATCGGCACCCAAGACCGCGGGCGCGAGCAGTCTGTCAATCAAGGACAAGCAGCCCCAGACGGTTTCACCGCTCCACAGCGCCGAAACAGTTGCCTCGCCAACACCTTCCAGGCCGTCGTCAGTCAGGACGCGAACCAGCACGTAATTCGAAACATCGTGAACACCCAATGAAGTGATCATCTGATATTTCGGTTTCAAGGCGATCCTGACCGGGAATGTTTCGATGGCGGTGATCAACATGAACAGCAGGGTCCAGATTCAAAAGGTCTAAGTTGGGTTTGTGGTGGTTCCTCGTTCCCAAGGTGCGGTTGGGCGACCTGGGCTTCGGCACAAAACCGCCTCACAATAAACGAAACGACCCCGGCGACCGAAGGCCTCATTGTAGCGTGGACGCTCGAGCGAGTCAGCGAGATCAGGGTCGCCACGGTTTACGATGTACTGCGGCTCGGACTCGGCCAAACAACAACTGCCCCTCTCTCCCGCGCAAACTTTTTCGCTTTTAAGCCTCTCTTGCTTCAGGAGTTAAGATCCATCTCTCCCTCTGCAGATCGTGCAGCTTTCAAGTCGTTCTTGCTTCTCGAGTTATGATCCAGTCACCTCTCCCTCCGGGAGAGGTCGGACGCGGTAGCGGCCGGGAGAGGGCGACTATGATCAGTGCGAACCATTTCACTTTGTGAAAGCCGACAAAGCCCCTCTCCCGCGGCTGAAGCCGCGACCTCTCCCAAGGGAGGTAACATGATGTGAAAACCGCTGCAAACTGACAACTAAAAAGCGAAGAAGTCTACAGAGGGAGAGGAAGCAGATATAGGACAGTCGAATTAAGATTAAGATTAAGATTAAGTTTAAGAGTAAGAGACAGGACCAGGACTCAGAAAGACGCTTGATGGCATTTATTCAGTGGATCAACGAAGACCAGGCGGAAGGTGAAATAAGTTCACTGTACGAGGATTGGAGGACGGCGAATCCTCACCGCGATCGCGTCCCTGACATTCTGAAGTGTTTCAGCCAAAGATCGGATGTGCTCAAAAGCATACTCGAACTGACATATCCATTGCAGTTTTCGGACGGGCACCTTACTCGACGAACTAAGGAGATGATCGCGACGCTCGTTTCCGGCTTGAACCAGTGCCACTACTGAGTTGGTTCGCACAGCTATTTTCTGCAGTTGCAGGGAGAAGACGACGCGGTCATTCAGTCACTCAAGAAAGGCGATGTGGCCGGCGCGGACCTGAATGATCAGGACCGGGTGCTGATGGAGTTCGTTGAATTGGTGACCTGCCGTGCCTCGCCAGCGACACCGGAATGTGTGCAGAAGCTCCGCGACGCGGGTTGGTTGGAAGAACAGATCGCCGAAGCGGTTTACGTGACGGGCTTGTTTGCAATGTTCAATCGAGTTGCCGATGCGTTTGGGCTGCAAGATCCAAACTATCAGCAAATGGAGTCTCCGCCGCTGCCGGCCGAACGGAGCAAGCCATCGTCTTGATTCGGTTCGTTGGGAAGCTGCTATCGGTCGGTTGGCCTCACCTGGTGAAATACTGCCGAGACCGTGCTTCGTTTGTTCGCGGCCTAGAAATGCGAACCGCACAATTCAACGACGGGCCGTTATAACTTCCAGCCGTCTCGGTACTGGCGACGGAGATGTTGATTCGCCGGCCCGTGATTCAAGAACTGCGTTGTGTCTGCATTCCAATGCAATGGTTTTCGGACACGAGTGGCGATGTTACCCAAAAGGCACGTCTCCGTCAGGCGCGCTGCGTACTCAAAGTCGCTGCTTGTGGCACGATTCTCCTTACAGGCCCGCAGCCACTGCACGTGATGGCCCGGCGATTCAGGCAAGAAGGGCTTTGGCAGCGGGATCACCTCGCCAACCTTCGCTGGCATGACGATTGGCAAACCACCATAGTCAGGCGCAAACAACTTCGCACGTTCACCCAGAAAGAGCACGCCATTACTGGGCAACTGATCGACACCTGTGACCTCGCGCGTTGGCTGCTGCTGCCCGTCGTACCAAGATAGTTCGACCGGTGGTAATTGATCACGAGCCGGAAATACGAACTGCACGCTGCTCGATGCGGGAAATGTGTCCGCGTTGCAGGGTGGACTTTGGGCCACGATGTGCGTCGGGTAGGTCAGTTTGAGCGCCCAAAAAACTGGGTCTAACAGATGCGGGCCCATGTCACCAAGGGCTCCACAGCCGAAATCCCGCCAGCCGCGCCAGCCACTCGGGTGATAAGTTTCATGGAAAGGGCGCACGGGTGCGGGACCAAGCCAGAGGTCCCAATCCAAATAGGCAGGGACGGGCTGCACGTCCGTGGGAGGCGCGATCCCTTGTGGCCAGATCGGCCGATTCGTCCAGGCGTGGACCTCGCGCACCGCACCGATTACACCCGATTGTATGATCTCGGCCACGCGCCGATAGCCTTCGCTGGTATGATGGTGGTTGCCAAACTGAGTTACCACCTTGTATTGTTTGGCGGCCGCCGCCATTTGGCGTACTTCCCACACGGAATGGGCCAGCGGTTTCTCGCAATAAACGTGTAGGCCGCGCTGCATCGCCAGCATTGCCGCCAGATAGTGGGTGTGATCCGGCGTGCTGATGATCACGGCATCCAAGTTGTCCATCTCGAGTAATTCTCGGAAGTCGCGAAACGTCCGTGCCGCCGGGAATCGTCGCGACATGGGGTTCATCAACTCCTGGTCGACGTCACACAACCCAACAATGTCTTCGCCAGCCAACGCCAACAGATTCGACGCGCCCCGATTCCCCACACCAATCGCTGCAATCCGGAGCTTTTGGAGCAGTGTGGGCGTGTCGTCGCCGCGAGTCCCCGTCCAGAAACCGACCACCGGAAGCGCGGTGATGGCGGCGGTCGACCGTTGCAACCAGCGGCGGCGATCGAGTTGGAATGGCATGGTTAAGTTAAAGCACCTATGGAAAGGGCAGGCAATCGACTATTCTCTGAAGGGTACCTCTGACGCTGGCGACGGGCAAACGCCTATTCTTCGTGTTGTGCAACTTGAACCATGGATCCCAGGATTTCCGCTGAATTTACCGCCGAATTGGCGAAACACCAGATTGTCCTCGATGACGCCGTTGTGGCGCATTTGAACCGTTATTGCGACCTGCTCTGGGATTGGAATACGAAACTCAATTTGACACGGCATTCCGATTTCGAGAAATTCGTGGGCCGCGATCTGACCGACAGCCTGCAGCTGGCCCAGTTGGTCGAACCGGGCGAGCGGGTCTTGGACGTGGGGAGCGGTGGCGGTGTTCCCGGCATCGTGCTCGCAATCCTGAGACCCGATCTGCAGCTGTCCCTGTGCGAATCCGTGGCTAAAAAAGCTGGCGCGTTGGAAGCGATGTGTCGCGACTTACAGCTCGACATTCCGGTGTTTCCAAACCGAGTTGAAAAGGTCTTGGTGAACTATTGCTATGATGTCGTGACGGCCCGGGCTGTCGGTTCGCTGTCGAAGATGCTGAAGTGGCTGGAGCCGCACTGGGGCTCCTTTGGCCGTTTGCTTGCGTTCAAGGGCCCCCGCTGGGTGGCTGAACGGGGTGAAGCCCGACATCTCGGCTTCTTCAATAAACTACAACTGCGGCTGGCGGTCCAGTACGACATGCCGGGAACGGACTCGAAGAGTGTGATCCTGAAGATCTGGCCGAAGGAGAGCCAAGAACCAGCCGATGAATAATTGTCGCTGCTGCTCGACGACTCCCCCCCTTCGCATTCCGCCGCCGGAAGAGAATAATCAGCAGTTGATAACCGCCAGGTTCCACCACTGCACCGCACCAATCAGGCCATGTCCACGTACCATTTGACGCACTTGAAGCAGCTTGAAGCCGAGAGCATCCACATCATTCGCGAGGTGGCGGCCGAATTTCATAATCCGGTCATGCTGTATTCGATTGGGAAAGACTCGTCGGTCATGGTACGTTTGGCCCAGAAAGCGTTCGCTCCGGCCAAGCCTCCGTTCCCATTGATGCATGTGGATACGACGTGGAAATTCCGCGAGATGATCGACTTTCGCGAAAAATACGCTCGCAAAGAACTCGGCTTGGACGTCTTGGTCCACATCAATGAAGAAGGACGGCAGCACGGGATTCATCCACTGGACGACAGCGAAAAACACACGGAGTTGATGAAGACCGATGGGCTCAAACAGGCCTTGGACAAGTACGGCTTCGACGCCGCCTTTGGTGGCGCCCGCCGCGATGAAGAGAAATCTCGCGCAAAAGAACGCGTCTTTTCATTTCGCGATAAGTCACACCGCTGGGACCCGAAGAACCAACGCCCGGAACTTTGGAACCTGTACAATGCGCGCGTGAACAAGGGTGAGAGCATTCGAGTATTTCCGCTCTCGAATTGGACCGAGCTGGACGTTTGGCAGTACATCCATCTTGAGCAGATTCCGATCGTGCCGTTGTACTTTGCCAAGCCGCGACCGATCGTGCATCGCGGCGGCACCATGATCTTGGTCGACGACGATCGGATGGTTTTCGCGCCCGGCGAGGAGCCGGAAATGCGGCAGGTCCGCTTTCGCACGCTGGGGTGCTATCCGCTGTCTGGAGCCGTCGATTCAACCGCCAGCACACTGCCGGAGATCATCCAGGAAATGCTGCTTTGCAAGACGTCTGAACGCCAAGGTCGACTGATTGACCAAGACGAAGGGGGTGCCGGCATGGAAGAGAAAAAGAAACGCGGCTATTTCTGATTCGTCTTTTTGTCCGACGCCACAAAATGTTGTGCCGCAGGAATCGCTCCAAATAACACAGCTCAAAATCACCCAACGCTATGTCTCATCAGTCCGATCTTATCGCTTCCGACATCGACGCCTATCTGTCTCAACACGAGCAAAAAGAGCTGCTCCGGTTCTTGACGTGCGGCAGTGTGGATGATGGCAAAAGCACCTTGATCGGCCGGCTGTTCTACGATGCCAAGTTGATCTACGAAGATACGCTCAAGACGCTTGAAAAAGACTCTGCGACGCAGGGCACGACCGGCGGAGACTTCGACCCGGCGTTGTTTACCGACGGCCTCAAGGCCGAGCGCGAACAGGGCATCACGATCGATGTTGCCTATCGGTATTTCTCGACGGCCAAACGCAAGTTCATCATTGCCGACACACCGGGTCACGAGCAGTACACGCGAAACATGGCCACCGGTGCCTCGACTTGCGATCTGGCGATCATCCTGGTTGATGCGCGGCATGGCGTCGTCACGCAAACCAAACGGCATAGTTTCATCGTTTCGCTGCTGGGCATAAAGCATGTCATGGTGGCCGTCAACAAGATGGACCTGGTCGACTATTCGCAAGACGTCTTCGACCAGATCTACTTGGATTACAGGAACTTTGCGGAGCGGCTGAATATTCCCGATCTGCACTTCATTCCTATTTCGGCGCTGCTGGGTGACAACATCGTGGATGCCAGCGACAACATGCCATGGTATCAAGGCACCACGTTGATGAACTTTTTGGATTCGGTCTATATCGGATCGGACCGTAACTTGGAGGATTTTCGGTTTCCCGTCCAATTCGTGAACCGGCCGCATCTGGATTTTCGAGGCTTTTGCGGCACGATTGCCTCCGGCATTGTCCGCAAAGGGGACGAAATCATGGTCCTGCCGTCGCGCACCAAGAGCCGCATCAAGTCTATCGTGACGTTCGACGGCGATCGCCAAGAAGCCTTTACGCCCGAATCTATCACGCTGACGTTGGAAGACGAAGTCGATGCCAGTCGTGGCGATATGATCGTCCGACCGGGCAACATGCCGAAGCAGGAACAGAAGTTCGATGCCATGATCGTCTGGATGGACGAAGAGCCGCTCGTTCCCGGCAAGGCCTATATCTTCAAACAGACCACCAAGACCGTCACCGGCACCATCAGTACTTTGCGCTATCAGGTGGACGTGAACTCGCTGCATCGCCAGGACACACCCACCTTGGGATTGAACGAAATCGGTCGGTGCGCCATGTCGCTGAACGAGCCGATCTGCTTTGATCGATACAAACGAAATCGGGTTACCGGTTCGTTTATTGTGGTCGATCGCATTCGAAACGTGACGCTCGGCGCCGGCATGATTTTGGACCGAGTCACCGGCGATCAACTGACGGCTCACTGGGACGATGCGCCGCAGAGTAAGACGCTCGCCATCGAGATCAGCAACGTTTCGGCTGATGAGCGCGCGGCCCGCTTCGGCCAACGCCCAGTGACGATTCTGATCACCGGCCTGACAGGTGCCGGAAAAACGACTACCGCCTATGCTTTGGAGCGTCGTCTGTTCGACATGGGCCGCGCGACAGCGGTGCTGGATGGACAGAACATGCGACGGGGCATCAGCAGGGATCTGGGTTTTGCATCCGAAGATCGTTCAGAAAACCTGCGCCGGAGTGCGGAAGTCGCCAAGCTGATCAACGACGCCGGCATGATCTGCGTTGCGGCGTTTCTGGCACCTAGCGACATCGTGCGCAAGAAAGCTGGCGAAGTGATCGGTGGCGAGCGGTTCTTGGTCGTCTACCTGTCGGCGCCCATTGACGTCTGTCGTGAGCGCGATACCGATGGTCATTATCAGCTTGCCGACAGTGGCGACATGGTGAGTTTCCCTGGTGTGTCCGCGGTGTATGAAGTACCAACCGATGCGGATCTGGTGCTGCCTACTCACGAGTTGCCCGTCGACCAGTGTGTCGATCGCATCATCGAGTTGCTCGAAGATCGCGATTTGATTTCGTAGCCAGCAGCATGGGACGTGCACGCAGGTGGGCCGGTCGGGAGACCAGCTCACAACGTGTTGTTTCATGTAAACGCCCCGCCTTGCTGGGCAAGCCAAAGCCACGGCCTATGGCCTTGGTCGCTTACTGAACCGTGGCGGCGAGTTCCAGTTGTGAAGCATTCAGCCGGTTGATCAGTACGAGCACGCTGCCGGCGAGCGGTTGGTTGCCCAGCAGGTCGGTTGCGTGGCGGCGGAAGGTGGACCATGCTTCGCCACCTGCGCGGCGGCAGGCAATCGCCAGCATCGTCGTCATGTCCTGGCCGGCGACGCCAGACTCGGTCATTTTCAATATCTCCTCGACATCCGCTGCCTTCGGACTCGCCAACAGAATTCGTGCGACGGTGCGTGCCGGAGCGAGTGGCGAGTCAGACGGCTGCGAGTCGGTCAGCAAGCGCACAGCTTTGCCAACCAACTGCTGATCGTCGCGCATTGCCAGCGCTGCATACAGCACACCGGCAAAAGCGCTCGCGTCGTCACGATTCTCGCCGAGCGCTTCGAGTGCCACGGTCGCCGCAGTGCGCGACTTGGCACGCGCTGCGATTGCCAACGAATTGAGTTCCGCTTCGTCCGGTAGCGCACGCGCCGCCTCCGCGACGCACCACAGCGACCGCAAGACGACCGCGGCCGACTTGCCATCGAGCAACTCGGATGTCCGTTTACTGCGCCAGGCGATCTGCAGTTCGGTTAACACTTCCAAATCGAGTTCGCCTTCGGCAGCAGCAGCAAGCAACTGCCACGCTGCCGACGCGTGCACACTGGCGATGGAATGCCGGCGATGCGTCGACGACGACGTTTCGGCCGCGGCCTTGCGCTGCGCCGCAAGCACCGCGGGCGTCGCGCGGCGTTGCTCGCCCATCCATTTGTCTACCGAGGCGTGGCGATCCACATCGCCGACAACCAGCAGATGTCCTGGCCCGAACCAGACGATCGACAGCAGATCGTCGGCGCTGAGATGCGCCCGCAACGAGGTCACAAGCGTCTCCGCCGCGACCTTGGTCGAGTCGTCGCCCGCTTCTTCAAGCTCTTTCGCCGAAGGCAGCAATAACGAAACGTCGTAGACCCAGGCTGACGGTCCCGGTTGGCGTCGATCCGTGCCGGCGATGACTACGTCGCCTTTGCTCTGCCAGCTCATCCGCTGCGGATGCAGGATCCAGTCCAGCGCCTGGGCAACAGTCGCGCGGCGCAGGTCGAGGTAGTCCACGCGCACATCGTCGCGGGTCATCAACGCAGAGTCGGCAGTGCTGCCCGCAAGCAGCTCGATCTCGATCCCCGACGCCACCCGCACCATCTCCAGCGACTCGGCCAGCGACTTGTCGCGAATCACCAGGTCCAGCTTCTTTCCCAAGGCCGAGTTCTTCGCAGTCCAGCCCTTCACCTGCTGTGCGTGAACTCGTTCGAGCGTTTGCACGGCCTCTGCGGCGACCTGACCTCCTGCCTGGACGCCGTTAAGCACTGCGGCGTCTAGGAGGTAGGCTCGCATGAGCGCTTCGCGGGCCTTGGCCAGCTTACCATCTTTCTCGAACTGCTTTGCCGCATCGAGCGCCTTGGCCGCCGCCTCGCCGACAGGTTTGGCACGCTCGGCCGACAGTCGCGGCAAGTATCGCCACACGTTCGTGCCGAATGCAGCTTCGCTCTCGACAAGGGATTCCGCTTGAAAGTACTGTCTACTCGCCTGCCCGGCGAAACCGAAATCTCCGCGTCCGAAACCTCCACCTCCGAAGCCACCGCCACCAATTCCACGATTGCCATACGCCCGACCGCCACGGCTGAGAGTCTTGCCGCGCACAGGTGCTGCGCCCCACATTTGCAGCCCGCCGCCACGTCCGAGTTGCACGGATAAACGTGGCAAGCTTTCTGAAGCTTGAAGGCTCTGGAAACCCGCTACCGCGCGAGGACTGGCCGGTGATGGAGGTGCTTGAGACAGAGCCAATCTTCTCACACTTCCGCGCGCTGAAAGTGGTGAAGCAGGTTTCGCACTCCTCGAAAATCGAACTCCAGCGACGAAGTCCAGCTCCTCATCCGCCGATTCACCGAAGAAACCTTCCCAGCTGGTTCCCTCGGGCAACGGCACCGGCACGGCCATCCGCCGCGGTGGACGGGCCGGATCGCTCATTTCGTCCAGCTTGTCGGCATCGACCGCCACGAAGCTGGTGTACTGGCTCATCAGGCGATAGTCGAGTGCGATGGCCGTGACCTCTTCCTCGATTGCCGGCGACCCAGCGTAGAAGGTCTGCTGCATCAGGTCTTCGATTTTCTTCCGTGCCCAGACTTTTGCCAATGCCTTGTGCTCTGCTTTCTCGCCGCGCAAGTTGACCTCCAGCGGCCAACTCATGTCCTCGCCTTCGACGCGTCCACTGACCGTGATCCGCTGCGATCCGCCTTCGGTGTACCGACCAAACAAGATCACCGGCCGACCCGCCCACAGTTCGGGAATCCGAGCGGGATAGGTTTCCGCAATCTGAAGGTCACCCCAGTCGATCTTCACATCGGCAAGCTGGGCGCGCTGAATCCGGGTCATGACTTCATGACTGAGTGACTCGCTGTCATCCTGCAAGCCAAGTCGCTTGCCCATCCCACCGCCTTGCCGAGCCACGCCGTCGATCAGAAACATGTTTGGCGACGAACCCATACCGATCGCCCAGAACCGAATCTGATCGCCGCAGTTCTTTCCCACATGCTCGATGATCTGAGCCTCGTTGCCGATATAACCATCAGTCAACATTTATGCTGACTCCACGATTATGCGGAGTTGAGGGCGATATCGCCCTCACATAGCGTCCGTTTCCTGATAACGGAGACGCTTTTTCACCTGGTAGGGTGAGCATAACAATGGATGTTTTTTCACCTGTCCCATGCAGAAAGGAAGACATCCATGCTTCACCTTAACACCCGACGTCCCGCAAAGCGTGCTCACGCCGAAGCCCTCTCTCAGACGACGCTTGACGAGTTCAGGAAGTATCTTCAGTTGCGGGGTTACGCCGATACGACGATTCAGCAGTATGTGGCGGCGGCAAGGCGGTTTCGCTCTTGGTTGTGCCATTCAAGGAAGCGGTACCAGCCTCTGGGGGATGCTTCCGTGGCATCATTCGTCCGCCATTGCAAAGTCAAACATCATCTTCGCTATGTGCACCATATCCAATCCAGTTTGGGGCACTTAATGAGGATGCTTCGAGATAGTGGGGAGTTGCCGGACGCACCAAGGCCTTCCCCAACGGTCATTGATCTGGCCGTCCAGGAGTTTGTCGCGCATCTGCGTAATACGTGCGGACTGTCGGAAGCGACGTGCAAGTGTCACGCTAAATATGCCCATCAATTCCTGAAGAGCACCTACGGCAACGGGCCCTTGAGGTTGGAGCGTCTTTGCCGCGACGATCTTGCCCAGTTTGTCCGTAGTTTCGCGAAGCAAGCCACTCCTGCTTCCAATCAATCGCTCGTTGGAACGCTGCGTAGGTACCTGCGTTATCTTCAGTTGTTGGGAATCTGTGACGAGCGATTGGTTGCTTCTGTCCCGATGATTCGACGTTGGAGATTGGCAAATCTTCCTCGCACGATGACCGAAGAACAAGTTCACACGTTCTTATCCTCCTTCGATCGCTCGACGGCGATCGGTCGGAGGAACTATGGCGTCGCACTGTTGATGGCAACTCTTGGTCTGCGGGCCAGTGAGGTCGCGTTGCTCCAATTGGACGACATGGATTGGCGCGAGGCTTCCCTGCGAATCGTCAGCCCCAAGAGCCGTCGGATGAAGGTCTTACCGATGCCCGTTGCCGTTGGCCAAGCGATCGTGGATTACCTTCGTCATGGTCGACCAACCGTCTCGCATCGCCATGTCTTTGCCCGCCATGTTGCGCCGAGAGATATTCCACTCAGCGGGGCCTCGATCCGCGCCATCGCTATTCGCGCTTACCGTTGCTGTGGATTTGATCCGCAATGGAAGGGAACGCACATCCTCCGGCACACGGTGGCTACTCACATTCATCGGCACGGTGCAACCCTGAAGGAAGTGGCCGATCTGCTGGGGCATCGTTCCATCGAAACGTCGACCATTTACGCGAAAGTGAATTTACCCGCACTGGCCGCAGTTGCCTTGCCATGGCCGGAGGTGACGACATGATCAAGAGCAAGACGAAGACCATTCTGATGCGCGTCGATGAATATCTTTCACTCCGCCGCCAGCTTGGGTATAAGTTGGTCCGCGAAGGTTATCTGCTGAGAGAATTTGGTCGCTACGTAGATGAGTCGAGCCATCGAGGCCCCATCACGGCCGAGTTGGTGTTGCACTGGGTGCGATTGCCTGAGAACGCCGCGCAGAACTACTTGGCACAACGCCTGCAAGTGGTCCGCCGTTTTGTCCGGCATCTCGCCCTCGAAGACCCAAGAACCGAGATCCCTTCGGACGATTCTCTGAAGTTGCGGCGCGTTCAACCTCACATCTACACGAAACAACAGATCAGCGACCTGCTGACGGCGGCCGCAGCCCTTTCCCCAAGCGGCGGCCTACGGCCTCAGAGCTATTACACGCTGTTCGGTCTGCTCGCCAGTACAGGTATGCGTATCGGTGAGGCAATCCGACTCCAGCGTGAGGAAGTGGATCTCAAAGAGGGAACCTTGAGAGTCGTCAATTCAAAATTCTCCAAGTCCCGCCTAGTCCCTGTTCACGACTCGACGTTAAAGGTCCTTCGCCACTACTCGGTGTTCCGAGATCGCTATCACCCGTCTGGGAAATCCACAGCTTTCCTTCTTTCGGAAAGAGGCGACCCATTGCACTATGACACCGTAAATGAAACCTTCGTCAATATCCGCGATCGTTTGGGATGGAAACGTTCCGACGACGGTCGGGCTCCCAGGATTCACGACTTGCGCCACAGTTTCGCTTGCCAGCGTCTGCTGGAATGGTATCGCGAAGATGTCGACGTCGAGCACGCGATTCTCGCGTTATCTACCTACCTGGGGCACACGGCGGTCGCCTGTACCTATTGGTATCTGACAGGTGTCCCCGAACTGCTTGCGATCGGAGCTGCTCGATTCCAGCACTTCGCGCACGGCCCACAAGGAGATGATCATGAGTAAATCCACTCTTTCACCGCCATTCCCCACCCTCCTTCAAGACTTCTTCTGTCAACGTCTGATTAATCAACGCAACGCCAGTGATTGCACCATCGCCGCCTATCGGGACACGTTTCGATTGCTCCTCCGATACCTAGAGGAGCACCATTCAATGTATCCTAGCGAAGTGATGTTGGACGACCTTGGGGCACCCCGCATTCTGGCCTTTCTCAATCACTTGGAGAAAGCCCGCAAGAACTCGATCCGCAGCCGCAATTCACGATTGGCTGCGCTGCGATCCTTCTTCAAATACGCGGCAAGCCGCGCTCCTGCGTCGCTTCCGACGATCCAGTCTGTCCTGGCGATCCCAATGAAACGCTACGATCGTCGCCTGTTGGGATTTCTCTCCCGCGAGGAGATACAAGCAGTTCTGGACGCGCCTGATCCATCGACGTGGAGCGGCCAACGTGACCGGATGATGTTTACACTCCTTTACAACACAGGGGCTCGTGTCTCGGAAATCATCGCCATAAATGTGGCCGACGTTTCCCTGGACCGTGGGGCAAGTGTTCGTATCCGAGGCAAAGGACGCAAGGAACGGTCGATCCCGTTGTGGAAGAGCACTGCGTTAACTGTACGGCAATGGATGAAACGCATTGACCAGTCCCCCACATCTCCGCTGTTGGCAAACTCGTTCGGTAATCCCATGAGCCGATCGGGAGTGGGAAGTCGTTTGAAACAGGCCGTTGCGGTCGCCTCGAAAAAGCAGACGACGTTGGTGGGTCGAGCCATCTCGCCACACACCATCCGGCATACCACGGCGATGCATCTGCTTCAGTCAGGCGTAGAGCTTTCGGTCATCGCGATGTGGCTTGGGCACGAAAGTACCGTCACGACCCACATGTACATGGAAACCGACCTAGCAATGAAGGACCGAGCCCTTCAGAGACTCCAACCAGCATCTGCCAAACGACACCGTTACCGTCCAACCGACAAGCTGCTTCGGTTCCTGGAAAGCCTGTGATTATGCGGAGCACCAACAGCAGACCACGTACGAAATCTACGGGGAACGCCTCCGACTCCGCATAATCGTGGAGTCAGCATAAATAAACAATAACGGCGCCGGTTTCGCCGACTACATCGATGTCGAACCTGGGACCACCGTCGAACAGTTGTTCACCCAGCAAGTGAAGTCGGGCAAGGCCGGCGATTACTTGATCCGCGTGAATCGCCTGCCGACTCATCGCGAACAAGTGCTACAGGAAAGTGATCGCATCAGCATCACGGCCCGGAAAATCGAAGGGGCCCGCTGAGTAGCGTCAACGAATACGACGGGCCGAGCCATTCGTCTCGGCCCGTCGTGTTTTCAATTATGGAGAAATGTTGCATGACAAGACCGAATCGACACCTGGAAAGAATGGCGCGGCGAATGTCCGAGCTGTTTGGTGAAGCTCAATGCAGTGGCCTATCTGTCGAGCTTCCGCTAGATGCCTGGCAGGAGTGCCAACGGCTGGTGAAACTAATCGCGAAGGCTGAGGCACGCGGCTGGCTGGCCGCAGCCAGACGAATGCACCAGCGGTTTGTCAGGGCACAACAGGCATTGATGGACAGACTCGCGACAGCGGACTGGGCGATTCAGTCATCTACGGACGATCCTCACCGCTCGACGGCAACCGGCGTCTATCAGGATCTGCAGGCGTTGCAGGACGAGTTCGTGAGCATCGATTACGATCGCCAAAGCCGAAAACTAAAGGTCTCTACGGAGGAAATCGTTTTTGGCGATCTCAATCTCGGTCCGTTTGAGATCGTGCTGCAGTGTGATCAGCTCAGCGACACCTCTCCCTATCAAGTTGTCGCGCTGGATGCGAATCCTGCCGGAACTGACTCTGAAACGACACATCCCCACGTTCAAGGCGACGCGCTCTGCGAGGGTGAAGGCCGCGCCCCTATCCAACGAGCGTTGCAGCAACGAAGGCTCTACGACTTCTTCTTGATCGTTCGACAGATCCTCGGCACTTACAACTCTTCGAGCGCGTACGTCAGCATTCACGATTGGCACGGCACCCAATGTCGCGATTGCGGCACGACGATCTTCGACGGCAATCGCGATGTCTGTTCACGCTGTGAAACAGATCTGTGTAACGACTGTTCGTACTGCTGCTCCGGATGTTCGGAGGGATTTTGCAATGATTGCGCGGAAGTCTGCGATGGATGCCACGAATACTACTGTCAAGCTTGTCTGCAATCGTGCGACAAGTGTGAACTTCCTTTTTGCGAGGATTGCCTTACCGATGAAAAGTGCCCCAAATGCGTCGAAAAAGAAGAAGCGAACGAGAAGAATTCCAGCTCTGAGGCCGACACTCAGGTTCACACCGACTGCCTGGGCAAAGCTGATTTATCTTCGTGATTATGGTGACACTGAGATTGGCGGTTTTGGAATCTCGTCTGCGGATGACCTGCTGCTCATCGAAGACGTTCAACTCGTCAATCAGCAGTGTACTGCCGTAACGGTCGCCTTCGACGACGAGGCTGTCGCGGACTACTTCGACAAGCAAGTGGACGTGGGGCTACAGCTTGGTCGTTTCGCTCGTATCTGGATTCACACCCATCCTGGCGAATCTGCCGAACCCAGCGTCACGGACGAAGAGACGTTTGCACGCTGCTTCGGCAACTCGGACTGGTCGATCATGTGCATCGTCGCGGCCGGAGGCGAGACTTATACTCGCCTGCAGTTCAACGTCGGTCCGGCCGCGTCCGTGACAATCCCTATCGAAATTAATTTCCATGCGCCGTTTTCAGGCTCCAATCCGGCGGCCTGGGAGCAAGAGTACTTGACGTGCGTCCGGTCGATCGATCTGGATTGGTGGAAACCGGTGAATACTCCCATCGTCAGCCGGCAATATCTCGCCGCAGATGACGATGACTGGTTTAACTCATTTGAAGCCACATTAGTGGAGGAGGACTGTTTTGACTGAAGACCGCTTCGCGCGCCAAAGCGAGCTTATCCCCCAGGATAAGATCAACAAGCTCGGCGCAACAGTGATCGGAGTCGGAGCCATTGGACGGCAAGTTGCCGTTCAGCTGGCTTCGATTGGCATTCCAAGATTGCAACTAATTGACTTCGATCTGGTCGAGCCAACAAACGTCACAACGCAAGGATACCTGCACGCCGACTGCGGCGCGCCCAAGGTCGAAGCACTGGAAACACACATCATAGCGATGGATCCCAAGATCGAGATCATCACCGTCCACGATCGGTATCGCTCGGCAACGGATGTGGATGATGTTGTGTTCTGCTGCGTCGACTCGATCAGTGCACGCGCAGCAATCTGGCGTTCGGTGTCGCCTCGATGTCGGTTCTGGTCGGACGGCAGAATGCTCGGCGAGGTGATCCGTATCCTGACGGTTGCCGACGAATTCGGCCGACCTGACTACGCCAGGACACTGTTCCCACAAGCCGAGGCTCAAACCGGATCATGCACCTCACGCAGTACGATCTACGCGGCCAGTATTGCCGCAGGTCTGATGATCCATCAATTCAGCCGCTGGCTACGCAGCTTGCCGATCGACGCCGATCTTTCACTAAACCTACTCGCAACTGAACTCACGACTGCGTGACACTTGCTTTATGAAGTCATTCCAGCGTCGGGCCGCCCTCGTGGGCGGCCCGATGTTCTTTTTCTTTAGGTATCCCAAAGGAAGCCCCGTTCTGGTGTGTTTCGTCAAACGATAAAACCATCCCGATCGTCCACGTTTATGCCGATCTGAATCTGCCGCCAATTTCCAAAAGGGGCGAAGTTACTTTCCAGCCGAAAACGCACCCGCTACAATGGGTGGCTCAAACTGTCACCGGGTTTTGCCCAGATTTCAAGTTTCATGTCACGGCTTAGGCTGAAATATGGCGGTCGCGTCTTGCCCCCATTGTCGAGTTAACCTGCAAGTCAATCCCGAGTTTAGCGGGCAGACTCTTCAGTGCCCGAATTGTCGTGGTGCTTTCATCGCGCCGAACTTCGAGCCAGATGATGAGGAGGATGGATTTCCACTGCTCGCAGTTCTGGCTTGCTTTGGCGGCGCACATATCGTGATCTTTCTTGTGCTCGCGATCATGATGAGCCCTCTATCTTCCTTTTTCTTGGTGGGCTTTGCGATTGTTGTCGAGTTAGCCGTTTGGAAGCGGAAAGAACTGACGGACGTTTTTCAACAGATAAGCCAGAGTGAAACAACGAAGCAGATAGTGGAGAAGACAAAGTCGAGCGTCGTCACCGGTGCGGAGGCAGCCCAAAACTATCTTTCAAAATCGAAATCGCCACCAAGACAAAACGAGATCATCTCAGCTGAGGTTGTCGATGAAATCGATGATGCGCTGGTCGAGGTTCGTCCGGCGAAACCTGCACGATCACGGCCGCGCACCGTATCACACATCAGGCGATCAAACCCGAAGTACGAGCGTCCGCCGATGTGGGGGCAGGATGGTGGTCGACCGCTGAATGCCAATCTTCCAAAAGACAATGTCTATTTCTTTGGTCCTGGTTCAGAACTCGATCTCGGTCGCGGTGCCCTGAAATGGCCGCTGGTCTACGCAACCGGTGCACCACAGAACGGGACCTTTGACGCGTCACTGATCGACAGCACGCTCCCCGTAGCTTCCTCGGGCGCGACGGTCGAGGAGAGATTACCGTATTGGCCCAACTACTACGACTGCTCGCCAGCTCAACGCGCGCACTACCTAGACTGGTTGCTGTCTGGAAAGAGTGATCCAAATACCGAGTTGGGATACGTATTCATCTATTTCTACGGGCTAGAGCGGCGAGTGCTCGTAGATGAAGCAGATCATTTACCAATCGCTCAGGAGTTGATTCGATTGCTGCCTATCTACGATAGTTCCAACTCGTTTCGGCGATACACGTCCACGCTCTTATGGCTCACACTTTATTTGGCGAGCCAATCTGCCACCGTGCCGCATTCGCTCCTGAACGAAGCGATCGCGGTAACGGGAAGATGGAACGATGAACTACTTGGCATGTGCCTGGCAATACTGCACAACGGTAAACGACCCCTGCCCGCGCATGTGGCTTACCTGGTGAGTCAAAACGATTCACGGTCGTCATCCAGTGTGATTGTTCGCCGCCATCGAGACGAGTTTGCGAAGTTGTTTGAGACGAAGTACCAAGGTCACTTTGGCGACGGCATCCAGCTCCGCGCAAGCAAACGCATGAAACGTGTCGACTACCATCCGGCCAGTGCCACTCTCACGCGCAGTTTAGGCACTATAGATGGACTCTCGTTGCCAGCGATGCCGAACGTACTCGCCATTTCGTCGCAGTTCAAACAGATCGTTCAGTCCTGGGAAGAGTCGATCGAGGAACTTAAAGCGTATAGCCGAGCGTCTCGATCATCAGGTGGCGCGTTAACTGCGGATGCCTATGAAGCACTCCCAAGTGACCTTCAACAGGGCGACCACCCAGAACAAGACGCTTGGATGAAGGCCTGGGAGGACAACATCGATGAAGAAGGATGGCCGATCGTTCCGGTATCCGCGCTTGCTTCAGTCAAGGGCATCCCTTCACGCGACCGACTAACCAAAACACAGTGCAGAAGATTGCTCCAGACGGCTGATACGATTGGATTGGGCGTCGAGCCCGACGCGCGGATGACTGGTAAGGACTACCGATGGGACGAACGCGTGACGCTGTTCTTCCTCGACGAAGAGAATGACGAAGATGCGACCAACTATGTGGCCGCATCTGCACTTCTTCGCCTTGGTGCGAGCATTGCCGAAGCTGACGGTCAGGTGGACAAGGCGGAACTCGCCTTCATCACCGATCACCTTGAAGGGCAATTCAATCTATCGGATGCCGATTCCAAGAGGCTTGAACGCTTACAGTACCTTTTGCTGCACTCACGATCCGGTGACAACACGATCAGCAAGATGCTCGCAAAACGTTTGCCACGCCAGCATCGCCTATTGGTCGGCGAGTTCTTAGTGGGTGTGGCAGCGGTCGACGAGGTCATCACCAAAGACGAGATCAAGGCACTTCGGAAGGCTTACAAGTCGCTGGATCTGGAGTCGGTGGACCTCGACAGATTAATTGCACGTCACACCGTTCGGAAAACCGACGACGCGAGTGCAACGCCCGAAGACACCGAACTGCGACTCGATATGCAGGCGATTTCCCGGATCATGACGGAAACCTGCCAGGTGGCCGGAATCTTGCGTGATGCGATGGCGGAAGACGACGAACCGGAGGGCTCAGTTGAGGAATCAAGTATGACAGCCACCGCGGTTGTCGATCCGCCGGTTGCCAAACCCGCTTCAACTCAGACGGTGCAGCACGAAAATGACGACTCGGACCTGGACTCCCGATTCAGGCCGTTCCTTGCGGCCGTCTTGAAGCAGGAAGAGTGGACGCCGGCGGAGCTTCGAGAACTCGCCGACGAGTCGAAATTGATGTTGAGCGGCGCGGTGGAAACGATCAACGAGTGGTCGACAGACCGATTCGGAGACTGGCTCATTGAAGAGGGAGATACTTATCATGTGCGACAGGATCTGATCGAGGAGACGAATTGATATGAGCAAAGTCATACCCAGAGAGCGCGCCGCCATTTTGCAGTCGCTTGCGGCTGGTGTCGTGCCATCTATCGGGTTGCACCACATTCAAGTCGGAAGACTCAAAGAAGTCGACGCTCTCGTTAGCGACCTGAAGCTCGTCGAACAGGGTGGGGCCTCGGTTCGGTTTATTGTGGGACGGTTCGGAAGTGGAAAGACGTTCTTCCTCAACCTGATTCGCAACGTCGCTCAGAAACGCAAGTTCGTCGTCGCCCAAGCCGATATTACCACCGATCGCCGCTTCCAAGGCACTGGCGGTCAGGCCAAGTCGCTGTATAGCGAGCTGATGCGAAACCTCTCGACGCGGTCGCGCCCGGATGGAAATGCGCTGCAAAACGTCGTCGAGCGTTGGATCGGAAACATCGATCACGAAATCCGTGGTAGTGGAGGTGGTACTGAAGAAGACGTGAAGCAAGAGTTTAGCAAGCTGCTTCGTCCTCTTCAGGATCTCGTCAGTGGTTTCGACTTCGTAACCGTCGTGACGAAATACTACGAGGGATACCTCGGGCACAATGAAGAATTACAGGGTAGTGTGTTGCGATGGCTGCGCGCCGAATACTCGACCAAGACCGAGGCCCGTCAGGACCTTGGTGTCCGCTCGATCATCGACGACTCCGGGTTCTATGACTATCTCAAGCTATTTGCGGCCTTCGCCCGCATCGCCGGCTATGCGGGCCTGTTGGTTAACGTAGATGAACTCGTGGTCCTCTCTCACCGGTTGGCCAACACAACTTCGCGCAATAGGAATTACGAAGCCATCCTACGGATCATCAACGACTGCTTGCAAGGTCGCGTAGAAGGCTTGGCCTTCCTTTTTGCCGGCACAGACGAGTGCCTTGAGGATCCTCGGCGCGGGCTCTACAGCTACGAGGCACTCGCGACACGACTGGCACCTAATCGCTATGCCGACAATGGGCAGCAGGACTACTCATCTCCGGTCGTCAAGCTCGAGAATCTGAGCCCCGAAGATTGCTACGTATTATTGGCGAACATTCGAAATGTGCATTGCGGTGGCGAATCCGTCAAACAGGCGATCCCGGACGAAGGGATTGTGGCCTATTTGAAGGCCTGCAGCGCAACGATGGGGGCCGCATATTTCCAGACGCCAAGAGATACGGTGAAGGACTTCGTCGGTCTACTCAACATGCTAGAGCAGGACAGCTCGCGGAGTTGGCAAGATCACCTGCAAACTCGCTCGCCGCCATCTGAAGATACGCACCCAAAGCAAGACCATAATCCTTTGCGTGGTGCTCGCGGTGACGATCTAAGCGAGTTCCGTCTGTGACCGCCGCGCCCGCTTTTGAACGCCTGGCACGTCCCATACAGCGAATTCTCTGGGACATGCGTTGGCCCAGCCTGCGCCCCGTTCAGGAGGATGCAATTCATGAGATCCTCGGTTCCGAAGCCGATTTGATCATTTCCGCGCAGACGGCTGCCGGTAAGACAGAGGCTGCTTTTCTGCCGATCTTGTCGCGAATGCACGAGAACCCGGCGGACTCTGTCCAAACGCTTTACGTGGGGCCACTCAAGGCGCTCATCAACGACCAATTCAGACGATTGGAACGGCTTTGCGAGCGGGCGGAAATCCCGGTGCATCGCTGGCACGGCGACGTCGATGCGAGTCGCAAGAAGGCCCTCGTCGCCAAGCCATCCGGTGTGTTGCTGATCACACCCGAGTCAATTGAATCTCTGATGATCAACCGAACCACAAGCCTGGCTCGCATGTTTCGGTCGCTTCAGTTTGTCGTGATCGACGAAATCCATGCGCTCGTTGGAAGCGAGCGCGGAACCCATCTTCGGAGCCTACTGTTTCGATTGCGACGCTACGTTCAAGAGGATTATCGCATCATTGGACTTTCCGCCACGCTTGGCGATAGAAAGGTTGCTTTCCCAATCTACAAGAGGTGGATGCGTCCTGATGTGGACAGATCGGTCGAGCTACTACACGTACCGCCTGGAGATAAACGGATCTTATACAAGATCTACGCCTATACGCGAACTGGAACTGCCAACGAGGGCAAGCAACCGGATGATGCTGATCAATCTGCAATGCCGCCCGGGCTTTCGGACGACATGTACGAGCACTTCGCCGGCAGCAAGAACCTTATCTTTGCCAACAGCAAGTCCGACGTGGAACAGTTCGCGGATGCGCTGAACGCCAGTTGCCGCAAGCAACGCCGGCCCGAGGAATTCTTGGTTCACCACGGATCACTGAGCAAGGAAATTCGGGAGTTCACCGAACGGGAAATGCAAGGCCGACGTCCCCGTACGACCGTTTGCTCTTCTACGTTGGAACTCGGTATCGACATTGGCAACGTCACGGCAGTCGGCCAGATCGAACCGCCCTGGTCGGTTGGTTCGCAGGTACAGCGACTCGGCCGTAGCGGGCGCGGCGTGGATGAACCGCAATGCATGCGCGTCTACGTCCGCGAAGACGTACTCGAGGCGAAAGCAACCCTGGTCGATCGACTCTATCCGAAGCTGTTACGATCCATCGCCATCAGCGAGTTGATGTTGCAAGATCCGCCCTGGGTCGAGCCTCCGCAGATCGACGCTTTTGACCTGAGTACCCTGGCGCATCAGATTATGAGCGTGCTTGCCGAGACCGGCGGCTGTCAGGCGTCAGAGGTATTCGACCGACTCTGTTCGCGTGGCGCGTTTCGCGCAATCGATGCTCAGTTGTACACCGGCGTTCTCCGGAGCCTGGGCACGCACGAAATCGTCGAGCAAATGGATCAGGGAGACTTGATTCTCGCCCCCAAAGGCGAAGCTATCGTCAATCACTACTCTTTCTATAGTGCCTTTGCGAGAAACATTGAATACAGCGTGGTCTACGGCAGCGTGCTTATCGGTACGCTTCCGGCACTCTTTCTGCCACAAGTCGACGATCACTTCCTTCTCGCCGGCCGCCGCTGGCAGGTCGTGTCCGTCGACGACGACCGGAAGCAGGTGACGGTTAAACCCGCCCACGGTAAGAAACCGCCAAAGTTCTATGGAGGCGCTGGAGAGATTCATCCGCGAATCCGCGAAATGATGCGAGAGGTGGTGCTCTGTGACCGTCGGTTCAAGTGTCTGAACGCCACCGCCGCGCGACTGCTCGGCGACGCTCGTGCCACGGCGCTTCGAGCCGGACTGAAAGAACAGTCGCTGACGGCCCTGTCACCCACTAAGTGTCTCTGGTTCACCTGGACAGGAACGAAGATTCAGCGAACTTTGTGCCTGATCGCCGATTCCGTCGGGATAAGTGCCATCGACCGCGACGTCGCTATCGAGCTTAACGCCGCCGCACCGGAAGTTATCCAGAAACTTCAACAAGCCCTCCACGAGTCCATCGACCCCGTCTCGCTCGCCGCTCGACTCCCAGCCAAACAAACCAGAAAACTCGATGAGCTCATCGCCGTGCCACTACTCGTTCAGTCACTCGCCCACGATGCACTCGATATCCGCGGCGCCGAGAGTGTTGTTCGGGGATTGGAAAAGGTGGGATAGTTGGCAGTTCACGATTTTAAGGAAATAAATGTACGCGTCGGAATTGCGGTCGTGCGCGGCGTAAGACCGCAGGCAATTTCAGATAGCGCATCTCATTGTCCCGGAACATGAACATTGGAATCCCGAAACAATCTTGAGTAACGACACATGGTAAAATTCATACACACGGCTGACTGGCAGATTGGCATGAAAGCCTCGCATGTCGGCGTGGTCGGACAGACAGTACGCGCAGAGCGTATCGATGCGGCGAGTCGAGTGATCGACGTAGCGACCAGCCACAACGTGGACTTCATCATCGTCGCGGGCGACACGTTCGAGGATAACGCGGTCGATCGCGTGCTCGTGCAGAAAGTCGCCGATGTCTTATGCGTTTTTTCCGGCCCCATTTACATCATCTCGGGAAACCACGACCCACTCGTGCCCGGATCAGTTTGGGACCACGCGGCGTGGCAGTCACACACCAACTTGCACGTCTTGACCGAGGCCGAGCCGCTGGACATCGGTGGCGCGACACTTTACCCCTGCCCACTCTTCGAAAAGCACTCGCTCAAAGATCCGACTCGATGGATCGACGCCAATGACGATGCAAACATTGCAATTGGCATTGGACACGGCACTGTCGAAGGGGTATCGCAAAGCGAACTGGATTATCCAATTGCCCGCGATGCCGCAATTCGTGCAGGTCTCGATTACTTGGGATTGGGCCACTGGCATTCGTTTGCCCCGTATGAGTCCGCCGACGGGGCAGAACACATGGCCTACTCAGGCACGCATGAAACGACCAAGTTCGGCGAACGAGACAGCGGTAATGTGATCTTGGTCGAAATTAAGGAGCGAGGCGCTGTCCCGAAACTCACGTCGATTCGTACCGGCGGGCTGTGGTGGAAGACGATCGAACGACGGTTTTCCGAGTCTGGGGACGCCGCTCGTCTACGCGCGCAAATCGAGTCGCTTCCACACTCAGAAAAGACGTTGCTCGACTTGCGAATTGACGGCGTGCTGGATCAAGAAGATCAGGCCGAACTCGCGCGACTCGACGAGCTTGTGCGAGCACGTTTCTTGTTTGGTCGTATGGATACCGTCCGGCTTGCACCGAGACCGGACGACGATCGCTGGCTCGAGATGTTGCCTGCGGGCGTGTTACGCGAGTCAGCTCAGCGACTTCAGGCACTCAGCGATCCGGCCTATTCGGCCGATCGGCCCGAATACGCATCGCCCCCTGTGGCGACAAGAGCGCTGCTCGAACTGTACCGAATGGTTCAGGAGGACCAGGCATGATCCTGCGATCGATTCGAGTTGAAGGCTGGCGGTGTTTTGCTGTGCCCGTCGAAGTTGGACCGTTCGCCGATGGTCTGAACGTCATCCATGGTCCAAACGGCATTGGTAAATCTACACTCATGACAGCGCTAGTGCGAGGGTTATTCGACAGCCACAATGTTAAAGGTGTCGACATCAAGTCGCTGCGTCCATGGGGCCGCTCGCTCGCGCCCAAGGTGACAATCGAGTTTGAACATGACGGTCAGCAATTCCAGTTACATAAGCAGTTCCTCAGCTCCGAGTCAGCCAGGCTGGACCGAAAAGAAGATGGTCGCTACGTGCCATTTGCCGAAAGCCGCGCGGCGGATGATAAAGCTCGCGAGTTATTGTCGGGCGATGCTCCTGCCCGCGGAGCAAGCGATCAGCGGCACTGGGGACTGGCGCAGATTCTTTGGGCGACTCAGGGCAGCTTGCAAATCGAGCGACTCGCGCCGGGAACGCGAGCGACCATCCAGGATGCACTCGGCGCGCAGATCGCCGGACCAGGCACGGAGGTCTTGGAGAAACGCATCGCCGATAGCTTTGGGCAGTTATTTACAGCCAAAGGAAAACTCAAGTCCGGAGCCTCAGCGCCGGCCATCGTTGGCCTGGAATCGCAACTGGAAAAGGCCGAGGAGAACCGGACGACGCTCCGGCAGCAGCTCACCGACTTCGACGGCGCCAGCCGTCGCATCGAGGATCTGCGGGGGCAGACCGAGTCGGCTCACTTCAGAGAACAGGATCTGAACGACCGGCTGAAGGACGCACACGGGCAAGTTCAAGTTTATAAGGAACTCGTCAGCCAGAAGAAGCTGCATCAGCACGAGGTTTCCGCAGCCGAAGAGAGCTACGGTAATCTTAGTAATCACATTTACTCGATTGGCGAAGCCAACGACGAGCATTACACGACCACGCGAGAATTGAAGCGGCTGCATGATGATTCGCCGGCACAAGTTAAACTCGTTTCGCAATATACGCAAAAGGCGAAAGCTGCAGAACAAGAGGTCAAAAAGATTCGCGGCCGTCGCAACGAAGTGACCGCCGCCCGGCAACTGGCCCAACTCGCTGAACGCTACACCCGGGCACAGAAACAATTCAACGAACTTGACAAACAAATCAAGCAAATCGAGGAAACTCAGGGCAAGATCCAACAGCTTCGCCAGTCGCGCGACCAGATCATCGCTCCCGACAAGAAGATGCTCGCAAAAATCACGAAGGTCGCCCGTAAGCGAGATGATGCCCGATTGCAATTGGACGCAGCGCTGATCACCGTCAGCATCCAGCCAGAGACCGAAGCGCGTATCGAAATCACCAGCGCCGAAGAGATCGGTGAAAAGGCACTTGTCAAGGACGACACGTACAAGATCAAAGGTGCACCCGAAGTGGCGTTCCACATAGGTGGCGTCGGTCAGTTTCGGGCCACCGGACCAACCGGAGATTTCGACGAGCTTCGCGGACAGTGGGAGTCGGCGGTCGCCAAGTTCGAGGAATTGACAGCCGGGTTTGGCACCAGCGAGATCCCGACTCTTGAAATATTGCGTGCGCAAGCCGACGACTTAGACAAGCAGATTTCCCAATTCGGAGTCAAAGTCGACACGCTGTTAGACGGCGAGAGCGTCGACAAACTCCGCGGCAGTCGCGCGCATGCGGCCAGTACGCTCGACGAGATTCTTAGCGAGCATCCGCAGTGGAAAGACGTTCCGCCCGATCCAGGGGAAATATCGCGGCAAGCCGATGCGGCCGAGAAGCAATTCACTACCGACATCGATAGCGCCGAAGCAGTCAACGACCGAGCCCAGGACGCGTTGCGGTTAGGCTTGCAAAAGCAATCCAGTCATCAGGCAGAAATCGCAAGTCTGAAATCTCAGGCGGCTGCCGTCGGGAAACGCCTCGAATCACTCCGCAACGACGGTCTCGACGACAAGCAACGGGACGAGAATCTGACGCAGATTGCTCTGCGACGTGACACGGCCCTAGGAAAATTGGCTCAAGTTGACGAGAAGATCCAGGAACTAGGTGACGATCCCTCGAAGTCGCTCGCAGTGTTGGAAGGTCAGCTTGACGCCTTGCGCGCCGAAGCAATCGATGCTGACAGAAAGCTCAACACCGAGTCGGGACGCTTGGAGCAGATCATTGCCGAGGCCCCCTATTCCGCTTTGGCGACCGTCGAGGAGGAGATCAATCGGCTGGAAGACGACATCGCTCGGCAGCGTTTACAGATCGATGCCATTCGCTTGCTGTACGAAACAATCACCGAACAAAAACGCAACGTAATGGAATCGATTCTAGGTCCGATCCGTTTGCGCGCCAATCACATCCTACAGCGGATCGCCGGCACGCGCTTCGACGGCATCCAATTCGACGAGTCATTGCTACCCAGCGGCATCTCGCCAAGATCGGTCGACGAAACCGTCTCGCTCGAACAAATTTCCGGTGGCGAGCGAGAACAGATCTACTTCGCCGTCCGCATGGCGCTCGCCGACGTCGCCTTCAGCAACGAGCGACAACTAGTCGTCCTCGACGACGTCTTCACCTACACCGACACCACCCGCCTCGCCCGCATCGCCACCATCCTCGACGAAGCCGCCGAGCGGTTTCAAATTGTGCTGCTAACTTGCCATCCTGAACGGTATCGCGGTCTTCCGAATACGGAATTCTTCGATCTAGAGAACATTGCCACGACCCAAAATGGTAAATAGCAAAAGATGTTTGTGTGATGTCTGTTCAAGCCGAAGGCTTGTCAGCTATTAGGCGGTGGTCGGGCGCAGCGACACGACCGGTACACGAACGCAATTACCAAAGCATCCCGGAGCGATGGCAGCATAAACCAAACAAAGGCACCGGCATGAGTTCAACATTCATCAGGCTCCATTACCATGCCGTGTTCTCGACAAAACACCGACAACCAATGATTGACGCCAATGTGTCTAATCTCGTTTCAATCGCGAGGAACATGGTATTCGAAAGACGATTGTCATTGCATTGCCCTATGACTCGGCAAGCCACAAACAGGCGATATTTGGCGAAAACGATCGACTGCTTCACGAAAAGTACGAGGAGATGATTGATGGCATTTAGTCCTCAAAGTCAGACCATCATTGACCGATTGTTGGCTGGAGGGGCGGTCGGATCCGACGATGCGCAGGTGCAGTAAGACCCGGCAAGGTGTCCGATGGGTGTCCCGACCCCTTTTTCAAGACCCCTTTTTCAACACAGGCAAGTGACTGCGAAGGCAATCTACTCGGTTCTGCGAATTTCACAATCGGCCTTTGTCAAGATGGCTGGCAGACGACCGACGGTGTTGCGATGAAATCTGGCTTGTGCTGACTCGTCGTCTCTCCGGCGAGCGTCTACAGCGCCCAACCCTGCCGATACTCATTGCGAATCAAACCACCTGCTTCGGGAACACCGGGAACGGACAATGTCTTTGCGTCCCATTGGCAGCGCCGGCCGGTACGTAGGGCGATGTTACCGAGCAGGACCATTTCGGTCAGAGGGCCAGCGTTGTCGAAGTTCGACAGGGCGGGCGGGCCACCTTTGCAAGCGTTGATCCATTCCTGATAGTGGCCTGGAGAATCGGGAATTGTCTTTTCGGGCCGCTTGGCGGCTTCACCTTTGACGATCTTGCCTTCACCCCAATAATGCGGCACGTGCAGCGTCGCAATGTCGCCGACGAAGATCGAGCCGTTGGTGCCTAGCGTTACGCCCGGTGCCAGCTCGGCGGGCGGCTTCTGCCCGCCGTCATACCAAGTCAAATTGACTGGTGGCAGCGAACCACGTGCTGGGAATTCGTAGCGGATCTTCGACGACTTGGGCGCTGTCTCTGGATTGATGCCCGAAGATTTCGCTTCGACAGCGATCGGGTCGGACAGCTTAAGCGCCCAATAAGCGATGTCCGTGTTGTGACAGGCCATGTCGCCCAGTGCGCCCGTGCCGAAGTCCCAGAAGCCGCGCCATTTGAAGGGATGATAGCCGTCATGATAGGGTCGCCGGGAAGCTGGACCGAGCCATAGATCCCAATCCAGCGTCGAGGGAATCGTTTTCGTCCCTGTTGGTCGGTCCATGCCTTGCGGCCAGATCGGACGATCGGTCCAGACATGCACCTCGCGGACCGGTCCCAAACCGCCGGCCTGAATCCACTCGACCATCCGCCGTGTACCGGGCTCGCTGTGACCCTGGTTGCCCATCTGCGTGGCGACTTCTTGCTCGCGGGCCGTTTCGATCATCTGCCGGACTTCGTAGATCGAATGTGCAAGCGGCTTCTGGCAGTAGACATGTTTGCCCAGCTTCATCGCTCCCATACTTGCCACGGCGTGCGTATGATCGGGCGTGCTGACCGTGACCGCGTCGATCTCTTTGCCTTCGAGCAGCTTGCGAAAGTCGGCGAACTTGGCCGCCCTGGGGAATTCGGAACTTGCTTTGTCCAGCCGGGCGGAATCGACGTCGCAGACCGCGACGATGTTCTCATTTCGAACGCTCGTCATGTCAACCCAGCCTTTGCCGCCCACGCCGATGCAGCCGATATTGAGCTTCTCGTTCGGAGACTGCGACGCACTTTGTGCCGTCTCTGTCCAGACACCGATAGCGATGCCCGCAAGCGTGGCCGAGGACAATTTGACGAAGTCGCGTCGATTGGTGCCGGTGTGCTGTCGCATGATTTGTCCTGTTGTTGCGGTGGGATTGGCGAGTAACAACTTCACGTCAAGGCAAACTGCCAATCGGGAGCGCGAAGCAGCAAGCTTGACCTGTGGGGCAATATCCATGATACGCCACCTCACAAGCGATCGCACGTCTGAGTTGAAAAAGAAAAAGGGGTCGGGAGTCATTTGCCGGGACGGCCCTTCGGGTGTTTCGCACAAATGACTCCCGACCCCTTTTTCAACTCATGCGGAACATGTCGCCGTCCTTCAGCACAACCTGCCGCATATCGAGAATGCCGGTCTCTTCCCACGCCTTGTCCTGAATGACAAGCCGCTTGTCCGTGACGTGGGCTGGATTCATCGTCATTTCGATGTGCTTCATGGACTCGACAAGGTACGTGTCCCGTCCGCTTTCGTCAAACGGAGTTGTCGACCTGTGCGCGCAACATTATCGGCCGAGTGTCCGAGGCCTGCGTCCTCCGCAGCGCGCAGGCCAAATCGCGGGTGTCACCGGTTCCAGAGATGGAAGACGCCGCATCTTAACATGGAATGTGGCTGTTCGTTATGCCTACTCGATGAATCCGGTCGGCGCGAACGAGCAACAATGGCGTGTTCTTTGGTGGATGCTGCTCGTTTGATGACATCATTCAGGGCAACGCTGCGCCGCGGACGATCCGCGGCACGGTCTGATTTCACCGCGGCCCTCACGGGCGCAGGCAACTGCGCCGACCGGTGCCGCCCGCGGCACCGCGGAACAGTAGATCAAGGAAGGCAAGTACGCTCTCAGATGGACGCGGCTTTCTTGCCACGACTTCACGGATAATCAAGTGCGTCTGCAATTGTTCGCCCTGGCGTACAATCTGGACAACTTCCTCCGGCGCTTGGCGCTACCTAAGATCGTGCGGCACTGGTGCCTAACGACCTTGCGGGAGAAGCTGATCAAGATCGGGGCGAAGGTCGTACAGCATGCTCGCTACGTGACGTTTCAGATGGCGGAAGTTGCCATACCGCGCAAGCTGTTTCGGCAGATTCTGGCGCGGATTGCTCGGCTGCGAACGACGGCTCCGGTTCTTGAACCAGGGTGACGCTTCGATGTGCGTCGAAACAATGGACGATTTGTATGGGCGCAGGGGGTCGTCTGCGATGAAACTCAAAAACGGACAAGGATGGCGGCTTCTGAGGAGGAATTGGGATGCCAATGGATCGCGAAGAGTGGCTTTGCTAGAAATCAGGCGCTATACTGGCCCGCATCGAGCCTCGCTGATTGGCGGGGCCGGACCAAATGGGAAATCTCGGTTGAGGTGACGTTATGAAGAAACTCTCCTATCTAACGGCAACAGTGCTCACGATGTTTTTGTTCCTCTCGTCGGCATCGGCACATGATCTTTGGTTATTGCCGGACTCAAAGCCTAAGGTCGGCAAACCCGTGGTCATTCTGGCGAAACATGGGATGGACTTTCCCAAGGGCACTGCTGGACTAGACACAACCAAAATACCACACCGAATTTTGATTGGCCCGGATGGCAAAGAGACGCCGCTGGAAGCTGCTGGGAGGCTTGACAAGTGGGGGCTGTTGCGTTTTGAACCCGCGATGCCGGGAATCTATCTCGCAGGCGTGGAAACAAATCCCAGAATCTACGAGGCGGATGCCGAGAAATTTAATTATTACCTCGCCGTTGATGGCCTGACGCATATCTATGAGCTTCGGTGGAAGGAGAAGTCACTGGACCAACCGGCTCGCGAGCTGTATATAAAATCCCCGAAGGTGATCATCAAGGTGGGGCAGGAAGGTGGCGGCGATCCATCGTGTGTGCTTGGCCTGCCGCTGGAAATTGTGCCGCAGCGCGATCCGTTTGCCCTACAAATCGGCGACACATTGAGTGTTCGCGTCTTGTTTCGTGGCAAGCCGCTGGCCGATGCCAATTTGGGCTGGGACCATCCGCGCGAAGGCGAGCTACCGATTGGTACGGTACGGACCAACCAAAAAGGGGAAGCCCTGATCCCGATAGCTCGAACCGGCCTGATGACGATTCGCATGATCCACATGACGCGCCCCAAGACGAAGGACTACGAGTGGGAGTCGTTCTTTACGACTCTGACCTTCGAGATTCCTTAAGAGCCATTCTACCTTCGGAGCAAGTAGCAGGCCGGTGCGTGATCGGCGTTCTCACTGTCGCGATAGTGCATCGGCGCGCGCATGACGAACAGCCAGATCACATCCTGGCCGGGAGGGCGGAACAGGACGGAATTGTTGTACGCATACTGGACCGTCCCGTTACGAACTCGGTGATCAAACACCATGATGCGAGGGCTCCACGTCTGGCCCGCATCACGGCTGATTGAGCAGACAATATCGCCCATATCGGACTTACCCCGCACTTGCAGTCCATAGGCAGCGACGTAATGCTTGCCAGACCACTTGGCAAGGTAAGGTTCCCAAATCTTGTTGTATGGCCCTGCCGCATCGAGTGAGTCAATTGTGACGACACTCGTAACATCACCCTCGTAACCACCTTCCGCGGCGGTCAACACGTTGAGAGGCGCTGCGACTGAGCCGATGACCAGCAGTGACAGCGCACAAGCGACTCGGACAAAAAGCTCAAAATGTTGATGGAGCATGGTGGTCATCTCCTTGGTGAGTCCTGTTACTTGATGTTCAAGTCATCAAGAGCAAACCGAACAAAGTCAATTCGGTCGTAACGCTTCTTCCCTTTCGCGCCGGCTTCGAACAGGACACCGAATTGTCCTGGCTCTAGACGCACCATGTCACTGTAGGCCGCGGGGCCTTCGTGGATTAGCGGTCCATCGTGCCAGGTGGCCGTTTCATCTGTTGAGTATCTCAGTCGTAAATCGCTTCGTCCCTTCCCTGTCGGACCGCTTTCGTCGGGACCAGAAAATAGGATCAAATTCAAGTCGTCACCCTCGGTGATTGACGCTGCCCTGAACAATGCACACTGGACGACTGGCGGGTCAAAAGGCGTTGCTTCGGGTACAAACCACTTGTAAGCGGAACTCGACGAGCGATCGAACGTCTGGCCTCCGTCGCTGCTATAGGCTCCCGCTCGAGTTCCTTTGGCCTTGCCGTTTTGATCGCGTGTATTGAAATAGAGACGTCCGTCATTCAACTCGACAACCGTCGTCTCGTTCGCCTTCATGTCATCTTCATAGGTATCATCGAGCGCTCCCAAGCGCCACGTCGCACCATGATCGTCATTCAGAATCGCTTGCGCGCCTTCCAGGCCGCGATCCCCTCCACCATCGCCAAGTCGATGATCCGCGGGGACAACGAGTCGGCCGCGATGTGCTCCGTGCTGCAACTGAATCGAGTGCACTGGTCCCGTCGCATACCAACCCCAGTTCTTTCTCTTTACGTCGCCTGTAATCTCGCGTCGTGCCGCCCAACTCGCCCCATGATCATCGCTGTAGGTGACGAACACGCGGTCGTTTTCTAGCGTAAACGGCAGCCAGATTCGTCCGGGGTGTTGACTATCGAGCAGATCAACAACCGGTGCTGGGTTGCCCACAGTCAGTGGCGGGGCATCGCTGGGAAACAAATTGCGAAAGTTGTCACTCTCCTGAACTGTCTGACAAGCCTGCCATGTCTTCCCGCCATCGGTCGATCGTTTCGATACCAGATCGATTTCACTCGCGTCACCTCCTTCTCGCGCTTCGCAGAAGGCAAGCAAATCGCCGTTGGCAGCCTTGATAATCGCCGGAATGCGAAAGATGTTGTAACCGTCCGTGCCGTTGGCAAACACGGTGACTGTTTCGAACTCGCCAGCACCAGCTGACACGGCGATCAGGCTTAAAGTTGGGATCAAAACCAAAAAGTGCAACGGTTTCAACGACATGATTTACATCCTTTCTGGAACTTCTGGTAAGACTTCTCGCCAGCCTTTGCGCAGCAGTTGAGAAAGACGCGAGATATCGTTCTTGTATTCGGACATCGCAGCGACATTGCGTGCTTCATTGACATCATGCCGGTGATCATACAATTCACGAGCGATGATCCTCTTTGTCTTCCATTCCTGCCACTCGACGTAACGATAACGATCCGTTCGCACCGCGTAGCCCATGATGTCGCCGTGCTTTCGGTGCCGATTGCCGCTTCGTGCTCTCGGATACTGGCTGAAGACAGCTCGTTTCCACGCTCGCTCTGGTTCAGCCAACAGTGGCCTGAGGCTAATCCCCTCCACTCCGTTGGGTGCGGGCAGCCCGCAGAGATCCGCCAACGTTGGATAGACATCGACAAACTCAACCAACGCATTTGTCTTTCCACCGGGAAGCGTCTGGCCGGGAACCGACAGGATCAACGGAACGCGCGTCGACAACTCGTAATTATTGGCCTTCGTCCATAACCCTTGTTCGCCGAGGTGATAGCCATGGTCGCCCCACAAGACGACCACCGTGCTCTTGTCGAGATTCCGCTTTTTCAATTCGTCGAGAAGGCGGCCGACGAGCGCATCAACATAGCTCACGCAAGCGTAGTATCCGTGTCGCAACTCGCGGACTTTCTCGGTGGCCAGCCGGGCGTCGGCGGGAATGTCCGTATAGCCTTCTAGTTCCCGCCAGCTGCGTACCGCCAATTCCGGTGCATCTAGCGGGTGTCCGCTGGTTACCGGGAGCGGAATCGTTTGCCGGTCGTAAAGATCCCAGTACTTCCGCGGTGCACAGAATGGCAAATGCGGTTTGCGAAATCCGACTGCCAGGAAGAAGGGCTGCTGGCCGGCTTGTAGCTCTTCGATTGCGGCGACTGCCGAGTTACAAACGATCCCATCAATGTACGTTTCATCGGGGACATTGGCAGCCTCGGATGCGGATCGCTTTAGTCCCTCGCCGTTTAGATTCTCAGGCAACGCATAGCGAACGGTCGGATCGCGCACGAAATCGTACTGTGGAGCGACGGACCATGATGGCGGATCTTTTGAAGGACTTCCGCTGCCATGATAAATCTTGCCGATGCTGCGAGTGTGATAGCCGTGATTCTTGAAGTGCTGGGGCAGTGTCACGACATCCGGTATGGCATCGCGAAAGTGAGTCGCCAGGTCCCAGACACGACTCGTATCCGGGCGGCGACCGGTCATCAGCGACAGCCGCGATGGACTGCATACGGCTTGCTGACAATACGCGCGATGGAACAACGTACCGTGACTTGCCAGTCGATCGATGTTTGGAGTTACTGCATGGCGATCACCGTAGCACGCTAGCGCCGGACGTAGGTCGTCGACCGCAATGAACAGCACGTTGTGACGCCGTTCGGCACGTGCCGATTCTGCCATCGGCGAGAGGGCGACACCGCACGCCAGCAACAGCACGAGCAACTGTGAATTGGCAAGTCGTTTCGACGGCATTGTCTGTTCTCCGTGCTACCGATTCTATTTGGGTAGAACCACGTTTCAACCTGCCTGATCTCCAGGCCGTCGCGTAGACGGATGAGCTAGGCCAATATTGGGAAGCGTAGGCGTGTGCCTTTGAGTCGACACGACAGCTATCAGGAGACCAAAAGAGAAGTGGCGAGTTTGGTGTCAAAAACTCAAGCCAAATGGTCCACGTTCGTCACCGTCAGCACCACAGAAGGGTCCGCGCGACCTGGCGCAGTTTACACTCCCCCCCACTCAGACTTTTCGCTTTTGACTACGAGAAAAAGCCGGCAGCGAGTCCCTTCTCCCCTCGCAGACTTTCTGACTTATTATGCCGCGATTCTAGGCGTATTCTCAACGGCTGACTCCCGTTTCTTTTGATTTCGAAGTTTGGCGAGCAGA
>PVBE010848432.1_pt1 | contig 52138 bp, 49 predicted proteins | sample 1631181 | NCBI WGS metagenome assembly PVBE01 (sample SAMN08397723, study PRJNA350692) | Marine metagenome, whole genome shotgun sequencing project. | isolation source: water | place: Pacific Ocean | collected 2012-04
ATTACCGAAACCAGTTGGCCTGACACAACTGCTCAATCAAACACAATGTATTGGTACTGGGTAAAATCTAAATTAGACGATGATGAATCCTGTTCTTATGGAACATCTGATTCCGGTTGGATTGCTGGGGAAGCTGGTGTTATTCAAAATCTCGTAGCATCAACGTGCTACGCAGGTTATGTTGAGATTAATTGGACAGGCACCGACATGTGTTATGACATCGCCCGAACTGTTATGCCGCAAACACCAACAAGTTTCAACATTATTGGTGAATGTATACAACCACCCTTTTATGATTACGAAGTTACTACAGGTTCTTACTACTATGTCAGGCCAGTGACCGCATGTGGTGCAGTTGGTGAATGGAGTGATTGGGTTTATGGCATTCCAACAAGTTGTAATCCTCCACCCTTCGGCGGTGATCTTCCAGAAGGCTTACTTGGTACAGACCCAGGTGATCCTACGATTTTGATCGTACCATCAGATCTTAACAATGACAGTGGTCATAAACCTCGCGGCGGTTCCGATGGTCGAATTGGCAACAATTCTAAAGGCGGAACGGATTCAGCTGAAAGTGTAATAGACTCGATGCCACCTTGGTCACTCTGCCTCGTTGGTGACGCTGAAATCACAACTGACCCAGCCTTCATTCTTGGCGACACTCGTTGGTCACTACCTCTTGGTGGCAATTGGCGGCTTGTTGGTCGAGAAGGGTATGCGGATCTATTTTTCCTTGCCGGATCAGATTGGGAACATGTCCGATCACTCAAGGTCAAGGAAATTGAATCAGGCGTCGCTTCTACCCTGCTTGAAGATGGCATCGCAGCAGTTGTTGGTACGGTTCCAGAAGCCGGAAACAACGTGTTGATTACAGGTGTCTCTTCAGATGACTGTGACAACGACGGCGTTCCAGACGGTTGTGAAATCCTGCTCGGCCTCTCTCTTGACATGAATATCGATGGTGTCCCAGACAGTTGTTCTGCAGATCTCAATGGAGACGGCACTGTGGATAGCTTTGATCTCATCGAGGTGCTTCAACACTTCGGCGAGCCAATCGAAGGGTACGGCGACGTAAACGACGATGGTATCGTGGATCAATCTGACGTCTTGTCGATACTGAGTGCGATGTAAGGTTCCTTTAGGTTTCTAAATGCAGCAGCCAGCGTTCTACGCTGGCTGCTGTCGTGGTACACTCACCATGTGAAAAATACAATGACAATTCTAATACTTGCTGCCCTTGTTGGGTGCCAAGCGCCTCCTCCGGATATCTCTAAGGCTACGGGACAATATCCATTTAATTTACACTCTGCGAACTCTATGCCGATTCAGGTAGTTCGCAACCAAGAGCACATCAAAATCGTGAACAGTACAGCTAGCGATTTTAACAGCCCAATTCTTTGGATCAACCAACAATACACACAACAACTTCCATCTATGCCAGCGGGCTCAACTGTTAGGGTGAACCTTTGGCACTGCTATGATTCCCTTGGTGAACAATTTAACGCTGGCGGCTTTTGGCGAACAGATGAGCCAACGAAACTTGTGATTGCCGAATTACAGATAAGCGACACACAACCACTTGTTGGGCTTCTTGTTATTGGCGAAGAGTGATGTCTTCTTTTGCAACCTCAGTTCAAGTTGACCCAAGAATAACTGAAAAAATCCCATCGTTCGACGCACCTTTTTTTCAGGCTGGGCTCGCTGGATACAGTGATGCTGCAATGCGAATTGTTGCGAGGGAACACGGATGTCCTTTTTGTGTAACAGAAGCGTTACTCGACAGAACACTGATTAGTGGTGGCAAGGGGAGAAGGCGAGAAGACCCAGAATTGCTAGCACAAGAATACGAAGAAGAATCGTGCAATTTGCAAGATCATCCAATTGCTGGGCAGGTCATTGGTATGGATCCGGACGAAATGGCTGAAGGCGCTTCCATTCTTGTTGAGTTGGGTTACGACGTCATTGACGTAAACCTTGCGTGCCCTCCAAAAAGAGTGAGGCGTCGTAATCGTGGTGGCTACTTCTTATCTGCTCCGGCAGAGGGGGTTGAGATTCTAGCCGCAGTTCGCGAAGTTGTACCTGATGAAATTCCAACAACTCTTAAATTGCGTCGGGGCTTTGATGATACGAATGAATCTGTTGAGCACTTTTACACAATTTTTGATGGCGCCGTTGAACTCGAGTATCTCTGGGCGACAGTTCACGGGCGTTCCGTAGAGCAACGATACAACGGACCCTCTCGTTGGGAATTTTTGACCGAACTCGTAAAAGAACGGCCAGAAGCAATTGTTTTTGGTAGCGGCGATATTTGGAACGCAGAAGATATATTTAAAATGATGGAGCAAACAGGAGTGCACGGTGTTTCGGTTGCACGAGGATGTATCGGTAACCCCTGGATTTTTGCCCAAGCAAGAGCACTTATGGAAGGCAACGAATTAAAAACTCCAACAATCAAGGAACAACACCACGCGCTTTTACGACATTTTGAGTTGTGCACCAATTTGCATGGAGAACAAGCAGCATCAAGGTTGATGAGAAAGTTTGGAATTAGTTTTTCTAGGTTTCATCCAAACGCAGAAGAGGTTCGAAAAAAGTTTATAAACATTCATTCCGCGGGGGAGTGGCGGGGCGTTTTAGACACGTATTACTGCATTTCTTGAAGCGATTGGATAACACTCCCATTTTTTTCTTGAACAGTTGCAGAAAGTTGTAACAACTGTTGTTGCAATTTAATTGCTTGGTTGTTCGTGCTCGCGCCACACCGTGGTGACCAAGGGTCAAATAAATATATTGATCGGGCCGAGTGAATAAGCGCAATGGTTGCTTGTGTTTGAGAGTTGTGCCACGTTTCCCAGCGTTCGAACCGCTGTTGAAGTTCGGGTGTTGTTAATTCATGAAGTGTAGGCATCGCGTCTCGTACAAGTTGGCCTGTGTTTAATTTTGGATATGCGGCAAATTGAACAGGCTTGTAAATCATGTAGGGTTCAATGATTTGTTGATATTTCTCCCATCGCTTCATCGCGTTTGCAGCTAGTTGTTCACAAAGGAGTTTGTTGCCCGAAGCTATTGCGTCCAAAGCAATATACCGCTCTTCAAGGTCTGTGTTGTAATACTGTTTTAAGAAGAGATCAATTGCTTGGTTTGTTTCTTGGGAAACACTGATGTCGCCAAACAAAGAGAGGTCAATCCACACAGTTGCTGGCCATGGGTTTGCAGTTTGCCTTGCTTGCAGAAGAACACTTCTCGAGAGAGCACTACTTGCCTTTTCCCAAAGTCCATTGTCATCAAGGAGCGCGAGTGATTGAGCAAGTTCTTGAAGGTATAACCCCGCTTGTCGTTCGGTTGCAAGATGGTCGTTTTCGTCTATCGATGCTATTTGGTCGAGATAGGCCTCAAAAATCGCGTTTGCAATACTTTTATACTCACCCTTGAGCAAATCTTCGCATGAATCCACAAATTGCCCTCGATCGCACACAGGCTGCAACCCCACCAAGAACGCAATCACTGTCGATATCCACATGCTCACATGATAAACGACCGTACACGCGGGTGTATTAGGTCCGCTTTCTGAGCTAAAAAATGTGCCAAGTACACTTTTTTGCCCAATTATGGTCGTGGATGATATTTGGCGACGACAGCTTTGAGTTGAGAGCGGTCGATGTGGGTGTAGATTTGGGTAGTGCCAATATCGCTATGGCCTAGAAGTTCTTGCACAACCCGCAAGTCGGCGCCGCCAGCAAGCATGTGCGTTGCGAAACTGTGACGCAATGTGTGGGGATGCACGTTCTCTAACCCAGCACGTTTTGCAAGTTTCCGAATGATTTGCCAAGTAGCGACTCGCTCAATTGGTCTTCCAGTATGAGATAACAACAATCGTCCTTCGTCGCGCCCATCGTTAAAACGTAATAGGTGTGGGCGGAGTTCGGCAACATACTGTTTTACGGCTTTGAGTGCGGGCTCACCAATCGGGACCAAGCGTTGCTTGTTTCCCTTACCGGTGACAAGAACAACACCCAAAGTTACATTTACCTCATCGGGTTTAATTCCCGAAACTTCGCTCGCTCGCATTCCACCTGCATACATGAGTTCAACAAGCGCTCGATCTCGCAACCAAAGTTTTCCTGCATCTGGAGTTGCAGCATTGATTAGTCGTTCCATTTTTTTTGGAGAAAGAACGTCTGGAAGTTTTTTCCAACGCGTTGGAGTTTCGAGCAATCTTGAAGCATCATTTTCAATTCTGTGTGAAGCGTGTAAATAACGGAACAACATCCGAATCGTAGAAAGGTGTCGAGCGACGCTTGAAGGTTGTAGTTTGTTTTCTCGATGTAACCGGCGAATGTGATCTGCAAGGTGTGACGAAGTTACTTCTGAGGCGCAAGAGATTCCAAGCGATACAAGATCATCTCGCAACTGTTCAAGGTCACGACGATACGCTTCAAGTGTTGCGGGAGAAAGACCAGCTTCAACTCGAAGATACGCTAAAAAATCACGAACCTGTTGGTCGTAATTCGACAACATGATCATTAATCGTTAAATCCAAAAGTGTGGTTTTTTGCTTCCCTGAAACACGTTGATACACCGAGCACGTTTGATATGCGCCAAAACACACACTACACGCCTGATCTAGTTTTCCTAGAGTGAAACGACTTGAACACGCTGGGTTTGTGTTTTCTACATAAGGACAACAGGAAGAAGTATTTGACTCGTTGTACAACATTGCGATTCATCACTATCGGCTCGATGTATATTTTGGACACAAAAACGCTTCTATTTAACCACTTTCCAAGTCTCAAAAATGAGGTCATATTGATTTTTATCATCAGCAGGGCGGTTTACACTGTTTTTACACCACCAAGCAGATTCGTCAATCTCAGGAAAATAAGTATCACCTTCAAGCCTGGTGTTCAGCCTAGTGATGTGCAAACAGCTTGAAAGCGGGAGTGCCTCTTTGTAAATTTCTCCACCCCCGATGACAAAGAGCCGGTGATCTCCAGCAGCAGTTACACCATCTTTGAGAGAGTGAACAACAGTAGCACCTTCAGCTTCATAGTCTACTTTTCTTGTAATGACAATATTTACTCGGTTTGGAAGTGGGCGTCCAATGGATTCCCACGTTCGTCTTCCCATCACAATCGCATGCCCAGAAGTAAGTTTTTTAAAGTGTGCCAGGTCAGCAGGAAGGTGCCAGGGCATGTCACCGTTCTGTCCAATGACATTGTTGTTTGTCATTGCGACAACAATTTCCATCACACAGCCACCGGCGCAGAAATGTGTGGATGCGGCGCATAATCAACCAATTCAATATCGTCATACGTAAAATCAAAAACAGATGTAATTGCAGGATTCAGTTTTAATGTTGGAAGTTTCCGAATATCCCTCGTGAGTTGTTCTGTTGCTTGATCGACATGGTTGGAATACAAATGTGCATCACCAAAAGTGTGAATAAAATCACCTGGTTCTAATCCGGAAACCTGTGCAACCATCATTGTTAGTAATGCATATGAAGCAATATTAAACGGAACACCTAGAAATACATCTGCACTTCGTTGATACAGTTGACACGAAAGTTTGTTATCAGCAACATAAAATTGGAATAACGCATGACACGGGGGAAGTGCCATCTTGTCTACCTCGCCCACATTCCACGCACTTACGATGTGCCGTCGAGAATCAGGGTTATTTTTAATACCATCGACGAGATTAGAAATTTGATCAACAGATCTGCCATCGGTTGTTTTCCAAGACCGCCATTGCGACCCATAAACGGGGCCAAGTTCACCCTCTTCATTTGCCCAATCGTCCCAAATAGAAACACCATTTTCTTTAAGATAGGAAATGTTTGTTTCACCCCTGAGAAACCACAGTAATTCATGGATAATTGAGCGGGTGTGGACTTTTTTTGTGGTGACTAGCGGAAAGCCATCAGCAAGATTAAACCTCATTTGCCACCCAAAAATGCTTCGAGTTCCGGTTCGAGTGCGGTCTTCTTTTGGCAAACCGTGGTGAAGAAGATGGTCAAGTAATGCGAGATATTCTTTCATAATGAACCTATGTCGAAGATACCATACACTGAGGTGCAAATGGACAAAAAAAATCCACTACTTGAAATTCGTGACCTCAAAATCACATTCCCACCAAAAAAATCACCGGTTTTTGCGGTTCGCGGTGTCTCGCTTTCAATCGAAAGGGGTAAAACACTCGGCATTGTTGGGCAGAGTGGTTCGGGAAAATCAACACTCGCAAGGGCAGTGATGCAGTTGGTTCAACCAACCAAAGGCGAAATTTTGTTTGATGGGATTTCGATAGGAACACAATCTATCAAAAAGCGAATGCAAATGGTGTTTCAGGATCCAGGCGGTTCCCTTAATCCATACGCGAAGGTTCGTTCTATTATTTCAGAGCCCTTGCTTGTGCACAAAATTGCGAAAGGTGTTGAACTTCAAAACCGAGTAACAACATTGTTACAACAAGTAGGGCTGCAAGAAGGCGATGGCGAAAAATATCCTCACGAATTTTCTGGTGGGCAAAAACAAAGAATTGCAATCGCCAGAGCGATTGCACTTAAACCAGAATTGCTTGTTTGTGATGAGCCAACATCGGCGCTTGATGTAAGCGTGCAGGCAAAAATACTAAACCTTCTTTCCGATTTACGAGACGAACTTGATCTAACAATATTGTTTATTTCGCACGACCTTGCGGTTGTACACCATTTTTGCGACCACGTTGCTCTCATGCACGAAGGAAAAATTGTTGAACAAGGCTCAGTCGAAGATGTGATACATAACCCAAATCACTGTGTAACAAAAGAGCTTATGGCAGCCTGTCAGGGTCGTTCTTTAAATAGTTCTGATTCGCCCTCATGCATGCTGTAGGGGTGTTTTCCTAGATTATTTGTGGACACATTTTGCATCCACGATGTTGCAACATTTGCAATTGCTTCTCCAATGTTTGAAGTTGGTTGAGCAAATGATGGTTGCCACGGCGTCATACCTGCGAGATCCTGCATGACGACAACTTGACCGTGACACGCTGTACCAGCACCGCATCCAATGACGGGAACACTTGTTGCTTCTACAACAGCACAAGAAACTTCTTCTGGGACAGCCTCAAGAAGCAACATTGATGCGCCAGCCTGTTCCATAGCAATAGCATCTTCAACAATTATTTTTGCAGCCACCGCAGATCTACCCGCGGTTGTGTAACCACCAGTTTGTTTGGCTTGTTGTGGTCGTGAGCCAAGGTGTGCAACTGCGGCAATGCCAGCATCACAAATAGCCTCAACGCGCCGAGTCCACTTTCCATCAACCTCCAGTTTTACTGCGTCTGCTGTTCCTTCGGTTAAGAACATACCAGCATTTTCGATTGCTAAAGATTCATCAACTTGATAACTTAAAAACGGCATATCGCCCATCACAAAGACGTTTGGAGCGCCTCGCTTTACTGCTGCAGTAAGGGTAACGAGAAAATCAAGCGGTGCATGAATCGTGCTCTTGTATCCAAGAATCATTTCCGCAGCAGTGTCCCCTACAAGCATCGTTGGCAACCCTGCAGTTGCCATGATTCGAGCGGTTGTGGCGTCATAGCAGGTGAGGCATGCCCACTTGGAACCCTCTTTGGACCACTTCCTAAGTGTGCGAAGGGTGACTGGGCTCTCGTGGCATGAAGCTATTGGAGTTGGTTTTGTTTCAATTGAAGTGTTTGTAGTCATAAGAGCCCCACAGTATAGAAAAAAACGACGCTAATTACCAATAAATCTTGCAAAAATGGCTTTTGCACGCCCAACATCGCTTGTGCCGTGGATGATAACGCGTCCGTCCTCAAAACAGAGCAAAACGATGTTTTTTTCATCAGCAGAAAGTTCTTCAAAAAGGGACCCACGAAGGACGGGGCCAGTTTGCGTAAATGAGCCATGGTCTTTTAACCTGTTTGCTAACGTTTTAAGATCAATTGTGCCGCTACTCGGAATTTGCACTGCGTTTTGTCCACAGAGTGCGGCGGCTTCTGGGGAATCAGTGGATTCCAAAAACACGTAATTATTTTTGGAACAACATTCACATGATTCATTTGGACTTCCAGTTTCAAGCCTACTTGATTGTGTGTTCCAGAGATCAAAAACGAGCAGTGTTGGCGAAACTTTTTCAAGATTATTCGATAGTATTTTGAGTGCGTCGCTGCATTGGCAAGATGCGGCGATGCCAATTGCGGGTGCAATGATTCCTGCTGTGTCACATGTTTCTTGCAAACCAGCGGGGGGTGGCTCTGGAAACAGGCAGCGCAAACAAGGGGTCACACTTGGAATTATTGTCATCACGTTTCCGCTCGCGGCTATAACACCTGCGAAAATAAATGGAATATTGTTCTTAACAGCATAGTCGTTGAGAACATAACGCGTGTTAAAATTGTCTAGCCCGTCGATAATAATGTCTGCCCCGTCAAGTAAACGGTTTACATTTTTCGGTGTGAGATCTTCAACGTGCGATATGATTTGTATTTCACTATTAACTGAAGATAAATGTTTTGCCGCTGCTGCTGCTTTTGGTTGATGCGTTTTTGCATCATCTTCTGTAAACAAAACTTGACGCTGTAGATTTGTAAACTCAACAATATCTCGGTCAATGAGTGTGATCGTTCCCACTCCCGCGCGAGCTAGTATGTCTGCAGACATGCAACCAAGTGCGCCAACACCGACAATGGCAACGTGCCCTCTACCGATGTTCTCTTGCCCCGCATCACCAATGCCGGAAACAAGTCTTTGTCTGTTATATCGATCGGAAACGGTCATGGTGTAGATTTTACAGGTGGTTTTCTATCTCGACCAAGAAAACCGTCGGTAGTTTCAGTTGTTTTTCTCAGCAGGCGGAGTAGTCGTTTGAGATCAAATTCATCTACCGCCGTCGATTGCCAGTGTGGAACTATCGTGCCTTCAAAGGAAATGTCGACATCCCGAAGTGTAAGGCGGTTGATTCCTGAAATACGCGAGCAAATAATGTGTAATTCATTTTGTGCATCCGTAGGAAGTCCACCGTTTGCGTTTATAGTTGCAAAAGCTGTTTCTGCCTGAGCTACCGCTTTGCGAGCATTCCAACCAGCAGAAACGGTTGCAGCAATGCGCTCTAAATGTGCAAGGCTAAGCAGGGAAGGTTTATTCTGCAATTCTTCGATAACCCATAACCGAAACATATCAGCTGGAGTCGTTTGCGATTTCGCAATTTTATATTGTGTGTTTGACTCTTCTAGTTTGTTTTTTAAAGAAAGAATTTCTGGTCTGTTCAAAGGCCTACCGATCGCTGCAGCCCTTGCCACCGAATCGCAAAGCGTTTTGTTTGCACGGGGATTCTCTGGGTATTTTGGTAATTGCTCAAGTAGTTTTTGAAACGCAATGTCAGAAAGCTGAGGGAGATGAATTGGGAAGGAAGTAAGCTTCCACCGGATATAAGCATCGACAAATGGGTCATTGTGGGTTGGCTTTATGATGCGTTGTTCAAACACACGTGTGTCAATGTTGTCAATATTTTTTAGTTTAAATCGCTTATCTGGTGACTCTTCACTCACTAGCAACGCTTTTCCACGTGTTGCTAGTTGCATAATGACATCATTTGAATTTTGGATTGGGGTAGCAGAAATTGTGGTCACTGCGGCTAATAGAAAAAGACCTACCATGTGTACATGGTAGGTCTTTGAAAAGTATTGTGTGTGGTAATTTTAAAATGCGAAGTGTGAGAATGCCTTGTTGGCTTCTGCCATTCTGTGCGTTTGTTCTCGGGTGTTTACAGCTTTGCCTTCATTGTTGGATGCGTCCCAAAGTTCCTTGGAGAGGCACCGTGCCATGGGCTTTCCTTTTTCAGCACGGCAAGCAGTAATGATCCAGCGAAAAGTAAGGCTTTGCCGACGTCGTGCGTTCACAGGCATTGGAACTTGGTAGTTTGCACCACCAACGCGCTTTGAGCGAACTTCGACGTTGGGTCGAACGTTTTCGAGCGCTTTGTGGAAGACATCTAGTGAGTTCTTTGGGGCATCGTCACCAGATGGTTTTTCTTTTTTCAATCGTGCTTCAAGTTGATCAAGTGCGTCATAAACAACACGTTGTGCGACAGCTTTTTTGCCATCCTTCATGATGCAATTGATAAATTTTGCGAGTACTTTGTCACCAAATTTAGGGTCTGGTTTCAATTGATCTTCTGATTTAGTAATTCGTCCTGCCATTTGTTTTCCTTCTTTGGCTATCAATGGTTGAAAAGTTCAACCGTTTGTTCACCACAGTTCACATAATGTGAGTAGGGGAGCGATCCCTGAACTGTGATTACTTGCCTTTCTTGGTTCCGTACTTGGAACGACCTTGTTTACGTGCATCAACGCCGAGCGTATCGAGTGAGCCTCGAACGACGTGATATCGAACACCCGGAAGGTCGCGAACACGACCGCCACGAACAAGAACGATGGAGTGTTCTTGAAGGTTGTGACCTTCACCACCGATGTATGCTGAAATTTCTTTGCCGTTTGATAAACGAACACGGGCGACCTTACGAAGCGCAGAGTTTGGCTTCTTGGGTGTCACTGTACGAACCTGGAGGCAGACGCCACGTTTTTGTGGTGAGCCGTCAAGGTCGCGAACCTTAGATTTAACTTTAGGTGTCTTGCGTGGTTTTCGTACGAGTTGATTAATCGTTGGCATAAAGAGGTTTCCGAGGTGTTCTAATTCTGTTGCCCTTATTTAGGCGAGCCGCACATCATACCAATTTTGGCGTAATAAGCAACTCTTCCACACCTTGCCAACAGTCCGATAACTAGGGCGACTGGCACTGGGGTGCCCCCTAGGGATACCCTAGTGCTAGGCACTACCCTCACCAGAGTGAAACGAGTTGAAGCAAATCGTTTACTCCCACTTCGCCATCATGATCGAGATCACTGATGCAATTTGAACACTCGCCCCAATGATCGATAATCGTGAGCAAATCAGTGATCCCAACCACTCCATCACCGTCAATATCACCAACGATGGTGTGCTGAAGCCAAACGGGATTTGCCATAGCGATCAATCCTCCTTTTTCACATCGCATCGTGATGAAATGATCTTCTTCTGTAAGATTTAAATCGGGAATGTTGAAGTCAAGCGAATAGTATGGAACACCACTTGGCTCAATTGTGAAACGTGTTTCGCCATCAACGATAACGTGCGTACGAAAATCTCCAGCGTATCCCATAGACTCGTTCGTTCTGACAGAAACAACTGTTTGTGACCAGTTTTCAGGAATGAGAGCGACGCTACCTGTTATTGCACCATTGACATTGACCCATGCCAAGGGACCGTTGGATGGAATGCACCGCCCGCCTAGCATCGCCTCTTTCAAATTAGGTCTTGTGACTTTCTCCATCGCAACGTACGTCCAACACCGACCAACTCTTCCTGGCTCGTGGGCATCACTATTACCTATGCCAACTGGAAATTTATTTGGCCAACCAGAGCGGTTTGGCAATTCCCCATTTGTTGGTGATCCAATTCCACCAAGCAAATCATGCCATTTGTACCACGTAGACCAATCTTCACTCGAGTACGAACCATCAGATGCACAAATTAATTCCATCCCTGCCCAACCATTTGTGCCATTTCCCCAGTCCCACTCATAAAAAGCTAAGTATTCCCAATCATAAGGATGCGCAATAAAACCAAATGCTCCAGCATTATTAATTCGATCGATAATAATTTGTTCCGATTCACATTCCGCATGTCCATACACCAAGCCTTCTGAAGGGTTTGACAACATACCAGCTAGGTCTGTTTCTAAAGGTAAACAAAGCATATGTGACGCCAAATCCCAAAATCCCTGTTCTCCTAAACCCATTTCTTGGCTGTAAATAGACATCCAATCGTGGTCGTTGCGATATTGCTGACATTCCGCCTGCCCCCAGTCAAACTGTGACGAAACATACCAGTCTCGGTCGCCCCAAACTTCAGAATAAGTAATGTTGGAGTGGTCTGTAAAAATTGCCCAATCCAAACCAATTGCCTCTGCTCCTTGCGAATATTCGTAAGGCTCTTCTTCGGTTCCATCAAGAATGACAGCATCGACTGAAAAAGAAGTATGAATATGTTGATCACCAGCAAACCACCACACCGTTGATAACGAGCGCGGTTCACTTACTATCGGTTTACAGTTTTCATCAAATCTTACAACCATATCTGGCGCCCCGCCCCGTGGTAGGGGAGATGTACATGTAGTATCAACCTGCTTACGAATATTTTTATTAACACCATCTTCAACCAACACGACCTCGATCGCGATTGGAATGCAATCTGTTGACATTGTCCACTTTGCAATCACCGCTTGCGATCTGATGACCCCAATTGCTTCTCCGAAGGAATCATGTGCTTCCTGCATCCGAGTTCGATCTCGTTCTTTATCAGCAATAATCATGGCTTTTTTTGCATCAAGTGCTTGTTCATATTTAGGAGTGAAAGATTTGAGCATTTTGTTATAAACATACACACTGGATTTTCCATCACAGCCGATCACGCGAATTTCACGCAAAACAGTTTCACTCTTTGAGCACACGTTGAGTACCTTCACCGAAAGAGGAAACACACCACTTTTGCGGATTACCCAAGGTGAATCAACCGAAACGTACACCCCGTTATCAAGATTTTCTTTTTTGATCCAATCGGGCGCTAGATCGTGTGCAAATCCAGAAGCAGCAACGATGACACATGTGAGCATCAGTACGATGGTTCTTATATTTTGCATGTTGTACACCGTAAAGCAAAAAAGGTTTTATCGCAAGAAATTTTCTGCTTCTGCTGAAGCAAGCGTATCACAGCGCTCATTTTCTGCGTGGCCATCGTGCCCTTTGACCCAATTGGTAGTGATTTCATGCTTTTCCCGCAATTGAGCAAGCGGCTTCCACAAATCCTGATTTTTCACAGGTTTTTTCGCTGCGTTTTTCCAACCCTTTTTCAGCCATCCATCCATCCACTTTGTTAAACCGTCTGTGACGTATTTACTATCAGCGTGGATGACAATTGAGGCGGGTTCTTCCAAAGATTCAAGTGCGCGAAGCACAGCGGTCACTTCCATTCGCTGATTCGTTGTGTTTGCCTCGCCACCACTCCCGACAACTTCTTCGTCTTTGCATCTCAAAATAAAAGCCCAGCCTCCCGGTCCGGGATTTCCAAGACATGCCCCATCAGTAAACAATTCATATTGCGTTCTCTTTGCCATGCTTTACATGGTAACGAAACGACGCACTTTGGTACGCTATACATATATGGCAATGCATCGAATAGAAGTTCGCCCAACCCCCGCCACAGGAAGTTTAGATCCACGCGGCGAGGACGCGCTCCACAAAGCACAAGCCGCAGGAATAGCAGCGATACCAACCTCAATTGATTCAACGGCGGTCTATTTGATCGAAGGCGATCTCGATGAGCGATCTGCTAGTCGGTTGGCCAATGAAATACTGTGCGACGGGGTGACAGAAACAGCAACACATGGGACTTCAACGCCCCATGCGCAATCAATCATCGAAGTACACCCACTCCCGGGTGTGATGGACCCAAGTGCGCAAGCAGTGGAACTCGCTGTACACCGATTACTCGGCAAGGAAGTGTCTGTTCAAACCGGCTGGCGGTACGATTTTCACGGCATTGAAACAAGCCAAGCCGAAGAACTTGTTCGTACGTGTTTGGCAAATGAAATAGTCACAGGCATTCACACAACGCCGTTTTTTCCAACCGAATTTGAACACGGCCACACGCACGACATGTCCGTTCCAGAAGTTCCACTCACGACGCTAGGTGATGAAGAACTCGAAAAACTTTCGCGCGATACACACATGTTTCTTGACCTTGAAGAAATGCAAACGATCCAGTCGTTTTATAAAAACCTTGGCAGAGAACCACGGGAAATCGAATTAGAAACACTCGCCCAAACTTGGTCGGAGCATTGTGTGCACAAAACACTCAAAGCAACGATTCACTTTGCTGGCTCAATAACCAAACATCAGAACTACCCCGGGCACGATTACCACGATGATGGTTCTGTCACTATTCACAATTTATTGAAATGTACGGTGGCTGCGGCAACACACGAGTTGATGGCTGAGGGCATTGATTGGTGCCTGAGTGTTTTTGTTGACAACGCCGGTATTGTTGCCTTTGACGACGACCATGCTGTATGTTTTAAAGCTGAAACGCACAATCACCCATCCGCCCTAGAACCTTATGGCGGCGCGGCAACAGGAATTGGTGGGTGTATTCGCGACATCATGGGTACTGGGCTTGCGGCGAAACCAATTGCTGCAACAGATGTTTTTTGTGTAGCTCATTTTGATCACGATGTTCCAAAAGGATGTTTGAAACCACGCCGTATTCTTGGCGAAGTCGTCAGGGGTGTTCGTGATTATGGAAATCGGATGGGGATTCCAACCCTTAACGGAACGGTTTGGTTCGATGATAGGTATGCCGGAAACCCACTCGTTTTTTGTGGATGTGTTGGGGTTATGCCCAGAAATTTAATTTCCGGCGATGCGAAGCAAGGTGACAGAATTATCGCAATCGGTGGGCGTACTGGAAGAGACGGCATCCACGGAGCAACATTTTCTTCTGCTGAACTAACCGATACACATGCGGATGAATTTTCCCATGCCGTTCAAATAGGCAATGCAATTACAGAAAAGAAAGCACTTGATGCAATTCTTGAAGCTCGTGATTACAAAGATGGTTGTTTGTACAACGCAATAACCGATTGCGGCGCAGGTGGTTTTTCAAGTGCGGTTGGTGAAATGGGTGAACAGATCGGTGCAACTGTGCAACTTGAAAAAGCGCCGCTTAAATACAATGGTTTAACACCTTCTGAAATTTGGATCAGCGAAGCACAAGAGCGAATGGTCCTTGCAGTCCCAGAAGAAAACGTCGCGAAAATTGCAGAAATTTGTGATCGTCATGACGCCGAGTTGTGCGACCTTGGTTCTTTTGGAACCATTGAAAAAGAACTTGTTTTGAGATATGAAGATGAAGAGGTCGGCAGGCTCAGCATGGAATTCATGCACGATGGTCTTCCGGGAACAACAAAAATTGCACGGTGGTCATCACGAGAAGAACACACATCTGGCGATGTAAAAATTGACGTGCAGGCAATGCTTCCACGCTTACTTGCACATCCAAACATTGCTTCAAAACAGTGCATCATTCAACAATACGATCACGAGGTTCAAGGTCGAAGTGTTGTTCGACCAGTGGTTGGTCCAAAAGGAAACGGGCCATCAGATGCAGCGGTTATTACACCTGTTCGAGGCTCAACTCGTGGGCTTGCCATTGCAAATGGTTTAGCGACTGCGTTAGAGGCAGACCCTTACGTGCTCGCAAGTTCTGGGATTGATGAGTGTGTTCGAAACATTGTGTGCGTTGGAGGCGACCCCTCACGCATTGCAATTCTCGATAACTTCTGTTGGCCAGGCGCAAAAGACGAAGAGAGTCTAGGGAGACTTGTTCGCTGTTGCCACGGGTGTTATGACGCAGCAAAGGCATACAGAACCCCGTTTATTTCTGGTAAAGATTCTCTCAACAACCAATTCACAACAGAAGATGGTGAAACGATTTGTATTCCTCCAACGTTGTTGATTTCTGGTTTCGGCATTGTGCATGACATTCACACCTGTACAACGATGGACGCCAAAACCCCCGGAAATGTATTGGTGTTAGTTGGGGAAACAAAGAGTGCAATGGGCGGCTCGTTTGCATTGCAACTAGAGCCAAGCATGCAGTGCAATACGAAGCTTCCTGAAGTTAGTTTGACACAGGGTCCTGCAAATGCTGCGTCGGTGCACAAAGCAATTACCAGTGGTTTGGTGCGTTCAGCACACGATTGTTCTGAGGGTGGTGTTCTCCTCGCCGCCGCCGAAATGGCATTCAGTGGAAATCTTGGAGTTGAACTTCATCTTCAAGAGAATGTAGATTTTGAAACAGCTTGTTTTTCTGAAACACCATCTCGATATCTTCTTGAAGTCGACCCTAGGAAGTTGGACAAATTACTTTCCGAGTTAGAAGGTGTGCACGCAGCGGTCGTTGGTACCTTTACGGATGACGCAACTGTTTTAGTGAATGGTTGTTCGTGGAACATCGACGAACTTCGAAACGCTTGGCTTGGAGGGTTGCAAATATGACCCGCGCGCTTATTATTACTGCTCCGGGTATTAACTGCGACCTTGAACTTGCCGAAGCATTTACCCTTGCAGGCGCTCAGCCTTTTTCTGTGCATATCAATAAATTGATGCGGAACCCCTCGCTCATCGACAGTGCAGACCTCATTGGTTTTCCGGGTGGGTTTAGTTATGGCGACGCAGTTGCAGCTGGCAGGATTATGGCCAACCTTATGCGAGCAACTTTGTACGAAGCACTTGTAGAAGCAATTCGCAGGAGCGTCCCAATTATTGCACCATGCAATGGGTTTCAAATTGCTGCTCAAATTGGTTTACTTCCCGGACCAACCCCTGGAAGTGATTGGTTACAAACACCACCAGATCCTTCTGTGACATTAGCGCAGAACACATCTGCGAGATTTATCGACAAGTGGGTTGAGTTTGTCGTTCCAAGTAACACGCGGTGTGTGTGGACAAAAAATCTCGAAATGACCCCACAAACATCGTGCATCCCAATTGCTCATGGCGAAGGACGTTTTGTTCCTAGGGATGAAAACGTGATGCAACAGCTTGAAGAATCTGGTCAAATTGCATGCCGGTATGGTGCAAACGATAACCCCAACGGTTCGGTTGGCGACGTCATGGGTATTTGCGATGCAAGTGGATTGGTTCTTGGTTTGATGCCACACCCTGAACGGTTTCTTCGCTGGACGCAACATCCACAATGGACTCGAATTGAAACACAACAACACGAAACTCTTGGTTTACAAATGTTTCGAAACGCTGTTGCGCACACTAACAATAATGTTTCACATTGCGTTGAAGGTGCGGTATGACCGATCACCGAAAACTTGCTGTTGAATTGTTTAACCACACTTGGGAACTTCTTGACAATAACCAACGTACGCCAGATCAAAATGAAGAAATGATTCATGCCGCGCATGCTTCAAGATATCACTGGGGAATTGCTGGAACGGTTAAAAACCACGCAAGAGGAGAGTGGCAGATCGCTCGTGTATACGCAGCATCTGGTCGGTTTGCAGAATCGGAACACTATGCAGATCTATATCTAAGAGCGTGTAAAGATAACGAGTTTGATGATTGGGATTTACCCTTTGCACACGAGGGTCTTGCAAGAGCGTTCGCAAAAACGAAAAAAGATGCAGCACAACTACATTTGATAGAGGCGAGGCAGTTAGGTGAAAAAATTGCTGAAGAAGATGATAAGCAATGGCTTTTTACAAATCTCAATGAGATTGCCGCGATGATCGATGGAACATGATGAAAAAAGAACATGCGGTGTGTGTGGGTATGACCTAAGGGGACTTGATGAGCACGTACTTTGCCCCGAATGTGGCGCAAATCCGTCGAAAGCTAAAATAAGAACAGGAAAATCAATCGTTAGTGAAGGAATCATGGGCGTGATTGATTCAAGCATTGCCGTGCAGGGTCTTGAACCGGTTCCAGACATTCGTGTTGGGCTAAAACACTGGGCAAGAATCGCAGGGTTATTCACGGTTGCACTAGTCTTTCTTCAATTTTTGGTGACATTTGCAATAATCCCAATTGGTCTATATCGATTTGTGTTATTTGGAATGTCATTCTTTTGGCCAGTTGTAGTCGTTGGCTTGATGCCCGCATGTGTCGACGACTCTATGCCCCACATATATCGTTACGTCAGAAAAATAGTTCCTTACTCGCAATGGTGCTGGGCTGCCGGATATGTATTTTGGTCTGTATTCCATCTTCCAACAGAAGCAGGGACACTCAGCAGTAATCTTGGAAACTTTTTCCCTTTGATTCTTTTGCACGCATTCGCGGGCATTGGGCTTGTTGGTTTAATATTCTGGTTGCACGATCTTGCACTTCGGTTGAACCTAGATCACGCAGCAAAGAGAACAAATCTTGTTGCAATCATGATGGCAACATGGGGTGTGATTGTCTTTGTTGCCCCGTGGAAGGAGTATGCTGCAAGTGGCGACGATTCTGTGCAAACAGCCCTGTACTGGTTTTACATTATCGTGTTGATGTTCCCTTGGTATTGGATTCTCATTTTGCTCTCGCTTTCATTCTTTGAATTTTCTTCTGATTCAACTTGGTCATTGAAATATGAAGGTGATCGAGAGGGACGAGAAGATCGAATACGAGAAAAACGTGAAGCAATGGATCAAGAAAACGATAAATTTGCATGAGTAAACCAACAGAAAAACCCTGTGGAAATTGTGGGTATGACCTTAGGGGTTTGCCGGCAGGAAGACCTTGTCCAGAATGTGGCGAAACAGGGATGTCATCATATTCTGGGGCTCCCCAACTTTCGGGTGTAAAAGATCTTTCGCTCTCTCAAATGCCAGAACACCTTGTTAGACGAATCGCGTTTTGTTGTGCTGTATTATTTCTAGCAGTTGCACTTATAGTTGCTCGAATTTTTGTGCCTGCAATGAACATCAACGTGTTGGTTGATGTTGTTGTTTCAATATTATGGGTGCTGAGTGTTTATTTTATTACGAATCCGATGACTGACACAGAAGCGGTGTGGCGAGGATTAGGAAAAAATGGGAGAGTTCGAATAATTGCAAGGTGGGCGACAACAGCATCGATTCTTTTTGCAGTTTCCCTCGGTGTACCTCAAGCGAATCCACTCTATCCAATAGCATTGTTTATCACAGTTGTTTTTGGGGTCGTTTCTGTTGCAGGCATGCTTTGTCTTTTTGGAGTACTTTCTCAATTAGCACAGTGGTGCCGGGATTCATCAGCACGGCGGTGTTTGGATACCGCAGCGTGGGGATCTCCGATGATTTTTATTGTTGTTGAACCTTTGCGCTTGACGCCAATCTCTCCGGCAGTTGTATTTGTTGGCGAACTAATTGGTGCAGTGTTTATTATGTGTGGTCCAATCGGGATGGCGATGTTGATGTCATCAAGTTTAAAAGCAGTTGGGCACGCGAGAGAGTATCAAGAATACCTCGAGAGACGCACGCAAGACCGAACCCAGTGGCCTTCGCCCGAGTAGAATCTACACATGGGAACAGAAAAAACACTACGTTGCGGCGTCATTGGCGTCGGTAGAATGGGCAGACATCACGCACGAGTTTATGCACAACTTGAAGGGGCCGAACTTGTGGGTGTTGTCGATGGCGACCAAGAACGTCGTGAAGATATTGTTGAAGAGTGGGGCGGTCGGGCGTATGAAACTGTTGAAGAATTGATTGACGCGGGGATTGATGCGGTGACGATTGCAACACCAACCGTGTATCACCTTGAAGCGGCTACGCCACTTCTTGAACGAGGCATTGCGTGTTTGATTGAAAAACCGCTTGCTCCAACAACCGAAATAGCGGCAGCGATTGCTGACGCAGCTGAAGAAGGCGGGGCAGTGTTACAAGTAGGCCATGTTGTTCGGTACGACCCAGTGATGCGTGCAATAGCTTCGATTGATAACTTGCGACCACGTTTTATTGAAATGGTTCGCATTAGTCCAATGACGTTTAGATCTACTGATGTGGGTGTTGTTCTTGACATGATGATTCATGATCTTGACGTGTTGACGATGTTGCTCGGAAATGAGCCGACTGACATTTACGCAAACGCAGTGAGTGTGATGGGCGACGCAGAAGATGTATGCAACGCGAGGTTAGTTTTCCCTGAGGGTTCAGACGGCTTGTCGTGCACAGCAAATGTGACCGCAAGTCGACTTGCATTGAAAACGGAACGCAAACTTCGGATAATTAGTGAAGATGCGTATGTTTCAGCTGACTTTGTAAAGCGATCGGTAACACTGATCCAAAAAACCGTGAACGATCCGCAACTAACAGAGCTTCGCCGTCGCCTTGCAGAAGGAGAAGATTTATCTTCGGTTGATTATGTTGACATTATTGATGTTGAAGAAATGAAGGTTGGCGATGCAGATGCACTGACACTGCAAGCGATAGACTTTTTGAATTCTGTCCGCACCGGTTCGCCTCCTGAAATCGACGCAGAAGCAGGCTCAATGGCAATACGCACTGCCGAACGCATTGTTGAAAAAGCAACCGCCTCGGGCGCTAAATCCGTTTTTTAAAAATTCTGGCCTACGATATGAGAAACAACCTACGAGGTAGTTTCTTTACCAGCCCGAACTTGGGCGGGGTGGTGCAACATCAATGGGATTTGGCATATCGACGTGGCGTCCTGTACAAACGACGAACATCTCCGTCGAAATCGCTCTTGATGCCTTTGGCTTAAATCCCTTTGCAATTGAAAAACAAGCCTCACACCGTTCCAACAATTCTTTGTACGCACCACCTTCTAACACTTTCATGACGAGATTCCCTCTTGGTTTCAGTAGCGTGGCGGAAATATCTAATGCGATGTGGCATAACCTTACCGAGCAATGATGGTCAATTGTTCGATTACCCGTTGTGTTAGGTGCCATGTCACTCAGTACAACATCAAACATTTCATTTTCAAATGTTTCAAGAGAAAGTTCAGTAACATCTTCTTGTATTGTTGTGACATTATCTAATTGTAAATTATCAATTTCTTTGAGGTCAACACCTATGATTTTTCCACGTGGCCCAACACGTTTTGATGCAACCTGCAACCAACTTCCTGGCGCAGCACCTAAATCTAATACAAAATCTTTCTTGCGTAAAATGCTGCGCTTGTCGTCAATTTCAGTTAGTTTGTAAGCAGCGCGGCTTCGATAACCATTACGTTTTGCTTCCCGAAAAAAATGATCATGGAGGACTCGCTGCGAACTCATTAGAAAGGAAGCCAATCAAAATTCCAAGAAATTCTGTTAGCCATTGGGTTTTTTACAACTTCAAAACTTGCATTTCCATCAACGGTTCTGAGATTTACAACGTTTTTCCCATTGTTGAGAACAGCCATCACGTGTCCCTTGGATGTGTTCGATAACACACTGGCGTGACCAGAAATTGCATCAAACCTTACGTCTCCACCAATTGCAGAAATGTCGATGTTGCCAGTGGACAGTTCTGAAACTCGGAAGATAATGTTGCCACGATGATTCTCAATCGAGACAGTTTTTACCATTGGGTTATTTGTTGCAACCAGAATATCGCCATCACTTGTGCGTATATCGAGTGAGCCAGAAATTCCAAGAAGGGTCACATCTCCAGCACTAGTTTGAACCTGAACATCTTCAATACTATTTGTGCTGATCGAAACGTCGGCTCTCATCAGGTTGAGATCATTGTGACTTGCAGAAGTTTTTACAACAACCTTTTGCCCGATATTGGTATTTACCACATCTGCTTCAAGCGTGATCCATTGCATCAAATCCTCGATCTGTAATTCCTGCAAAATTCGCCGCTGCACTGTTACAACGGTTCCATGAATTGAGTCATCGGCAGTGATTGTGACATCTCCGCCAATCGTTCGCGCATCGATTGAGATTGGACCCTTTGTACTGAGAACTATTTGTTGTTGTGGAACTTTGGTTGACGTAGAGCAACCAAGTGCAGCAAGGGAGATGAGAAGAATTGCGTTGAATCGTATTGATGACATGTGTAATAGTGATTGTAGCGGCGGTACAATGTCTCGGATGAAAGATACACAATCTACTGTTGGCAAAAACTCACATTCCATGCCAATTCACGGTGCAGTTAACCCTTCAACTGACTCTCAAGGAACATCTCCCAATAGTTTTGCCCTTGAAGCAAATGTTGGTGGCACGACTACGTTTAGTTCACCCGATACCCCTGGAATGCCTGCGCCTTCGTGTAAAACCGCTCATGATTTCACCCCAGAAAGTAGTGTGACAAAGCCAGTGACGCAACTCGAACATGCTCGTCTTGGCACGATCACGCCCGAGATGCTGCGGGTTGCAATACGTGAACCACATCTCACGCCTGAGCAAGTACGTGATGAAATTGCAGCAGGTCGTCTTATTATTCCTGCAAACAGAGTTCACCTTGCAATGGATCTCGATCCCATGGCAATTGGGAGAGCTTCGCTTACAAAAGTGAATGCTAATATGGGCGCATCTCCAGTTTCCTCTGGTATTGAAGAAGAACTTGAAAAACTGCACTGGTCAGTCAAGTGGGGAGCAGACACAGTAATGGATTTGTCAACCGGCGGTGACTTAAATGCATGCCGCGAAGCAATACTTCGGGGATCGACGGTTCCAATTGGAACCGTACCAATTTACGCAATGATCATTGACAAAAAAATAGAAGACTTGTCATACACAATGATTATGGACGAATTGGAAAATCAAGCCAAGCAAGGTGTCGATTACTTTACGATCCATGCAGGCGTTTTACACGAACACATTCCATATATTAAAGATCGCTTGATTGGTATTGTTTCTCGTGGTGGCTCACTTCTTGCAAAGTGGATGATTCACCACAATAAACAAAATCCAATGTACGACTGCTTTGATGATATATGTGATTTAATGCGTCAGTACGATGTTGCGTTTTCCCTTGGCGATGGTCTGCGTCCTGGTGGCCTTGCCGATGCAACCGATGAAGCACAAATACGCGAGTTAGAAGTTCTTGGCGAATTGACAGAACGGGCGTGGGCTAAAGGAGTGCAAGTGATGATTGAAGGGCCAGGGCATGTCTCCTTTGATCAAATTGAATACAACATGAAATTGCAACGCACGATTTGCCATGGCGCTCCGTTCTATGTGCTTGGTCCACTTGTTACTGATATTTTTCCTGGATATGACCATATCACAAGTTGTATTGGCGCAACAGCCGCTGCTTATCACGGCGCTGCGATGCTCTGTTATGTCACGCCAAAGGAACATTTGGGGTTACCTAAAAAAGATGATGTAAAACAAGGGTGTGTTGCATATAAAATTGCAGCGCACGCAGCAGATGTTGCACTCGGCATTCCGGGAACTCGCGATCAGGATGACGAACTTACAAAAGCGCGTGCAGCACTTAATTGGAAGAAACATTTTGAGCTCAGTTTTGATCCAGATTTTGCACGTGCAATGCACGACGAAGATATGGATGTAGACACTGATTTTTGTGCAATGTGCGGACACGATTGGTGCAGCGTGCGGATTAGCAAAGAAATTCAAGAGTTTGCTTCAGGCAAAGATGCTGATTACGCATGGGATAAACCAAAAGTGAGTGCTGCCCTGACCATTGAGCAAAAAGAAATTCTTGAACAGCGCGGTGTGCTTACTCCTGAAGAAGTGCACAAACTTTCTTCAAAGGTAGGTGCAAATAAAGGCAGGGCACAGTGCCATAGCGATGTTGCTGATGAAGAAACAGCCAAGGCGTTGCAAGAGAATTAATGTAATCCGTAGATTTCCTTGAGGGTTTCAATAATCTCCTTTATTGAACACAATCCTAGGCCAAACTAGATTTCATGGACGATTTCACCTCGCCTAGTGATATAAATCAGTAGTCGGGATGGAAAAATACAAACTTTGAACATTTATTTGTCTTTTAAAACCCCATGCGAAATAGGTTTTACTTTTCCACAATAATTAAGACAAAAAGGTGTTGTAATCTATCGACAAAATGACGATTCTATACATCTATGCAGGAAAGACAAACAACAAGGATTGATGCGTCTGGAGAGTGGCGATCGTCCCTGACAGGTATTACAAGCGGTTTTTTGCTTTATGAAACCGTAACTGGCTTAGCGATTATGCTTTTGCCTTTTTCGCCTTTTAATCAGTTCAACGTTTTGCTGCACACGATTCTTGGAATAGCAATGATTGTTCCGGTGATCTGGTATTGCATTCGCCACTGGGCAGTTCGCAGAAAAGGAAACCTGAGCCACTATCAACTTCTTGGATATATTTCTGTGGTTTTGCTTCTTGCGTGTTTCTTGAGCGGTGTTGTTTTAACTTGGCAAGGAATTGTTGGTCCAGCAATTGGAGCAATGTGGGACACCGTTCACCTCATCACAGGTTTTGCGATGGCAGTTTTTATCATTATTCACCTTCTATCAATCGTGATTCGCAAAGTGAACAAGGAAGAAACCAAACGAACGCTAGCTTCCGCTCGTAGTCAATATTACAAATGGTCTGTGGGTGTCACGGCACTATTTCTTGCCGGGACTTGGATGTGGTCAACCCTTTATACCGACCCGCCTACCCTCAGCGCATTTGCAGATGAATACAACTGGAAATATGGCGAAGACAGACCATTTGCTCCGAGTCTTGCAAGAACCGATACGGCTCAGTGGCAAGATGGCGTTCGTGGAGAAGTACTCGACCTGTTTGACCCCTCAAAACACGAAACATTTAACACTGCATATAACGAAGCCAAAAAAGAGCCTATTGGTTTGTTTGCGCATATACGCGCTGCTGCAAAGGCCGCAGATGTTGACGACGAAACAAACATTAAAATTGACGCAATTATTAAAGAGGCAGCAGACTGGATGCAACATAACGGCGCTATCGATCCAAAACTTCTATCTGGTTCTGATAGATGCGGCACAAGTGGATGTCACACACAAATTTACGAGGAGTGGTTGCCAAGTGCGCATAGGTATTCGTCGCTTGATAAAATATTTCAAGATGTGCAAACATTGATGGTTGATGAAACCTCTCCAGAGCACACTCGGTATTGCGGTGGGTGTCATGACCCCATATCACTATTTGCTGGTGCTAAAAACAGCAGTAACAACTCAGTTGGCGTTGATGTTGGTATTGATGAAGGAACGTCGTGTTTGGTTTGCCACAACATTGTTCAAACAGACGTACAAGGAAATGCTGATTACACACTCCAGCCACAAGAGCGATATGTATATGAACTTGAAGATGGAGACGTAGCAAAGTTTGTTAGCGATTTCTTGATTCGTACGTATCCAAAACATCACGTTTCTTCGTACTCCCGCCCACTTTACAAAACAGCAGAATTTTGTGCAGCGTGTCATAAACAGTATTTAGACAAAGAAGTGAATACAGATATTGGAAAAGTGCAGGGGCAGAACCAATACGACAGTTGGAAAAATTCTCGTTGGTTCCATGGTGACCAAGATCCAAAAACGCTTTCGTGCAGAGAATGCCATATGCCTCTAATCGATTCAGATGATCCTGCAGCAGGCGATATGACGGATTACAACCGAACACTCGACGATGGAAAACATCGTGGACACCGAACACTAGGGGCGAATCAATATATTCCGCAACTTCAAGATCTTGAATTTGCAGACATACATACCGAAATGATTGAACAGTGGATGCGAGGCGACATTGAAATTCCAGAAATTGCAGACAAGTGGACAATCGGCCCCGTTGTTCGTATGGAAATCTTCGCACCCGAAAGTGTTGCAGCCGGTGAACAGGTTGATTTGAGAGTGTTACTTACGAACAACAAAACGGGTCATGATTATCCAACCGGACCGCTTGATATGATTGAAAGTTGGGTGGAACTTGTTGTGACCGATTCTGAAGGAAATGTTGTGTACGCAACTGGTTCGGTTGATTCAGAAACCGATCAAATAACCGATTCACAAGTAATTTTCAAATCAGATGGTTTTGATCGCAGAGGTGAACTTATCGATCGACACAATCTGTGGGACTTAGTTGGTGCGAGTTACAAACGATCAATGTATCCCGGCGTCACAGATACCTTTGAAGAATCAATGCAGTGTCCATCTATGGCCCGAGGTCGCATCACAGACAACGCACGTGAATCAACGCCAGGAAGTCGCTCAGACGATTTTGCCTTTGAGGCAAATGGTGACGAACTCACTGTTCGTGCAACGTTGTGGTATCGAAAAGCAAACCCAGCATTTCTTGACAGAGTGTATGGAACAGAAACCGATGTGCGATCTCCAATCTTAAAGGTTTCAGAAACGTTTGCAACTATTGCAGTGGATGGTGAATGAGCAAAAAACGGTTTAATAAACGACATCAACTTATGGTGCGATGGAGCATTGTGACAGTGGTTATTGCAGTCGCCATTGCTGTACTGTTTGTTTGGATGAATACAAGGATTGATCCCATGGCACGAAATGATGACGGCTCTGTCAGCGGCTTAACAAGCGTGCTTGATCGAACAGTTGATCAGGAAATGGTGACCCTTAGGTTTGATGCGCATCACCTAAATTTTCCACACTTTTCTTCAACCCGAAAATCTTTACTACCTGAAGATATGGGAAGTGGTTTAGCGTGGGGTGATTATGACAACGACGGAGACGACGACTTGTTGGCAGTAAACTTTTCTGGAGACGTTGTTCGCGGTATTCCAATGGGAAAGAGTGCATTGTTTAAAAATGATGGAAACGGGAAATTTCAAAACATTGCAAGCGATATTGGAATAGACATTTCATTGTTTGGCATGTCACCAACTTGGGCTGATTATGATAATGATGGTGATCTTGATCTTTATCTAACGGCGTATGGTGACAACGTTTTGCTTCGTAATGACGGAGGACAATTTATAGATGTTTCTGCTCAAGCAGGGACAAATGACAAACGTTTTTCTGCCGGCGCTTCTTGGGGTGATTATGATCAAGATGGCGATCTAGATTTGTATGTCACCAACTATGTAGATTTTATTTATGAGGAATCTGACAAAGCCGCAGCAAAACGTCAGTATGGAGCCGAGGTTCCATTCACCCTCAACCCATCGTCGTACGCCCCGCAAGCAAACAGTTTGTATCGAAATAACGGAGACGGGTCTTTTACAGATGTAGCACAAGAAGCGGGTGTTGACGATAAAGATGGGCGTTCACTTGGAGCAACGTGGTTTGATTTTGAAGGTGATGGCGATTTGGATTTGTACGTTGCCAATGACGGTTCAAAAAACGGTGTGTACCAAAATAACGGTGATGGAACATTTACTGATATAGGTGCGATTTCACTTGCAGCAGATTATCGAGGGGCGATGGGTCTTGCAGTTGGTGATGTTGATACGGATGGCGACGATGACTTGCTTGTGACGCACTGGGTCGCGCAGGAAAACGCGTTGTATGAAAACATGCTTGGCGAATGGGGAGATAGTGATCGTGTGTCTTTTATGGACACTGCGGAAGATCATGGGCTAGGACAAATTTCATTGCACATGGTTGGCTGGGCTACTGGTCTTGTCGATTTAGATAACGACGGGTTGTTGGATTTGTGGGTTGTCAATGGGCACACGCTTGAAGAAGAAAACAATCAGACTCAGTTGCAAAAACAAGATATGCAACTCTTCAGGCAGGTTGGAGACCAAGGTTTTTATGAAATAGGAAGTGAATCATGCGAGGTGCTTGCAGAACCCTTTGTTGGTCGCGGCGGCGCGCATGCGGATTATGACAATGATGGTGATGTGGATATTGCTGTGTTGAAATTCGGTGAAGGCATTCTGTTACTTGAAAACACATCAGAAACAACAGGGCATTGGTTGAGGGTTCATTTATCTCAGGAAGGGGGCAATAAGTTTGCGATTGGGGCAAAAGTTTCTGTTAGGACAGGAGATGTTGTTCGTACAAAACAAGTTGGCGTTGATGGCAGTTATCTTTCGCAGCATCAAATTGACGTGCAGTTTGGTCTTGGCGATTCTGAACTTGTTGATGAAGTAGTTGTAACTTGGCCAAATGGTGAAGTAACTACCCAGAGAAATGTTCTCGTTGATCGGATACTCGAAATTGTCCGCTAACAACACCCATCTGAGGAACAACAACACCCATCATCATTCGCGTCAGGGGTCGGTCCCATGTCCGCGTTACCCTCGGCGTCAGCTTTACATGCAACGACGGTCATAGAACGGAATTCAATACCGTTTACGGTTTGCCACGGATCAGTTTCGTGTTTAACAACAGAAATGTCTTCAAATCCAGCATCAGCAAATGCCTGTACAAACGCATCATCTTTCATTGCACCTGAAATGCAACCACTCCACAAATAATCATCGTTTTGCATTTCTTCTGGGACATCAGAGTTCGAGACAATGTCAGAAATAACAGCCCGACCACCCGGAATGGTAACTCGGTACAGTTCCTTGAACAACGCAGGTTTGTCGCTGTTTGCTACAAGGTTCAGTACGCAGTTTGAAACAACAACATCAATAGAATTGTTTTCAACAATATCTTTCATGTCAACGATGTTTCCCCTGTGGAATGAAATGTTTGAGTAACCTATTGTTTCTGCGACAACAGGTGCAAACTTGTTTGCTACTTCGAGCATCTCTTCATTCATGTCAATGCCAATAATTTTCCCATCCTTGCCGACAACTTGGCTTGCGATGAAGCAAATTTTTCCAGCACCCGAACCAAGGTCGAGTACCGTTTCTCCTTCGCGTACATACTTGCTTGGGTCTCCACACCCATAATCGCAATCAATCACTTCTTGCGGGATGGCTTTGAGCCACTTTGCATCGTAATCAACAGGGCAGCAGAGGGCGGGTTCGACCTTTGTGGCAGCAGGAGAGTATCGATCGTGGCAGGCGTTTTCAGCGTTTTGTTTGTCCATAACTTTCTCCGTAAAAAATGGAAGAAAACACATTATATTGATAAAAAGAGCACTCTACTGATTAGTTCTTGACAAACAAGGCAGAAGGGATACACTCAGGTCATGAACAAAAATGTTATCTATTGTGCTACATTTTCGGTTGTTGTCGCTAGTACGACGTGATTTAGCTGCTGGTGTCTCGGTCATTCTGAAAGTAATAGGTAACTGAGGTGTGTGCCAACAATGTAGTTAGCGCTGGGTAACCCGATCGAATAAAAATCCCGAACCAGGTGCCTTTCTATTACTGGTTCGGGATTATTTCGTTGGAAGTAGCAGGCGTAACTATTCGCCGTGCCAAGAGTCAGAGTGAATGTCGTAGATCAACCCATGCTCGGCTGCACTCTCAGGAGAGGAAGAGATGCCAATATCTAGGAAGGTTGAAAAGACTTCTGTTTCGATTGGACGAACTGAGATAACATCGCCTCGTTCAAACAGGGTGGCCATAAGCCCCAAATCTGGAGTGGTGACGTTGTAGTTCAAAAGATTGCTCGCATATTGCTTAAATGCTTCAGCAACAAGTGCAAGTGCATCATCTTGTTCACGAACGTGAGCGGAAATGCCTCCGAGGTCAGTTGAAGCGATCATTGAGTGCATTCTGCATTCGATTGATAATGGAGAGTTGCTAGACGAAATCGAAGCGATGATTGCATTTGCATCTCCCATTTCTATTGGACCATCAACGCAAGCAACCCAGTTTGTAGAACCAGCGCCACATAAAATTGTTGATTGATTGAAAGAATCATCTCGAGTGAGAGCCATCATTGCATCGCCTGGGTTGAGTGATGAAATAGTAACAATCCATCCGTTTTTATTTTCAGCAAGCGAGATTTGAATTGGGCGAACGAATGCAATGAGATCTTGGCGCTCGTTGGATGCTTGTTTTGGGTTGTTGCTAGGTGTGTTCATCTTTTGTCTTTCTCTATGTATTAAAAAACCCGCCTTTTTTGGGGCGGGGCTTGTCAGTTTTGATTGTCATGATTGACTATCGTTTTCGACGTGCTCCCGCATTGGGATTGACGATTGTGCTATATGTAGTGCCAATGGCGAGTGAAAACTCCGTCATAGCTTTTGACACGTTTCCCGTACAAATAAATTGCCAACAGTTCTTACACCTAGAACCAACTGAAACCTCTGTGTGGGCAATAACCCTTTGCTTGCGCGATGCAAACAATCTATCGAGGCGTTCTCGTTGGTTTGATGGGTGTTCCATACTCCTACTATGCACCATGAATTGGTTTTGTGAAGCGAATACTAAAATTTTTTTTAAATTGGTACCATTCACACACAACCCTACTATTGAATAGAGAGAATCCTAGAATGCCAACTACACAAATCATCCGTAACTTGCCAAGAATGAAGGAAATAGTCTCAGTTGCAGTGCGTTTTGGCTTTGGAGAGGCACTTCGAGGGACGAAACTCGGAAATTTACTTGGTCGTATTAAACCCGATCACGCGATAAAAAACACCCCTCCACAAGTGAGATTTAGATTGGCACTCGAAGAACTTGGTCCTACTTTTATGAAACTTGGCCAAGTTTTGAGTATGAGACCCGACCTTATTCCACCTGAATGGTCTGAAGAATTAACACATCTTCAAGATAGTTGCCCTACTGTGCCTTGGGGTGAAATTGAAAAGGAACTTGAACAAGAATATCTTGATGCTGTTAGTGCTAAATTTGCTTCAGTTGAAGAGACTTCAATTGGCGATGGATCGATCGCACAGGTCCATAGGGCTACAACAGTGTCTGGGAAAAAAGTAGTTCTTAAAATTTTGCGCCCACATATAGAAAAAATCGTTCGTTCTGATTTGCAAGTGCTTGAGTCTATTGCAACACTTTTGAATTATCACGGTGCAAAACTTGGGTTTGACCCTAAGGATGTGATCGATACATTTGCAGAAGCACTAGAACATGAGTTGGATCTTCGTCATGAAGCGAATAGCACACAAATGCTGAAATCAACTACTTCGGACGAAGCAGCAACATTTCCGGATGTATTTGTAGAATTGTCTACAAGGCGAATTCTTGCAATTGAAGAAGTTTGTGGAACTGAATTAACAAAATGGAAAGATGCAGGATTTACCCAAGAACAGCGCGATAAAATTGTAAGTAACGGCGCTCATGCAGTTGTAAAACAAACGCTTGAAGTAGGTTTTTTCCACGCCGACCCACATCCCGGAAACATTTTTGTTTTAGAAAATGAGAAGTTATGCTTTATTGATTGTGGAATGACCGGTCGAGTTGAAGAGTCGATGCGTAAAGATTTAGCAATGTTGCTTTATGGTGTTTCGGAGAAAAATCTCGACACAGTCACGCATGCATTCTTACGCCTTGGGGGCATCTCTCCAGACGACATCGACGAACGTTTATTAAGAAAAGATTTACAAGATTTTATTGAACGATTTACACAAGGTTCTTTGGCAGATGTTGACATGGGGAGCATGCTGAGAGCGTTTCTTGAAGGGCTTCGAAAGCACAATGTAAAATGCCCCGGAGATTTGATTTTAATGATTAAAGCGCTCATCACAATTGAAGGTGTTGGAAAACAACTTTCACCAGAATTTAATTTGATCGATTATGCAAAACCAACCATTGAAATATTAGTGAAGTCACAGTATGGGTTTGGGGCGATTAAGGAACGAAGTCTTGCCTCGGCTCAGCTTTGGGCACAACTCGCAGAGCGTCTACCAGATGATGCAACCCGAATACTTGATCGAATTCGCCGTAACAAAGTTAGACTGAATGTCGACGTTGAGTCAATAGAACACATGACTGAAGCTGTTGACCGTACATCGAAGAACATAAGTTGGGCGATGATTATTTCAGCCCTGATTGTTGGGTCTTCTATTATGGTTCTTGCGAACAAGGCAGAAGTTATGGACACTCGTGCATATCTTGGTCTGTCGGGTTACTTGTTTGCCGGAACGCTGGGTGTTTGGCGTGTAATTCAACAGATGCGTGGAAAGTGAATTTTATCAACTAGAACGAATATGAAATTCCTGCACTCAGATGTAAATATGTATTGTTCACATCAACGTCGACTACCGAATCGTATTCATGATGAATAGGAAGAGTAGGGAGCAAATAATTAGATGAGACATCTATATACTGTACTTTGTTAGGAAAACCCTATGGCGCAAGAACAGCAAACAACACACAATACCGCACCGGTTTCTCAAGAAGGCAGAGGTGGTCCTTGGCTACCCGTAGTTCTCTCAACGATCGGTATTGGTTTTGTTCTCTCTGGCATTTTTGCTGGCTCAACGGGATTGTATGGGGACGTTGGAGATATTACTTTTTCAGTTGTGCTAAAAGAATCTGGTAGAGAATTGGTTCGCCTTGTTTTATTTTCTGTCTTATTGCTCACAGCACTTAGAATTAATTGTTGGCGAGTTCGCCGTCATTTGGGGAGTGTATTACTCGCCGCATTACGCTGTTTGGCAGTGATCGCACTCGTGGAAGCTGTTCGTGTTGTGCAAATACCACATGGTCCAGTGCGTTTTTTACTTGTTATTGCGACGCAGTACATCGTTTGTTTTGTGACAGTACTCGGATTGTTTTCATTTACAATTCGAGAAGCCGTTTTATTTGTGACAAGTTGTGCTGTTGGTGTTGTTGTACTCTGGCTTGGCTCAGAAATAGGAACGTGGATAACTTAACTCTTTGAACGTGTTATTTGATCTGCTCGGTGTTGGTCCCAAGGATCAAAATGTGGGGCGATCTGAGTGTTTTTAAATTTAGTTTTGCATTCATAGCAAACAAGTCTGGGCTTATCTAAGAATAAAATTGCAAGATCAAGAAGCAAAACCAGAACAACTGCAGAAAACATCGACCACGTTGTTAAAAGGCCTGCGACTCCCGCAATTCCACCCGCAAAAGCGAGCACGATGACGACACCAGTGATTTTGGGAAAAGATCGCTCTCGATATAAATCGTTTGAGCAGATGATGCACTGTCGCAATCTGTCTGAATCGTCGACGGTTGCATCCCAGTGTAAAAACAACGCTTCACCGCTAGGTTCGACCGTGATCTTTGATGGTCGGTCAACAAGGCTGACTTCAAAATGGTTACTTTTTGACCCATCTTTATAAAGTTCAACGAACATCTGTATATCGTATGTAAAATCGCTTGCAATACGGACCAAAATCCGCGATAGTGAGCAAGTGGAAATGAGTAACATGATCGGAAAACTTGCAGGAAGGTTTATCGTTTTTGATGGACCAGATGGGTCGGGTAAATCAACACAAATTTCTAGGTTAGTGGAGCGAGCACGTGGGGCAGGCTTGGTTGTTCGTGAAGTGAGAGAGCCAGGAGGGACGTCTATCGGCGAGCAGATTCGTACGATTTTGCTTGATCCAGTCAATGCAGAGATGACGCTTGGGTGCGAAATGCTACTTTATATGGCAAGCCGATCACAATTGGTCGAGCGAGAAATAAAACCAGCGCTAGAGCGCGGAGAATTGGTCATTGCAGATCGCTTCGTGAGCGCGACCTTGGCCTATCAGGGCACGGCAGGGGGGCTGAGCGTGGATTGGATTCAAGCAGTTGCAGAAGTTGCTGTAGCGGGGACTTGGCCAGATCTTACGATTATCCTCGATGTTGATGACTCCGTTGCAGCAAGGCGACTGAATCCCTTGCTCGATCGCATGGAATTAAAGGGGCGAGAATTCCACAAGAAAGTGCGAGAGGGGTTTTTAGAACAGGCAGAACGGTGGCCAGAGAGATACACCGTGATTGATGCAACCGAAGATGCTGATTCTGTTGAGAAAAACGTGCGAAATACGATTGATTCGTTTGATTTTTGCAGGAATTTTCCGCAAAAAAACGGGTATTAACGAAAAAATCTCAAAAAACTTCGATTTTGTAACCCGTTGTTAATAAACAAGTTACCGTTACCTATAGTTGGTTTTTGCACCAGTTGTTGTGTAAACTTGTGGTGTCTTTGCCCCTTTTGCCGATAGAGGTGGAATCCCCCGGACCCGCGTTGTGGTCCTAATTTGTCAGGGATGGCTAATATTGCCCACAACAGGCTGGGTCGGAAAAAGGAGTTTTATTATGAAAAATGCACTAGATACGATTAAAAGTTGGGCTTGGGGCTTCATTGACCTCATGCTAATTTTCATTGCAGTAGGTGTACTGGTACAAGTAATTTTCGGGAACACAGCAACATTCTTTGATGGAATGGTCGCAAATCTCATGGGCTTAATCACTGAGCTCGGAACTAATGGTTTTGTTGGATTGATCGCTCTTGTGATCATCATCTCTCTTTTCAATCGAAGAACTGCATAACAGTTATTGATTGAAATCCGAGGTTTTTAACCTCATTCATTTCCTCCCAAGTTCAAGGATGAGCATTGGTGTAGGAAAACAGACTGACCAAATATACTCAGCCGCAACTGCCCTCGTGGAACGGGGGCAGTTGTTTTTTTGGCGTTTCTTCTCTCGTTATAGCACGCCAAACATCGCCGCGGTGTTTGATCGTTAAAGCGGTGATTAAACTCCACTTGGTGTCTGTCACTTCGTCGCAATCCATTGAAAAAAACGCACCGAAAGAAAGATTTTATGACCAGCGAATCACAACTTTCCCAAATTGTTCGCCTGATTCGAGTCTGGCGAAAGCGGATTTAGCATCTTGTGCTTCATAAACGGAATCGATCACTGGTTTCATGCCACTTTTGAAAAGTGATAGTACTGAATGAAATTCATGCATGTCTCCCATCGTCGAACCGACAATGTTTAATTGATTCCAGAAGATGCGAGCCAAGTCTGTTTTTGGTGAAGCCCCAGCTGTACAACCGCACGTGACAAGTGTCCCCCCGCGAGCGAGTGATTTGATGATAGGAAAATGCAACGACCCGCCAACCGAGTCAACGCAAATATCAACACCCCGTTTGTGCGTTAAATTCCTTACCTCACGTGACCAATCTTCTCCACTGTCAAGAACGGTTTCATTTGCCCCTAGTTCAATTGCTTTGTCTAATTTCCACTGGTGCCTTGAAGTGACAATTGTTTTACATCCAAAATGTTTGCAAATATTAAACGCCGCAAGCGCTGCTCCGCCACCAATTCCTGTGATTAAAACAGTGTGACCCGCTTGAAGTTTTGCACGTGTGACAAGCATTCTCCAAGCAGTTAAATGTGCAAGTCCAAATGCTGCAGCTTCAACAGGATCAGCATCGCCAATATCTAAAACGTTTTGTACGGGTACAGAAAAATATTCAGCATTCGTACCGTTGTCGTGCTCGCCGATCATTCTGATGTCTTCGGGGGTGGAAGAAAAATCTGGGAGTATTGATTCTGATTGTCTGACGGCTGCGTTGAGCAAGACGCGCTTGCCTAGCCACGACCCGTCAACATTTTCTCCAACAGCTGAAACAACACCGCAACCATCAGAGCCACTGACTCTAGGATATTCCAGTCCCAGACCCGGCATGCCAATCCCAACCCAAAGGTCTAAGTGGTTGAGCGCAGATGCCTCAGTTTTTACAACGATTTCCCCAACACCAGGGGTGATGTCCTTCCAATTTTCAGTAATCTGTACATTGTTAGCAACAGGTGTGCCTTCTGAAATTATAGTTGCAGCTTTCATGCAGTTTGTTCCAGTTCAATTCTCAATTTACGCAGCAAATCTCTGGTCCGAATGATCCCCTCAAATTCCCCTACGTTTGTCCCCTCATACTCAACGCCTATCCAACCTCTGTATCCAGAGTCTAGGACGATGCCAAGCATTTTTTTATAGTCGGTGTGTATTTCATTTCCATCTGCATCAAAGTCATGTGACTTTGCACTCACCGCTTTTGCAAAAGGCATGAGTTCTTCAACACCTTTGTACCTGTCGTATTCTTCTCTAGTTTCCCAATCGAGAATAAAATTTCCAAAATCTGGCAGTGTGCCACAGCGAGCTAGATCAACTTCTCGAATAACCGAAGAAAGCCATGTGCCATTTGAACTGAGTCCACCATGGTTTTCTACGATAACATTGATGTTTTTTGTGTCCGCGTGGTTTGTTAGTCGGCGCAAACCATCTGCAGCAAGCTTTTTTTGTTCATCAGGGGTACCTTCAGACTGTGCGTTGACACGTATTGAATGGCATTTAAGTTCAACGGCAGCATCAATCCATTTGTAATGATTTTCAATTGCCTGTGTCCTTTTTGCATTATCTGGATCACCCAAATTTCCCTCACCATCACACATAATAAGTAAGCTTGTAACACCAAGGTCATTGCATCTTAATTTTAAATCACCCACAAACTCGGCTTTTGGTTTGCGATCTGGAAAAAACGAATTTACATATTCAACAGCATCTATATCAAACTGCTCTTTGGTTATACGGGGAAAATCAACGGGTTGTATGTAGCCAGCAAAGAGTGCTTGGTGTAAGGACCATTGTGCAAGTGAAATGTTAAAAATAGGTTCAGTCATTGTTATTATCCTCTCCCTCGTTATTATCTAAAAAGCAGTGAAACCCCACGCAAGGAACACGTTCTGGTTCATCACTGGTGTGAATCTCTTCAATAAGACCGTGCACTTGTTGTAAATGTTCTGAGGTAAGTGGAATTGATACAACCTGTTGCCCTGCTGCGGAACCAGTAACAGTAGTGAGGACTGCGACCGTTTCTTTATCTTCAAGTGCAGTCATTACGTGTTCACCAACCTGTTTTGCAATCGGTTGCAGGGGAGTGACAAACGTTGGAATGCCTTCTTGCTTGGCTTCGTCGATCTTTTCAATTTCTTTGTTGGGTTCTTCTGTTGTCATGCCATTGCTTTCTCTGCAAATTCTCGTGCGGCGCTCATTGCATCAGGAATTTTTTCTGGATCTTTTCCACCAGCCTGCGCAGTATCTGGTCGGCCTCCACCACCGCCGCCACAAACTTTCGCAGCTTCACGAACCCAGTCCCCAGCCTTGAGACCCTTTGCAATGTGCGATTTGTCTACGCCAGCAACAATTGTAACTTTTCCATCATCTTTGTGGGCAGTAAACAACATGACAGCGCTTCCCTTAAGTTTTGATCGAACAGCATCAAGAGCACTCAACATTGTTTCCTTGTCACCACCATCAATCGATGCGACAACAATTTCATCGCTACTTTCAGCAATTTCTTTCGCCTGTGCTAATACGCTGTCTTTGCGTGAAGACGCTACTTTTTTTCGTGCACTTTTTGCTTTTTCGTGAAGCACCACGAGTGCTTTTTTAGAAGCGTGTCTGTTTGGTTGAGAAAGTGTTAACTCGTCCACTAGTTGTGAAAGTTCGTCAAATTCTTGTAATAGCGTATCTCCGCTAAGGCTCGATGCTTTTGAAATTCGTTCAAGCAATGATTCACCGGCCTCGTACGCTGCTTCTGCAGCAACACCGGTAAGAGCAAGGATGCGCCTGACACCCGAAGCCAATGACTGTTCATGTACGATCACAAATTGCCCAGCGGCTGAACATGACGGTAGGTGTGTGCCGCCACAGAATTCTACCGAGCAGTCATACCAATCCGTATTTGTTGGATCATCAAGAAGGTCATTAACAGTTGCTCCGATGCTTACAACTCGAACTGGATCTGGGTATTGTTCACCAAATACCGCGCGAACGCCACAAATTTCTTTTGCTTTCTGAAGAGACACTTCTTTTGCATCAACAATTAAATCTGCATTGATTGATTTGTTTACAAGTTGTTGAACAAATTCAATTTCTTCATCTTTCATTGCGTGTGTGTGTGAAAAATCAAAACGCAATTTGTCGTGATCAACAAGTGAGCCTTTTTGCTGTACATCTTCACCTAAAATTGCACGCAAAGCATGGTTCAGCAAATGTGTAGCAGTGTGATTTGCTTCGGTGGCAATGCGATTGCTGTTGTGCACAGTTGCAGTAACCTGGTCGTTACATCGCAACTCGCCACTTACAACTCGTCCAATATGAAGTACATAGTCACCTTGTGCGTGTGTTTCAAGCACATTAAATTGGCTACCTCCAGTTTTAAGTTCACCTGTGTGGTGGTCAGTTATCAGGTGACCCGTGTCTCCAACCTGACCACCAGCTTCAGCGTAAAAAGGGGTTTGATCGAGAATAATCCCATGTACACATAGGTCATTTGCAATGTCAGTTAATTCTCTACCATTCCAAATCGCCTTGATTTGCGCCCGGCCCGATCGTCGAAGATATTTATCACCATCTTTTGTAGGGTGCACTTGTAGTGTCTGAAGTGAGCCTAGTACATCTGGTGGCAATTGCATTTTTTGATCTGTTGAAGATATTGCACGGGATGTTTCCCTTGCCACCGCCATTAGTTTTTCGTAACCTTCGCGATCAACAGTCAAGTTTCGCTCTTCTGCCATGACTTCTGTCAAGTCAATAGGAAAACCAAACGTGTCATGCAAAGTAAAAGCAATATTTGCATCGATAGATTGCCCATTCCCATCTTTAACCGCTTCGTCGAAAAGTTCTAAGCCTCGATCTAATGTCTTAAGAAAACTTTCTTCTTCGTCTTTAATGATTTCAGAGATGTGACTAGACTTCTCTGCAATTTCTGGAAATGTTTCACCGAGCGTTTCAACAACTGAAGGCACAAGTTTGTATAACATTGGTCCTTCAACGCCGAGTGTTTGGTGGGCATGTCTCGCTGCACGGCGAAGAATACGGCGAAGCACAAATTCTCTACCAGCAGCACCAGGTCTTCCACCATCAGAGAGAGCAACTGTCAAGCATCGGATGTGATCTGCAATTACACGATAAGCAACATCAATGGGGTCATTATCTGATCCTTGATACGTTGTTGAACCAGTAATTACTTGGATAGAAGTGAAAATCGGTGTCCACAAATCGGTATCATAATTGCTCGTTTTATTTTGCAACACACGAACTATTCTTTCAAATCCCAAGCCAGTGTCAACGTGTTGGTTTGGAAGTGGTGTTAGTTTTCCATCGTCTCCTCGATTAAATTGAATAAACACAAGGTTCCACAACTCAATGACATTCGGGTCGTCCATGTTGACAAGATGCCCGCCGGTTTTGTCAGGTGTACAGTCATAATGAATTTCACTGCAAGGTCCACATGGGCCGGATTCACCCATTTCCCAAAAATTATCTTTCCGCCCCCAACGAGTGATGTGCGTTGGATCAATATCTGTTTTTTCTTTCCACAAATTTTCAGCTTCGATGTCAGCATCAAGTTCATCTTTTTTGTCACCTTCAAAAACAGTGACATATAATCGCGATTTATCAAGACCCCAAACTTCTGTGAATAATTCCCATGCCCACTCAATTGCTTCTGCTTTGAAATAATCGCCGAAAGACCAATTACCGAGCATTTCAAAAAACGTATGGTGGTAGGTATCTCGGCCCACATCTTCTAAATCGTTGTGCTTGCCACCGGCGCGAATACATTTCTGTGTGTCTACAACTCTACTAAACGGCCGGCTTCCTTGTGCAAGGAAGACATCTTTAAATTGATTCATACCAGCATTTGTAAAGAGCAGGGTGGGGTCATCGTGTGGAATCACTGGGCTTGAAGGTACTGCTGTGTGATTGCAGCGATCTACAAAAAAATCAATGAATTGGTTTCGAATTTCAGATCCACTTAGGGTCATAACTTGGCGTATCCCTTCTTTTGTCCTAGAAAACGGAATTGTACCCTTTGAGCGATCCCTCGACGTTGTACTTGGTACATACGCTATGGGAGTGTCCCGATTCTGGTATCCTGTAGGGTTCAGATGACGCAAAGACGATTCATTATTGGTGGTAATTGGAAGATGAATACCGACCTTGAAACCGGCATGGCATTGGCCTCGCAGGTTGCAGACGCTGCAAGCGCCTCCGAGGCTTGTGATGTGGTTATTTATCCTCCATTTCCATATTTACAGGCGATAGACTCCGTTATTTCAAATTCTCCCGTCACACTAGGTGCTCAAAATATTTGGCCAGAATCTCACGGTGCGTTCACTGGTGAAGTCTCATGCGACATGCTCAAGGAACTGGGAGTTGCAAGCGTTCTCGTCGGGCACAGTGAACGTCGGCATGTTTTGCTCGAATCAGATCCGTTGATCGCTAAAAAAGTAGATTTTGCAATAAATAGAGAGTTTCAAGTCGTTCTTTGCGTGGGTGAAACCCTTGAACAAAGAGAGATGGGTAGTACTCTTGAGATCGTTCTTGGGCAAGTTCAAAGTGGTTTAGAGTCTGTAAATCACGATTCTATGAAAAATATAGTTATTGCTTATGAGCCTGTGTGGGCAATTGGCACAGGAAAAACCGCTTCTGCTGAAGACGCACAAGCGGTACATAGTGCAATTCGCGGAGAACTCGCATCAAGGTATGATGACGATGTGGCATCCTTAACCCGTATTCAATACGGTGGATCTGTCAAACCAGAAAACGCGAAGGAATTATTTGCGTGCCCTGATATTGACGGTGCCCTCGTAGGTGGCGCTGCGTTGTCTGGTGAATCTTTCGCTGCAATTATTGAGGCAGCATGTTGAACGTTTTTGCCCAGTTGGGCTATTTTGGAATTTCGAAATGAATCAAACCTTTCTTTATCTCACAATTGGACTCATTGTTATCTCGGTAGCAATGGTATTAATCATTCTGGTACAGAGACCTCAGGGCGGTGGGCTCGCTTCAGCGTTCGGAGGCGGTGGTGGTGGTAACGACACAGTTTTTGGCGGCAGGGTGGGCGATGCTCTTACAGTGATGACCGTAATAGCTTTTATTTTGTTCCTTGGACTTGCGGTTTCCCTAAACCTTGTTGAGAGTAAAAGTGTAACTCCTGAGGTTGTGCCCGTAACAGAAGTAACTGCGCCAGCAACGCCGGACACGACAAATACAAGCGCCCCAACTTCAGCAGCAACAGAGTCTAAACCAGATCATCCAACTTCAGACGGGTCGAAGTAACAAATGATACGTTCGATGACTGGATTTGGAAGCGCTTCGAGTCGCGGGGATGGATTGACATTGTTGGTTGAGGTTCGAACAGTAAACAACAAATTTTACAAATCTCACATCCGCCTTCCAGACACGCTGCAAGGATTGGATGCAGAACTCGATACGTTTTTAGCTGGCCATTTTGTGCGTGGAAGCGTAACTGCATCTGTTAAATATGTAGATAATTCATTTCGGGCAGCAGCCACTCTTAATACAGATGCAATTAAAAAATATATTGATCAAATTAGAGAGGTTGATGAAAATTTAACCATAGATGCTGGCCGGTTACTCTCACTTCCGGGCGTTCTTATGCACGATACAGGCGAAGAATTGATCGAGCGAATTCGGCCAATTATTACCAAACTATTTGAAGACGCCTGCAACTCGGCGACTGAGATGCGAACTCGGGAAGGTAAATCATTAGAAGAAGATCTTGCGTTGCACCTGTGCAAAATCGAAGAACACCTTGCAAATATAAAAGAACGCGCACCACTTATTGTCTCGGATTATGAGAAACGATTACGACAACGCATGGAAGCACTTTTGTCTGATGTTGGCAAGGAAGTCAATGATGCTGATCTATTAAGAGAAGTTGCTGTGTTCGCAGAACGTGCTGATATTTCTGAGGAAATTTCAAGACTTGGCGGTCACCTTGAGCAATTCAGAGAACTTGTTGGAAGTGACAACTACGATCCAATTGGTAGGACACTTGATTTTTTAGCACAGGAAATGCTTCGCGAATCAAATACAATTGCCAGTAAATGTCTTGACGGCGATACAAGTCGTCGAATTGTTGAAATCAAAGGTGCAGTTGACCGAATCAAGGAACAAGTGCAAAACGCAGAGTAATACGCGTGAGCAATGAACCAGATAATATTGATCGAACCCATCGCCTAGGGCCTCTCGCCGAAGAAGGTTTTGTTGGAGAGGAAATCAGTGGTCGTGATCTTGCAATCGTACTAAGTCGATACGACATTGGAGCGGTGGATCGAATTTCAGATTACAAACGGGGATCACGACGATCACCCAAGATGCACATCGTTTCTTCGATGGGTGAATTTCTATTAAAAAGAAGAGCAGTTGGCCACGACGAGCATTCTCGGGTTTTATTTGCACACACTATTCAAGCAAGGTTGGCAGAACACAGATTTCCAGTTGCTGGTCTTGTTTCTACAACCGAGGGTTCCACGCTTGTCCAGCACGATGGACGAATTTATGAACTTTTTCGTTTCATTACCGGTAAGAGGTTTGATAAGTCGAATCCAGCAGCTTCAGAAGCGGGAAGAGTTCTTGCGCATTTCCACAGTATTTTGTTGAGCAGCAAGGAAGAACCAGTTGTTGGAAGCGGCACGTTCCATCATTCGCAGCAAATACCAGAAGTGCTTGGTTCAATTTACCAAGTACTAACTTCAAACGAAGATGTATCTGCTCTTGAAGGCATGAACGACACGATCGAGTACATTCGAGCGAAATATGAAACATCCGCTAACAAAATCCAAAATCTCGAGTGGGATTCTCTTGGTCCACAGTTAGTCCACGGTGATTGGCATCCCGGAAACATGTTGTATGCAGACAGTGAAATTATTGCAGTAATTGATTTTGATTCGTTGCGTTTTTTACCTAGAATTACCGATGTTGCAAATGGAGCATTACAATTTTCCATGCGAATGGGTACAGCTGAAAATGTCGATTCGTGGGGAGAAGGTTTTCGGGGACACACAATTCAATCTTTCGTACAAGCATACGATCAATTTTCTCAAGTTCCACTTTTTGCATCAGAGCGAGCCATGATCCCCGACCTTATGGTTGAGGCGCTCATTGTCGAGAGCGTGATTCCAATTTGGAAAACAGGTTCATTTGGAAGAGTTGCTGGTTCTACGTTTTTAAGACTCGTAGAAAAAAAACTAAAATGGCTTGAGCCGAGAATGCAGCGAGTCATCGATGTTATTCAGCCCCCACTTAGTGGAGAGGACAGTTTTGCATGAGCCAAGATCTTGTTACTCTTTTAACCGTGCCCTCTGAATTTGAAGCAAACCTGTTGGCAATTGTATTACGAGATAATGACATTGAAGCATTCGTGTTTGCATCTTCGGCCTCTGGAATAGGGGTGCCTTTCAGCGGAGGAACACTAGGCATTCCATTGCAAGTTAGTTCAGAAGACGTGGAAAAAGCCAAAGAGGTTCTTGCAGAAAACAAGCGCGACTCAATTGATATTGATTGGAATGAACTGCAATTAGCAGATTCAGATCATGAATTTCACGAACCAACAATGATGCGATTACCTGCAAAAATTGCTTTTTTTATTACTGCGATCGTCCTATTGATAGGATTAGCGATTAGTTTGTTTCTAACTATCGCTTAAGCCGGCGAACAGAGAAAATTACATTTCAATTATTTCGTAAATTGACTTAAAAACTCTGCGATAGCTTCTGAATCACTAGGACCCATTGGGCCAACAGGGGTCATCACAACCCAGTCAGTGACATCGTCAACCGATAATTTTTCCTCATGACCCTCTGGAAGTGAAGTCGCGTATTTGGGTTCGTGTGCCAACGTGCCAATAATGTTTGGTGTTTCAACTTTTGTGATTCGGAACCAAAGGTACTCACTAAGTGAATCATCATCTTCTGTGTTTGTCCAAGGAACCTGGACCATGCACGCGGCGTGATCGCTTTCACCAATTTGTTCGGCTGCATCGAGGAGCATCTTCCACTCGCTTCTTGCAAGGGTTGCTTGCCGTTTTGTAAAACGGGAAGTTTTAGAAACAGCAGTATCACCAGTACGAAGTGCTTCAAGCGCTTCTTCTGGGAATACAGACACACCATCTGGGGAAGTGATTGCAACAGAAGGAACAGATCGGCTTTCAGAGCCGGGCATTTCTTTCTGCAACATGTTAACTGCGGTGCCACACTCTAGAAGCGAAACAAGAATGCCTGGACCAAGCGACATTGCTTGCCCAACGGGTGGGAGCGGCGTTTCAAGAGTCAGCGCGGCAAGTCCATCAACAACGTGGGCAGCTTCAGAAGTCAAAATTGCAGGAACGCCGAGCATTTCCAATTCGACTCTACCGCACCTTGCCAAACCATGTGTAGTGATCCACGACCACATTTCTTCTGGGTCACCACCTTCTGGGGCTTCGACAACTCTGGTGATCCACAACACTTCTTCGGGTGGTTGGGTTGTATCGTGAACAAATAATTTATCAAGGATTTGCCTTGGAAACCATCTTCCTGTTGCTAGGTCACAAATACTTTCAACACCTAGATCTGCTCCAGAGAAAAGACGCATAATGTTTGAGAAATGTATGAGTGGATCACCGGAGTGCAAAACGGTTTGCATGGCAATGATCCAACCATCTTGAATACCAGATGCCTCACGACTTGCATCATTAAGTTTCTCCACCCAAACAACCATATCTGTTGGCAAGCCTACGAGTCGAACACGCATTGCCCAAAGCATCTCGCTGTCTTGTGTTTCAATTTCTTCAGCTTCAATTGCCTCGCCGATATACGTTGCAAGTGCATTGCCAACCGATTCAACAGTTGGTTGATCGGTTGTGTTTACAACTGCGCGGATATCAGTAGGCAGCGGATTTTCAAGTTGCCAAGGAGTGTCTGCAGAAGCGGGAGTGAATTCAACGGTGTGTGTTGTATTTGTCATCATTAGTTTGCAACTATGTTAATTATTTTTCCGGGGACAACGATAATCTTACGTACAGTAAGGCCTTCAAGGCATTCTTTAACTCGTTCGTCTTGCAATGCAGATTGCTCAATTTCTTCAGCGTTCGCCTCTGCGGGAACAGTGATTTTTCCACGAACCTTCCCCATGATTTGCACAGGAAGTTCTACGGTGCTTGCTGTGAGCATGGCTTCGTCGAAAACTGGCCACTGCGATACGCAAACGAACCCCTCTTCTCCAAGCCTTGCATAAAGTTCTTGGGAAATGTGTGGCGCGAAAGGGGAAAGGATACGAACGAATTGTTCAAGTTGATTTGTAGTAATGCACCCCTCGTTGGTTGCAGTGTTGACAAACTCAATCATTGAAGCGATTGCAGTGTTGTATGCAAGCTCAGGAATATCGCCCGTTACTTTGGCGATAGTTTTATGTAACGCTCGCTCAACATCTTCGTTTGTTTCTGCACCGAGACAAGAACGAAGATTTCCACTTTCTTCTTCTATTCCAAGACGCCAGACGCGTTGTAAAAAACGGTGCACGCCCACAATGTCATTTGTGTTCCAAGGTGCCGATGCTTCAAGAGGTCCCATGTACATTTCGTATAAACGAAGCGTGTCTGCGCCGTACTCGGCAATAACATCATCTGGGTTTACAACATTTTTTAAAGATTTGCTCATCTTTGCGATAATTTGCGTTACTTCTTCGCCAGTATTTTTTTCAATGAATTTGTTATCTTGTTCTTCAACATCTGTTGTTGGAACAAGTGTCTTATCACTTCGCTGGAACGCGAAGCTTGTGAGCAAGCCTTGGTGGAATAGAGTTTTAAATGGTTCATTGGATGAAACTTCACCAAGGTCGAACAACATTTTTTGCCAAAAACGTGTGTAAAACAAGTGGCGAACAGCGTGTTCGGCTCCACCAATGTACATGTCAACACCGTTGCCCATCCAATACGATTCGGCATCTCTATCAACAAAACGAGAGTCGCACGATGGGCTGCAATATCGCAACTCATACCAGCACGAGCCCGCCCATCCGGGCATTGTGTTTACTTCTCTACGAACAGGAGTTTCGGGTGAAAGAATAGAAGGGTCAACACCTGCTTCACCCGCAGTTGTATGTACCCACGATTCTGCTTTTGCAAGGAGCGGTTGCGGTTCATCTGAAACAGGCGGTGTGTAATCTTCAATCGTTGGGAGTTCGACTGGAAGCGATGCTTCACTGATTGGATAATGTTTACCCGCTTCATCAAATACAATTGGAAAAGGTTCACCCCAATATCGCTGTCGTGAAAAGAGCCAATCACGCAGCCGGTAATTCACTTTTCCGGAGCCGAACCCAGAAGTTTTTAGCCAATCGATAATCGTTTCTTTTGCGTCGATCGTTTGTTGTCCGTCTATTGAAACAACTTCACTTGAAGAATTTATCGCGATGCCTTCCCCAGAAAAACAACCATCGCACAGTTCCTGCGGTTGCACAACTTCAATAATCTGGATGGAGTGTGCTGTTGCAAACGCATGATCGCGATCATCGTGTGCAGGGACTGCCATGATTGCGCCGTGACCATAGCCCATAAGTACATAGTCTGCAATCCAAATAGGAATCTTTGTTCCGTTTGCTGGATTGATTGCGAACATCCCTGTGTTAACACCAGTTTTTTCTTTTGAATCTGCCATGCGATCAACATCAGAACGGTTTCTCGCTTCTTCAACGTATGTCAGAACATTTGGTGTTTTAATACTTTCTACAAATGGGTGTTCTGGAGCGAGAACCATAAATGTTGCACCAAAAATTGTGTCTGGTCTAGTTGTATACACACGAATGATTTCATCACTTGCATCAAGAGAAAAATCAATGTCAGCACCTTCGCTTCTGCCAATCCAATCTTTTTGCATTCGCAAAGTTGACTCTGGCCAATCAAGACCTTTGAGGTCATACAACAAACGGTCTGCATAGGCCGTAATTCGGAACATCCATTGCCGCATTGATCGTCGCACAACAGGATGACTTCCACGTTCACTTCTACCATCGACAACTTCTTCATTGGCAAGAACAGTGCCGAGTTTTGGGCACCAATTTACAATGTATTCTCCAAGATAGGCAAGCCTCTTTGAATCTACAAAAACATCTTGTTGTGTTTGGCTAAGGTTTTTCCAAGGTGTGTCGCCGCAACAAATAGTTTCTTGCTCAAGACCGGAAATAAGTTCGCTGATCGGTTTTGCTTTTTGGTTTTCTTTATCAAACCATGAATCGTATGCCTTAAGCCAGATCCACTGTGTCCATTTGTAATAATCTGGATCGATGGTTGCGAATTCACGAGACCAGTCGTAACTAAACCCAATTCTTTTTAATTGTTCTCGGAATGTATCAATTGCACTCCGAGTTGTTGTTGCAGGGTGCACTCCAGTTTCGATGGCGTATTGCTCAGCAGGTAAACCAAACGCGTCCCATCCCATTGGGTGAAGGACATTGAATCCTTGCATTTTCTTGAATCGAGAAAGAATATCACTACCGATGTAGCCAACGGGATGCCCAACATGCAGACCAGCGCCGCTTGGATATGGGAACATATCAAGGCAATAAAACTTTGGTTTTGATAAATCAAAACCAACATCGTTTGGATTGCCAACCACATTGATGTTTGCAGCGTCCCAATCGCTCTGCCACTTCAATTCTATTGAGCCAGCAAGAGAAGCACAGTAGCGATGTTCGTTTTGTGTTGTTGGTGTGCAAGACATGAATCGTGCAGGATACCTTAGCGGCGCCTTTCCTAGGAGTTTTAGGCGTGGATTATGGTTATCGTTTTTTTGCCAACTCGGTTAGATGTTTCTTTGCATCTCCTACAAGGTAAAAACTGCCAGTGACACAGATTAAGTCGTCGCGGCTTGTTGCCCTAGCGGCAATTTCAAGAGCTTCACCAAGTGTATTTGCAACCTGAGTCATCTTTCCACTAATTTCTGCAAATTGTCGTTGAAGAATTCGCGGTTCTGCTGCACGAGGGTTGTCGTGAGATTTTGTAAAGATGATTTTATCAGCACCTAGCGAGAGTTCGCGGAGCATGCCGTTGACATCTTTGTCTGCACAGCAGCCAAAAACACAGACCATAGAATCGTAAGGGACATGCGCGCCAATACACTTTATGAGTGATTGCAGTGACGATGGATTGTGTGCACCATCGACGAGAATTTTTGGTTTATCCCAGGCAAGTTCCATACGCCCATCGATGGACGAGTTCCCAAGACTTTCGTAGAGGGCGGCATCTTCAAATGTAAATCCAAGTGTTTTAAGTTTGCAAATTGCAGCAAGTGCAAGGCCGCAGTTTCGTGCTTGGTGTGCGCCTTTTAGCGGAACAGGCGTGTGCATAAACTGCGTTTCTTCAGTGATAATACAAATTCTATTTTGCGGTACACCTTGGTTGCTTGTGACAAAGCGCAAACTAAATTCAATTTCATCTCCAACAAGTTCAAGATCGCACAGTGTTTCTTCTGCAGATGATCGTAAAACATTTACAACACTTTCTTCTTGCTGACAGCTGATTGCTGGTGTTGACTTTTTGAAAATACCTGCTTTTTCCTTGGCAATCTCTTCAGGTGTTTCACCCAAAATGTGCGTATGGTCAAGATCGATTTGGGTTATAAGCGTAAGGATTGGGTTAATGACATTGGTTGAATCAAGTCTCCCGCCAATGCCAGTTTCGATGACTGCAATGTCAACCGCTTTTTCAGCGAAGTACTTGAATGAAACTGCGGTAATTAATTCAAAGAAGGTTGGTGTGAGGCTTCGTTTTTTGGCAGCAGCAACTACTTCGGCAACAATCTCTGTGAATTCATCTTCGCAGATCATTTCATCATTGACGACAATTCTTTCTCGAATATCGATGAGGTGTGGGGAAGTGTATTTACCAACGGCATATCCATTGCCACGAAGCATTGAAGTGAGCATTTCGATCGTAGATCCCTTGCCAACTGTTCCGGCAACATGCACCATTGGTACTTGATCTTGGGGATTTCCAAGCTCATCGAGGATTTCTCGCATTCGATCGAGCTTAAAGGTCTCCTCATCGTATTGAACAACTCGCAATCTTTCATAATCAGTTTGTTCAAGGAGGTAGGCAACAGCCGATGAGAAGGTTTTGATGGGCTTCTCTTTCGTTTTAGATGCCTTTTTTGTTGTACGTTTTTTTGTTGTTTTCTTTGCGGTAGCCATAGCCGTATCATTCTACCATAAATCGAGTTTTATTACAAACTGGCACGTGTAAACTGTTGTAATATATGGGTTTATGGAAATAAGTTGGATTTTTAAAAAATGCCAGATACTAGCCTTGCCTCTGAATCCTGGAGAGTGCTTCGAATTACAGGCGAATTCGTTGATGCGATTGATACCCTTTGCAAACTTCCACCAGCAGTTTCAGTGTTTGGCTCTGCTAGGCTTCCAGAAGAAAATGAATATTACAAATCAGCGCAAGAATGTGGAAAATTGCTTGTAGAAGCAGGATTTGCAGTGATTACGGGAGGGGGACCGGGCATTATGGAGGCGGCAAATCGCGGTGCAATAGGTGCAAACGGCGTTTCTGTCGGGTTAAACATCTCCCTTCCTCAGGAACAGGACGCTAATCCATATCAGACAGTCGAACTTGATTTTCGTTATTTTTTCATACGTAAAGTAATGTTTGTGAAGTATGCGAGGGGATTCATCATTTATCCGGGTGGGTTTGGAACGCTAGATGAATTTTTTGAATCACTCACCTTGATGCAAACTTTGAAGATCAAGCCATTCCCAGTCGTGTTGGTGGGTTCTAATTACTGGACAAGCCTTGTTGAATGGATGAGAACTCGATTGGTTGGCATGTTCGAAACCATCAGTGAAGAAGACTTAGATTTATTTCATATTGTGGACGATCCAGCAGAAGCGGTGAAGATCGTCCTAGATGATTTTACAGGCCGTAAACTTGCCGCTGAAAAATTGCCACGTTTTGAAACAGACGAAGATGAGCCAACCGGCGAAGGCACTCGTACTGGTGTTCGTCCTCGCCGCGGAAGCCAGAACAACTAGACCCGTATAATGGATAATATGGATGACGAGCGTTTAGACAATAGCATTGATGAAACGCTTGTAGAGGTGGGAAATACAGTTTCTCCGGAGGATGAGCGCGTCGCAGATTTGATGGCGCATACGATCGATGTTTCTGCGCTCGCAACGGCAGTAACAAAGCAGAAAGCAGCGGATGCAGCGGATACGCTTGAAGATCTCGATGATCTTGAAGCGGCAGAAGTCATTGAGTTGATGGAAGATCAATCCGCGTCTGATGCACTCGCCGAAATGGAAACTCCTCTTGCTGTCACCATCGTTGAAGATCTCATCGATGATGATCGTGCGACATATTCCGCAACGCTTCTTTCCTTGATGGCACCTGACGATGCTGTCAGCATTATTCGATCTGTAGATGATCCATACGTTGAACCAATTTACGGAGCGATGCCAGTTCGCGATGCTCGTCTTCTGCGTCAGCTCAGTGATTACGAAGAAGAGTCAGCGGCGGGCATTATGACTACCGACTTTGTTTCACTTGATGAAACAATGACAATTACGCAAGTCATTGATCTCCTGCGAGAACGTGAACTACCAGAGCACGTGTTGGATCTCCCCGTCACCAATTCGCAAGACCATCTCGTTGGAATTATTAGTTTACAAACATTGTTGATCGCGCTTTCAAACGCACAAGTAGGAGACGTGATGTCCCTCAAATTTGCTGCAGTACATAGCGACACAGATAGAGAAGAAGTAGCAAGAGAATTTGATAGATATGGATACGAAATGTTGCCAGTAGTTGATCCATCCCAGCGATTGCTTGGAATTATTACTGTAGATGATGTTATTGACATCATCGAAGAAGAACAAACTGAAGACGTTCAGAAAACAGTAGGTGCGGGGGCTGGCGAGGCGGTTTATTCTGGCATTGGTGAAAAATTAAAAGGAAGAATGCCGTGGCTCATCATTTCGGCATTCATGATGTTGCCCGCGACTTTTGTTGTTTTTCATTTTGAATCACTTATCGCAGAGGTTGCACTGTTAGCAGTTTTTATGCCACTCATTGCTGCACTTTCTGGAAACGCAGGACACCAAGCTCTTGCGGTTACTTTACGCGGCATTGTGCTTGATGAAGTGCGCCGCGATCGTATCTGGCCACTCATTCGTAGGGAATTACTGGTCGGTGTGATCAGCGGCGCGGTACTCGGCGGCGCTGCAGCACTTTTCTTACAACTTTTCGGTGATTCTGTTTTAGCTACTCGAATGGGCGTTGTCGTTGCCCTTGCAATGCTTGTTTCTATGTCAGCAGGCACACTCACGGGGGCACTTATTCCGCTAATCATGCGACGTGTTGGCGCCGATCCCGCCCAAGCATCTGCTATATTTTTAGTGATGGTGACCGATGCTGTCGCATTTACAAGTTTATTGGGTTTTGCAACAATTGCCGTTCAATGGCTACAAGGAAATTAACATGATCAGAGATATAGAACGAATACTCATTGCAAGAGGCGCAATTTCTGACAGAGTTCGGTCACTAGCAGAAGAAATTACACGTGGTATTGACGAGAAGGACGAAGAGGGCGAATTGGTCCTTGTTGCTGTGATGACTGGTAGTATTATTTTTGTGGCGGATCTGATGCGAAATTTGCCTATGAAAATACGTATTCAACTCATGACTGCAAGTAGTTACGTTGGAAAAACAACATCAAGTACGCAAGACCCAGTCGTTGGCAAATTGCCCGATGTCACCGGAAAGCATGTGCTTCTCGTTGACGACATATTGGATTCTGGTAAAACACTCACTCGTATTCAATCGAAACTAGAAACTCTTAATCCAAAATCAGTTGATACATGTGTGTTATTGCGCAAAAAACTACCATCTGCTATGTCCGTACCATGTACGTATGTCGGGTTTGATATTGAAGACGAATTTGTCGTAGGGTATGGCCTTGATTATGATGATTATTACCGCAACTTTCCAGATATAGGTGTAATTGATCCGTAAATTGGCGCGGTGCCAAACATATCGCCCGCACAGCCCGTCGGCGTAGATGAATGGCACCTTGGCGTTATTAATTCAAAGGAAAAATGGTCCCGTTTGTATATTTATTACGCCGGACCGGGGACTGTTTCAAGAACTTGTTGCATGATGCGACGTGTCGCAGTTGTATCTCCATCGTGCATATATGTGCGGCTAACTACTCGGTGTGCACAAACGGGCAATACATTGGAAACAACATCTTCAGGAATGCAGTAGTCTCGATCTTCAAGCAAAGCAGTTGCACGCGCAGCCTGTGCAAGTGCGAGTGCACCACGGGGGCTCACACCAACTTGCAAATCTTCAGCCTGTCTTGTCGCGCTTGCAATTGCAATCATGTAGTCAACAAGATCATCATTGATTTTTATTTCGTCAACGTGTTGTTGCATCGCAACAACCTCTTCGCTAGTCATCACTGTTTTTAAAGTTTGTAAACTTGTTCTTGCAGGTTGTTTCCGTATGACGCGTCGTTCGTCTTCTGGAGAGGGATACCCCAGATTAATTCGCATCAAAAAACGATCAAGTTGATTTTCAGGAAGAAAGTACGTTCCTTCAAATTCATAAGGATTTTGAGTTGCGATTACCATAAAGGGGGCAGGTAAAGATCGGCTCTCACCATCTACACTAACCACAGCTTCACTCATAGCTTCAAGTAACGCAGATTGCGTTCTTGGTGTTGTACGATTGATTTCGTCTGCAACAATGATGTTGTTAAAGACGGGACCAGGTCGAAAAGAAAATTCTGAACTCGTTCGATCAAACATACTGATCCCTGTGATGTCACTCGGGAGCAAATCCGGCGTGCATTGAATTCGTGCAAACGAACAATCGATTGACTTCGCCATTGCACTTGCCAAAACAGTCTTTCCAACTCCAGGGACGTCTTCGATCAAAATATGTCCTCTTGCAAGAAGAGATACGATCACCCTGTCTATAGCACCAGCGTTTCCCATGTAC
>PVBE010193701.1_pt1 | contig 52131 bp, 42 predicted proteins | sample 1631181 | NCBI WGS metagenome assembly PVBE01 (sample SAMN08397723, study PRJNA350692) | Marine metagenome, whole genome shotgun sequencing project. | isolation source: water | place: Pacific Ocean | collected 2012-04
CCTACCACCGGGTCCCCCGCGACAGCCCCCTCTGGTTCCGGAGCAGGCTCGAGGCCACCTGGGCCGTCTACTACCTGGACCCCACCCACGAGCGCGCCATCGCACGGGCTCTGCTGCTCTACACCGAAGACCCCACCGACTGGGAGCTCCGCTACCTCATCGGGATCCTCGTGCTCCACTGCGGCGGAGCCGGATCAGGAAGAGTCGGAGAGTTGGCTGCTGAGCTGCTTCAGGAACTCATCGAGGACTTGAAGGCGGAGATCAACAAGGCCCTTCATCCGTCCACGTCACTCATGGATCGCGCCTACGCAGCCGAGGTCCTGTGGTGGGAGATCGGCGGACCGCGCGACTCGGGGTTGTATGAGCACCAGCCCCGGTGTGGGTGGGCTTCTCTCGGTGCAGCACCACAGGTCGGCGCACTCTCCCTGGACAGTCCGGTGACGCGAGCGATCCTGTTGACCCTGACCGGCAAGCAGGGACGGTTCAGGAGCCCGACCGGAGGGTGCTCACTGCATAGGGCCGACTGCCCTGACCCGAGGGCGCATCGCAAGCTGGACCGCGAAGCGAGGCGATGGCTGCGCTCCTACCGCGACGAGCTGGACTGAGGGCAGGATGCAAGCACGGCCGCGGCTCAGGCGATGCCGAGCCAGCTGCGGTAGTGGAGCGCACTCCGGTCGTGCAGGCGCAGGGCCCAGGGGACCTCCTGCTCCGCGCGTATGGGACGGTCGTGTTCCTTCAGCCAGTGACGAAGGGCCTCCACCGGGTCCGGTCGACCACCGCGCTGGCTGTGACCACCCAGCCACTTCTCGGGAGGGGTGGTGTCTTCGCTCCAGTCGAAGGGGCTGCTCACGGCGAGCGGCCCGGAGCTGACGCGCAGGGCTTCGGTCAGCATGGCCTCCGGGTCGCTGACGCTGTCCACCAGGTTCAAGGCCGCGGAGGCCACGAAGGTGCCATCGGCGAAGGGAAGCGCTCTCACATCGCAGCACCAGAAGTCCACCCGGGACAGGTCCGCGTCCACGGGGAAGTCCCGACGCTCGTAGACCAGGCCGTTCCGCCGACGGGGGTAGCTGCAACGCCCCCGCATCAACACCCGCTGGGCGTGGCGCAGCAGGTTCATGTTCATGTCCACCCCAAGCACCATGGACTGCCCTTTCGACAGCTCGACCGACGCCCGACCGACGGAGCAGCCAAGATCCAGGATCGCACCCTCCTCGAGCTCGCCCAGCCCCGTCCGAGCGACCTGGGCCATGCGGGTGATGGAGCCCGGCGCGGGCAGGTCGACCTCGTTCGGATCGAAGTCCGCCCAGTGGTCCCAGCAGTAGCTGCTCGCGTGCTGCCGCGTCAGCCCCCAGGCCCCATCCGCACCGCAGCAGTCCCCGAGCAGGCTGCGCAGGGTGGGGCTCAGGTCGTCTCGTTCGACGATCTGGAACAGGCTGTCGCGAACGACCTTCCTCAGCGAGGGCACCAGCATCGGGATGCCATCGATGATGGGGTACTCGGAGCCGCACTCGGAGCACATCAGGACGCCTTCCCGGACGACATCCCCGTCGCCGTGCAGCTCCAGCCAGAGCTGTACGGACGACTCCCCACAGACCGGACAGAGCGGCTTCAGCGCCTGGAGAAAGGACTTCCTCAAGTCAGCCGATCATCACCGTGGCAACGCCGGGTCCCAGGATCTTTCCTGTGGGTGCAGGGATCGGCGCCACGCAGCTCATGTGCTTGGTCATGTCGAGGATGCGCGCGGCGAGCTTGCCCTCGATCTTGACCGTGAAGGAGCCCAGCGCCACTTCGCCCGGGCCGCCCTTCGCCTTGACGCAGGGAACCAGGGAGTCCGCCTTGGTCTTGTCGCTGACACGCACCGCCGGCTTGCCACCGATCTTGACCTTCTTGGACAAGGGGGAAGCCATCTTCAGTGGAGGGACCACGGGCGCCGGAATCGGGACCGGCGGTGCCGGGCCCATCGGGTGGGGCTGGTGACAGTGGACGGGCGGGGTCTGCATGACCAGGTCGCCCTTCACGCTGGCTGGCTTACCGGGCATCAGTTCAGCCAGATCATGGGGGAGACCGCCTTCAGGTCAGCGTCCGCCGTGAGGTACATCTCCTCGGAGCTCTCGAGCTCCAGGGTTCCACCCGAGACGATGGTCGCCTCTTCACGAGCGTTGACCTCGAAGCGACGGCAGCTCACCGCTACGGTATCCGCTGCCTCCAGCCGAAGTTGGGCCGAAGACAGGGTGACCACGGGGCTTGCCTCGGTCAGTTCGATTCGCACCGCCACCTGGCCCTGCGGATCTGTCACGAGGATCTCCTCGCCTTTCGCACCGATCTGAACGGACACCTGGTGTCCAGAAGGCAGGTCGGTGCAGCCTGTTTCGTGAAGTATCTGCGCGGTGGAGTCTGAGCTCGCCATGGCTTCTCCTGGGACGCCAACTTATCATTCTTGCACCCAGGCTTCGACACCCTCTCGAATGGAGACTCCTCATGGCTAACGACGGCGCTGTTCAGGGCAGCATCATCTACCTCGCCACAGTGAAGAGTCTGGACGATCCCAAGGCCTGGGGAAGGCTCCAGGTGGACCTCCACGGCTTCACGGCCAAGCTGAAGAGCCCGCCCTGGGTTCGCACCGTCCAGCCCACCGCGTCCAAGAAGCACGGCACGGTCTGGCTGCCCGAAGTCGGCGACGAGGTCCTGGTCCTACGTGGCGAGGGAGACAGCACCGACGCGATGTTCGTCCTCGGCGCGCTCTACACCGGGAAGATCAAGGCCCTGGTCAAGTCCGACAAGGACAAGAACGCCATCAAGCAGATCGTCACAAAGGAGAAGCACGCGCTCATCTTTGATGACACTGCAGGCAAGGGCAAGATCACGATCATGACGGGGGACAAGAACGTCAAGATCGAGCTGGACGTAAAGGCGAGCTCGGTGAAGGTGCTCTCCAAGAAGCTGGTCCACATCGAGACCAAGGACGCCAAGATCAAGGCCTCGGGCAACGTGGACATCGAGTGCAAGGAGGCCATGATCAAGGCCTCGGCCAAGGTGACCATCAAGGGCGGTCAGAAGGTCAGCGTGATCGTGGGCGGCAACAAGGTCGAGGTGGCCTCCGCCGGCGTCACCATCAAGGGATCGATGGTCAAGATCAACTGATGAACATGGCCTGCTGCGCCAGCTTCTTGAGGCGCGGCTCCACCAGCGACACCATGATCTGTTCGACGTCCGGATTGCCTGCCAGAGGCGGACCAACCCAGTCCAGGTCGAAGAGGCCCTCGTCCATCTGAACCGTCAGCTTCTTGCCCATGGCGGCCCGGTCGTGTTGGCCATCGCAGAGCATCAAGAGGTGCCGCTCGAAGGGCTGGAGCGCCACCTGCTGGAAGAGCAGGTTGGTGGCGTAGACGCTCGTCTGCACATCGTGGAGGGTGACCCGGCTCGCCCGTGGCCGCTCCGAGAGATCCAGGGTGAAGGCACGGGCCTGGCTGCTGATCTCGAGGAAGTCGCGGCTCGCGCAGGCCAGCAGGTTGGTGCCGAGGGACTCGAGGTCCGCTTCCTCGACCCGCCCCAGGCGCTCCTGTGCTCCAGCCAGGAGATCGTCGAAGGAGATGCTCCTCGGTGCCCGATCGGCCAGCTCCACCAGCGCCGCCTTCACGATGGGCACGTTGATGCTGAGGGGCGCCTCGTCCTGGATGCGATGGAAGGTGGCGTCGCTGTCGTCCCCCAGCTCCCGGATGTCCTTGGCCTGGAAGAGCGCGTTCAAGCGCAGTTCCTGCAGTGATCGCCAGGAGAGGGTCCGCTCCAGCTCCACGTCCTCGTGCACCAGCAGGGTGCGGCGGAAGGTGCGGTTCCGCAGAAAGTCCATGTACTGCTCACCGCGCAGCAGGTCCGTGGTCACCCGAGCGAGGTCGTCCTGGACTTCCGCCGGCAGATCATCGGGGAGCATGGTCGCGAACTCGGCCTCTCCCAGGTACTGCAACCCGTGCGGCATCGCCCCGGCGATGAAGTCCTTGAAGTAGACCGGCTGGTTGACCTCGGCCAGATACTCGTGGAACACGTACTCGTTCCAGTAGTTCTGCATGTGGTCGTTCCAGTGCTGGTTCATCGTCCGGTAGACGGACTCACCAAAGCTGGAGCCCCGCGAGAGGAAGCCCATGATCGCCCGCGCCTGGTCGATCTGGTCCTTGGTGCCCTCGAAGGTCGTCGCGTGGAAGAGCATCAGGTCCCGGATCTGGAGGCGCTGGTACCAACCGGGCAGGGTGTTGTACGAGATGTAGGCCACGCCATCGGGCTGCAGCAGGCGCTTGCAGCTGGCGAAGATGGCCTCCTGGACCTTGGGCGGGACCCAGCTCCAGACCCCGTGACAGATGATGTAGTCGAAGCGTCCCAGGTCATCGGCCGTGTCGAGGATGTCCCGGTGCACCAGCCGAAGGTTGTCCAGGCCGATTGCCGCAGCGACCTCGCGCCCCTGCTCGATCTGCACGCTGGAGCCGTCGACGCCGACGAACTCGGACTCCGGCGCCACGCAGGCCATCTGGCGCAGGTTCACCCCGCTGGCACAGCCGAGCTCCAACACCCGGCAGTGGCTGGCTGGAGCTGGGCGCTGGCCGAAGAGCCGGGCGATGGTTCCCAGATGATCCGGGTGCGTGTGCCGGAAGGAGCCCCCGAGGTACGGCAGCTCGTCGTAGGGGTTCATCCCGCGTTCGATAACCCGCTGGGTCTCAGCCCCGGATGAAGCTGCCGCGCCGGTAGTCCTCAAAGGCCTGCACGAGCTCCTCTCGGGTGCTCATGACAAAGGGGCCATGCCGTGCGACCGGCTCCCGGAGAGGCTTGCCCGCCAACAGGAGGAGTCGTCCCTCGCCGCTGATCTCCACCTCGTCCCCGTCCCCCAGCACCACCAGGTGGCCGGGCCCGACCCCCATCACTTCGCCCTCGAAGACGTAGCCGAAGGCGTTGTGCCCTCGCCGGATCGGCACGGTGATCGCGGCCGAGCGCAGCTCCAGATCCGCCATCACCGGGTCCAGGCGCGCTTCAGCCGGACCCCGGCCCCGTCCGAGGCGGGAACTGCACGGTGGACCTGCTGAATTTCCCGTCTCATGACCTGACTCTATTGCTGGCCCAGCCCGGGATCCATCGCTGTCCGCACGCCAGAGGGATCGGCAGGAGGACCACAGGGAAGACCAATAAAGAGCTCCTTCTTCGGGGAAATCGAGAATCTCCCCGGACAGCTTCGCCTTCTTCCGGCATCCTGTAGGCATGAGTCTGTTTCGGCGGGGAATCGAAGTCCGCCTGCGCATCTTCAAGGACTTCTGGTCCACCATCACCCACGCAGCAGGGCTGGTGGCGGCCATCGTCGGTTTCGTCACCCTGCTGGTGCTGTGCAGCCCCGGAACCGGGCGCGTCGTCGCGACGATGATCTACGGCTTCAGCCTGGTGACCTTGTTCGCGGCCAGCACGCTCTACCACTTCCTGGACCTTGGAGAGCGTGGAAACCGCTGGCTCCAGCGCGTCGATCACATCGGCATCTACCTGCTGATCGCCGGCTCCTATGTGCCCGCCGCCATCGTGATGATGGACGGTGCCTGGCGCACGATCACCCTGAGTGTGGTGGGGGCCTGGGCGGCGGCGGGAGTGGTCCTGAAGCTGGTCTGGCTGGACTGCCCGGAGTGGCTCAGCACCACCCTGTACCTGGCCTTCGGCTGGTTCGGCATCATGCCGGTCATCGCCTTCTTCCCCCAGCTGAGCGTGGGCGAACTGGTGCTGATCATCAGCGGCGGGCTGGCCTATTCCCTCGGCGCGCTGGTCTTCGCCCGGGAGTGGCCCGACCCGTGGCCCGGACGCTTCGGCCACCACGAGATCTGGCACCTCTTCGTGATCGCCGGGGCCGCCTGCCACTGGGTCTGGATCGCCGGGATCGTCTCCTCGCCGGTGGCCTGAGCGCTCAGCCGGGAGGCTCCAGCAGCGGCCACGCCGGAGAGGCCAACCACACCGTCGCCACCTCGTCCTGGTGGAGCACACGCCAGCGGCTCGGGTCCAGCGGTGGAGCCGTCGCGGTGGGCCAGACGAGCATCACCGTGTGCCAGCGCCCGACCGACTCGTCGAAGGTGCTCAGGTCGCCCTCTCCGCGGCGAAGCACCAGCTCCGCGACCTCCAGGGGAAAGACCAGGCGACCATCGCCGGGAACGGTGCTGCCGGGGTTGCAGTAGAGCCAGTAGCCGGACCACTGGGTGGTGGTGTCCGTGGCGAGCGCCAGGCCGCTCTCCGCCATGGCCTGACACGCGCTCTCCGGAAAGGTCCCAGGCTGGAGCACCTCACCGAAGCGCTCCGCGAACGCCCAACGCCCACCGGACCGGGCTCCGATCAGCACCAGGACCAGGGCCACGCTCACCGCGTGGGCGCGGGCCGGCATTCGCGCCAACCACAGGCCCAGCGGAATGGCGGCGAACCAGGCCCAGCGAGCCATCAGGCAGGCCGCCAGGGCACACCCCAGGCCGAGCAGGCGCTCTTCGCGCGGCAGGCGCAGGGCCGCCAGAACGCCCAGGGCCACTCCACCCAGCACGATGAAGCCCCACCAGCCCTCGTCGGCATAGGCCAGGGTGCTTCGAAGCTCGGGCACCAGCTCGGAGGGCCAGGCCTGATGGCTGAGCAGCGCACCCGAGAGCCCCCGACGAGTCGCCGGAACAGCCAGCATGGCGACCGTCCCCCCAGCGAGCACGGCCAGCCTGGACCGAAAGGCCGGACCCCGAAGCTGCCGCAGTGTCCACACGCCCATCAGCGCCACCCACCACAGGGCGCTCACCGCGTGCAGGTTCGACCACAGCAGCACCGCACCGACCAGCACCGCCCAGTGCACCCGGACCCGCTCCAGGACCACGGGCAGCAGAGCGACGACGAAGAGCAGCTCGAAGACGTGGGGGCGCTCACGGATGCGGTCCTCGAAGAGCAGCAGCCCCACCCCACACACCGCCAGGGCCGCCAGCCAGCCCCGCCAGCGAGCAAGCATCGCCGCCAGGAGGCCGAAGGCCAGCCCGATCACCCCCGCATGAAGAAGCTGCAGCCCCCGGAGACCCGCGAGCCGGTCCACCCCCGCGACGAGCAACTCGTAGCCCCACTGGAAGGTGGTCCACGGCGCCTCGGGCTGAACCGCCGAGAAGATGTCCGTGCGTGGAATGGCACCCGCGAGGATGTGGCGCCCGACGGCCACGTGCCAGAAGAGATCGATGTCCCACAGGGGGCGAAGCGCCCAGGTCGTCACGACCACGGCGACCGCCACGCCCAGTCTCCGCTCAGCCGCCACCCACCGCCCGAACCAGCTCCACGCGCTCGCCAGCGGTGAGCACGCGGGTGGAGTGCTCACCGCGCGGCACCACCTCGAGGTTCACCGCGATCGCCACCCCATCGGGGTCGAGCTGCATGTGTTCCAGCAACTCCAGCACCGTCAACCCACCCGGAAGTTCCTGATCCTGGCCGTTGATCGTGAGCGTCATCGACGTCGTGGGCGCTGGTCGCCTGGCGCTTCGTCCCGCCGGAAGAGATCGGGATCGTTGAGGTAGGCGCAGGCCGCCTGCCGGCTGATCTTGCCCTCGCTCGCGAGCTGACGGAGCGCGTCCTCCATCAGCACCATCCCCTCGCCACGAGCGGTCTGCATGATGGAGGGGATCTGGAAGAGCTTGTTCTCACGAATGAGGTTCTGCACCGCCGGGGTCACCAGCATGATCTCGTGAGCCGCAACGCGGCCACGGCCGTCCTGTCGGCGGAGCAGGGTCTGGGAGATGACGGCCTTGAGCGCACTGGCCACCATGGTCCGGACCTGCTGCTGCCGCTCGTGGGGGAAGACATCGATGATGCGGTCCACGGTCTCGGGGGCGGAGGAGGTGTGCAGGGTCCCGAACACAAGGTGCCCGGTCTCCGCGGCCGTGAGCGCCAGGGAGATGGTCTCCAGGTCGCGCATCTCGCCGACCAGGATGACGTCCGGGTCCTCCCGCAGGGCGGAGCGGAGCGCGTTGGCAAAGCTCCGGGTGTGCGCGCCCACCTCGCGCTGGTTGATGAGGCACTTGTCGGGCACGTGCACGAACTCGACCGGGTCCTCGATCGTGAGGATGTGTTCGTGGCGAGAGTGGTTGATGTAGTCGATGATGGCGGCCAGAGTCGTGCTCTTGCCGCTTCCCGTCGGCCCGGTGACCAGGACCAGCCCCTTCCGGTAGCCCGCGATCTTCTTGAAGGTCTCGGGGACACCGAGCTTCTCCATCGAGAGAACCTCGCTGGGAATCTGGCGGAGCACCATGCCCACACCACGGCTCTGGGTGAAGACGTTGATGCGGAAACGAGCGAGGCCCTTCAGGCCGATGGAGAAGTCGCACTCGAAGTTGTTCTCGAACTCGGTCTTCTGCTTCTCCTTCATGACCGAGTAGGCCAGCCGCTTTGCGTCGTCCGCGCTGAGAGGCTTCAGATCGAGACGCTTGACTTCACCGTCAACTCGCATGGCGGGGATCTCCCCCGCACCGACGTGGATGTCGGAAGCGCCGACCTTGGCAGCGAAGGTCAGGAGCTCGTGGATGCGCACGGACATGCTCCAGGACCATACCGCGATGGCCACCGCGCTACGCTGAGCCAGTGCGCGAGGTCTACCGTGACCGTTGGCTGGTGGTCATCGACAAGCCCAGCGGGCTCCCCAGCCAGGCGGGACGCGATGGGCGCCCCGGGGTGTACGAGCGTCTCCTCGAGACGGAGCCGTACGTGGGCCTGCACCACCGGCTGGACACCCCCGCCTCCGGACTGCTGCTGCTGAGCCTGCATCGAAAGGCCAACGCCGCGCTGGCCGAGGGCTTCCGCGAGCACCAAATCGCACGGAACTACCGCGTGTGGGTGCTGGGAGATCCCGGCGAGGAAGGGGCATGGGAGGCGCCGCTGGACGGCCGGCGAGCCTTGACCCGGTGGGCGCGGCTGCGCGGCGGAAGAACCAGCGAGCTGAGGGTGAGCCTGGAGACCGGGCGCACCCACCAGATCCGGCGTCACGCCACCGAGGCCGGCCATCCCGTGTTGGGGGATCGTCGACACGGAGGGGCCGCAGGCAGCCTGTGGGGGCGGCTTGCCCTGCATGCTTCAGAGCTCGCGCTGGAGCACCCGGTCACCGGTGAGGAGCTGCGCTTGCTGGCAAGCCTTCCAGACGACCTGGCGGAGCTATGAGCCAACGCGCACTGCTGCTCCTCCTCCTGATGCTGACGATCGCCGTCTTCGCTCCAGATCACGGCGCGGTCTTCGTGTGGGACGACAGCGAGCTCATCGGGCGCAACGACTTCGCGTCCAGCTGGGCGAACCTCCCTCTCTTCTTCCGGGTCGACCTGTGGCACGGGGTACCCGGAGAACACCTGGCCTCCTTCTACAGGCCACTGATGCAGGTCGAGATCCTGCTGGACCGAAGCCTGTTCGGAGACAACGCCGCGGCCATGCAGCTCCACAGCCTGGTCTGGCACCTGGGAACCGTGACTCTGCTCTACCTCTTCCTACGCCAGAAGTTCGCGTTGGGAGCCATCGCCGGGGCGGCCTTCTTCGCTCTTCACCCCTTTCAGGCCGAGACCGCCCGCTTCATCGTGGCTCGCAACGACAGCATGGCGGTCGCCGGCGTGCTGGCCTGCTTCCTCCTCGCACGGCGACCGCTGGCGTCGGGCGCCTGTCTCCTCCTGGCGTTGCTGTCCAAGGAGAGCGCCTTGCTGGCCCTTCCGGCATGGCTGCTGTGGGAACGGGCGCTTCCCACCCGGCGCACACAGGTGGCCTGGGTGGGCGCCCTGGTCGTCTACAGCTTGCTCCGCTGGAGCGCCGAGTTGGAGCCCCTCCTCCTGGTGCTGAAGCCGGAGTGGACGGACGCAACCGGCCACTACCTCGGCTGCCTGGTCTCTCCCCTGTGGTGCAACTCCGCCCTGTCTCCCCTGGCGGTGGATCAACAGCCCCTCGCCATCGCCTCCACCCTGGGCCTCTGTGCACTGCTGGCCTGGCGCGGTCGCTGGGGCGTGGCCTTCGCCGCCCTGGCACTCCTCCCCGCCGTGCTGGCAGCCGTCATGAGCGAGGGGCTGGGCCATCGCTACATGATGTTCAGCCTGCTCGGACTGTCCTGGGCCATCGCCGCCACCGTCCAGGCGACCCAGCGCACCTGGGTCGTCTGGGCCTTCGTACCGCTGCTGGCACTCGGCAGCCGACAGATGCTGCCCCGCTGGAGCGACACCGTGACCCTGTGGCGCGAAGCGAACATGATCCACTCGAGCCTTCGCAGTCGTTGCGGGGCCTTCAAGGCCCTGGAGTGGTCCGGTGGTGATGACCTGGAGGCCAGCATGTACCTGCGCAGCTCCTTCCCGAACTCGACCTGTTGCTACAACGGCTCCCGCTTCTGGCTGGACCGGAACGAGCCGGGGAAGGCGGTCGAGATGGGGCGCCACGCCCTGCGAGAAGGCTGCGCTCCAGAGCCCAACCTGCTGGCACCGCTGGCGCTTGCGGAGGCCCTGGAGGGCGATTGGGAGGCGGCGGTGGAGCACGCAGGCGATGGCAGGGACCCCTACGGCTACGGTCCGATCGTGCTCAGCGCCGCTGCACTGCGGGAAGGAGACGAGAGCGTGTTGAACTACTGGCAGAGCCAGGGAAGCGGAGACCTGCGCGCCCTGGTGGATGACCTGCGAGCTGAGTCGAAGGCGCCTTAGAGAACTCGCCCCAGCCGCTGGGACAGCGAGCGTTAGCGGACCCTGAAGTCCGACCACTTCTCCTCGGCCGATGGATCGGTCAGCTTCTTGCTGCTTTCCAGCTTGTCCAGGCGAAGGACCACTCCCTTGTTCGCGTTGGGGTCGTTCGAGACCTGCGAGAAGAAGGTGCCCGGGTGGTCCACGGCTTTCTGGAGGTCATCTCGGTCCAGCCTCACGAATTTCACAGCCTCACCGTCGCTGCCGACCTTGTCGGTGGAGAAGATGATCTCGATGTCGTAGCCCAGCAAGCGGGTCAACTTGAGCACGCGCTTGAGTTCGTACGGCTTGGCGATGTCCGTCTCGTCCGTCACCATCAGGATCTTCTCGGTGTAGGGCGTGGGCGCGTCCCCCTGTGGGAGGTTGCCCGCTGCCCTCAACTCATCGTGCTGCTTGTTCAGCATCGAGAGCACCGCCCTGACCCCCGACTCCTCGTTGGATCCCTGTCCCGTAGGCAGCGCGTGTTCCTGGGTGGTCCCGGCTTCCTCCAGAACCACACCAGCCTCTTCCGGGGTGTAGATCGAGCGCTCCTCTTTTGCCTTGACCTCCAACTCCTGGTAGCGGCTTTTGGCGGCCATGCGTGCGTCCCATGCGGGAGCCAGGTGCTCCCAACGTGGATCCGCCAGCACCTCCCGCAGGCTCACCCTCCTACCCCTTTCCTTGCCCAGCGTTCTCTGGGCCTCGTTGACCTCCTGTTTCACCGGGTGGTGCGTGTGCTTGATGCTCTCGTAGAGGCGCTGGAACTCCTGCTTCTCCTTCTTGGTGAGAACCCCGCGATCGACACGCTCCCAGTTCCTCCTCTCGTCCTGGCTGGTGGCGTCCCAGAAGGCGGTGATGGACATGACCCCGTCGACGGGCGTCGCCGACAGCACCCGTCCCAGCTGCTTCTGCTCGGACTTCATGCTGCCGGAGGAGTCGATGAAGACGTGGGTGTGCTGACCCTCCTCCTGCATCAGGTGCCGGGTCTGCAGGATGGTGGCGCGGCCGTAGACGTCGTCGGACTCGTGGAGGGTGAGATCGGAGAGGTCCACGCACTCGGGATCCAGTCCCAGACGACCCGCAGCGGCGGTGAGCCCCGCGACGGTGGTCTCGCCCTGCTCGTTGGTGCTAGCTCCCATGACGAAGGGCTTGGTCTCGTCGATCTCCTGGTTGCTGTTCGATGCCAGGGCGATCTGGGTATCCAGAGTGAAGAGCATGCCCTGCATCTGCCCGATGTCCGTCTTCCCGGAGAGGTCCGCGCCTCGAGTGGCGTAGGACCACACGTTGCGCGCCAGCAGCTCGAGCCCGAGCACCTTGATCTTGGCCGCTTCACTCATCTGGCTCAGGTCGGGATCACCACCCAGCGTGCGCCGAACGATGGCGGCGGCGAACTCGTCGGCGCCCTGATCGCGCTCCTTGAAGCCGCTCACACCACCCAGGAAGTCGAAGTCCGCGACCAGACGCGCGCGGAAGTCCGCCAGGGTCGGCGCCGGGATGACTGCGGCCGCTGGATCGTCCCCTGGGTCCATGGACAAGAAGGAGATGCCCATGTCCACGTTGCCGTAGCCCAGGCTGGCGCCACCGTCGTTCCATACAGGCTGCCCGTTCTCGTCCAGCTCGATGCCGGCCTTGAACTGACGCGGCTTGTTGGTTGGAACGAGCTGGTCCGTGCTCCCGTTGGTGGAGTTCCACAGCGGGTCCGCACCGTTTCTGGCGGCGGTGTTCGAGGAGCTCAACACCTCCTGTGCATTGGCGATCGTCGCTTCCAGTACCGACGGCGGATCGCCCCGGCCAATCCTCTCTCCGAGCTGCTTGCTCTCCAGGGCGTCTGCTCCCAGATGGTCCGGAGACGCCCGGGTGCTGGGGACAGATGTCTTGCGGGCAACAGGACGGACAGCGGGCAAGTTCGAGAGCTCCTGCAACGGCCAATGTAGCACCTCGTATTCTTCGCTGTTCACATTCTGGAGGTGTCAGGACTGGCGGCCAGGCTGGGAGCACGCTGAGTTAGTCCTTGGCCATGCACATCAGCGCGCACTTCGACTCCGGGAACATCCAGGTCTTGGACGCCTCGCAGCCCTCCAACATCCGTCTGGCCATCCAGCCCGATGCAGGGGGGGAGCACATGCAGTGGTTCCACTTCCGCGTCGCTGGCGCCAAGGGTCAGGACCTGGTGCTGCGGCTCACCAACGCCAGCAAGGCCAGCTATCCAAACGCCTGGGTGGGCTACTCCGCGTGCTCCTCGTCCGACCGCAAGCGCTGGCATCGGGTCCAGACGGACTACGAAGGCGGCGAGCTGGTGATCCGGCATCGGCCCCAGGCCGACCTGCAGTGGTACGCCTACTTCGCTCCCTACAGCCACGAGCGGCACCAGGATCTGCTCGCTCGCTGCCAGGCCAGCCCACTGGCCCGGGTGGACCGGCTGGGCTCGACCGTGGACGGGAGGGATCTGGACCGCGTGACCATCGGGAGCGGGCAGCGGCAGATCTGGGCCATCGCGCGACAGCACCCCGGCGAGACCATGGCCGAGTGGTGGATGGAGGGCTTCCTGGCCCGTCTCCTGGACGCGGCTGACCCGCTGGCGCGGGCGCTGCGGGAAAAGGCCACCCTGCACGTCGTCCCGAACATGAACCCCGACGGCAGCGCTAGGGGACACCTGCGCTGCAACGCCACCGGCGCCAACCTGAACCGGGAGTGGCACGGCCCCACCCTGGAGCGAAGCCCCGAGGTCTTGCACGTCCTCGCCGCCATGGACGTCTCCGGGGTCGACCTGTGCCTGGACGTGCACGGGGACGAGGATCTCCCCTACAACTTCATCTCCGGCTGCGAGGGGGTCCCCTCCTTCGACGATCGACTGGCCCGGTTGAGCACGTCCTTCCACGACGCCTACGAAGCCGCCAACCCCGACTTCCAGCAGGTCCATGGCTACGGGGTGGACAAGCCCGGCGAAGCCAACATGACCATGTGCACCAACGCCGTGGCGGAGCGCTACAACTGTCCGGGACTCACCCTGGAGATGCCCTTCAAGGACAACGCCAACGCCCCGGATCCCCGGCACGGATGGTGCCCGCACCGGTCGGCACTGCTCGGCCGTGACGCCATCGTGCCCCTCGTCGCGGTGGTGGACCAGCTCCGCTGAGCAGAGGGCTAGAAGAGCGCTCGCACCGTCAGGGTGTGCAGCATGACGACCCCGTCCTCCATGCCCAGGCCGTCACCGGGCAGGAGGTAGCCACCCTGGGCCGCCAGGCTGAAGCGGGCCATCGCCTCCTCCTCCGCACCCTGCCCTTCGGCGGGCCAGCGGGTCTCCAGAGCCCAGTCGAACTCGGTCCCCAGGTGGTAGCTGCCGCTCCAGGGCTTGTTCAGGTGCGAGGTGGGCACACCGCCCGCCCGACCACTGTAGAAAGCCTGGGACACCGGACTGGTGGACCACGCCACCAGCACGCCGGCCCGCGCCTGGGTCTGCTCGTTCAGGTCCACGCGAAGGACCGGCTGGGCGAAGGTGGAGCGTCGCCACGCACCCTCGGCCACCAGCGCGTCCGCACCGCCGGGAGGCTGACCGATGTTGTGGGGGTCCTCCAGCATCTGGTAGGCCCGCGCATCGACGGCGCCCAGCACCTCGTCAAAGAGCACCATGCCGACATCCAGGTTGGGGTCGGCGGTGAAGTCGTGGCTGGTGTCGTCGTAGGGGTCGCCGTCGCCGGTGGCGTAGCCGCCACGCAGCAGCAGGCCGGCCGGTCCGCGCTCGACGGCCAGCACGCCCAGGCCGCCTCCGGAGCGCAGCTTCAGGCCCGAGGTGCTGTTGTAGCTCGCGGCACGGCTGGTCTGACCCACGATGCCCGCGGCTTCCCAGCCCAGAGACACCGAGGGCTCCCCCGTGATCACAGGCACCCGGCCATACACGTCCACCACACCCGCCGTGGTTCGGAGGCTGCGGTCCTCCTCGCGCTGGTGGCGCAACACGCCATAGGCGCCGAGCTCCACGTCCCCCCGCCAGAGCAGGGCCAGCACGCCCTGGTAGGCGGCCTGCCCATCCAGCCAGCGGGCCGCATCGTCGGCGTACACGCGGTCGGCGCTGAGCACCAGGTAGAGCGGGGTCTCCGCACCCAGAGGCATGGTGGACCCCTTGAGCCGCAAGACCGTGTCCCCACCATCGACCCGCCCGAAGAGCGGATCGGCCGTCCCGTTGTTGGCCACCAGCCCCAGGCCCCACTGGCTGGTCTGGAGACCGGCCTCCCAGAGCACCGGCCCGGTGCGGCTGGTGAAGCTGGCTCGACGGATCACGTAGGCCGAGGCGTCCGCCAGGCCCTTCACGTCGCGGCGCCGCGTGTCGGCGGCACCGAGCTGCCAGGGATTGCCCAGCACCTGGGCATCCAGCACGTCGCCCTCCAGGTGGAAGGCGTCACCGTCGCTGAAGGCGAGATCGACACCGACCCGGAGGCGGGTCTCCAGGACGGCCTTCTGACCGGTGGTGCCCCCATCGGCGTCCACCTCGAAGTCCGGGTAGAGACTGCCCAGCAGTCGGGCGTCCCCTTGGGCATCCACCTCGGCGCCCAGGGCAATGCTAAGCCACAGCATCACTCCCCCTCCAGGGCTGGAATCCAGCTGCAGGAGGCGTCTTCCAGACAGGGGTCATCGCTGATCTCCGTCCCCCCCGAGTCGAAATAGCTGGCGACCTGGAAGATCGAGAAGGTGCTGATGTCGAAGGCCGAGTTCGGCTCCGGCAAGGCGAAGCCGTGCGTCCCGGTGGGGCTCACGTAGGGCAGGCGCAGTCCGGAAACACCGGACTCCGTCTCCACGACCAGGCGCAGCGGCTCATCGCTGGGCGCGTCGTAGCCGTCGGTGCCGTTGTCCAGATCGTCCGCATCGAAGAGCAGCGGCGTGCCGTCCCCGTCGGTCCAGGGGCCCCACTGCTCGAGGCCCTGGATGACGCCGGTCTCCACCAGCCAGCTGTCGACGGTCTGACCGTAGCGATCGTCGATCTGGTCCTGCGGGATGTAGCCAGCAGCCCGAGCCAGGGCGATGCCGGTGGATACCGGCACGATGGTGTCCCCCGGCGTAGGCATCACCAGCATGTTGATGGGCCCACCGCCAAGACCCGGATGGCCCGTCAGGTAGTAGGGCGCGTAGGCGATCGGATCACCGGGCTCCAGGATGGCGGCGAAGTTCATGGCCACCCGCCGCGCACCGGAGGAGCCTCGAATGTGCCCGAAGCCGGCGTTTCCCGCGACGAGCGGACTGCCCGCCTCGTAGGTCACGCCCTCGTGCAGCACCGCCGTCTCGAAGGTGTCGATCACGCTGACCTCCACCCCGTCGGCATCGTAGAGGGTGATGCGCAGGCGATCGCCCAGACCCTCGTTGTCCGGCATGCTGAGGGGGAATGCTCCGGGCCCGGTGTCCGGGATCTTGAGCAGAGCCTTCTTCTCCTCGCCGGTCAGGGCATCGGCTGCGACCGCCACGCGGAAGGTCCCGTCCTCGGGGATGTAGCCCTCGACCAGCAGACCCGCGTCCAGGTTCTCCAGCACCACCTTGCCGCCCGCGGGCCAGGAGTCCAGGGTGGCGACGGGCAGCTCGTTCATGTCGGTGACGGTGTTCACCATCTGGGTGATCAGCAGGGTCCCGTCGTCCTGGGGCCGCCCAAGGACAAGCGGACTCAGCAGGCGACCGACCATGGCCTCCACCGCCCCACCGATCTCGGTCCGGAAGGCGGTGTCCAGCAGGCCTGCGCCCGGCACGATGCTGGCCCAGGCGGTGACCTCCGGAATGACCGGCGCGGCCACCGCGGTGTTGATGCCACCCAGGCTGCCGCCCAGGATGAACATGCGGGCGTCGGGGCCTCCGATGTCGGGTTGGCCGTCCTCGTCCCAGTCGCAGGTCACTCCCGTGCTGCCATCGCTGGTGTCCCACTGGCCCTGACCACACTCCAGGAAGGAGCGCACCAGCCACATCCAGTCCACCGCCGACTGGCGCACCATGTCGCGGGTGTGGAAGGCATCGGCGGACCACTGGTCACCGCCGCTGTCCGGGCTGCCATCGTTGTCCAGGTCCCGGTAGCGGCTGTCGATCAGGTGCTGAAGGAAGGGCTCCAGGCCGTGGCTGCGCAAGACGCCCTCGTAGAGCTCCAGTTCGTCCGTCGCGATGCTGGGACCATGGCCCGGGAAGTCCAGCGAACAGGCCGCCATCCCCATGCGGTTGAAGGCGTGAGCAAAGCCCAGGAACTCGAAGCGCGAGCTGCCGTAGCCATGGCCGAAGATGGCCACATCCGCCGAGGCCTCCACGTCCGCGGGCAGCACGCAGGTAAAGGCCACCCGCTCCGCCACGACATCCATCTCACCGCTGACCGGGTCGATCCGAAACCACTCCTCGCTCCAGCCGTCCTGGTCCCGATCGACGAAGAAGGAAGGGACCGTGATGGAGCCACCCACGACCGCGCGGGCGAACTGGCTGTAGTTGTCCACGACGGGCCCGGCGTTGTCCTCGTCAAAGAGGCCCAGCTCGATCAGCGGCGCCATCAGATCCGGAAGCGGAAGCTGTTCGGTGTCCGCCACCCCGGCGATCTCGTGCATCTGCAGAGACTCCCGCACCCCGGTGGGGAAGTCCTCCTGCAGGCGAGCAAAGGGGCCCTCGCCGTCCATGCCGCGATGGATGTCCACCAGGTCACCGGTCTGGCGTCCGGTGGTGAAGGTCCAGGCAAAGGCCACGTTGTCCACGCTCAGCCCCAGCGGAGGCAGCGCGTCGTACAGACCCATCAGCATGTCGGTCTGGCTGGTGTGGTTCACCCACTCCCAGGGCGAGGTCACCACCTGGCCGTCCGTTCCGACGAGACGATCGGTGAGCACCACCGCGTAGGTGGTCTCCTCGCGCAGCGGGCTGACCGCGCGGAGGATGAGGGAGTTGGACTCCAGCTCGTACCAGGTGAGCAGGTCCTCACGCGGATCGCCGTCCAGCGGCCAGGTGTTGGGCTGGTCCAGCACGCCGTCGTTGTCCGTGTCCTCTCCCCAGTCCAGCTGCCCGTTGCCGTTGAGGTCCTCGTCCACCCCTTCGAAGATGAGGCTGGGCGCCTCGCGGCGGGTGTCGTTCGGAAAGTAGCGAGCGGGGTTGGCGGTATCCATGGGGAAGCGTCCCTCCCCCATGTCCACGGCGGCGACCTTTCCGTACTCTGGGCTGTCCGGGTCGATGTCGATGACGAAGACCGCGTCGTCGTCCAGGCGCTCCTCACCCACCCGCGGGTCCCCGGCGTGGCGAGCAAGAAGGTCCTCGATGTCCAGGCGACCCTCGAAGCCGACGGTGATCGGCGCGTAGGTGCCGAAGCCGGTCAGGCGGTTGACCTTCTGGCGAATCTCGGTCTCCACCCACGTGTGGGAGGCCGTCCCCACGTTGAGGCGCAGGCCCGTGGGGGAAGTGGGGTCCGGGCGGGTGGCGATGTCGTTGGGGTACGGGATGTCCGGAAGGGGCTCCGCGTCGTAGTCGACACGAATCATGGGTCCGGTGGTCGGGGGCGTGGCGCGCAGCCCCTCAGGCGCCGTAGCGCAAGCCAGTAGCAGGAACATCCCCGCAGCTTAAGACCTCGGGGAGCTTCGACCCACCAGGACACGCGTCTCAGCTAGGAGCTCTCCCAGCTCCGAGCCCTCACCCGCCCCGAGTTCCGCTGTGATGGTCCCCGCTTTCTCCAAGGCATGCACCGCAGCCGACGCGTCGCCCGCCTCGTGTTCCACCCGGGCGCGCTTGCACAGCAGCTTGCAGAGTTCGCCCGCGTGCACCCCCCTGAGTTCCTGCTCTCCGGCTCGCAAGAGCTCGCGAGCGGCGTCGAAGTCTCCCTCCTGACTGCGGATGAGAGCAAGGCAGCCCCGAAAGGCTCCGGAGGCCGGGTATTGGAGCGCGTCGCAGATCACGATCGCCTCCTCCAGGCACGACTGAGCTCTGACGAGCTCTCCCTCCTCGATCAACAGGTCCCCCAGGTTGCCCAGCACGATGCCTTCGAACTGACGGTTGCCCACCTCGCGGGCCAGCACCAGCGCAGCCTCGAAGTGCTCCAGGGCCTCCCGCCTGCGACCTGCGACCTGGTGAAGCAGGCCCAGGTTGCCCAGCACGTTGGCCTCGTTGCGGCGGTTGCCCACCTCGCGGGCGATCGAGAGGGCCTCCTCGCTACAGCGCTGGGCCTCCTCGCTGCGTCCCTGCTGGTTGTGCAGGTCGGCCAGGTTCGTGAACAGGATGCCCTCCAGCCAGCGGTTTCCTTCCGAGCGAGCCAGAGCCAGAGCCGCCTCCGTCTGCTCCCGAGCGCGCTCCAGGTGGCCCTGCTGACGGTGCATGCTCCCCAGGTCTCCGAGCACGGCCGCCTCCAACCAGCCGTCCCCGAGCTCTCTCGCGATCCCCAGGCCCTTGCCCAGATGCTCCTGGGCCTGACCCAGCCGTGACTGCCGCCGATGCAGATCCCCCAGCTGCCGGTGACTCGCTCCCGCACGCAGTCGGTCTCCGCGTTCGATGGAGGCCGCCAGGGCACGCTCATAGTGGTTCCGTGCCTCGTCCAGCCGACCACAGGAATCCAGCACCGCGGCGTAGGACGCCTGCACCCGAGGCTCCACCTGGGGATCGAGTTCCTGCTCCAACACGCGCTCCAGGAGATCCGCAGCGAAGGAGAAGGGGCCCGTGCGCTGAAGGACACTCCAGGCGGCCTTTGCACAGCCCGCCGCGTGCTCCGACGCACCGCTCTGGAGCGCGTTCTCGGCCCCGACGATCAGGTTGTCGAGCTCCCGCGAAAGGGCCCACCAGCGCTCCGTTCCCTGGTCGCGGTTGAGCCCTCGCAGCCAGGCCCGCGAGCCCAGGCGGGCGAAGCACGCAGCATGGCGTGCACGAGCATCCTCTCCCGACTCGCCGAGCTGCTGCTGGGCGAAGGCCCGAATGCTCTCGTACATCGCGAAGCGCGGTTGCCCTCCGGCATCCCAGCTGTGGAGAAGTGAGCGGTCCAGCAGGGTGGCGACCACATCCACCTCCCAGGGAGCCTCCGGCTGGGGGCCCAGGTCGATCACGGCCTCCACGGCCTCCATGGTGAAGCCCCCCGAGAAGACCGAGCACTGCGCCAGCGTGGCCTGTTCCCAGGGCGACAACAGGCTCCAGGACCAGCCGATCGCATCCCACAGCGTCGACTGCCGTGCGCTGGCGCCCCGCTTTCGGCCCCGCAGCACCCGGAAGCGCTCGTCCAGGCGCTCCAGCAGCTGTTCTGGAGAGAGCACGCCAGCACGCGCCGAGGCCAGCTCGATGGCCAGCGGCATGCCATCCAGGGTGCGCACGATCTCCACCAACGCGGCGGACTCGGGATCCAGCTCCTTCCAGGCACCCCGCGCACGGGCGCGCTCCAGGAGCAGGCTCACCCCGTCACTCTCCGGTAGCGGCGAGAGATCCAGGACCTGCTCGTCGTCGAGCTCCAAGCGCACCTGCGAGGTGACCAGGAAGGAGGCACCGGGTACCAGCTTCAGCCACCACCCCAGGGTGGGCGGCGCGTGCTCCACCACCTGCTCGAAGTTGTCGAGCAGCACCAAGGAACGCTCCCGTGTGGCCATGACGTGGCTGAGGAGCATCACGAGCTCCTCCGGCGCACCCTTGCCCAGCGGAACATCCAGGCCTGCGGCTACCGCCTGCAACAAGCCCTCCAGGGTGCGGGTCTCGCTGAGATCACAGAACCAGACCCCACCGGGGAAGTTCTCCATCTCTCGGCGACCGAAGCGCTTCACCAGCCGGGTCTTGCCCACACCGCCGGGACCCTTGACGGTCACCAACCGGCCGCTGTTGATCCGCTTGCTCAGGGCATCCAGGTCTCCTCCTCGCCCCACGAAGGCATCGCTGCGCTCGGGCAGGGTGGCGCGGGCGGCTACGACCTTGGAGGTTGAGCGCAGGAAGCTCGCCGCCGTGTCCGTGCTCACGCCCGCCGCCTGGAGGACCTCTGCGAGGGAGTCCTGCCGCGGGGTGCGCGCCAGCAGTGAGGCCAGCTCCTCCCCCAACTGGGAGGCCGAGGAAAAGCGCGCTGCCGGATCGCGGGCCATGCAGTGACGGAGGAGTTCCTGGAGCCCGGGCAGGGCGCTCAGCCTGGAGACCACCGACGAACTCTCCAGCATCTCGTCCACGCGAGGAATGTCCTCCTGGAGGCGTTCGAACTCACGAGCCGTGAAGAGACGCTCCCCGGCCACCATCTCGTAGAGGACCGCCCCCACCGCGTAGAGGTCGGAGCGCTGATCCACCGGCTGAAGCAGGATCTGCTCTGGAGACATGTAGGGGGTGGAGCCCACCAGCTTTTGGCCGCCTTCGACGCTCTGGCCCAGCTGCACCAGACCGAAGTCCACCAGCTTGACCACCCCCGAGCGACTGATGAGGACGTTGCCGGGCTTCAGGTCGCGGTGCACCAGTCCCGCGACTTGCCCATCGACCTGGAGTCGGTGCGCACAAGCCAGGCCCGCGCACACCTGCAGGGCGATCTCCAGGGCCACGGCAGGAGGAAGCGCTCCGCGCTCGTGCAGGAGCTTGTCCAGGGGAATGCCTCGAACCCGCTCCATGACGATGAAGAACTGGCCGCCCTCGACTCCGAGTTCGTGGATGGCCACCACGTTCGGGTGATCGAGGAGAGCGCCCACACGCGCCTCGCGAGCGAGCTCCTCCCGCCGCTCCGGGCTCACGCCCTCGGCGTGGAGCACCTTGAGCGCGACCTCGCGACGGAAGCCCGCCGGGCCTTGGAGCTCGGCACGGAAGACCCGTCCCATGCCCCCTTCGCCGAGGATCTCCTGAAGGAGGTAACGGCCGAAGCGAAGGGGAAGGTCCTCCTGCTGCAGCTCAACGGCCCGGTCCTTCGTCCAAAAGGCCACCTTCGCGATCAGACGTGCGAGCCTGCCTTCCACCCGCGGATGCTACCGCGCGGAGACTCCCGATCGCCGATCACAGCCCCGTCAGTTGACGGGGATGCGACGCAGGTAGGGAGTGCTGTTGTGCAGGCCACCGATGTAGACCCAGGCCTGTCCATCGCCGTCCACCAGGACGTCCATGGCGGTCACGGAGTCGAAGGGAATCTCCATGAACCCGGTGGTCGTCTCGGTGCTGGTGTCGAAGGCCTGCAGGCAGGGGGTGCCCGCGTCGGTGGTGCCACCCAGGATGGCGTAGCCGCCCACCGCCACCAGGTCGGTGGCCGTGCACCACGGTGCGGGAACCGCGGTGGTGACGTGGTTCAGATCCTCGTCGAAGACCTCGACGGCGCTGAACACATCCAGCAACGCATAGACGGAGCCGTCGTCCCAGGCGATCTGGGGGCAGCTGTCGCTGGTGACCTCCACGCTGATCCAGGTGTCGGTCTCCGAGCCGGGCCCCGGGTCCTCGTCGTAGTCCCGCCACAGCGTGGCGGTGTTTCCGTCCACGGTGCTGATGTAGTGCCCGTGCGGGGAGAAGTAGGGGCTGCCCTGGTCGTCCATCGTCAGGTCGCAGTAGGTGCCCGTCGGGTAGTTGTCCGCCTGGGGCATGGTCCCGCTGGAGTAGCCATCCCAGAGGAAGGACTCGAGGGAACCGCCGCTTCGAAGCGCCCAGGCGCCACCGGTCTGGTTCAGGTTCTCGACGATCTCGACGATGCCCCAGCTCATGGAGCTGTCCTGCTTGAAGGCACCGTTCTCGTAGGTGTAGACCGTGTTTCCGTCGGAGGAGACCAGGTAGGCGACCTCGTAGTAGTCGGTGGCTGCAATGGCGGAGGGCGCACCGCCCACTTCCGTGATCGTGAAGACGGACTCCATCTCGCCGAAGACACCAGCCTCGGGAGGCGGCTCATCGGGCGCGGTCGACTCGGTGGCAAGGGATGCCGTGACGGCCAGGGCAAGGGCGAAAAGGCTCAGTGGGCGCTTCATGTCTCTCCCAGGGAACGAAGTCTAACGTTGACCCTTGAGACGTCGCAGGCAACCGAACTGTTCGCCCAAGACGATGTCCTGATACCACCACGAAACCACACGCGTGCTCTCGAACTAGAAAGCCACGCCCAGGCCCGTGCGGACCACGAAGCCGCCGTAGCGCAGCTCTCCCGTGTCCCCGAGGTCCAACAGCCCGGTCCGATTCCAGCCCATCTCCAGGTAGAAGAGGGGGCTGATGTCCCGACCGCCGTCCATGCCGAAGGGCGACGTGACGACGTCCAGACCTCCCACCAGCTCCACTCCCGGAGCCAGCGCGATGGTGCGCAGTTCGTTCAGGTTGTCCTTGTCGTCCGGGTCCTCGTCCAGCCGCAGCACACCGGTCTCCAGGCTGAGCTGAGCACGGGCATAGGGCTGGAAGACGGGCGAGCGCAGCTCTCCCTGGGTCCGCAGGCCCACAGCCGTGGTGTTGTGGAACCAGCGGGCTTCGAAGCCCTGGCCGTCCGGTATGTCCGTGCCGTCATCCTGGAAGTAGTTGTCGCTGCGGCGCTCCGAGAAGCGCAGGCCGCCGGTCAGGTCCAGCCAGGTCCAGCGCTCCAGGTCGTAGACCCAGCGCACGCCGTAGGTAGCCAGGGCGTAGTTGCCCAGGACATCGAAAGCCCTGTCCGGGCTGTCCATGTGTCCGATATCCAGCGCGACGCTGTGCGCCGGTGCTGCGTGGGCGCTGTGAAGTGTCATGAAAAGTGCGATCACTGGGCACCTCGCAGAGCCAGGGGTCGGTCATCGGGGGGGAAGAGCCCGACCGCACCGAAGCCGCCCACGGTGGAGACGATCTCGCCGGTCTGGGGGTCCAGGAAGGAGACCATGCCCAAGGGGGCGTCGTGGGTGATGATGTACAGGTCCGTCCAGGTACCGATGCCCAGGGGCGGAGCCTCCAGCTCCAGCCGGGTGGCTGTGCCGGTGGGCAGGTTGATGAGCGTGAGCTTGGCCTCGTCCTCCACCAGCACCAGGGCCTGGCTGTCCGCCCCGGTACCGCTGAACTCGATGCCCAGCGGTCGGGCGGTGGCGATGAGCGGAATGCTGTCGTCACTGCCAAGGTCCAGGATCTCCACGCCGTAGTTCACGTCGAAGAGGGCCTCGACGTCGTCTGCGAAGCCGCCCTCGGGGGTGGTCAGCGCCACGGCATAGAGTCCGGAGGGCTCGACGAAGATCTCGCTGGGCGGGTTCTTCGTGCGGTACTCCACCAGCTCGGTGGTCTCCAGGTCCAGCCGGTAGACGTCCTTGTTTCCCAGGTCGCTGTAGAGCAGGACCTGACCGTCCAGGCGAAGAATCCGGTTGGCGGCCTCCTCCAGTTCGACGGACTCGACCTCGAAATAGGTGTGGTCCATCAGGTCCACGCCGGCCCGGCCGTCGTAGGCCAGCACCGTGCGGTCCTGAACGGTGTCCACGATCATGTCGCTGGGCACACCCTCCAGCGAGACCAGGTTGATGGACTCGTTGACCAGGTCCAGCACGTACAGCTCGCTGCCCCCCTCGACCGTGATGATGGCGTAGTTGCCATCCGGGGTCAGGTTCACGTCGTCGGGGGTGATCTCGTCGTCCACGTCCAGGGTGAGCGGGAAGGTCACCACCCGGTCGTAGTCGCCCGTCTCCAGTTCGATGATGACGACCTCGGACTGGGAGAGGATGACCGCTCGGGTGTCGTCTCCGTTGAAGAGCACGCGGTCTGCGGGGTAGCCGATGGGAACCGGTGTGGACTGGACCGTCATCAGGTTGATGAAGAGCAGCTGCGTGATGTCGCCGATGCTCCCCGGGGGCAGTTCCATGCCGGGTTGGTAGTCCAGGTAGGCCACCGCGGTTCGTCCGTCGCTGGTGAAGTCCAGGGCGTTGAAGTGTCCTGGGATCTCGACCGCACCGGCCCGCGCGCCGTCCTGGTAGACCGCGAGTTCGTAGGTGGTGAGGACCTCGCCCTCCTCGTCGTCGCAGTCGGTGACGGTGCGGATGCGCCGACCGGTGACGCTGCACTCCTCCCAGTTGGCGAAGACCAGCAGGGACTCGCCGTCTGGACTGGCGACCATGCGGGTGGCGCTGGCCCCTCGCAGGTCCAGGGTGGTCCATCCCTGCGTGTCGATCTGGGCGATCTGACCCTGGGACAGGTTGACGTAGACCCCGTCGTTGGTGGTGACGGTCTCGGGAGACCAGAGTGCGCTCTGAGAGGAAGTCCCGTGCACACAGGCCATTGCAAGAATGAGATTCATGATCAGTGCTCGATGCCGGAGTTCAGCTCAAAGCCGGTGATGGTCTTCACCTCTCCGGTGTCGGGCTCGTAGAAGGACAGACGACCCAGGTCGTGCTCCTGGTTGGCGTAGGCGTAGGTGCTCTCGGGCAGCACACCGACGTGCACCGGCCCGCTCTTGAGCTTGACCTCGTCGTAGAGCAGGGAGTCGTAGAGGAGCACCTCCAGGTAGGGCGAGCCCTCCATGATGAAGAAGCCAAAGCGGCCATCGTGGCTGTTCGCGAAGGCGCTGGGCTCCTGGGGCAGCAGCAGAGCGTTGCTGCGGAAGTCGTCCAGGTCGACCATGGTCAGCGCGTCCTTGTCGGTGAACACGCTGTTCGGGTCGGCGTCCTCGGCGTTGGTCTTCGGGTGGAAGACCGTCAGCGTGCCGCCGTCCGGGCTGAGCTTCACGCTCTTGACCGGCTTCTCCAGGCCGCGGATGGTGAAGGCGTCCGCCTGCACATCCCAGGTGGTGAAGCGGGCGATGGGGGCCGCGGTGGTGTACAGGATGGCCTTGGAGGCGTCCGGGCTGAACTGCAGGCTGCCGAGCAGCTCCTCCTCGGGCAGATCGAAGACCGCCGCTTCGGCGAAGGGGTCCTCCACGTCGAAGACGTAGAGCTCGTGGCTTCCGCGGGCCACGACCGCCGCATGGACGCCGTCCGGGCTCAGGTCCAGGTCCGTGGGGACGCTGCCCACGGGCACGAAGCTGACCTCGTGGGTGAGCAGGTCCAGCACCACCACGTGGTCGATGCCGAACTGGCGCACGAAGGCCCACTCGCCGCTTGGTGCGACGGCGATCTCTTCGGCTTCGGGCGGGTTGATGAGGTCCTCCGAGAGCTCGATCATCACCGGCTTGAGGTCCTCGGCGGTCAGGTCGATCAGAGCCACGTAGGCATCGCTGACGATGAGCGCGGTGGTGCTGTCCTGGGTGTACTCGATCTGGCGCGGGTTGAAGCCCACCGCCATGGGGAAGTGTTCGGCGGTGACCGTGTCCACGACGGAGATCTCGTTGAAGGACTGCAGACCGCCCTCGCTGCCGGTGGACTGGTCGCCGTCGCCGTCGTGGTAGCAGATGATCCAGCGGCCGTCCGGGGACATCTCCATGGCGTTGAAGTTGTCGCGCACCGCCACGGTGGTGACCTCCAGGGTCTCCGCGTCGATGATGCTGACGTCGTCGCTGCCCTCGTTGAAGGTGACCGCCTTGGTGAAGTCGCTGGTCGTGATCGCCACGGTGGGGTTGATGCCCACCTCGACGGTCAGGACCTCGAGCTGCGGCACGCTGATCCGGGACACGGTGTTGCGAGCGCTGTTGACCACGAAGACGTAGGCGTCGGTGGCGGCCGGCTCCAGCTTCAGGAAGTCGTCGGCCTCGTCCTCGGAACCGAAGCCATCGTCGTCGGTGGCGTCGGAACCCTCACGGCCCCAACCCGTGTCGTAGGCCGCGTCATTGGCGCCGGCCATGTCGTAGTCCGCACACCCGACCAACAGGAACATCAATCCCATGGGAATCCTCCAGCAGCTCACGCTGCACCTATATGCCCTGCCCTGCTTTACGTCCTAACCCAGGACACTGTGACACGGGCACGACGGGTTCGCAGAAAGTAGGGTTGGGGAAGATGACTCTCCTGCTGCTCCTGCTGGCCTGTGACACGAAGCTGGCCTCGTTGGACGAGCCGAAGACCACCTGGACCCACGTGCGGGAACTGTGCGGCGGCGGGAGCAGATTCGGGGGCTACTGCGAGAAGGGCGTCCTGGAGGTCGAGGGCTACCCGAGCCACCGCACCGAGTGCAAGGGCGGCAAGGTGGCCCTCCAGGGGGGAGAAGACTGGCTGGCCTACAGCTGCGACGACGAGGTGTACCCGGTGTACCTGGGCCCTTCGCGCCTGATGGAGGCCTGTGGGGACACGGTGCCTCCCCCGCCGCTGTCCGAGCGCTGGCTGCAGGTCCTGGCCTGTGACTACAACCACCCGGGGGATGTGCTCCATCAGGCCGAGGAAGCAGGGGTGGTGGATCAGCTCATGCTGGGCTCGATCGACCTGGAGATGCCCATGCGAGCGGTCACCATGGCGGCGCTCGAGAAGGAGGGGCCCTGGATCAAGGCCTTCCACGCTCTCCCACCCGAGAAGAAGACCGAGCTGGAGCCCCACCTGGAGAAGGCCTTCACGCAGCCGACCAGCACCGCGCGCATCCACCGTGCGATGACCCTCCTGGACGCTGGTGAAGCGGACCCGGAGCTGCTGTTGCAGCGGGCACGGGAGCTCCTACCTCAGTCCGGAGACGCCCGGGACCATGCGCTTGTTCTTCTCCTGGGCGCCACACGAGGGGTGGAGGGAAACCCGGAGGTGGCCTGCGCATCGGTGCGCGATCCGCTGTCCTACCTGGACGGCCCCGTACTGTGGATCCTCACCGAAGCCAGGGCACCGTGCACGGTTCCCGAGCTGGAGCCCTGTTCCATAGCCTTCGGGTGCGAGGGCGCGCTCTGCACGGCGGAGCAGTCCCACGAGCGCGCGGTACAGGTGATGGATGGCGAGCGGGAAGGCTCGCTCACCGAGAGCTGGTTCGCCTACAGCACCGTGATGGGCACGCTCTCGCCGGAGCTCCTCCTGCGCAACGAACGCCTCTTCTATGCGCGGCTGCCCGAGTCACCGCGGTGCACGGAGGTGGAGACGCCAAACCAGAGCTGCGACTGCCTGAGCGGATGGGGCGGTGCCACCGCCATCTGCAAGCTCGAGGGCACAGAGAAGGACTTCCTGACCTGTCGGGTCGTGGTCGACGACGCGGCGAAGACCATCACCGGATGGCACGTCTGCACCCCGCAAGGCGAGAGCACTCTGGGCTCCTCGGACGCTTCCTGCTGCGAAGGGCTGCACAAGAAGGGCAGCACCTGCAGCGCCACGGTCGAGACCTTCGTCTCCCACCTGGATCGTCTCCAGTCCGGTGGACCACCGGACCCCGAGGCCCTGCAGGCCCTGAAGGCCCAGGCCACGGTCCCGGAGGATCTGGAAGCACTGCTGGCCTTGCACGACGGGGGTCAGGCCGGAGCGCTTCGGCTCTACGGTGCGGCCGAGGTGCTCGCCGCCAGCGCGCCCTACCTGCAGGAGGGTGCCGCGCCGGGGGGGTTCTACGAGTCCGGGGCGGGGACACTCGTCATCGGCGAGCACGAGGGCGCGCACCTGCACTACACCGAGCGGGGAGTCGACCGGGTCCCTCCAACCTCCAACGACGGCGGAGGGCGCCGAAAGTTGGGCACCGGGCTGGACGAGGCGCTGATGGAGCTCGGGGTCTGGTGAGCGGCGCTCAGCGCTGCGCGTCCACCACGTCGAAGAGATCGAAGGACAGGTAGAGCGGGTAGTCCTTGTCGTAGCTCGCGCCATCGGGGACCCAGCGGTTGGCGAGCAGGACCATCGTGTCGCCGACCTCTGGCCGATAGGCCATCCAACTGCAGGCCCCGTTGAGCCCGCCGTTGTGGCCCACCATCAGCGAGGGGTCCTCCAGGCCATCGCCCACCATCAGGGTTCCCAGGCCGAAAAAGAAGATGCCGCTTGCAATGTCCAGGGGATCCTCGAGCTGGGCGTCGTAGCTCTCCGAGGAGACGAGCGCGCCGCTGCCATAGGCCTCGCCGTACAGCGCCAGGTCCCAGGTGGTGGACACCAGGCCGCCGGCGGCGGTCCCCGCGGTGGGGTGGATGCTGTCGGAGTAGTCCGCATCGCCCACGTAGGACGGGACGATGTCCCCCCAGGCGTCCTGGCGGTACTCGGTCTCGGCCAGGCCCAGGGGCTGGATCACGCGGCTCTCCACGTGCTCGTACCAGGGCTGCTCCGTCGCCTCCTGAATCACCAGGGCCAGGATCGTGAAGTGGCTGTTGGAGTAGTGGAACTCGGTGCCCGGGTCGTTCAGCAGCTCCTTGTCCGCGATCAGCGCGATGAGCGCTTCGTCGGTCCAGGGATCGGCCATGCCCGCCTGGAACTCCGCGGCGATGCTGTAGTCCGGAACGCCCGCCGTGTGCTTGAGGAGCTGACGGAGGGTGATGCCCGTGTCCTTGCTGAGGACATCCGCGTGCTGCGCCAGGGGGTCGTCCAGGCCAAGCACACCCTCATCCACCAGCTGCAGCACCACCGTCGTGACGAAGGTCTTGGTGATGCTGGCGATGCGGAAGGTGCTGGCGGGGTCCAGGAGCTCACCGGTCTCCAGGTCCGCAATGCCTGCAGCGGTCCTCCAGGAGGCCTGACCGGGGGCCTTGTAGGCCATCGCGATCCCCAGACCCCCGTACTCTTCGAGCCCCCGCTCCAGCTCTTCCTGTAGAGCCTCCGCCAGCTCCGGGTCCAGACTCCAGGGCGTGCCGGTATCGGAGTCTCTGGAGCCGGTCTCTACAGGGTTCTTGGCGGTGCAGGCGAGCAGGATCAGTGCGGTCATTGCCACAGTGTAGGACAGCCATCACCCGCTGACCGTGGGGCCTCAGCGCTCTGGGCTCAGACCCCATCATTCTCGGCATGGGCTGACGCCTGGAAGGCATTGCACTAAAACATTCAGGTCAGACTGTTTGTTTCTTAGCGAGTTGCCAATGACCATGGTGAGACGGACCCAGGCCCAGCGCAGCGCCAGCACGCGGGCCGCCCTGCTGGATGCCACCATCGCCTGCCTGGTCGAGCGTGGCTTCGAGGGCACGTCCACGCCCGAGATCTGCCGCCGAGCCGGGGTGTCGCGGGGCGCTCAGCTCCACCACTACCCCACCAAGGAGGAGCTCCTGGCGGCCTCGGTGGAGCACCTCTGTGAACGGCGCCTCGAGGAGTTCCGGCAGATGGTGCAAGCGGACAGTTCCCCGGCCGGGCGGGTGGAGAGCGCCTTCGACAAGCTCTGGGAGATCTACTCGGGCCCCACGCTGATGGCCTGGGTCGAGCTGGCGGTCGCTGCCCGCACGAATCCCGCTCTTCAGGAGCACATGCACCGGGTCAGCGGACGCGTCGAAGACGAGGCGGAGGCCGCTCTTCGGGAGTACTTCGGGATCGCGGACCATGTCCCCGCCCGGGCCTCGGTCCACATGGTGCTCTCCCTGCTGGACGGCCTGGCGCTGCGCACCATCCTTCAGGGGGATGCCTCGGCCCGCGAGGCGCTCACGGTGTTTCGGGCCCTGGTCGAGCCCTGGCTGGGAGCCCGCTGATGCAGGCCTTTCACTCCGTGCTCCTGGGCTGCCTCGCCCCACCCGAGCTGCCGGGCTTGGAGGTGCCCTCGGTGGAGCTACCGAGCCAGTCAGAGGCCCTCTCTCCAGAGGCCCTCTGTTCCGAAGCCAACGGGAGCCTCCTCCTCGCCCCCGAAGGCGAGTTCCTGGCCCAGGACAGCGTCGTCTCGGCTCACCGGGATGCCTGCACGACCGCCCTGCACGCCACCGCCGGTGCACGGTCAGCGTGGGAACTCCGCACCGCGGCACGCCCATGGCCGATCTCCTCTACGGGCTGGTGGACAGCGACGTGGTCGAGCCCTTCTGGGTCGATGTGGGCGCCAAGGCCTTCGCCGCCTTCTACGGCTTGGAAGGAGACGATCTCAGCCTGGTCGACGCCATGGACTCGCTCACCACCGAGGCTCTCGCGGACTTCAACGGACGGGTGCCCGACCACCCGGATGTCTACTACAGCTCCTGGGCGGGCACGAGCTGCGGTGCCCTGGACTTCTCCTGCCAGGACGCTTGCGGGGGCGAGACCGTCGACCCTCTCCAGGCGCCCCCCCACTTCATCCTCTCGCTCTACGGCCTGCCCAACGACGGCATGACCCCCGTCGAGTCGGCGGTGTGGGGCGACTACCGCGGCACCATCTGCGCCGATCACGCGGACGAGGTCGGGCTCTTCGAGGACACGGGGAGCGACGCCTTCGACCACCTCGACTTCTACCAGGACGAGTTCCGGCGTCTGGCCGAGCTCGGCTTCTGATCCCGTGGGCTCTCCTCTTCACCCCTCGAGTTCCATGACCATCGCACCGACCGAGACCACCGTCCTGCCTTCATCCGAAGGCACCCGGCGCATCCGAAAGGCCATTCGCCTGGCCGACGAGCAGCTCAGCGAAGACCACCCCTGGCTGGCCCGCGACAACGCGGTCGCCTTCGGGCTCTTCGCCGGGTCGGTGCTGACCATCGGCCTGATCGCGGTGGCCTGGCTTCAGGGTGTCTTTCCCACCCTCCTGGCCGTGCTCGGCATCGCCCTCGCGATCTCCGTCCTGCACGAGCTCGAGCACGACCTGATCCACGACCTCTACCTGACCCAGCCGCTGCTGCGCTTTGGCGTGCTGGTGACCATCTGGTGGGCCAAGGCCAGCCTGGACCCGTGGAGCCGGGGTCGCCTGCACCTGTGGCACCACGTGGTGAGCGGGCAGGACGAGGACCTGGAGGAGCGCCTGATCGGAATGGGCATGCCCTGGGGCCTCCGTCGCGCGCTCATCACCCTGCTGCCTGCCGCCGGGATCGTGGTCCTGCCCGGTCTGCTGCGCGCCCTTCGAGCCCGTCGAAAGGAGGGCCGCCGCATCCCGAACCTGCGGGGCCCGGGGTGGCACGTGGACCTGGTCAATGGCGTGCTGATCCTGCTGCCCTTCGTGGCCGTCGGGGGCCTGATCGCCGGGCAGGCCTGGGCCTGGCCCCTGCTGGTGCTGTGGGTCCTGCCCAACCTGATACGCCACGCGGCCATCGTGTTCATGTCCGCCAACAGCCACTACGTGGGCATCCGGCGCGGCATGGTGATGGAGCAGAACCAGATCCTGGACCACCCGGTCTTCTGGCCGCTGCAGTTCCTCTGCTGGAACTTCGGGGCAACCCACGTGGTGCACCACTTCTTCGTGCGGCAGCCCTTCTGGCGGCGTACCCTCGTCTTCGGCGACGTTCGGCAGGTGATGGTGGACAACGGCGTGCCCGCGAACGAGTTCGGCTCCTTTCTGCGCGCCAACCAACGCCCACAGCCGGTGGTCTCCGAAGCGGGATAGCAGACCCCATGCTCCTGGGTCTGCTTCTCTCCTGCTTCAGCGATCCCGAACCCACCGTCGCTCTCATCCTGCACATGGAGGGGTCTCCAAGCCCCGAGCAGGTGACCGAGACGCAGGCGGTCCTCCTGGAGAGGGTCCACGCCATCGGGCTGCACGGCAAGGTGGATCTCGTGGAGGGCGATCTCCAGGTGGGCATCGCCTGCGACCGCTGCGACCTGGGCACGGTGAAGACGGTCCTGCTTCGTCCCGGGAAGATCGAGATCGGCGAGGAAGGCTTCGAGCACCCGACGCTGACGAACGAGCACCTCGCGAGCGCGGAGATCACGGACGACCTCGAGGGGATGCCCGCGGTGACGCTCGTGTTCACGGACAAAGGAGCCAAGGCCTTCGCGGAGCTCACCACCCGCATCGTCGATGAGAAGCTGGCCATCGTGGTGGACGGCACCGTGGTCTCGGCACCGGTGGTCATGGAACCCATCGTCGGCGGGAAGGCACAGATCATGGGCACCGAGAGCGATGTCAGGAGTCTTGCCTGGGTCTTGGACTCGGGAGCGCTCCCGGTGACGCTGACGCTCAGCGAAGAGCGAAGCCTGCCTTAGCGGGCCGCTTCGGGCTCAGACCCGTACGCGCCAGTCCACGCCATCGGGACGGTCCATGATCACGATGCTCTTCTCGAGCAGGGTGTCGCGGATCTGATCCGCCGCGGCCCAGTCGCGGTCGGCGCGGGCCTGGGCCCGCTCTTCCAGCAGGCCCTCGATCTCGGCGCGAGAGATGCCCATGGCCGCCAGCCGCTTGTTCTTGACCTCCTCCATGAAGGAGGCCACGTCCATGCGCATCAGCCCCAGCGAATCGCCCAGGAGTTGGAAGCAGCGCAGCGCCTCGGCAACCACCGGGCCACCGCGCTTGCGGGCGTTCTTGTGGTTGGAGAAGCGGTTCACGGCACGCACCAGCTCGAAGAGCCAGGCCATGGCGCGCGCAGTGTTGAAGTCGTGGTCCAGGCAGGCGAGGAAGTTCTCCTCGAACTCCGCGCTCAGCTCCATCACCCGCAGGGCGTCCGCGCCCAACTCCTTGGCCACGTGCTCGGCCTTCGCCTGGCCACCCATCGCCTCGGCCACCTCGCGGGCTTCGTAGAGCCGGCAGGTCATGGCCAGCGCCTCGGGCAGGGCGTCCATGTTCCAGGGCAGGGGGGAGCGGTAGAGGCTCTGCAGGTAGTAGAGCCGCAGGACCTCCGCCGGGTAGGCCTCCAGCACATCCTGAACGTTGAAGACGTTGCCCAGGCTCTTGCCCATCTTCTGGCCGCTGGTCACGGTGAGCATGCCGTTGTGCATCCAGTAGCGGACGTAGGCACAGCCGTGGGCGCCTTCGGACTGGGCGATCTCGTTCTCGTGGTGGGGGAAGACCAGGTCCAGGCCCCCGCCGTGGATGTCGATGGTGTGGCCAAGCTCCCCGCAGCTCATGGCCGAGCACTCGATGTGCCAGCCCGGTCGCCCGGGGCCCCAGGGGCTGTCCCAGGAGGGCTCTCCAGGCTTGACCGCCTTCCACAGCGCGAAGTCCGCCGGGTGGCGCTTGCCGGGCACCGCGTCGGCGCTCTTGAGCTGGTCCACCTTCTGGCCGCTGAGCTTTCCGTAGCCGTCGAAGGCGGGGACCGAGTACCAGACGCTGCCCTCGTTCTCGTAGGCCTTGCCGTTGGCGATGAGGGTGGAGATCATGGCCTGAATGGAGGCGATCGAGGTCGAGACGCGAGGCTCCGCGTCGGGCTCGAGCAAGCCCATGCCTTCGGCGTCCTCGCGGAAGGCGTCGATGTAGCGCTGGGCCAGCACGGCCGGGTCTTCCCCAAGCTCGTTGGCGCGGTAGATGATCTTGTCGTCGATGTCCGTGAAGTTCCGGACGAAGGTGACCTCCCAGCCCCGGAAGCGCAGGTAGCGAACGAAGGCATCGAAGACGACCATGGCCCGGGCGTGGCCCACGTGGCAGCGGTCGTAGACGGTCACACCGCAGACGTAGAGACCGACCTTGCCCTCCACCTGGGGAACGAAGTCTTCGACGCTGCGGCTGAGGGTGTTGTAGATGCGAAAGGAAGCAGGCATGGGGGATCCGTCCGCGACACGTCTAACCACACATGGAGCCTCTGACGATCGGCGCACTGCCGGTTCTCGATGGCCGGTCCCGACGCTTCGGAAATGGCCTGCGACAGAACTGCGACACAGGAGACCGAAGCCTTTCTTCAGGTCGCTCGTATCTCGCAACAGACCGGCCACCAACGGCCCTGACCAAAGGAGATTCCCATGATGCGTTCCGCACCCCAAGCCCTCCCGATCGACACGAACAAGCAGCTTCTGCAGCGCTTCGGCTTCGAGGACCTCATGTCCACCACGAAGCTGGCGGCACCGGCCCTCTCCCTCCTTCTCGTCGCCTGCGTCAGCACCGGGCCCCAACCAAACGCAGCGGGCATCATTGAGCATTGCGGGGACATCACCTACGACGAGGTCTGGACCGCTGAGGCCCTGCACGTCATCACCTGCGACGTCGATGTCTACGAGGCCACCCTGTTCGTGGATGCGGGCACCCGGGTGGAGGTCGCGGCTGACACGGAGCTGAGCATCTCCCGCGGTGGCCAGGCCGGTGGGCTGGTCACCATGGGCACCCCCGAAGAGCCGGTGGTCTTCACCGCGCACAATGGGGAGATCCCGGGCTCCTGGACCGGCATCAGCATCCATCCCGACGCACTGGATGCCGACCTGGAGCTGGTCAACACCCGCATCGAGTGGGGTGGTGGCTACACCGGTGGGTGGACCGGTGGCCTGCGGGTCGTCGCCGCCGAGGTCTACGTGGACGGCCTCGAGCTGTCCGGCTCCGCCAGTTGGGGCCTGATGCTGGACGACGGCGCGCAGCTGGCGGAAGGCAGCTCCGGCCTGGTGGTCATCTCCAACGCGGGGGCCGCCAAGGTGATCCGGGCTTCGGGTCTGGGCTCGCTGCCCGCCGACTCGATCTTCTGGGACAACGAGGACAACACCCTGGAGTCCTGGGGTGGTGACATCACCGAGGACACCACCTTCCACACCTTCGATGCCCCCTACGTCTTCGACGGCGAGGTGGAGGTGGGCTCTCCCGATGCCGGCGCCACCCTCACCATCGAAGCCGGAAGCACGCTGCGCTTCCTGGACGACGGCATGACGGTAGGCGCCGGAAGCAACGGAACGCTGATCGCCCAGGGCACCGACGAGTGGCCCATCGTGTTCATGGGCGACGGTGTCGCCGGCTCCTGGGACGGCATCACCTTCGGTGCTTCCTCGACCAACTCGGTGCTCGATCACGTGGACGTCGCAGACGGTGGCTACTACGCGAACGTGGCCGTGTGGACTGACGCCGAGCTCCTCATCGACCACGCCTTCATCCACAACAGCAGCAGCTGTGCCATCAAGCGCATCTCGGGCGGTGACCCGGAGCTGGGCGCGATCACCTACCAGGACAACGAAGAGGGCGATCTCTGCGGCCAGTAGAGTGGGCCCGGCAGGCCGACCAGCGGGTCGGCCCGGTCTCCAGAATGGGCCCCGTACCTGCTAAGGTCCGGGGCCCTGTGGCCACCATCCTCCTGGTCGACGGCCTCGTAGACCTCGAACGGCTCGAGGTCCGCCGGGGTGAACGCTCCGAGCCGCTGACCCCGCTGGAGGCGGGCTTTCTCGCCTACCTGGCCGATCGGCCGGGTGTTCCGGTGTCCAGGAAGGAGCTGCTGGTGCAGGTCTGGGGCTACGCTCCCGGCGTTCGCTCCCGAGCCCCCGACCACGTCGCGAACCGGCTGCGCTCGAAGATCGAGCGCGATCCGGGCGACCCCGTCCACCTGGTGGGCATTCGAGGGGTGGGCTACCGCTTCGATCCCACACCGGTCGAGGACAAAACCCCGGACGCACAGGCCGCCTTCGTTGGTCGTGAGACGGAGCTGAAGACCATCGCCGCGCAGCTCCAGGAGGCTCGACGCTGCGTGATTACAGGGCCCCCCGGGATGGGCAAGTCACGGCTCGCCATGGCGGCGGCCACCGCTGGACGGGTCTGGGTGGACCTGAGGGAGAGCCACGAGCCGGGAGAGGTGCTGCGCTCCGTCGGCGCAGCGCTGGGGGTGAACCTGCCCGCGGCATCGGAGGACGCGTCCCGGCGCATCGCAGGGGTGCTCGCCGACCGCTCCGTGTCGCTCCTGCTTCTCGACGGGGCGAACCGCGTCGATGTCACCCCCCTGGTGGACGCCTGGCTGGAGGTCTCGGCCGGTCTGTGCGTGATCACGACCACCCGGATGCGTGGACGGGGCTCGACCAGCATCGAACTGGGCCCCCTCCCCACCAAGTCCGCCGTGGCGCTGTTTCGCCGCCGCGCGGAGGAGCACGGGGTGCAACTGGAGCCTGAAGACGAGGCCATCCGGGAGTTGGTGGTGGCCCTGGACGGGGTGCCTCTGGCCATCGAACTGGCGGCCTCCCGGGCGCGGCTCCTGGCTCCCCATCAGCTGCGGGACGAGCTCATCGCCGAGCGCCTGGATCTCCGCGGCCTGGGCGCAGCGCTCAACTCGGCCTGGGGAGCCCTGGAAGCGAAGGGTCGTCGCACCCTGGTCTCCTGCGCCGTGTTCTCGGGCGAGTTCTCCCTGGACGCCGCCCGCGCGGTGGTGCCGACGGAGGAGCACCGCCTGCTCGGCGAGCTCCAGGCCCTGGAGGAGCACTGCCTGCTGGAGGTACGGCGCGCGCCCGAAGCCCGTTTCCACGTCTTGGAGCCGGTGCGGGCCTTCGTCCGCGCTCCAGGTCGAGCCCCCGAGGAGATCGAGGCCGCCCGTCTTCGCCACGCCGAGTACGTCCTCGCCATCCTGGAGCAACCCGATGGCGCGGACGCGGTCTTCGACGAGCTGCTCACGGCCTGGCGCTGGTTGCAGCCTCGTCGTCCGGCGGACGCGGCCCGCATCGTCGTGGGCCTGGCCCCGGTGCTCACCGAACGCGGGCCCCTGGAGTCGCTCCTTCCGCTGGTGAACGCTGCGCTGGAGAAGGCTCAGGGCCCGGCCCGCGGCCGCCTGCTGGTCACGCGAGCCGAGGCCTTCCGGGTGCTCGGGCGGGTCGATGCCGGCGAGCGCGATCTGCGCGAGGCCATCGAGCTCTCGGGGGACGAGTCTGCCGCGCTCTGCGCCCTGGCTCGCCTCCAGCGCCACCAGGGACGACGGCAGGAGGCCGAGCGTGCCTGTACCGAGGCCTTGGAGGCCGCTCGCCATGGCGGACGAGCCGGAGACGAGGCCTCCGCGCTGCGCGAACTGGGGGCGCTGCGGCTCCAACAGGGGCGCTCCGACGAAGCCCGGGAGCTCTGCCTGGATGCCCTGCGGATCTGCCGGGTGCAGGGGGCGAAGGCGGAGGAAGCGTGGCTGCTGGTCAACCTGGGCAACCTGGACCAGGAGCGGGGCCAACTCTCCCCTGCTCGCCGCTGGTACGAGGCCGCTCTGCAGATCCACCGCGACCGGAACAGCCGGCGGCACGAGGGCATCGCGCTGAGCAACCTGGCGCTCTTGGACCACGAGCAGGGGGCTCTGGAGCGCGCCGAGCGACGCTTCGAGGAGGCCCTGAGCATCCACAGGGAGGTGGGCAACCGCCGCTTCGTGGGGCACGCGCTGGTGGGCCTGGGCGGCCTGGCCCTGGAGCGCGGAGACCTGGAGCCCGGCCGCGCGCACCTTCAGGCCGCCCTGGCCGTCTTCCAGGAGGTCCGGGACCGCCGCTTCGAGGCGGTGGCGCGTGCCCGGCTGGCGGCCATCGGTGCGGCCTCGGGCCACCCGGAGGAGGCCTCGATCGACTTCGACGCGGCTCGGGCGGCCCTGGAGGGCGAGGCCGAGCTGCTGGCGGGGGTGGCTGTCCTGGAGGCGGCGTCACTCGGCCGCGCAGTGCCTGGGCCGGGTGCCGCCGAGGGCAGCTTCGTGCGGATCTGTCGACGGCTGTTGCCGGGTCTGAGCTAGGGACCTGGACTGTCGTCGCGGCATGAGTGGACTCATGCTGACGAGAGCGTGGAGTCCGAGCGGGTTCACTCGAGCTACCACGTGGCCAAGGGCACAGGCGCCATCTCCGAGGCGATGCACGCTCATTCTGTAGCCCCAAAGCTCGAGGAGGCAGAGGTCTTCGAGCTGATCACCGAGTGAGCGCCGCCTCCGGTGAGGGCTGGTAGCCTCTGGACTGGAGGTGCGGATGTCCAGGCCAATCATCGTCCCAACGCTGGGACTCGCTACGCTCCTGGCGGCCACTTCGTCTGCCTTGGCCGGGTGATCTCGACGACGCCGTCATGGAGGCGGCCATGGACTACCAGGTCCCCACCTTCGACGCCTTGATGCTGAGCGTGCAGGGTGAAGACCTGGTGGCGGTGGCGGGATCGGGCGACGAACTGACGGAACTCTCGGCTCACCTGGGCTCCACCTTCGTCTACCAGCGCCAGAACCCGAACGCTTCGCTCGCCGTGGGCAACCAGGCGGACCTGAGGGCGGATCCCCAGGAGGACGGAAGCACGCTGGTCCAGAGCTCGGAGGTCCTCCAGGGCGAGGCCCGGCAGTACTTCAACGGCCCGCGGGGGCTCTACCTTGGCGCTGGCGCGGGTCTGGGCGTGGCGGCCGTGGGCGAGGCCGACCCGACACTGGAGTCCCTGGTCTTCGCTGGAGCGGGCTACGGGCGCATCGTGGACGCGCGGACGGTCGCCCAGGCGGCCGCGGTGTACGAGGCGCTGGACCGTCCGGCGACCGCCGAGGACCTGCTGCGCGTGGCCGAGATCATCGGTCAGCGGAACGCCTATGGGGTCACCTACCGCTTCGAGGCCAACCAGGTCTTCTACGCGGACCTGACCGAAGCGCTGGGGGGACTGGAGGGGGCCGAGGCCTTCATCGTCCAGCAGGTCCTGGAGAGTCCCATCTACAACATCGGTGCGAGGCAGGTGGGCTGGGAAGTCGGGGTCCGCGGGGCCTCGGTGGTCACCGGCCTGGGTTCCAGTGATGCGCTGGGCTCCTCCTACGTGCAGCAGCACGCCGGCTACGCCCACCTGTTGGATGCTCGCACCGGCCTGCTGGTGGAGGAGCGGGTGACCCTGGGCCTGGACGACCGGGCGGAGTCGACCCTGGACGACGACTTCGTCTCGCCGGGCGAGAACGTGGTCGAAGGGGAGCTTCAACTCACGGTCAACCGCAACCACTCGGCGATGTGGGAGAGCCTCGCCAGGGCATCGCTGACCCAGACTCTGGACCTGGAAGCCAACCAGGGGGCCCCAACCTACGAGCTGGGAGCGCAGACCAACGTGGCGCTGGGAGTCCGAGGGGTCGCCAGTGCCGGAGTGGCGGTCCAGGACACCGCTGGAGACGACCTGGACACCGAGTGGCGGGCGCTGGCCTCCTTCCGTATCTTCCTTCTTTGACGGGTCGGAGGTTATCCCTCCTCTTCTGTCATGGAGCCAGACATGAATCGGCTGTACATCCTGGGTGGTCTGCTCTTCCTCATCGCCTGCGGGGACGACTCCTCCGACCGAGACGGCGATGGCTTCAGCACGAACGACGGGGACTGCGAGGACAACGACCCCTCCATTCATCCCGAAGCGATCGACCCCCTCGGGGATGATGTCGACCAGAACTGTGACGGTCTGGACGGCGCGGACGAGGACGGGGACGGCGTGGCGAGCGTGGGCAGCGGCGGAACGGACTGCATCGACAGCGACGCCTCGACCTACCCCGGTGCCGCACCCGCGGACTCCGACACGGCCTGCATGACGGACGCGGATGGCGATGGCTTCGGATCGATGGACCCGGACATTCGAGCGGAGCCCGGGTCCGACTGCGACGACGATGACCTCTTCACCTTCGCCGGTGCGGCACCGATGGACTCGGACACGGACTGCATGACCGATGCGGACAGCGACGGCTTTGGCAGCTCAACTCCGGCGGATGGCGTCCAGGAAGGCAGCGACTGCAACGACGATGACGACGCGATCCGGCCCGACGCGGAAGAGATCTGGTACGACGGGGTCGACCAGGACTGCGCGGGGAACGACGACTTCGACGCGGACCAGGACGGGTACGCAGGCCAGGAAGGCGGGGGCGAGGACTGTGACGACCAGGACCACACCGTGTCCCCGGGCGTGACGGACTGGCCAGGAGACGGCGAGGACGCGAACTGTGACGGCGTGGACACCTACTCCCTCGTCGACATCAGCGCCGGGACGAACGGCACGGCCTGTGGCGTGCAGCCAGATGGGAGGGTGGTCTGCTGGGGGCTGGATGACTACGACCAGGCTTCGCCCCCCAACTTCGACGCCTTCACCCAGGTCAGCGTGGGGACCCGTCACGCCTGTGGCATCAACGGGGGCTCAGTGGTTTGCTGGGGCAGCCAGGGGCTCGAGCAGGGAGAACCCCTCAATGGCACCAAGTTCGACCAGGTGAGTGCCGGCGCGTACCACAACTGCGGGATCACCGACTCCGGCAGTCTCCGGTGTTGGGGCTCGAACAGCCAGGGCCAGGCCCCGGACATCGTTCTCAACAACTACTCCCAGGCGAGCGCCGGCTGGAACCACTCCTGTGGGCGTGACAAGAGCGGCTTCGTCTTCTGTTTCGGAGACGCCGGGGATCCTCCGCATCAGGCCTTCCGGCAGATCAGCTCCGGCTCCCTCTACACCTGCGGCGTCACCACCTCGAACACCATCGAGTGCTGGGCTGAGAAGAACTGCAACAACCAGAGCGATGCCGTGTGGTGCAACGCCCCGTCAGGCTCCTTCAAGGCGGTGAGCGCAGGCTACGACCACGCCTGTGCCCTGACTACCAACGGCGAGATTCGGTGCTGGGGCGACTGGGACACGACCATCACAGGAAGCTTCACCACAGTGAGCGCCGGTCTGGACAGGACCTGCGCCATCGACACGGCCGGGGATGCCATCTGCTGGGGCTACATGCCCTGACGGTGCGTCTCTCGTAGGATGGGCGCCATGAAGGTCTACAGTCACTCCACCCGAGCTTTCCTCTGTGCCGGTTGCGGGATCCCGTTGTCCGCTCCCGTCTCCGATGGAACGGTCGCCTGCAGCGCGTGCCAGGCAAACACGGAGCTGAAGCCACGAAGCGACGAACGGCTGGGGAGCTCCGAGCAGACAGACGAGGCGGAGCGCATCCGCAGACTGCGAACCCAGGATGGCAAGCCGCTGCTGCCCCCCACTGCGATCGCCAACCTGTTTGGTCCCGGAGGGGGCATTCCCGAGTGGAAGCTCACGGAAGCCCAGGCGGTCTGGAAGTCCAGCCGCAAGGCGGTGGAGGAGAGCGGCGACTACGGCCAGGCGGAGCAGTTGCTCTACCTGACCCTGGCGCTGGCGAATCACTTCAGCGACCCCACCCAGGAAGCCCATCGGCGCGCGCTGCTCGAGAGCGCACTGGACGCCTTCACCCTGCCCCGTCACCAACAGATGATGCGCGGCTACCTCTCCCGCGGGGCCACCATGGAGCGGGACCTGTCCTCCGCCGAGGCATGGCTCGCACCCTGCGACCCCCTATCGGACGACCTGAGCGCCGACAGCGCCTACCGGATCTCCCGCGCGATGATCGACAGCCGAAAGGGGGACTACGACGCGGTGCTCAGGATCCTGGGAGAGGGCGCCGACGAGGTGCCGATCATGGACGCCATGGACCCGATGGCGGTCCTCCACCGCGCCCACGCCTTGGAGAAGATGGGCGACGTGGACCGCGCAGTGGAGCAGCTGTCCGCCTACATGAGCACCGGAGGAGCATCAGGGCGCCAGGCCCTGGAGAAGATCCGTGGCGTGTTCTCCGACTGGGATCTCTGTCCCCTGAGCTTCGAGAGAGGACGGGGCCAGCACGCGGAGGTGGCGAGCCAGGCTGCATCCAGTCGGGCCAGTGGCGGCCTGGGCGGCCTCTACGGATGTGGATGCATGATGCTGCTGAGCGCCGTCGGCTGCCTGGTGCTGGGCGGTGTGCTGTGGGCGATGGGCCTGGTCTCCACCGACTCCAGCACCTCCGTGCTCATTCCGATGGGCTTTTCCCTCCTCATCCCGGGCTTCATCCTGACGGCCCTCGGCCGCGGGATGCGTCGCGCGGCCAAGCGTGCCGCATACCTCACGCGACACGGAGAGCGTGCCCAGGGGACCGTGACGCAGATCGCCTTCACGGGAACCACCATCAACGGTGTGAAGCAGTACAAGATCACCCTGGAGGTTCAACTGGAAGGCCGGGACCCGGTCCTCTCCACCACCAGGCTGCTCCTCCAGCCCCCGCAAGCCGCGCAGCTTCAGCCGGGAGTGATGCTGGCCGTGCTGGTGGATCCCAAGAACCCGAGCGAGGTCATCATCGACACCTGAGCACCGACTTGTTGTCTGTACGGCTCGTCGGCCTAGGAGGGCGCGCCGCCTCGGAAGCTGGCGTTGGGCCAGTGCCCGATCATCCCCTCGACGATGCCCAGGATCTGCTCGGTGTAGGACTGGTCGGCGCGAACCCGGTGGAACCACTCCTGACACAGCAGGCAGGGCTTCCACAGGCCGTCCACGCCCACCCGAACCCCGTAGACCCCTTCACCGCAGGTGTCCTTGTGGGTGCAGCCGGAGCACATGTCGGTCTCCAGCCGGCCGTCGGCGATGTTCTTCACGCGGATGGTGCAGTCGCCGATTCCCCAGGACGTGGTCTGTCCACCCAGCGCGGCCCGCTCACCCAGGAAGCGAGCACCGCGACGCTCCAGGCGCTCGCGAATCCAGCTCGGATCGACCCAGTCGCCGCCGTAGAAGCCCGGTCGGTCGTGGGGCCGGACCAGCGCGATGGTCTTCAGGTCGATGCCGTGCTCGACCGCAAAGTCCAGCACGCCCTCGAACTCGTCGGCGTTGTAGGGGCCGAGCGAGTAGTTGATGGCCACCGCGTAGCCGTGCTTTTTCAAGGCCGCGATGTTCCCCATCACGCGCCCCACGTTCCGGCCGCCCAGATCCTCCCGGAAGATGTCCTCCTTGGTGGTGTGCAGGCTGGCCAGGATGCCGTCCAGGCGCTCGATCCGGGGGCGTCGGAGCAAGCGCGAGACGAGCACGGCGTTGGTGTTCATCACCACGCGCATCTCCCCGGGCGGGATCCGCTCCAGGAAGTCCACGATCCCCGGGTGCGCCAGGGGCTCACCCCCGGTGATGTTGACCTGGCGTCCTCCCAGGTCCGCATAGGCCGTGATGATGGCGAGCAGATCCTCGAGGTCCAGAGCGTCCGCGGCGACCGCCTGTCGGCGCGGGTTGGCCATGGCCTCGTTGTGGCAGAAGAAACAATCCAGGTTGCAGCGGTTGATGACGGCCACACGGAACTTCCCACCCTGCTCCTGGAAGGTCCGAAATGCCCTGCGTGCCCTGTCATCGTTCTCGTGTCGATGGGCTGGCTGGCTCATGGGCTACTCCCACCTTGGATACGGGGCTGGAGGACCAGAGATTTCGCTTCTACCGCCCGCTGCGGTCCAAGACTACCGCTGACAGCGCGACGCCGCGACCGCCAGCCAGCCGCCTCCGGGCCCGGCGCACAAGCTCCAACCGGTCGTATTAGACACCGCACATGGACCCGCTGACCCAAGCCACGCTGGGTGCTGCTGCCGCCCAGGCCGCCGCCCGGCCCAAGCGTTTTCTGGCCGCCACCCTGGCCGGCGCCGCAGGCGGCTTCCTCCCGGACTCCGACGTGCTCATCCGCAGCAGCACGGACCCGCTTCTCTCCCTGGAATACCACCGCCACTTCACCCACTCTCTGGCCTTCATTCCCATCGGCGGCATGCTCACTGCCGCTCTGTGCGCCAAGCTCTCCCGGGGCCGCGCGAGCTTCCGGGAGCTGGTGATCCCTGCCTCCCTGGGGTGGGGAACCCACGGACTGCTCGACTCCTGCACCAGCTACGGCACCTACCTCTACTGGCCCTTCAGCAACGAACGCGTCGCCTGGCACGTGATCTCCATCGTCGACCCGCTCTTCACCTTTCCCCTGCTCGCTGGCGTGATCTGGGCGGCCCGCAAGCGCCTTGCCCGGATCACCTGGGCCTTCCTCGCCTACGCACTGCTCTACATCGGTCTGGGCACCTTTCAGCTCCACCGCGCCGAGTCAGTACAGGCGGATCTCATCGCCAAACGGGGCCACGAACCCGTCCACACGGAAGTGAAGCCGTCCCTGGGCAACCACATCCTCTTCAGGGCCTTCTATGACCACGAAGGCCGGTACTACGCCGATGCCATTCGGGTGCCCTGGTGGGGAGAAGCGCGGATCTACGAAGGCGACAGCATTCCTGCGGCCGATGTGGACTCATTTGTTGCCACCTATGAGGTGGATGAGGTCCGCAGAAATGACATCGATCGGTTTGCCTACTTCTCCGCTGGATACCTCGTGGAAGACCCCCGGTTCGAGGGGGTTCTGTCGGACTTTCGCTATGCCGCCGTGCCCAACGACATCGCCCCCATGTGGGGCATCGACGTGTTGGGCACCCCCCCGGGCCAGCACCTGGAGTGGCTGCACTTCCGGGACTTCCGGCCGGGGGACACCGAACGAATGCTCGAGATGCTTTGGGGGCGCGAGTAGAGCCGAATCTCAGACGGAGCCATCAAAGGACTGGGCGCCGGAGTAGGCCAGGTGGGCGTGGGCATTGACCTGCGCCCGGCACCGGCTCAGTAGCAGAGACCGAACCAGTCCTGATCGCCCGCCTTCTCCCAGTTGCAGCTGCCCGAGCTGCAGTCGGAGTCGTGCTGGCAGAACTCCAGACAGACCCAGCTGATGGGGCTGCAGAAGAGCCCTTCGCCGCAGCGGGTGGCCGGGTCGTCGTAGCTGCAGGACTGCTGCAGCCCGCGGGGCCCGGAAGGCCAGCAGTAGCCGTTGTCCAGGTCCGCAGGGACGCAGGTCTCGGCGTAGTAGGCGCTGCAGTCCTGGGCGGCCCAGTCGCAGTCGAACTCCTCGTGACAGACGCCCTCACCGCTGGAGCTGACCGGCGCGCACCAGCTCTCCTCGCAGTCGTTGAGCGCCGACCAGGCCTGGCAGGCGGGTGCGCAGGCGTGGTTCACCACGTTGCACAGGCCGGACGAGCAGTCCGCGTCCTCCAGGCAAAAGCCGTCGTCGCCAGCGGGTGGAGTGGGGTCCAGCGGCTCACCCTGGTGCACCACCTGGCGGATTCCCAGGGTGTTGGCGATGTCCTGGAGCGGGTCCTCGTCGAGCACCAGGAAGCTGGCTTCGCAGCCGGCGTCGACGCAGCCCAGGCCCTCGAAGCCGTAGATCGCGGCGGGCTCCGAGGTCGCGGCGGCGATGGCTTGCTGGGGGCTCATGCCGGCGGCCACCAGCTCCTGGAGCTCCAGGTGCAGGGCCCATCCGTGGGGCACGAAGTAGTAGCCGGCGTCGCTGCCCGCCACGAGCGGGGCGCCCTGGTCGACCAGCCACGCCAGGTTGTCGCGAAGCTGCGCGGTCCAGATCGCGGCGGCCTCCTGCCACTGCGGGTAGGCGTCGCGGTTCCAGGTGGCCAACACCTCCGGGGGCACGGTGTCGGGCGGGTCGGTCCAGAGGATTCCCGCGTTGGCTCCCACCGTGCTGTGCAGCGAGGCGACAGGCGGCAGGCTGCTCATGGCCGAGGCGAAGGGGGTGTGCGCCAGGTGCGTCGCGGCGGCGGCGTCCTGGGCGTCCTCGGCGGTGGCGACGTGGACGAAGACGGTGGCGTCCAGGGCGGTGAGCTCGGCCAGATCCGCCAGGTCCAGCCGGGGCCAGGTGGTCCCGACCCCGACCTCGCTCAGGGCCACCTTGAGGCCGTCGGCGCCCTGGTCCAGCAGGGCCTGGCCGGTCTCGCCCGCGTCACCGTCCACGAAGACGCACAGCTCCCGGTCGTAGACCAGCTCGCAGGGGTGGCTGCCCTCGGCGGTGATGAAAGGCCCGGTGGCGAGCATCCGGGGGCCTCGGATCTGCCCCGATGCGATGCCGTCGCGCAGGCGCCAGGTCCAGGTGGGCCCTCCCACGTCCACCACGCCGACCACCCCCCAGTGCAGCGTTGCGGCCAGGTTCTCCGCGACGAAGTCGCCCACGTAGGACAGGGCGCCGGAGTAGGCCAGGTGGGTGTGGCTGTCGATCAGGCCGGGGATGACGAAGGCGCCTTCTCCCGCCTCCACGCGGAGCTGCTCGGGCCAGCTCTGGCCGGCGTCGACCACCGCCCAGATGCTGTCCCCCGCGACCACGATGGCCTGATCGGGGCGGGCGCCCGTGCCGTCCACGACCGTGACATCGTCCAGCACCCAGCCCTCCGAAGGCCAGACGAAGGGCGGCGCCGAGCTGTCCCCGGTGTCCGGTGTTCGCGCTGTGCAGGCCAGCAGGAGCAGCATGTCCGCAGGCTATCCGCTTGATCTGAGGCCCGGCGGCGATTACCAGCGCTGACTCGAAGGAGACAGGCTTGGCTAGTGACGATCTGATCGAAGTCGAGGGAGTGATCAAGGAAGTCCACCCTGGTGGCACCTTCCTGGTAGAGACCGAGAACGGCCACATGGTGCAAGCGCACCTGGCCGGCAAGCTCCGTCGATTCCGAATCCGTGTCGTCCTGGGAGACCGGGTCACCGTGGCCGTCACCCCCTACGACCTGGCCAAGGGCCGCATCGTCTTCCGTCACAAGTAGTCGCAGGGGCCAAGGTGCCCTGATTACAGCTGCTTGCATGGATGACGGGCTATCTGATCAGCCGGGAAGAGCCTGAAACGGCCCAAAACCTGATCAACCTGATCAACGAACAACTGGCCTGGCGGGATGCCGTAGGCCCAGCCGATGCAGTACCGGCTGAGCGGAATCCATCCAGGGTGCCGGAGAGGATTCTCCGATGGACTTTTTTGTGTGAGGCTCGACGCTGAATGTGCGCCTGGGCGTGCCCTCGCTGCGGGGGATCTGGGACAGGGCCCCATCGATGCTGCACGACGGCCGTGCCCAGAGCCTGAGAGAGGTGCTCTCCACCCCCGGCCACGCCGCTCTGCAGGAGGGCGAGCAGGGCTTCAATGAGAGTGACGGGATCCCAGACACCCACGGCGGGACCAGCCACCTCTCGGCGGGCGATGTAGAGGATTTGATCGCCTACCTGGAGACCCTCTGAGTCCAGCACTGCTCCTGCTGCTAGCCTGCTCTGAGCCATCCCCATCGCCCGCGGCGACCGAGGCTGTGACCGGCTCTCGCTATACGACCCACAGCGCTGCGGCTCCCCGAGGCGGGTATGCTCATCGGTCTGGGTGGTATCGCCAAGGGCTACGCCCTAGATCGTGCTGGAGAGGCGCTGCGCGCGAGGGGTGTAGACAGCTTCAACCTCTCCGCTGGCGGCCCGGCCCTGGCGGGTCGGCATCCGTGATCCCCGCGGCAACGCCGAGGACTTCTTCGCCTCCGTCGACGTCAGCGACGCCTCGATCTCCACCAGCGGCGACTACGAGCGCTTCTTTATGCTGGACGGGGTGCGCTACCACCACGTCCTGGATCTGCGTACTGGCCAGCCCGCCCGCACCGCCCGCAGTGCCGCAGCGATCTGCGCCGAGGCCACGCTGGCGGACGCTCCACCGCGCTGATGGTGCTGGGACCTGATGGCCTGGCGCTCGCCAGGGAGGTCTCGTGTGAGGGCGTCGTGGTCGACGCGGAGGGCGTCGTGCACCAGAGCCGCGGTCTGGGAGACGGGCTGAAGATACGACATCCCCCCATGAAGTAGAATGGCATCGGCTGGAACTCCGACAGCGACTACGCGGCCTGGCTGTTCGCGACCCGCGCCCAGGGTCTGCCCTAGCCCGGAGCCCGGCGTACGCTCTTTGAGCGAACGTTCGGGGATTCCTCTTTTCGAGGCTCCAAACGCTCGCACCCGGGTGGGACCTCAGCGGCGATTCTTCAGTGCATCCAACCGACTCTGACCGAGCAGGCGTATGGGTTGCATCAGAGAGGGAAACGACTCGCTCAGCCGCTGGCACATATGAGCGGTCAACTCCACCACGACACCATCCTCAATCCCACGAACATTCGCGGTTCGGGGGGTGCCCGGGGTCATGAGGGCAATCTCCCCAAAATAGTCTCCGGCATGAAGACGAACCTCCGGTTCAATCTCGATGGCCACCTGACCACTGACCAGAAAATACATCCGGTCGGCGAAGGCTCCTTTCTCGATCAGTAGCTCACCGCGCGTGAACGGACGTGCGAGCATTCGCCTCGAAACCTCGGCCACGAGTTGAGCCGAGAGTCCCGCGAAGACCGGAACAGATGCGAGGAGATCACCCATGTATCGGGCGATCTCCAATCGCGGAACCTCATGGGTCACCAGCGCGATACCGTGTGAGGCCAGCGTGTCCCGGAGAAGTGAAGCAGGAAGAGATCCATGGCGGACCAGCTCCCAACGATTGGGTGAGGACGTGAGAGCCAAGATTGAAGTCGAGGTGGGGAGAAGGCCGCCTGAAGATGGCGGAGGGACCTCGTCGACAAAGGAAGCGTGAAGCTTCTTGTAGGACTCCCGTCGGTTCTCGGGAGGTATCTCTTGCCCGTCCAGGGTGATCGGTCCCGCCAAGATGGGGATCCCGAGATAGCCCATGTCTGCCTGTACCTCGGCCAGATCCTTGTGGGTTCCACCGCCCCGCTGACCCGATTGGCGAGAGAGATTTGCCGAAGTCACACCCACGAACTGATGACCCGTGAGGTTGCGGATTGTAGCGAGCCACCGATCCCATGATGTGGAGCGGCCAGGGATGGCAACTTGAACATAGGGCCCTCCGAGACCGTGGAACACAAAGTAGGAGGGCAGGGCTTCCGATCGCGTCGCTGCACGGAAGATGATCGGTCCGAGATCGAGAATGTTCTCCATGGCATCGGGCTGGACGGCACATCGATCGGCATCGATCCAGGTGAGAGCCTCGTCGAGGGGCGCCATGACCGATGTAGGAATCCAACGTCCGTCCCGTCCCTTGCACTCGCTGAGGGCGTGGTGTGCGGCCTCGGGCACGGGGCTGAGCACCCAACTGAAGATCCGGGGCTGGGCTGGATCAGCCGCGAAGTCCGCTATCACCGAGCCACCCAGTCCCACCCACAGGGCAGCAGTCCGAGCGTCGTCCTCATTATCCAGGTGCCACGCCCGAACAGAAAAATCGCAGGAATTTACCCGAAAGTAGGCCGCTGCCAGGTCACGATGCAACATCAAGCAGGGACCCTCGAACCAAGCCATCGAATCGGGGAGATGGTGAGCTGCCACTTCCATCACTTCGAGAGGCAGCGCAGAGCACTCTGGCAACTGATGAGCGGGAACGTCCCGAGGTAGCAATGGACCATCGAGGCCAGGCGACTGTTCCATGGATTGAAGCAGACCTAGAAACTCACTCTCGGAGAGTGTTGCTTGGTTTCGTGAATAACAGAGCACCTTCACAGCTTGGGTGAGTTGCTCGACCTGAACTGTCGATAGGGAAACGCCGACCTCATTGGCTTTTTCGATGATCACCTTCCGACTGGCCAGGTGGGTGACGAAAATCCGACGTGGCACACCCAGTAGGGCATCGGCATCGTAGGGCATGAAACGCTCGGGATCTCGGAACGGAGTACCGGTCGAGATGGTATTCACCCCCGTCCCCACAACAGGCTCGGTCACTTTGAGCGGAAGTTCGAGCCAATGGGCAATGGACTGACCGAGAGGAACCACATCGGAGAGTCGAGGTGGCGTCGGCCAGAGGGAACCCGAGATACCGTACCGCTCTTCGTTCGCCTCGGGATCCGAGGCCAGTGCCACCAGCAGCTGTTCGGTGGCGGCCATGCCTGTGCGCTCGGCGAGACCCAACCAAGAGGTTGATACATACCGGATCCCGCCCCGAATGGCCTCGAGCGTACTCGCGAGCCCCAGCCCCAGATCGTTGTGCAGATGGACCCCGAGCAGAACCTCGGGGTCACAGCCTTCGATCAACGTCCGGGTGAGTCGATAGGTGTGCAGGGGCGTACACGAGCCCACGGTATCGCACAACACCATCGCCCCACCGCCCGCTTCAGTGAGCGCACAGGTCGCATCGCAGAGAAGCGCAGGATCGGCCCGGGGTGCATCCACCAGGGCAATATCGACCATGATCGTAGGGTCGAGATCCCGAGCGAAGCGAGTCATGTCTCGGGTGTGTTGGAGGGACTCTCCTGCACTGCGACGATGCAAGCAGCGGGCGATCGGCTCAGAGGTCGGTGCTACGAGCAAGATCCGCCCACATCGCGCGCCAGCGATGGTGGCAATGGCTTGTCGAATGGCACGTTGAGTAGCATGGCAAACGACCATCATCTGACAGCCATCGACCACTTCGACAACCTCTCGGATGATTTGGCATTCGGCATCCGCGATCCCCGGGAACCCAACTGCAAAGACAAGACGCTCAAAGGCGTCATCGCCCAGGATCGCGATGTGACGGCGGGCTATTTCAATGCGCTGTTCTGCATTGAGCAGGGTGCGTGCTTGCGCACCATCACGAGCGACTTCCTCACAGAAGGCAAGGTGCCCACGTGCCTGCCCCTCTCGAAGAGGATCGGCGAGAGGTTCGAGGTTGGAGGACATGAACGACCCTTCAGATGGAAATGTCTCGACATCGACTCGAACAATGCAGACCGATTCCTCGGGTCCGTGAATGGATAAGGGCATGGTATCGCAGGTCTGCGGCCAGCCGCGACGAAGTATCCGAGCGGTAAAGGCCCCTGCCGTCTCTCTGTTAGCCATGATTCCGTGGGTCAACGACACGGACCCCTCTCTGGCAGCCGCGGCCATGAAGCGAATCGACGAGCGATTCGACGCCGCTCCTTTCGTAGAACTCCAGGCACTGCCGTCGTCGCGTTCCAGCAGCCCAATCTGCAGGAGGGGGAGGAACCGGCGAATCCCGGAGGGCACCGGGGACGGAGCGGTAGCCGCGGCGGCTCACGTCTAGGAACCCACGACCACCGCCCTCCGAGAAGAGTTTACGAAGAAGCGAACCATGATGGTTCGCCACCTCACGGAGATGGGTACCCACTGGCTTCCCGTTGACTCTACCTTCTACGTCGGGGCCTCTCGCGACCGACTTCCCGCGGGCTTTGCCGAGGGCAAAGATCTTTTCGGGAAGGCTCTCGAGCAAAATGTCACGACCGTGCCCGGGGAGTCATTCGACGGGAACCCGGGAGGAATCCGTGGTCTCCCTTCCGTGGGTGGATGCGGTGGCGCCGTATTATACGAACTACTATGGAAATTCAGGAGATCGAGGTTAAGCCTCACGTCATTCGTGGAGTTCGATTGGCAGAGCGTGCTGCCAACCGAGTCATTCGTGCGCGCGACCGAGTCAGGAAATCGACCGGCCTCGGGGGCCGAAAGGCAAACTACGACGACGGCCGTTACGAGTTTGTCGGCGGGCCTGCAGAGACGATTCGGAAGCGTCACTACGACAAGAGCCTGCGACTCTTGTGGAAGGCTGAGGAACACGCTTCTTTCCTTGACTTTCGCGACTGCACGGCGGCAGAACGATCCCTCCTCAGCCAGGCCCTCGAGTCGATGAGCGATGAAGAGAAGGAAGAGTTGGGCAAGCTCGCCATGCCCGAGTTCAAGGCACAGCTGAATCGGAACTACAGCCCTCGGCAGAAGCAGGCCATCGTCAATGTACTCACAGCCATCGGCCACGGTGAGGCGTACGCCTGGCTGGTCTCCGCGGAGCTCCTTGGAGAGGTCGAGTCGACTGGAGCACGAGCTGCGCTAACCATGCAGGTCCTCGAAGAGGCGAAGCACTTTGTCGTTCTACGCCAGTTCCTGCAGGCTTTCGAGGTCCCGATTCCCAGACAGAGTGCCTGGGAGTATCTCTTCCTCGAGGGCGTCTACAAGGCCGATGGACTGGAGAAGTTCTTTGGGATGAACGTCGCGGTCGAAGGCATTGCGCTCAGCCTCTTTGGCCTGTTTGGCGACTGGCCCGGCCTGGACCTACTTCGCCTCTTCCACCTCGACGAGTCCCGGCACACAGCACTACCCCACAACTACTTCAACGAATTCCCGATGACGGAGTGGCAAAAGCACAGCCCGGTGGCCCGTTGGCGGCGGCTCAAGATGATCCTGCCAGCACTGATGCTGATCGTGCATCTCGAAGAGGACCTCGGCGTTCTGGGGATCGACGCCTTCGATTTTGGAGGCTCGGTCCTGCGCAAGGTGACCTTCCTGGCGGAACGAAGCGGCTTCTATCTGGCTGTTCCCAGCAAGGCCCTCCTCCCGCTCCTCAACGAGGCCTTCAATGCCTACTGTGCGCTGACCCGCGAAGGGCACGAGCACCAGAGCTTTCTCGATTCCGAGAGCACTGTGGGGCACCGGGAACTCGCCGTCGAGGCGGCTATCTTCGCAGCAGTGGTCTGAGAGCAACACAGGGCTCGGCGCCGCTGGCGGCCCC
>PVBE011276374.1_pt1 | contig 52072 bp, 36 predicted proteins | sample 1631181 | NCBI WGS metagenome assembly PVBE01 (sample SAMN08397723, study PRJNA350692) | Marine metagenome, whole genome shotgun sequencing project. | isolation source: water | place: Pacific Ocean | collected 2012-04
CCACGCGAGCGCGCTGCTTCGATCAGCCCTGAGGGCGATGGATGCTGCAGCGAGCGCGGCGAAGAGGCTGGCCCAAGTGAGGTGATTTGGCCGAAGCCACCCGAAGAGCTCTAAGAGGGGGGCAGTGAGTCGCTCCCAGCGCCCCCGTAGGCGCTCAAAGGCCACTCAGCTCTCCGGACCCCAAGGGTCCATGGCGGTGAGAAACTCTTCCTTCAAGAAGAGATAATAGAGCTGTCCTTCGACGATCGTTTCTCCGGCGAGGGCCTCCGCATCATCTCTGGCCAAGCCCCAGTTCCACGAGGCACCGCCGCTGCGTGACTCGGACGTGCTCGCTCTCACCGGCATCCTGCATGATCGGATCATCCACGCGCTGCGGCGCCGTGGGCACCTTGCCGACGAGGGCGCGGAAAAGGTCGAGCGCGGCGGTGGCTGCTACGCGCTGCTGCCGCGGGAGCTAGCCGCGCTCCCCGTTACCCGGCTTGGCCCCGGGCTTGGCCCAGTGACCAAAGCCCGTCTTGCGGCCTGGTTTGGACCAGCGCTTGGACGGAGCATGCCCACCGGGCCTGGCCCCGTGGCCTTGGCGCTGCTGGCCGCCATTGCCGCCGGGCTTCTGCCACTTGCCACCGGAGGATCCATGCGGCTTGGACCAGCTGCGCGAGCGGTCGTCGCTGCGAGGCTTGCCCCATTTGCCGCCGCCGTGGCCCTGGCCACCGCCAGGCTTCTGCCATTTGCCACCGGATGATCCTCGCGGCTTGGACCAGCTGCCCGAGCGATCGTCGCTGCGGGGCTTGTCCCATTTGCCGCCGCCGTGGCCCTGGCCACCGCCAGGACTCTGCCACTTGCCACCGGATGATCCTCGCGGCTTGGACCAGCTACTTGAGCGGTCGTCGCTGCGGGGCTTGTCCCACTTGCCGCCGCCGCGGCCTTGGCCGCCGCCGTGGCCTTGGCCGCCGCCGGGCTTCTGCCACTTGCCACCGGATGTTCCATGCGGCTTGGACCAGCTACGCGAGCGGTCGTCGCTGCGGGGCTTGTCCCACTTGCCGCCGCTGTGGCCCTGGCCGCCGCCGTGGCCTTGGCCGCCGCCGGGCTTCTGCCACTTGCCACCGGATGATCCTCGCGGCTTGGACCAGCTGCGCGAGCGGTCGTCGCTGCGGGGCTTGTCCCACTTGCCGCCACCGTGGCCTTGGCCGCCGCCATGGCCTTGGCCGCCGCCGGGCTTCTGCCGCTTGCCACCGGATGACTCGCGCGGCTTGGACCAGCTACCTGAACGCTGGGTCCTACTCGCGGTCTTTCCGCCCTTGCGCCCTTGGGCCCGCTCCTCCGCGGCCTCCCAGGCACTGCCGCCGAAGTCCTCGAGCTTCACGCGGGGAATATGCATGTCCAGCTTGCGTTCGATCTCCTTGATGTAGGAGAAGTCCTCGCTGATCACGAGGGTGCAGGCCTTGCCGCTGCGTTCGGCCCGGCCGGTGCGGCCGATGCGGTGGGTATAGGCATCCGGCGTACCGGGCACGTCGTAGTTGATCACATGGCTGATACCGGCCACATCGATGCCCCGGGCAGCGATATCCGTGGCCACCAGTACATTGTAGCGGCCGGAGCGGAAGCCATTCATAGCCCGCTCCCGCTGGCCCTGGCTCATGTTGCCCTGCAGGCCGATGGCCCGGTGCCCGGCTTTTTTTAGATCCTCCGCCAGGCGTCGGGTGCGGTGCTTGGTGCGCAGGAAGACGATGGCCGATTCGAAGCCCTCGCCGTCGAGCAGGTGCCGCAGGAGTTCGGTCTTGCGCTTGGGGTCGACGGGGTAGAGGGCGTGTTCGATGGTCTCCGCCGGGGAAGAGTGAGCCAGTTCCACAACCTTGGGACTCTCCAGCAGCTCGTTCGCCAACCCGCGGATCTCCCGGGGCATGGTGGCGGAAAAGAGCATGTTCTGGCGCCGGTCAGGGAGCTCCCGCAGGATGCGCCTGATGTCCGGGAGGAAGCCCATGTCGAGCATGTGGTCGCCCTCGTCCAACACCAGGGTTTCGATCTCGTCCAGACGCACGTCGCGGCTGCCCATCAGGTCCAAGAGACGCCCGGGACAGGCCACGATGATCTCCGGCTTCTTGTGCAGGGCGCGCTTCTGCCCCGCTAGGCCGATGCCGCCGAAGATGGCCACGGAGCGCACATTCGTGAAGCACGCCAGGAGGCCGATTTCCTTGTGGATTTGCAGGGCCAGCTCCCGCGTGGGTGCCAGGATCAGGGCCCGGGGGCCGCTGCGCTGGCCCTTGGCGGCCAGCAGGCGCTCGATGATCGGCAGGGCAAAAGCCGCTGTCTTGCCCGTGCCTGTCTGGGCCAGGCCCAGGACATCGCGACCCTGGAGCGCGGCGGGAATGGTCTCGGCCTGGACCGGGCGCGGCTCGGTGAAGCCGGCCTCACCAATGGCGCGCATGAGGTTCTGGCTCAGGTCGAAGGATGCAAAGCTATCCCGCGACCCCTTGGGTCGTTCTATGGTCGTGATGACGGTTCCTGTTCTGCCGGGCACCGACGCGGGGCGGCGGTGCGTCCAAACCTATTCAGCAGCAACAGGCGGGAGTTGATTTAGGGCGCGTTTCACCGGGCGGTGTTGTTCCGAAGCCCGGGATTCTGCTGCGCGCGGGTCGCCCATCCGGCGACCGAGGCAAAGATGGTACGCCTATTCCGTCCCTTGGGAAGCCCCCGGGGCTGGAAAAGCGTTTCTTTGGAGGTCAGGCGCCCTGGCACTCCGCCCCAGCGGGCGCAGCCAGGGCCGATTCGGGCGCCACAGGGCGCTCTTCGCCGCACTGGGCCGCCGCGAACATGCAGGTCATAGCCACCGGCGTGCCAGCTGACGTACCACCCCACCGTCCGCTGTGGGTGCGAGCTTGGCCTGCACCTGGGCACCGGCCGTGTCGGCCAGGGCCAGGTTCAGGGCAGCATCGCTGGACCACTGCCCAGGGCCACGGGGCTCCCAGACACAGCACAACCCAGGGGCACAGCACAACCCAGGGCCCCAGGTGCGCAGGCTCCCAGTCCGCCTAGGCGTCGAATGTAATCGTGTAGCCGTCCGAGAAGTCGAAGAAGGCCCCACCTGCCGGGGGATCGCGGAACCAGGCCTGGAAATGCCAGGTGGAACCGGCCAGGATCTGGCCACTGGCCTGGGGCGGGTTGGTCAGGTCCAGGGCGCGCGAGGCCGCGTTGCCGGCAGCCAGGTACGGCGGCAGCAGGCGTAAGGTCTGGCCCCCGACGCACAGGCGCCCGTTCCCCAGGGGGATCCCGGCGCCGCCGCCCATCTGGTTCGTGCCGTAGAAGAAGATGCCCATCTGGTTCGGCATGCCGGAGACCTCCAGCACCAGGTCATTGGCGGAAACGCTGTTGCTGCCGGATACGCCGAAGGTGGCTGCCATGCCCGAGGAGTTCGCCGTCGAAGAGCAAAAGTTGGTACCCACGCTACAGGAAGTTCCCGCGCCGGCGCCGGAGAGGACCATGTCGTAGTTGTTGCACTCGGCGTTGGTGTCTGGCCCCCAGTGCTCCACCTTGAGGTAGTAGGTTTCCTCGCAGGTGCCCAGGTTGTCCCAGGTGATGTTCTCGTCGTCGGATGCCGAACCACCGACCACCAGGTAGTTGCCGTCGCAGTCATCGTAGAGGAAGATGTCCACGTCCCCGCTGGCATGGGAGAAGAGCACATCCCAAATCAGCTGGCCACCCTCGGGCACGGTCACCGTGTACCAGTCTTCATCCACCTTTGAGACAAACAGGCCCTGCCAGGAGCCGTTGGTGATGGCGAGAACCGAATCACAGTCGTCGTTCTCCTCCAGGCCGTCATCCGGCATGGTCGTGCACGGGTTGTAGACGATGTCAAAGGTCCCGCTGCCGCTGACTCCAACCTGGCGGGAGCCGATGCGGATCAGGTAGTGGTTGCCGGAGACAACCGACACCTCCACGCGTGACTGGGTGTTGCAGCTGCTGGAGTCGCAGTCCAGTTGCGTTCCCGGAGGACAGGTGTTCCCGTCGTAGACCGCCATGCGCGTGTCCAGGGCTGTACCGCCGCAGGTGCCGATGATGTAGGAGCCGGTGCTCGGGGCGGTCCAATCGAACCACACGTCGCGGCGCGTGGGCTGGCCGTTGCAGTCGTGGGGTCCGTCCGTGTTGGCGGAGGTGTTGTCGAAGTTGAAAGTACCGGCCCCGGCAATGGCCTGGGCGTTGGCGCAGTCGTTGGCGCCCTGGGCAGCGGCGGTGCCAGCGGCGAGGGTCAGCAGGGTCGAGACGAGGATAGCTTGGAGAGACTTCATGAGCTTGTCTGGGGGTGCAGGGTAGGGAGCTAGGCTTCTCCGACTAGTATCCCACAAAAAGGCCATTCCCGCCGCCTCCCTGTGGGAGCGGCGGGAATGGCGGCTTGCAGAGGGGCCTTGCGGGGCTAAAATCAGGGACAGAAGTTGATCTGCAGGCCGTCGGAGAGATTGAAAGGCTCCCCCGCCGCCAGCGGATCGCGGTACCAGGTCTGGAAGAACCAGGTGCTGCCGGCGGTGATCTGCCCCACCCCGCCGCTAGCCGGCGGTTGGGTCAGGTCCAGGGGCCGCGAGGCGCCGCCGTTTTCGTTGAGGAAGACCGGGGGCGGCAGGCGCTGGATACCACTGCCGCCGGCGCCCACGCACAGGAAGCCCTGGCCAAAGGCGATCTGGGTGTCCTGGGAGCCGTAGAAGAACAACGCGAACTGCCCGGGCATGCCACCCAGAACCTCCAGCACCAGGTCATTGGCCACGGTCGAGGAGCTGCCGGAGGCCGACATCACGGCGATGTTGCCCGCACTGTTGGGCGTGCTCGCACAATAGTTGAGCGTGGCGCAGTCGCAATCATCGGGGATCCCGTTGCCATTGGCGTCCGCACTGGTGCCAGCTGCGATGTCGCACTCATCCGGCACACCGTTGCGGTTGCAGTCTTCGCTCAAGCCTGTCTCAATGTCCACCAGATCACTGGTACCGTTGCCGTTGCAGTCGCACTCCACATCGAAGAGGCGCAGGTCGTCGACGGCCGCCTCCACGCGGTGGTCCGGTTCCCGATCGCGAGCCTCGAAACGCAGCTGCATGCCAGCGGTGGGCGCCAGGTAATCTGCCACGCGCAACTCATGGTAGATCCAACCGCCGGCCACTTCTGAGCCGTGGGGGCCGATGGCCTCAAGCAGTACCCATGAAGCCCCAGCATCGTTTGACATAAAAACACGGAAGCGGTCGTTGCCCACATACTCCATCTCGTCATTGGAGAACCACCGCCAGTAGGAGAGGTGGGGATCTGTGAGTTGCGCGGCATCGAATACCGGCGAGGTCAGCGTGGTCAGCCCACCGTCCACATCGCCGCCCATCCCGGTGTACCAGCAGCGCGTGCCGTTGGCGCTGTGATCGTCCTCCGGCTGGGCCAGGGTTCCAGTTGGGTCTCCGTTGATCCACAGGCCACCGGTCGCGTTGTCATCCGGCCCCCCCACCGTCCAACCGCCGGGAGACTCAAGAGGATCGTCGATGGCGACGGTGTGGGACAGGGCCACATGGGCGTTGCGCCGCGTGAAAGGAGCCACGCCGGGCTCGTTCCACTGGATGCCGTTGTTCGAGATGGCGGAGACGTACCAGGCCACGTTGCCGCCGCAGGTCAGCGGCGGGAAGACCACATCATAGAGCTCTCCCCCGGCGTGCACGAGCGGCACATCCTGCCAGCCGCTGTCATCATCGCCCTCGTTGTAATACAGGCGCGGGCTACCCGCCAGCAGCGTGCCGGGCAGGGCTTCTTGGATGCGCACTTGGAAACTATCACCGCCGGGCTGCAGCATGGCCGGGGGATCCTGGGGGTAATCAAACGTGATCAGCGGCGCGCCGATCCAGATGACGAAGAGGCCCTTTTCGATATCGCTGACCAGCACGATGCCCGAGGGCAGATACGGGTAGCAGCTCCAGGCTCCGTTGAAACGGTCGTTGTCATCCAGGGGCCAGGTGTCGAAGGAGGCGATCTCCGTGGCGTTGATCGGATCCGAGGCATCGAAAACACGCAGGCCGCTGCGGTAGTTGGCTTCGTAGATGCGGTTGCCCAGGGTGTACAGATTGTGACCGATGGCCTGGTTTCCGTTGGTGAAGGAGCCCGCCTCGCTGGCGTTGTCGAGATTGGAGATGTCCATCACATAGGTCGTGGTGGGCAGGGACCCGTTCTCATCCATTTCGTCGTTCAAGTAGGCGTACTGGCGATCAGGCGAGATCCAGGCCTGGTGCGCATAGGCGGCGTTGCTGTAGAAGACAGTGTCGCGGGTGTAGATGTTGCTCTTGTTGGTAACATCCAGAATCTCGAAGCGCGTCTGGCCGGAGCCGTTGCCATAGCCGCCACAGATGAAGGCGATCTGACGCCCCGCGTAGGTCCCGCTGGTGTAGGTCACGACCTGGGCGTCGTGCACATAGCGGCTGGACCATTGGCCCACGTAGTTCGGATTCTGGGGGTTGGACAGGCTGTAGATGCGCAGGCCCTCGCCGCTGCCGCCACAGCGATAGAGGTAACCGGAGACTTCGTCAATGGCCACGTTGTGCGACTTGGTAGTGCCGCCGCTGGTAACCGTGTTGACCAGGTTCACTGTTCCATTGTCCACGCCGGACAGGTCGATGACCTGGATGCCGTCGCCTCCCTCGCTGACCGCGTAGGCGTAGTGTTGATAGGTCTTGATGTCGCGCCACAGGCTGCCGGGGCCGGGGATGTGCGCCACGACCTGGGGAAAGGAGGGGCTGGTCACTTCCACCACGCCGGTGCCATTCGAGAGGCCGATCAAGGCGTACTCCCGGCCGGAGGGCGAGACGTACCCCCAGCAATCGTTGCCGTTGGCCTGGAAGAGCTCCGTGCCGCTGACCCAGGAGAGCAGCGAGGCATTGTCCGAGGTGAACTGCAGGCCCGGGTTGTCGCCGCCGGAGAGATAGCCGTGGCTGCCTGAGCTGGCCCCGGGAGGAGCACCCGGGCGCCAGCCGGGGCCGGGGTAGATGGGCAGGCGATCAAGGATCTTCGGATCGTCCTCGTGGGGACTGGCCAGCGCCGGAGCTGACACGGGAGTCGTCACTGACACGGGCAGGGCGGTGGGAACGAGGGCAAGGAGGGTCGAAAGCATGGGCTGAGGTGGGGGTTGGCTGGAATCTACGGATCCTGGTTTTGGACGCATGCGGCACCATCCAGGATCGCATAAAACAGTAAAGTCTGCTTGAGGCCTTGCCCAGGGGGCACGGCAGGGGATAGGAACAAAAGGCTGCTTGAGGCCTTGCCCAGGGGGCACGGCAGGGGATAGGAACAGGAGGTGACCATCCCTTTCCTTATAACAGCTACCCTGGCGGGAGCAATTTCCCAGGGCCTTGCCAGCCCCAGCCAGCCGCCCCCCACGGCAGCCCCCGCCCTCGCCGGGGAGCTGGCCCTGGTGGCCGGCGTCGACGAGGCCCGCGCGCAACGCCACGTGCGCGAGTTGGTCAAGCTCGGGCCGCGCATGGGTGGCACCTCCTCCGGCGAGCGCGCCGCCGCCTGGCTTGAGCGGGCCTTCAGCGCAGCTGGACTCTCGGTGGAGGTCTTCGAGGACAGCCCCCGCTGGTGCCACGGGGATGAGTCCTGGAAGGTCACGCTGATCTCAGGCCCCGAGCAGGAGGTCCTCACCGGCGCCTGGCCCTGGGGCTTCTCGCCGGCTTCCTCCGGCGAGGCCCCCCTCACCTTGGAGCTGACCTCCGCAACGCCCCAGGCGCTGCTCGCCACCCGCCCCCCGGCCCGCCAGCGCCGGGGAGCCGCCTCAGACACCTCCGCACCCACGCCCGCGGTAGTGCTCGTCGACGGCGACACCACCTTGGACGGCGCCTACCCGGTTCTCCAACACCTGCGCGCCGGGGGCGACAACCCCTATCCGGTCTTCGGGATCTCACGTCCGACCGGCCAGCGCCTGCGTGCGGCCCTGGCCAGCGGTGCGCAGGTCGCCCTGCGCTGGAGTCTCGAAACAACTATAAAGCGCGCCGCCCCGCGCACCGTCGTGGCCAGCATTCCGGCCCGGGAGCCCGCCGCTGACGCCCCGCAGGCTGCTGCTGAGCGCCGCGGCCATATCCTCTTCTGCGCCCACGGCGACTCCGACGCCGGCGGCCCCGGCGCCGACGACAACGCCAGCGGCGAGGCGGTCCTGCTGGAGATCGCCAGCTCCTGGGCCGCCGCCATCCGCGCCGGAAAAGCTCCGGCCCCGGCCCGGGAGGTGCGCTTCGCCGTCTGGGGCAGCGAGATCCACTCCAGCGGCGACTACCGCAAGCGTTGTGAAAAAAACGGCCAGACCATCTTGGCGGTCATCAACTACGACCAGGCCGGCTACGGATCCGGAGCCGACCAACTCAACCTGGAACCCGACGACCTGGCCGCCAATGTGCCGCTGATCCGGGCCTGCCTAGCGGTCCTCGCTGACTACCGGGGCCACGCGGGCTTCCCGGCACGCTGGGCCACGAACAAGAGTCTGGGCGGCACCGATTCCTATGTCTTCAGCTCCTCGCGCAGCTTCCGAAGGGGCGCGCGCCCGGCCTTGACGCTCTTCACCAGCGCCTGGGGCCGCCCGGAGACCCACCCACGCACGGCGGGCATGCCCGGACATTCCTGGGAGGACAACGACCGGGTGACAGTGGACTACGACAACTACTACCACTCCGCCGGGGACACTCCGGAGAACACCACCGATCGGGAGCCCTGGAACATGGGCTGGTGTGCCCGGGTCGGACTCCTGGGCGCCCAGCGCTGGCTGGAGACCCTGCCCTGAGGCACAAGCCCGGGGCAGGGCTTGCCGTCGGGCCGCCGTGCGGGCATCCTGCCCGATCACCCAAGGAACAACACCACTCCAACCGGTCCAGAGACCCACGAACGCTCAGCCATGCGCACCTCCACATTCCTCCTCATGCCCTTCCTGGCCGCCTGCAGCAGCGAGGCTCCCTCCTCCGCGACGGGCACCCACGACCGGTCCCAAGCGGCGACCCAGGAGACCCCGGCCTCCACCGAAGAGGCCCCGGCCCCGGCCGCTCCCAGCCCCGGGGAGGCCGCCTCCGCCACGGGCGCCGTCCTGCGCACGGAGGACCTGGGCGACGGCCTGACCATCGACATCCTGGTGGAAGGCAGTGGCGACAAGTGCGCCGCCGGCGACCTGATCCAGGCCCATTACACGGGCACCCTGGCGGCGGACGGCACGGAGTTCGATTCCTCCCGCAAGCGCGGCGATCCGATCTCCTTCCCCCTGGGCGCGGGGCGCGTCATCAAGGGCTGGGACCGCGGTTTTGAAGGCCTGGCCATCGGCACGCGCGCCGTATTGCACATCCCCTCGGACCTGGCCTACGGCCCCCAGGGCCGCGGCTCGATTCCCCCTGCGGCCGCACTGGACTTCGACATCGAAGTTGTGGACATTCTGCGCGTGAAAGTAGAAGTCCAACAAGAAGGTACGGGTCCCGCCGCCGGTAGAGGCCAGGAAGTCGTCGTCCACTACACCGGCCGCCTGGCGGACGGTGGCAAGCAGTTCGATTCCTCCCGCGACCGCGGCCAGCCCTTCCGCTTCCGGTTGGGCGCCGGCCAGGTGATCCAGGGCTGGGACATGGGGTTCGATGGCATGAAGGTGGGCACCAAGGCTGTGCTCTTCATTCCCTCGGCCATGGGCTACGGCGCCCGGGGCGCCGGCGCGGCCATTCCGCCCAACGCCGACCTTGAGTTCGAGGTCGAGCTGCTAGAGGTCCACTAGGTCCCCCCGCGCGGTTTCTTGGCGCCGCCGCCGACCCCAGTCCCCACGAGAGGATAGGTTTGGGGTGCGGCCATTGGCTGCGGTTCCTCTCTCCCCGCCTGGCTCTGGCGAGCTCAGGCCACCGGCGAAAAGCCGGCAGTGACGGATGCTCCCGGAAAACTGGGACGTCCGTCACTCATTTGCCGGCCGTCGCGCGCCGCCGCGCCGGCTTCCCCAGGCCACCCAACAGCCGCCATCTTCGGAGGAAAAAACCACTGTTCAGGCGCTTGAGCCGCGCCCTGCCGTTGTGTCTCATGTCCCCGGTCGGCAAGGCCGCTTGCCTTCGTTGTCACCCCGCGCCCAGCACTTCCCAAAGGATGGCCCCATGATTGCAGCCCTCGTCCTTCTCGGCCCCCTGACGGTTTCCGCCCCCGCTGGGGAGGACGGGTTCCAGATGCAAATCTACGGGCGCTATCAGGTGGACTGGCAGGACTTCGATCCCGACGCGGATGTGTCCAGCCTGATGCCGCCGCTCGTGGATGAACTGCGCCTGCGCAGCCTGCGCCTCGGCGTCCAGGGCCAATTCGCAGCTCAGCTCCCCTATCGCTTCGACTACGAGCTGAAGGGCGTCGATTACCGCAGGCCCCGGGACATCTGGCTGGGCTACGAGGGCCTGGCCTCCGCCTCAGTCAAGGCCGGTCACATAAAAGAGCCCTTCGGGCTGGAGCGCCAGGGCAGCGCCAAGAACGCCCTGATGATCGAGCTGGGCCTGGTGAACGCTCTGACCCCGGGCCGCAACCTGGGCATCCTCTTCAGCGACCCGGTCAAGGGCGGGAGCATGACCTGGGCCGCTGGCTTCTTCCGTACGACGCAGCATCTACACGAGTGGGATGCGGATGGCGAACAGGCTATCACCGGACGACTGACGGCCATCCCCCTGGAACAGGAAGCCAAGGAGCGCCTGGTCCACCTGGGCGCCTCCTTCAGCCGCCGCTCTCCCGACGGCGATCCCGTGGGATTCGTCACGGACCCCGAGGCCGCCTTCGCCCCGGACTACCTGGAGACGGGAACCGTGGCCGCCGATGCCGTGAACCTCATCGGCCTGGAGGGTGCCTATATCGAAGGCCCCTGTACTATCCAAGGCGAGTGGATGAAGGCCCATGTGGATGCCGTTTCCGGGGCCAACCCCTCCGTCTCGGCCTACTACCTCACCGTGGGGCATTTCCTCAGCAGCGGGGATCGCCGCGCCTACGAAAAGGATCGCGGCCGCTTTGGCGGTGTCACCCCCGTGTCCGCCTGGGGCGCTGGAGGAGGAGGCGCCTGGGAGGCGGTGGCGCGCTATTCCTACGCCGACTTCCAATCCGGCCCCGCATTCAGCGGAAGCGAACTCTGGACACTAGGCGTCGGCATCAACTGGTATCTCGATGCCAATGCCCGCCTCTCACTGAACATGGTCACGGCTGATCTCAACAAGGTGGGAGATACGGACATGCTCCTGGCCCGCTTCCAGGTGGCCTTCTGAGGTCCCACAATGGGTTTTTGTCGGAAGAGAGACTGCGCGGGCTACCCCAGAACTGGGGTAAACGCCCCTGGAACAGGACGGTCTCCCTGCCCATCCGAGGGCCTGATCGCTCCCCCACGCAGCGCCCCCGGCCCAGGGCGGCAATGCACTTTAATTCGAGAAACGCACCTGGGAATGAAACTTTCCCTTGCATCCTAATGTTTTCTGTGCACAATACAGATTGTATTGAGATCCCACGTGGGATTTCATCTACATCCGTCGGCCGCACCGGCGTACACCACAATTCACCGCAAGACCTGACACAGGTTAGATCGAATCAGCGCTTCGAGCCTGGCCGTGCCCCCTTTGCCCCGCAGGCCCGGAATGTATTCCGGCTCCACGGCGCCCGCGCGCCGCAAGCCCATTTCAGCGCCTCGGCGCCAGGGGAGTCCACGCCACCGCAGGGCTCCGGCCACCGATCTAGCCCATAAGGCAGAGCCATGAAATCCTCCAAACCCTCCAGAATGAAGCCTGCTAAGCACACCGCTCGGACCCTAGAACGCCCGCTCAGTAGGGTATCCCCCCACACTCAAGCTGCACGCTGGCTCCTGGCGACGGTCGCCGGCCTGGGGCTTTCCCTGGCAGCCTGCCACCATCATGATTCGGCGGTCTTCGGTGGAGGCGGGGGTGGCACGACGGCGCCGCAGACCACCGGCGTCGCCCTTCTCTACGACAAGAACCTGAACGGCATCGCCGACTCCGGGGATGAGCTCATCGTCCCCTTCAATCAGTCCGTAACCCTGAGCGGCGGCAGCGGCACTGACCTGCGCCCCCAGGTCTATGGCGACCGCCTGGGCTTGAATGCGACGCTGGCTGGCGGCCCCCTGGCGCACCAGTTGACCGTCTACCTGGGCAACGGCGCGATGCTCAAGACACGCCAGCAGTATGATCCTGCCTTCACTGCGCGCAATGCCCCCTCTGGGATTGATGTCAGCCCAACCTTGGCCCCGGGGGTGATCACATCCACTGACTCCGGCCTCACCGCCACCAGTTCGGATGGCTTGGACATCTTCCCCGGCTTGGTGGCCGGCCCCGAGAGTTTCAGCATGGGCGACAGCCTGCGCGCGGCCACGGGTGACCTTGATGGCAACGGCTACGCTGACCTGGTGCTAGCCGGGCACAACCGCATCTACCTGGCCGACGCCTCCGGCCAACTCGCCGCCGCGGGCAGCATCTCCGCGGGCGGTGACACCATCCTGTGCCTGGCAATCGCCGACATGAACTCCGACGGCAAGTTGGACATCGTTCTGGGCACCTCCTCGGCCGACCGCATCCTGTTGGGCCTTGGCGACGGCACCTTCTCCGACTCCGGCGCGGCCCTGGGCAATTCCATTACCGCTGATCTCCTGGCCACCGATCTGGAGAACGACGGGGACTTGGACATCGTCAGCGTCTCCACCTCCGGGGGCCACATCTACACTCAAGACTCGGACGGTACCTACTCCGACTGCGGCGCCCCCCTCTCCGGCGTGCTTTCCATGGATGGGCGCGCCCTCTTGGCCCATGACCTGGACCACGACGGGGACCAGGATCTGTTGATACGCACCGGGGGCAGCGTTCAGGTTTGGGCCGGCCAGGGCGACGGCAGCTTCCAGGACGAGGCCCCCGCCTTCGGTGACGGCTTTGGCTACACCTTTGCCATGGGCGACCTAGATGGCGACGGGAACCAGGACCTGGTCCTGGGCGGCGCCCAGGCAGCCAACCTGTGGCTGGGTGACGGTGCCGGTGGCTTCACCGACGCGGGGCAACCCCTAGCCGGTCTCACTCCGGCCGTGGCCCTGGTCGACCTGGATGCCGATGGAGCCCTCGATATCGTACAGGGCCGCATGGGTGCCAACCGAATCTGGCGGAATGACGGACAGGGTCTGTTCATGGATGTGGGCCAGAACCTGGGGAACGCCTCCACCGTGGACCTCCTGGCCGGGGACCTGGATGGCGATGGCGATGGCGATCTTTTGGCCCTGAACAGCGACGGCGCGGATGTGCTCTACCACGGCTCCCTGACGGGCACCTGGGGCGCGGCGCGCCTCCGGGACGCGGGCCAGGAAATCGGAGGCCACTCCACCTTTAGCATGGACACCGCGGACCTGGATGCGGACGGCGACCTGGATTTGGTGACGGGCAACAACGAGGGTATCCAGGTCTGGAAGAACAACGGGGAAGGCACCTACGCCCCTTTTGGAGACGCCCTGGACGCTAGCTCCCGTGTCTACAGCCTCTTGCTCCACGACCTGGACGGGGACGGCGACATGGACCTCTTGGCCGGCAATCAGGGCAACCAGCAGTTGACGGAGCCCATCACCTATCTCTCCTGGGAGAATGTGGACGGCCAGGGGACCTTCACCTTCATTCCGCCCCCGGACGCCTGGGTCTCCACCGCCAGCCTGGCCGTGGGAGACCTGGACGGCGACGGGGCCATGGACCTGGTGCTGGCCAGCTACCAGCCACCGAGCATGGTTTTCCTGGGCCAGGCCGGCTCCCCGGTTTTCGACACCGCCCACCAGGAGTTCGGCGACAACCTGACCACCTGCTGCGCGCTGGGCGACCTGGACGAGGACGGAGATCTGGACCTGGTGCTCGGCAACGGCGCCGTCCAGGGCAACAGCGTGTACCTGAATGATGGTCTGGGCAGCTTCACCCAAAGTGGCCAAAGCCTCGGCAGCGCTGACACACGGGCCATCGCCCTGGGTGATCTGGACCGGGACGGCGACCTGGATCTCGTCGCGGGCAACGTGGTCGAGGAGCGGGTCTTCTTCAACGATGGAGCGGGCAACTTCACCGACTCCGGCCAGGCCCTCGGCACCGGCAGCACGAAGTCCCTGGCCCTGGCTGACCTCGACGGAGACGGCAACTTGGACATCGTCATCGGGAACGGCCTGGACATCAACTCCGATGACCCAGGACAACTGGACCAACAGAACTACATCTGGTTCAACGAAGGTGACGGTTACTTCCTGGAGACGAAGGCCCGCACCTTCTCCCCGGCCGACGGACGCAGCGCCACCCACGCGGTGACCGTGGCCGATGTGGACCGGGATGGCGACCTGGACATCCTCTCCGGCAACCTCCAGAACGAACCCAACAGATTCTGGCGCAACGAGTAGGGCCCGCTCCCTCTCCCGCAAGTGGCTGCCGGGCGCAACCCGCCAGTCCCTTGCACAACCGGGGGGAGAGGCGCCCACTTCCGACAGCGTTTCCTGGAGGTAACGCTGTATCCTCGACGGAAGCATGGGCGCCCCTCCCCCCAACCTCCTGCCCGCACCCCTGAAGCGCCGCTCGCTTCCGGGGCATTGGCGTTTCAGGGAACGAATGGGCTTTTGTTGTGTGGGAGCGCCGCAGCACTTCGAGCGCGCGCGCCTGGCCCTGGACGCACCCACGGCGAGGCCGTGGCCGCGAAGCGACTTCCACCCCGCCGCCGGACCTGACCAGGCCCAGTTACTGCTGGAGCATTGCGCCGCCGCCAGACACGGAAGCCTGCCCCCAGGCTTGGCCGACTCTCCGGAGGCCTACCACCTGAACATCACTCCTGAGCTGATCCACCTCACCGCCCACCACAGCCTCGGCTTGCTGCAAGGTGTGCGCACCCTGCGCCAATGGCTGGCCGGGGCCTGGAGTGGAGCAGGCGCTGCCCCCGGCGCCCTGCCCTGCGAACAGATCGAGGACGCGCCCGCCATCCGGCGCCGCGGCGTCATGCTGGACATCAGCCGTGACCGGGTTCCCCGTCTGGACTTCCTGCGCGGCTGGGTCGAGCAGCTGGCGGCCCTCAAGGTCAACGAGCTCCAACTCTACACGGAGCACACCTTCGCCTACGCGGGCCATGAAGAGGTCTGGCAGAGCTCCGACCCCATCACACCCGGCGAGCTGACCGGCTTGGCGGCCTTCTGCCACGAGCGTGGCATCGACCTGGTTCCCAACCAGCAGAGCCTGGGCCACATGCACCGCTGGTTGAGACACGCCTCCTACCGCCACCTGGCCGAACGCCCCGACGGCATCGAGCACCCCTTCAGCAGCGCCCGCGAACCCTACGGGTTGGCCATCGACTGCAAGGCCACGCTGCCCTTCCTCTCTGACCTCTATGGACAGGTCCTGCCCCACTGCCTGCCGCCGGTGGCGGGGCCCGTCGGATCCTTGCCAAACGGCTTCCTGAGCGTCGGCCTGGACGAGGCCGAGGACCTGGGCAGCGGCCGCTCGGCCGCACTCCTGGGGCGCCTCGGCCGCCGCCGGCTCTTCAGCGGCCACCTCAGGAACGTGGCCCGCTTGGCCGCGGAGCACGGCCGCGCGGTGCAGTTCTGGGCCGACGAGTTGCTCAGGGATGAGCTCCCGCTGCCCGCCATTGGCAGCGGTTCAAGCACGGACCCGGATGCCGCGTCCGGCGCTCCCGATGCGAGGCTGGCCGCTGACCAGCCCCCCGGGATCGCGCCCCCCGGGATCGTGCCCTCCGGAGCCGTGCCCCCCGGGGCCGTGCCCCTGATCTGGGGTTACGAGGCCGACCATCCCTGGGAGCGGGCCTGCGCCCCGCTCTCCGGCACGGATTTTTACATCTGTCCGGGTACGAGTTCCTGGAACTCATTTCTCGGACGCCCGCTCAACGCCCGTGGCAACCTGACCGGCGGCGCCGCGGCCGCCGTCTCATTCGGAGCCGCCGGCTTTCTGATTACGGACTGGGGCGACCGCGGCCACCACCAGCCGCCGACGGTCAGCGATGCCCCCCTGGCCCTGGGCCTGGCCCTGGCCTGGAACCCGGCGGCCCCGCCGCAGGACGCGGACCTGCACGCCCACCTGGACCGTGAGTACTACGGCACACCGGGCCTGGCAGCGGCGGTGGAGGCCTGTGGCCTGGCCGTGGAAGCCCCGGGCGTGGGCACGGTCAATGAGAATCCGCCCTCGGCCATCCTGCGCTACGCAAACTCTCCCCTGCCCAACCCGCGCCTGCCCGGCCTCACAATCCCAGCCCTGGAGCATTCCCTGGGGGAGCTTGGCGAGGCCCGGGCCCACCTGGAGGCGCTCCCCTGCCCCACGCCGCAGGGGACCCTGGCCCGGGCCGAGGTGGCCTGGGCCGCCCGCCTGGCGGACGCCTGCCTGCACCTGGGCCTGGCGCGCCTCGTGGCCGGCGGCCGCCCCCTGGCCGGACTCTCCGCGCCAGAGCGCCAGACCCTGGCCCGCCGCCTGGCCCCCTGCCTGGACGAACACGGCCCCCTGTGGCGCGCCCGCTCCCGGGAAGGGGGCCGGGCAGACTCCCTGGGCCGCCTCCTGGAACTGTGCGCGGGCCTGGGCCCGGCCCTGTCCGCTGCCCGGGCCAACCAGCCTGACCCGGCTGCAACAGGGCTTCAGTAACTGATGGAGGGCCGTGACCGCGTCCAGCACCACCCGCTTGCGTGCCCGATAGTTGCCCCACTGGCCCACTTGGCCGGATAGGCGCCGAAGTCATCCACGGTGAAGCCCACCGGATCCGGAGGGAAGGCTCTCGCTGCTCACCCAGCCGCCGACGGGCGTCAGATCAAGCCCAAGCAGATGCTGGCACGGGAATACGGTTCCGCGGCCCACAGTCAAACAGGGGCCCCATCCCCACCGTCAGAGGTTTTCTCCTCGGCCAAGGCCCGGTGGCAGCCGCGCCCGGACCTGCAGTCTTCCGGATCCACGAGTTCCCCATCCGGCCCCACACTCAGCATGGTCCGGCGACACCAGCAGTGACCACTGGCGTCGAGCAACTCATCCTCATCCCGCGCCGGGGCATCCAGCGTGAACCACTTCTTGCTGCGCAGGTCGGCGCAGAAGGGGCCGTGGGGCTGGGACGCGCTCATCTATTTCCTCCGCAAAGGCTGGCACCGGCGCGTTCAATCAGAGTGCGCGTCAGGGGCACCTTGTAGGCGTTTTGCTCCAGTGGCTCGGCGTCCGCCAGGGCCAGTTCTGCCGCGGCGCTGAAGCTCTCGGCCTCAAGCGGCTTGTCAGCCAGCAAGCGTTCCGCCGCCCGACAGCGCCAGGGGATCGGCGCCACGCCACCTAGCACCAGGCGCGCATCGCGAATGCGGCCGGCCACCACGCGCAGGCGCAGGGCCACAGCGGAGAGGGCGAAGTCGAAGGACTCGCGCTCCCTGAACTTCATGAAGACCTGGAGCACCTCGCCGGCCTGTGAACCCTGTGCACCCGGAACACCGGCGGCGGCACTTTCCGGCAGCGTGACCGCGCTGACGAGTTCCTGGGGCCCCAGGCGGTTTTCGCGCAGCACGTCACCCTCCTCGGGCAAGGTAAAGAAATCCCCGAGGGCCAACTCCCGCGTGCCCTGGGGCGAGGTCAGTTCCACGGTCGCATCCAGGGCCACCAGGGCCGGCGCCAGATCGGAGGGGTGCACGATCCAGGAGGGGCCGCCGCCCAGGATCGCGTTGTGACGATTGACTCCACCCTCCGCCAGACACTCCCGCCCACCCTTTTTCAGGCACAGGGCCCCGGCGTTGCGGTAGTAGACGCAGCGGGGGCGCTGGCAGAGGTTGCCTCCGAGGGTGGCTTGACTGCGAATCTGTGGGCTGCCCACGGAGGCCGCCGCAGCAGCCAGTAGCGGATAGCGTGCAGCCAGGAGTGGCTCGCGCTCCAACCTGGCCAGCGTGACAAGCGCTCCCAGGCGCAGGGCTCCTCCGATTGCCGGCTCCAGGTCGTCCAAGCCAGCGATGCCCTTCAGGTTTACCAGGGCCGCCGGTCGGGCCAGATCCTCTTTCAGCTCCCCCAGCAGATCCTGCCCCCCAGCCAGCAGGCGCGGCCTGCTGCTGCCCGGCCCCGCGTGCTCGGTCGCCAAGAGGGCCGCTGCCTCGGCGGCGGTCTGCGGTTCCCACATCTCAAAGGCGCGCATGGTCAGTGGTCCTTTTCCTTGTCTTCCCGGAAACGCTCGAGGGCCGCCAATACGCGGTCGGGTGTGAAGGGGGTTGCGAAGATGCGCACGCCGCAGGCATTGTGAATCGCATTGGCAATGGCAGCCACGCCGGGTATCACCGGCGGCTCTCCCACTCCAACGACTCCCCTCTCGTCAGCTCCGTCGGCTTCGGCATGAATCAGCGGGACCTGGGCACAGACCGCCGCCTTGTAGTTCATGAGGTCCGCGCTGAGCATCAAGCCCAGATCGCCATCAACCACGCGCTCCTCCAACATGCCGTGGGAGAGGGCTTGCACGATGGCGCCCTTGATCTGGGACTCAACGGCCTGCCGGTTGAGCACCAGGCCGCAGTCCTGCACGCAGGCAAACTCCTCGACCCTTACGCGCCCGGTTCCCGTGTCCACCTCCACGCGCGCCGCCTGGGCTCCATGCACGCCGGAGCCCGCCAACTCGCGCTGGAACTCGCCCGCGGCTGAGAGGCCGCCGGCGCCCAGGAGAGCGCAGGCTTCAGCCCAGGCCAGCCCGGTCGACGGCAGGCCCGGGAGTTGCCAGTCGGCCGGCCCCAGGAGCCGCCCGGCCTCCAGGCGCAGGAGGCCCACGGGCACCTCCAAGGTGCGCCCGAGGTGCTTCAGCAGGGCGGCCCGCACACCGCTGACCGCATCCTGCACCGCCGGCGCCAGACAGGCAGTGGTCACGCTACCGCCGGAGGTCACCGAACGCGGCAGGCGGCTGTCGCCGATACGCACGGTGATGTCCTCTACCCCCAGGCCCAGGGCTTCTGCCACCACCAGCGCCATGTGCGTGCGCGTGCCCGTGCCCAGGTCCTGACTGGCGGAGGCCACGCTCACGGTCCCGTCCCGCTCGATGCGCACCTCGGCTTCGGCCCCGGGGCGCCCCCCACCGCCCCAGGTGGAAACGGCAAAGCCGATGCCCACCGAGCGCTCACCGGCCGCCGGCCGTGCGGGAGCTTTCCGGTGGGCGTGCTGAGGCCAACCGATCAACTCCGCCACGCGGTCCAGCTGCCGGTGATAGACCTCGCTCTCTAGGTTGCGCTTGCGGAAGACAAGCGGATCGATGCCCTGCTCGATGGCCAGCAGATCCACCGCTCCCTCCATGGCGAAACAGGCCTGGGGATGGCCGGGAGCGCGCATGGCGCGACTCGAGTCCGTGCTCGTGTGCACAGAGGAGCTCGTAACGGCGCTCTCGCGCACCTCGTAGATGTACGGCAGGCCCGGATGGGCGCCGCGGCCAATACCACCGAAGCGTTCCACATCCCCGAGCAGAGCCAGAAGGTGCCCGCCTGCATCAGCCCCCAGGCGAATGCGCTGGCGACTCCCGCTGCGATTGCCGGCGAAGAGAAACTCATCGCGCCGGCTGTTGGCCACGCGCACGGGCCGCTTCAACTGCTTGGCCAGACGGCAGGCCGCCAGGCCTTCCACACCCAGATCGAACTTGGACCCAAAGCCCCCACCCATGTGCTCGCACACCAGCCGCACCTGCGCCGCTTTCAGGCCGAGTTCCTCGGCCGCTTCAAATGAACTGCCATAGGTGCCCTGGGTCGAGAGGTAGACCGTGGCCTCGTCAGCGCCGCGGTAATCCACCACCGCCGAGTGCGTCTCCAGACACAGGTGATGCTGCACCGGCAGGCTCCAGGTTCCCTCGATGGTCGCCGCGCACTCCTCCAGGGCGCGGCGGGCAGCCGCCCGTTTCCCCCGGGTGCGCTCGCCGCTCCGGTTGCCGCGCCGCCCGATCTTCGGTGCGCCGGCCGCCAGGGATTGCTCCGGTGTCAGCGCCCAGCTTTCCTCAAGGATCTCCACCACCACCGCCCGCAGCCCGTCCTCCAACAGGTCCGAGTTCTCCGCCGCCAGGGCCGCCACCGGCTGCCCGAGATAGCGCACGCTTTCGCCGAGCACAAGGCCACCCACCACGCCCTCAATGGCCAGGGCCGGCGCCAGATCCACGCGGACCCGACCCCCGGCCACGGGCGCGGGCACCAGGCGCCCCCAGGCCATGTTCGGCAAGCGCACATCCTGGGTGAACACGGCACGCCCCCGGAGCTTGTCGGGTCCGTCCACGCGCGGTACGCGCGTGCCTATCAGGCGGCGTTCCCCAGCCGCCGGCCAGGAGCGCTCCCGCCCGCTCGCGCCGCCGCTCACCTTTCACCTCCCGGGCGCGAGTCCGTGTCCGCGCCCAACTTGCGGGCGGCCGCCAGGATGCCCGGCTGCGATCCGCAGCGACACAGGTTCCCGGCCAGGGCTGCTTCGATGGCCGCCTGCGGGGCGCCCGGATGGGCATCCAGACATGCGCCCAGGGAGAGCGTGAAGCCCGGCGTGCAAAAGCCGCACATGACGCCGTCCTGCTCAAGCAGGGCCGCCTGGACAGGGTTCAATCCGTCGCTCGCACGGCCCCCTTCCAGGCCTTCGATCGTTGTGATCTCTCGGCCCCGGGCATCCAGTGCCAGAACCGAGCAGGCGCAGGCCGGCTGACCGTCGATGAGCACCGTGCAGGCTCCGCAGCTGCCCCGCTCGCAGACCTCCTTGGCACCGGTGAGCGCCGGCTCCAGGCGCTCGCGCAGGGCGCGCAAGAGCGTCGTGCGCGGCTCCACCTGCAGCGGACGTTCTTGTCCGTTGATGCGCAGCACGATCCCCACGGTGCCCCGCACGGGCCCGTCCGCGCCACGCTCCGCATCCCCGGCCCCGCGCACCGCTCCCGCCGCCGGCCCCAGCCCTGAGACCGCCGCAGCGCCGCCGGCACCCTTTAAAAAGCTACGCCGCGATATGCCGGTGGTCAGCTCGTCCTGGGTCATGGCTCCATCCTAGAAACCAGCGGCCCCCGATCCCAAAGACCTTTCGCAGCCCAGGCCGCTTGTCCCCACCCCGCCACCCGTGGCATCCTCTGGGGCTGTCCGCCCCCCCCAATGACCATGAAACACATCCCGCCACGCGCCCGTCTCCTCGCCACTGGCCTGCTGCTCATCAGCGTCGGCGCCTGCACCCCGGTTGACGCCGGAGCGGACACGACTCTGCGCTACACCGCCATCCCGGACCACGACGCCCGCCTTTTGGCCGAGCGCTTCGCCCCCCTGACCGCACACCTGGCCGACACCCTCGGAGTCGCCATCGAGTACGTCCCCATGTCCGACTACCAGGCCTCCGTGGAGGCCTTCAAGAACGGCGATATCCAGCTGGCCTGGTTCGGCGGGCTGACCGGCGTCCAGGCCCGAGCCGCCGTGCCCGGTGCCCGAGCCATCGCCCAAGGCTCCGTGGACCCGCATTTCAAGAGCTACTTCATCGCCCACGGCGGGACGGACCTCAGACCTGGCAAGGACTTCCCCGACGCCCTCGCCGGCCGCAGCTTCACCTTCGGTTCCGAGTCCTCCACCTCCGGACGCTTGATGCCAGAGCACTTCATCCGCTCCGCCACGGGCCAGGGCCCGGAGGATTTTTTCGGCACGCCCAACCACTATTCAGGCAGCCATGACAAGACGGCCCGCCTGGTCGAAGCCGGCACCTTTGAAGCGGGCGTCATCAACTACCGCACCTACGACAGCATGGTGCGGGACGGGCGCCTGGACCCGCAGCGCTGCCGCGTAATCTGGACCACGCCCGCCTACGCCGATTACAACTGGACAGCCCACCCGGACCTGGAAGCACGCTTCGGCCCCGGCTTCACAGACCGTTTGCAATCGGCCCTGGTCCAACTGGCACAGCCCCAGTTCCTCGCGGCCCTCGACCGCCCGGAGGGTTTGATTCCGGCCTCCAATGCTGACTTCGCCTCCCTGGACGAGCTGGCCCGCGGGCTGGGCTTTGTGAAGTAGGTGGGCTTTCGCCTGGAAGGCGTGGGGGCCCGCTACGACGGTGGCCCCGCTGGGAGCCCCGTGCTGGAAGGCGTGGACCTGCGCATCGAGGCCGGTGAAGCCCTGGCCCTGGTGGGACCGAGCGGCGCCGGCAAGACCTCCCTGCTGCGTATCCTCAACGGAACGCTGCTGGCGCACTCCGGCGGTGTGCACATCGAGGGCGCCGACCCGGCCACCCTGGCGCCCCGCGCACTGCGTCGCCTGCGGGCACGCCTGGGCTTTATCCACCAGGATCACGCCCTGGTGCCAAACCTGCGCGTCAACCAGAATGTGGCCGCCGGCCGCCTGGGTCACCGCGGCTTCCTGCACGGCCTGCGCTCGATTCTCTGGACCGGCCGCTCAGACCTGACGGAGATCCACGGCCTGCTCGAGCGCGTCGGCATCCCCGAGACGCTCTTCCTGCGCACGGACACACTCTCCGGCGGCCAGCAGCAGCGCGTGGCCATCGCCCGCGCCCTCTTCCAGGACCCGGTAGCCATCCTGGCCGACGAACCCGTGGCCTCCGTCGATCCAGCCCGGGCCCGTTCAATCATCGAGCTCCTGGTCTCCGTCGCCGCCGAACGCGGCCTGACGCTGGTCGTCAGCCTGCACGACCTCTCCCTGGCCCGCGACCTCTTCCCGCGCATCGTCGGCCTGCGTTCGGGACAGGTTGTCTTCGATCGACCCACCGACGATCTGGATGAAACGGCCTTCGCCGATCTCTACCAGCTGGTGGGCGAGCGCCGCCGCGCCGCCGATAGCGGCTGAGCATGACGCCGCGCACACCCAGCCCCGGCACAGGGAAAAGCGCCCACCCCGCGCCGCTCCCCGGCAGCCGGCCGCCGCTGCTTGAGCAGCGCGGCCGCACCCTGGTCCTACTGGCCCTCTGCGGCCTGGCCGGGGCCCTCTTCCTGGGCCTCTCCCCGGCCCAACTCCTGCCCTCGCCCGGCCGCCTGACCCTGGCCCGCGAGTTCCTGGCCGGTGCCCTGCAGCCGAGCTTCCCCACAGCGCCCACGGACTCCGGCTCCTCCGGTTTCCTCTCCATCCTGCTCGCCGGCCTGGGCCGCACCATCTCCTTCGCCGCCGCCGCCACGGGCCTCTCCGTCCTCTGCGCCGTGCCCCTGGGCCTGTGCGCCTCGCGCTCCTTGGGCCGCGGTGCCTCCTGGACAGCCCGCCCTCAGCACCAGTTCCTCCCGGCCCTGCGCTCCGCCCTGCGCCTCGGCCTGGCGGCCATGCGCTCGGTCCACGAACTGCTCTGGGCCGTGCTCTTCCTGGCCGCCCTGGGCCTCTCCGATCTGGCGGCGGTGATCGCCATCGCCATCCCCTACACGGGGACCCTGGCCAAGGTCTTCGCCGAGTTCCTGGACGAGGCCCCGCCGGCCTCCGGCGAGAGCCTGCGAGCCATCGGTGCCTCTCCGGCCAGCCTCTTCCTGGTGGGCCGCCTGCCCCGCGCCCTGCCGGACATGGCGGCCTACGCCTTCTACCGTTTCGAGTGCGCCATACGCTCCGCGGCCATCCTCGGCTTCTTCGGCTACCCGACGCTCGGCTACCACCTGAAGAACGCCTTCGACGCACTGGACTACGGTGAGGTCTGGGCCTGGCTCTACGCCCTGCTCGCCCTGGTGCTGCTCCTTGAGGCCTGGAGCAGTGCCCTGAGCCGGAGGTTCGTGGCATGAACCCCGCTGTCCAGCCTGCCGACGCCTCCCCCTGGGAGGTCATTCGCGCCCTGCGCCGCTCCCGCCCCCGCAGCCGCCTGGTACGCGCCAGCGCCCTCTGCCTGGCCCTGCTGGTGGCCGCTTCATGGTTCTCTGTCCTGGATGAACCAGGCGCCCTCCTGAGCCCACGCCGCCGGGCCAACCTCAGTCGCTTCATCGCCCAAGAAGCCCTGCCCGCTCCCCTGCGAGAAAGTACCGCGGCCCTCTCCACGCGCCTCGCGGACACCGCCGCCTGGGCCGCCGACCTCTGTGCCTCCCGGGGCGCCGAGGCCCTGGCCGCCACCCTGGCCATCGCCCTGTGCGCCATGGCCCTGGCCGGCGCCTTCGCCCTGCTCGCCGCGCCCCTGGGCGCGCGCACCCTGTGCGCCGCGCGCCCCTTCGACCAGCGGGCGCCCCAGGGCCTCCCCTGGCGCCTGGTGACGTCCGCCGCACGCCTCTCCTGGATTCTGCTGCGCGCCATCCCCGAGTACATCTGGGCCTTCTTGCTGCTGGCCATCCTCGGCCCCAGCGCCTGGCCGGCGATCCTGGCCCTCGCCATCCACAACGCCGGCATCCTAGCGCGCCTGGGTGCCGATGTGGCCGAGGATGTGGAACGCGGTCCCCTGGCAGCCCTGGCCGCAGCCGGTGCGCGCCGGTCCCAGATCGCCGCCACGGCCCTGCCCCCCCTGGCCCTGCCGCGCTTCCTGCTGCTCTTCTTCTATCGCTTCGAAACTTGTGTGCGCGAGGCAACGGTCCTCGGCCTGCTCGGCGTGCTCTCCCTGGGCTACTGGATCCAGGATGCCCGCGCCCGCCAGCATGCGGATGAGATGCTCTTCTTCGTACTGCTGGGCGCGCTGCTCGTGATCGTCGGCGATGCGGCCTCCGCCGCCGTGCGCCGCCGCCTGCGGTAAGCCGGCGCTCTGGGGGCGCCGGCAACCAGGCTGCGTCCCCCACGAGCCTGCCAGCCTAAGCCGCGCAGGCCAAGCCCGCGCGGCCCATGGGAAGGCCTGGGTGGGATGCGTCCCAGTCGCCGGCGCGTCACCCCTAGGGGGCGAACAAGATGCTCATCCCATCGCTGAAGTTCGACGAGCCACCGTCACGATACCAGCACTGGAAGAACCACTCGTCGCCCGGCGCGACGGCGCCCCCGGGCGGCAGTGACGCGAAGTCCAAGGCCAGTGAGGCCCGGCCCAGCCCATCGGTGGCCAAAGGCGGATAGAGACGCCGCTGGGTACCACCGATGTAGAGGTAGCCGTTGAAGAGTGGGATGTCCACGCGCACATCCCCGTAGAAGAAGAGGCCAAAGTCATTGGCCGTGGCGCTCTCCACGGTCAACGTCAGGTTGTCATCCGCCAAGGACACCGAGCCGGTGTAATAGATGCTCGCTCCACTGGCAAAGGACTGGTTGGGCGCACCCACGCCAAAGTTGCGCGCCACGCCACTGCCGTTCAGGACCCACACGGCCCCCACCAGATTGTCGGCACCAGGCAGACCCATGACGAAGTCAGCACACCCGTCACCATTCACATCCCCCACGCTTTCCACGGGCAGGGGCACCGTGGGCGCGCCCTGGGGACGACTCATCTCGTACAGGAGTCGGCCGTCCACGCCTGAGTGGATGCCCACGCCCCGCAGCCCATCCGCAATGGCTAGATCCGGCGCTCCGTCCAGATTCACATCCCCCACGCCGCTCATGGAATAACCGAACATCGACGTTCCGGCCTGGGGCCAGACGCGATACAGGAGCAGTTCACCGCTCTGAAGCGTCAGGGTCCTACCCGAAGCGATTTCCACCGCACCGTAATGCCCGATGCCCGCGCCGGTCACAGCAAGATCCCCATAGCCGTCGCCGTTGACATCTCCGGGACCGGCCACAGCCGTGCCGTATTGCGCCTCGTGCCAGCCGATGATGCCCGCAATAAAGTTCCAGGAAGCGCCGCTGTATATGGCCACCATCCCCAAGTGATTCGCCAGGCCAAAACCCGGCGAGCCGATGGCTGTGTCGTTGATGCCGTCCCCATCAATGTCACCGGCATTGGTCACGCTGTGGCCCAACCTCGCTTCGCTGCTGGTTCCGGTGAAGACGGCATTGGGCAAGGCCAAACCGGTGGCACCGGAGATAACCGCAGCGTGCCCAGTATTCGCGGCCCCGGTGTCGAAAGGATCACTGCCCGGCGCACCGATCAGGTAGTCCTGCACACCGTCGCCACTGACATCCCCCAGGTTGTCCAGGGAATATCCCCACTTCGCCGGTGCCCCGACGCGCCCCGGGTAGGGACTGACGCAGTTCAAGAGCACAGCGCCGTCAGCACCGGAGTGCACCCGGACGATCCCCACCGCAAGAGGGCCGCCCAAGTGATCAGAGATCAACAGGTCACCAACCCCGTCCCCGTTGAGATCCCCCGCATCCGCCAGGGCAGAGCCAAAGGAAACGCTGCCCGGCGGCATGCCGATATCCAGCAGTTCGGCCCCATCCGCCCCAGAGTAGACGGTCACATGGGCAGAGCCACCCGTGCCCGCCAAGCCAAGGGCCGCGAAGTCCGCCACCCCATCTCCATTGACATCCTCCACCCCACACACCGTGTGGCCAAGATGATCGCCTGGCGCCTGCCCCGCAATCACATGGATCTCGTTTTGTGCCTGGCCTGAAACGGCACAGAGCATCAGTCCCAGGCTGGCGAGTGCTCCTAGGGAACAGCGTCGACCAGCAGAGCCACATCGGGTCCAGAGGATAGGCGATTCCGAGGAAGTTCTGGTGTGCGTCCCTGCCTCACATTGTCCCCAATACCACGAGATGCCGTGAGGGGATAGATCTTTGAAAAACATGTCTAGCTCCTAATTAAAAGTTTGCACGATGACTTCACTACTACTGCAACCGGCCATGTCGACTGCGGCGATGCGCAGCGTCTGTCCGGCGACGGCACTGGGCAAGGTCAACCCGTACTCGATGCGCCCGTCCGAGTCCGCTACCGTGGTTCCAATCACAATAGGAGAGGCTATGTCGACCGTAGCGCTCGCGCACCCGGGCAGGGCGCTCGGGCCCGGCGCGTAGCCGTAGACCAAGATAATCGTAGCCCCCGGCTGAAACCCGAGACCGAAGACAGCCGCGTCACGGTCCGCCATGGCGGGCTGCACTCCGCTCACGCGCGGAACTCGGCCCCGGGGCGTGAGCCTGTAAGTTCGCGTGTTCCCCCAGAGAACCCCGGTGCCGCAGATCTCGCCCAAGTCGTTGATCTCGGCCGCGCCGGTCAACTCCCAGCCAGTGCCAGACGGGATCAAAGCGCCCAGATCGACAGGCGTGCCGCCCTCTCTCCAAAGACAAGCTCGTTGCGTTCCGCTCATGTCCTCGGACCAACCGACCACATCTCCGAAGGAGTTGACGCCGCCGGCCTTGCCGTTCGCTCCACCAAGGGTGCCCAGGCCGGTCAGCACGCCGCCCTGCCAGGTCACGGGGCGGTTGGCCCCCGTGCCGGGATCGCAGTCAAAACCGACCACCAGCCCCGTGTCGTTGACCTCCAAGGGAACCACCCAACCGCCCGTTAGGCTTCCCAGGTCCTGCATTGGCGCACCAAAGGGCTTGAAGAAGCCGCGGGTCGCCCCGCTCACATCACTGGTCGTGCCAACTGTGTCGAGACGCTCATTCAAGTTGGCGCCGAAGGCCTTCACGCCCCCGAGGGTACCCAGGTCGACCCACTGGCCACCGGGCTCCCGTAGGTACGCGCGAAACTGCGACAACCACTCACCGTCAACCATCATCGAGTTCGTACCTACCACCCAACCGTCGCGACTGATGTCGGTGGCGTGGCTGAAGTCGAGAAGGCCCACGTGGATGTCGGTCAGGCCGCCTCCCTCCCAGAGGTAACCGTGGAGCGCCACCGAGCCCGCAGTGGAGTAGCCGACGACCTGGTCTTTGTCGTTCAGATCACCGGGAAGGGCAAGCGTCGGTGCTAGGGGATAGATGTGGTGCTGGACCACCCCGTCCCAGAAGTAACTGTGCACCTTGGGCGTGCCCATGTACCCTTTCAGCTCGTTAGATCCGTGGACATGGCCTCGGTTGTTGATCCCGGTGGGCTTGACCGCATGGGCCGGGTCCGGGCTCATCGTGCCGATGTCATCAATCGAATACGAGGACGTGGGACGAGCAAGGTAAGGGGCCTGGGCCAACAGCGGTGAGGTCGCCGCGAGGGGCAAGAGCACTGCGAGGAGGGTTTTCATCGGTCGCTTCCTGGGTTGGAGAGAGAGGGGACGGTTATCTTGGCGTCTCGCGCCTGGCCCATAGCTTCTCCCTTCTCTGAAGAATCTGTGCTGGTGTAGTCCCGGTGGCCGTTCATTCTGTTCATGTTACATCCTGCCTTGAGATTGTGAGGGGGGGCGCCTACCCCCACTGGCCGGGAAACCTTGACCCTAGGGCGGATACCCCTACCATGAGGCTAGTAGAGGGGGTAGCACTAGTTGCTATCCAGTTGGTGTCCGCGCCGCCTGATCTGGTTTCTAGGAAAGTCAAAGGCTCCTCCGCGCCTCAGTCCCCGCCAGCCAGCGCCAACCCCCACACCAAGGCCTGTGACGCCGATAGTTCCAAGGTGCTAGTGCAGGCGCGCATGGGGCCTGTGGTCGCCTGGCTCACAGGCAGAGGTGTTGGTGTCCCAGCACCAGGCTTGGGCGGCAACCAGGTAGCTGCCGGCCGAAAAAGGGCGGCGATGCAAATGGCTATCAAAGGCTGCCGCGAGGCGCGGCACAGTTCTAAGTCGTGGAGCTGTATCCTGCTGCCATTGGGGTCTAGCCGGTGATTGGGATTGATCCTGCGCCGAGGTGCGGCCTGTGCCACCGGCCAGATGGGTCCCGGCGTCGCGGGACGGATTGGGGCTGGTGCTGGAGTTCCGGCAGGCCGCCGGACGCTCCTCGCGCCGGGCCCTAGAGGCTCTCCAGGAGGCGTGCCCAGGCCGCCCGCTCCCGGGCCGGGTCCACGCGTGGTGCCAGGCGCGCCGTGGCGCGCCGCAGTTCCTGCACGAACTCCGCGTCGCTTGCGAGGCGGCGCAGCAGGCGGACCAGGGAGCCTACGCCGCCCACGGGAAAGAGACCCGGATGCTCGTCCCCCAACTGCCCCCGGGTGCCGGCATTGTCCGTGGCTATGATCGGCGCGCCACAGGCGACACCTTCGGTGATGGCGTTGGCGCCGCCCTCTTCCTTGGAAGTCAGCAGCAGGGCATGGCAGTGCGCCATGCGCAGCAAAGTCTCTTCACGGCTGCGTTCGCCCAGCCACTGGTAGCACGAACAGTTCGCCGAGCGCTCCTCCGCGCGCCGGGCCATCTCGTCGTCGAGGGCTGCACCCAGGTGCACCAGGCGCAGGGGCGTGCGGGAATTGGAGCGCTCCATTGCCTCCGATCCCTCCGCTTTTTCCAGGGCCTCCAGGGCCTCCAGGGCCAGGAAGGGGTCCTTGACCGGCCGCAGGTGGCCGACGAGCAGCAGGTCACCCGCCGTGGGCGTCGGCACCAGAGAATCCAGGGCGGCGGCGTCCCGGGAAAGCCCGGCGCAGGACTGCTCAATGACAACGGCCCGCTGCGCCTCTTCAGGTGTCAGCGCTTCCCGGGCGCGCTCCTGCAACATGACAATGCCCTGGGCCGCGGCCAGGCTTTGCGCCACGCGCGGGTCGGCGGCGCCGTCCACATAGAGATCGGTGCCCGCCAGGGCCACGATGGTCGGCCGGGCCGGAAAGCGCCGCCGGAACTCCATCAGGGCTCCGTGGGCGGCGCGGGCGTGGAGAGCAATCAACAACTCCGCGTCAGCCTGGGCGGGCAGGGCGTCCCCGCCGCAAAGCACCACGCCGTGTCCCAACTCCTCCAACAGAGTTGCCCAGCGCTCGGCCGTCACGCGATTGCCGCGCCGGGAACCCGGCGGCGCCGGTGTGGCGATCAGGATTCTCATCGGCCGCCCGCTGCCGCTGCCCCGGCATCGGCTCGCCGGAAACCGGGTCCGGGCTCCAGGAACAGACTGTGATCCGGGCGCGGGTCGTCCCCGGTCAGGGGCACTTCAATCCAGGCTGCGCGCCGCGCCTGGATGTGCGCCGGCAGGGGCACGCCGCGTGGCCACAGGAAGGCCTCCATGAAAGTCGGTGCGTCCTTCAGGAAGAACTCCTTGGGCACGGTCTTGTCGTGGCCCGGGGAGCGCCGTCCACCCAGGGGCGCGCGCCGGGCCACCTCGCGCGTCACAAGCCCGTTGTGGTCGAATAGGAACAGACGGCTGTAGTACCCCACGGCTCCCATGGCGCCGTAGGTAAGCGAATCCCCGGGCTCTGTGTGCCGCGCCAGGCTGAGGCCGAGATCGCGCCACTCCCGGGCCTGGGCGTCCATGCGCCGCCACTGTTCGAGCTCCGTGCGCGGCTGGGGATAGTTCCAGCGGAAGTGCACGGCCTCGGCCCAGCTGCGCGGGGCACGCAGCACATCAAAGGCAGTCGCCAATGAAAGCAACAAGAGGCCTGCGGTCAGACCCCAGGTCAGTCCCCGGGCAAGCCCCTTGGCCAACGCATGGTGACCGGCGGCCAAACGGCGCGCCCAGAGCAACGCCAGGAAGGGCAAGGCCGGCACGAGGAAACGCCCGTAGCACATGAAGTCCCCACCGGTCAGAACCACATGGGCCGAGGTTGCCGCGACGATGGCTAGAGCGGCCCGCGGGCGCGGCTCCCGGAGTACGCCGCGCCCCACGGATAGACCCAGGGCCAAGGGAATCGCGGGCATGGCCAGCGCCATGCTCGCCAGGTAGCGCGCTCCGCGCTCGAAGGCCGGTGCTCCAAGACCGAGCTTGGCCCGCGCGGTATTCGGCAGCCAGTCGCCGTAGTAGGAGAGACGCCAAAGGGTGACCGCCGCCAGGCCACAAAGCACAAGACTTCCGGTGGGCAGCAGGGCCCGCAGCCGCGCAGCCTGGCTCTCGCCGGCGCCCCCGCGCTGCAGGGCCGCCAGACCCAGCAGCGTCAGGGCCCAACCGACGCCATCGGCGCGCATCAAGATGACAGCCACCAGCCATAGGCCGGCGACGGCGGCGGCGCGCCCCGTGCGCGGCGTGCCATCCGCCAACAGGCGCTCCCAGGCGATGAACAACGTCAGTGCAAAGGGCACCGTCGCCAGGCCTCCGCTGGACCAGACAAAGAGCGGCGGCAAGGTCGCCAGGAGGAGCCCAGTGGCGCAGGTTACGCCGGCTCCGTAGCCACTGACACGAGCCATGACGCGCCACAGCAGCACGGCCCCGCACAGGCAGGAAACCAGGGGCGCCCACAGGGCAAGTTCCGCCCCCAGGGTTTCGAAGAGCGCACACAACAGGACCCAGGGCAGCTCCGTGTAGCCTTCGACAGGCGTGTGCTCCCCCGGGTTGAAGCGCAGGCCCGCATGCTCGGTCAGGTTGCGCGCGTAGCGAAAGGCGATGAAGGCATCGTCGCACACGAACCAGAAGCGCCAGGCGAGCAAGGTGAAGACGCCCAAGGGCAGGGCCGCGGCGGCGGCCAGTGGGCCGCGGGACAGGCCCCTGCCGATTGGACGCTCGCTTGCTTGTTCAGACATGATCGCGGTGTGCCCGCTCTCCCCGCCCTGCTGCACACAGGGCGCGACAGCGGTTGAGGACGGTGTCGAGCATGGCCGGTGTCAGCCGCCCGGTGAAGGTGTTTTGCTGGCTCACATGGTAGCTCCCTACGAAGAGCGGCGCCGCTCCGCGAGCTCCCGGCGCGAGTTGCAGCTCGACGCCGTGCCCAAAGCGCGGCCGCGGGCGCGGGATGCCATGGCCGCGGCTGGCAAACAGCTCAAGGGCCGCATTCCAGGCGATACCACCGAGGCACAGGATCACGCGCAGTTGGCCCAGGGCCTCCAGTTCGCGCTCCACGTAGTCCCGACAGGCCTGGATCTGGACGCGCGTCGGCTTGTTCTGTGGTGGGGCGCAGCGCAGGGCGGCGCTGATCCAGGCACCGGTGAGCGCCAGGCCATCGCCGGGCTCGCGGGATTCGGCCTGGTTGGCGAAGCCGGCCCGGTGCAGGCCGGCGAAGAGGAAGTCCCCCGAGCGATCGCCGGTGAAGAGCCGCCCGGTGCGGTTGGCCCCGTGGGCTCCCGGAGCCAGGCCGAGGACCATGAGAGCCCCGCGCGCATCGCCGAAGCCCGGCACCGGCCCGGCCCAGTAGTCGTAGTCGGCGAAGGCCCGGCGCTTCTCTCGCCCGGCGCGCGCACACCATTCGAGCAGCTCCGGGCAGCGCTGACAGGCGCTGATCTCCCGGCCCAGTCTATTCAGGGCTGCGCGACTCACGGCTTGAAGGCCGCCAGGCGTCCGCAGGCCTCGGCCAGGACATCCATTTCCTTGGCGTAGCAAAAACGCACCAGGCCGTCCCCGGCGCTGCCGCGATAGAAGGACGATCCGGGCACACTGGCCACACCGACCTCGCGCAGGAGTCGCAGGGCGGCCTCCTTCGCGCTGGCACAATTGAGGCGGGTGACCTCCGCAAGCATGTAGTAGGCGCCTTCGGGCACGATGGGCGTGAGGCCCGCCGCCGTCAGGGCATTCCCGAGCAGGCCGCGCTTTTCCTCGTAGTCCAGGGCCAGATCTGCGAAGAAACTCGGGGGCGCCGCGAAGCCCGCCGCCGCGCCCACCTGCAGGGGCGTCGGCGCGCACACGTAATACAGGTCATGGACCAGGGTCATGGCCCGCGCCAGGGCCGGCGGTGCCACCGCGTAGCCCAGGCGCCAACCCGTGATGCTGAAGGTCTTGGAGAGACCCATGATGGTCACCGTACGCCCGGCGAGTTCCGGGTGTGTGACGGGACTGATGTGCTCCCGCCCGTCGTAACGGATGTACTCGTAGATCTCGTCGGTGATCACCAGGAGATCGTGGGCGGCGGCCACGCGTCCGACGGCGTCGATTTCCCCGGCGCTGAGCATCTTTCCGCTGGGGTTGCTCGGCGTACACAGGACGATGGCTCGGGTACGCTCGTCCACCACCTCCTCCAGGGCCGCCGCGGTCAGCGTGAAACGCGGGGCAGCCAGCGTCAGGTACTGGGGCACCAGGCCGGCCAGCAGGGCGGCGTTCAAGTGATAGCCGTAGTAGGGCTCCGGGATAACAATCCCATCCCCGGCGTCGAGCAGGGCCGTGACCGCCGCCGTAAAGGCCCCGGTGGCGCCGACGGTGACAACGATCTCAGAGTCTGGATCGGCCTCGATGTCGTTGTCCCGGGCCAATTTACCGGCGATGGCCAGGCGCAGTTCCCGCGCGCCCTCCGGGTAGGAGTAGGTGTTGTGTCCGGCGTCCATGGCGGCCACGGCTCCGTCGCGCACAAGGCCCGGCAGGGGCAGGTCGCAGATGCCCTGCCCCAGGTTGATGCCCCCCACCGCGTCGCACTCGCGCGTCATGGCGCGGATGTCTGACTGGACCATGTTCGCCACGCGCCCGGCGGGCAGAGCGGCGCTCTCGGAGGGTGCGGGTACCATGCGCCCAGGATAGGAAGGTGCCCCTCAGCATGCGAGGCACCCTTGCGCCGCCCGCCCCCCGGCGGGCCGCTTGCCGGGTGTCGGCCCGGCGGCGATCTATCGGCGGCCCGGCGGCGATCTGTCGGCGGCCGGGTTGTCACCTGCTGCTCACCGGGTTGTGACCTGCAGTTCAATGGTGGCACCGGACCCGGGCCGCGGGCAGGATAGGTATGTGGGTTACCTCCAACTACTGGCACTTTCCCTGCCCCTGCTGGGTGGCTCCCCCGGGAGCACCCAGGACGCGCCCGAGCGCGGCGTCCAGGGGAGGCGCGTGGCGATCCTTGAGACCGAGGCAGTGGACGCGCAGAGCTTCATCCTGCGGGCCTGCGTGCCCGTCCCCCCGGGCGTCTACCCGCGGGAGGATGGCCAGAGCCCCTTTCACCTGCTCGATGGTCCCGGCGGCAAGGCCGTTCCCACCCAGGTGGCCATCGTCTCCCGGGCACCTGACGGCCAGGCGGATGTGCTCGAGGTCATGGCCCGGGTCAGCGGTAGCCAGGCCCGGCTGCAACTCCCCGATGTGTTACCGGGGCGGGGTCGGCCGGCGGCCCCGCGGCAGCGCTTCACCCTGCTGCGCTCCCCCACTCCCACGGCCCCCGGCCCGGCGCTGCCGGCCACGGTCGAGCAACTGCTCCTGCCGCGCGGCGACAACCCCCTGCGGCTGCGGGCCAGGGATCCCATCGGCCACCCCTACGAACTCAACCTGCGCGGCAGCGAACTGGACGCCGGCTTCGGCGGCAGAAGGGTCCTGAAGAGCGGGCGCTATCTGCGCCAGACACGCACCTACGGCAGCCTGGTGTGTGAGCAGCCCCGGCGACCCAAGGGGCGCTTGGCCAGCCTGCCGTCTCCCCTGCCCCACCTCTTCGGTGTGCACGCCTACATCACCGAGTACGCGGACGAGGAGCGCGTCTCCCTGGACCTGCGCATTCACAACGGTCACAGCCCGGGCGCCGGAAAAGCACAGGCCCTGGAGGAGCCCCTGGGACTGGTCTACTTCGAATCCCTGGAACTCGTCCTGCCCGCCGGTTGGACCGCCCTGCCCCGGGTACGCGACCCCTTCTGGGGGACGCCGCGCCAGGAGGGCGATGAGGTTGTCATTCCCCTGGTGGCGCCCATGGCGCCACCCGCAGACGGCCCGCCTGCCATGCACATGATCGGCCCCCGGGGACTGTTCACCCGGCGCCTGGAGCTTGTGCCCTGCGCCCCCAATCAACTGGACACAAAAAGGCCCACGGCAGACGCTGCCCGCGGCCTGGCGTTTCCAGTGTCCCGCGCTGACCTCTGGTGCTGGCAGAACCTGGACACGGCCAACTTCGGGCCCCAGCGCACGGTGCTGGCCGATTGGTCCTTCTACCGACATGGCGATCAACACGGCGCCGCCGGGGCGCGCCGGGCTGACTCAGAGGCCCTGGCGGCCCTGGTCGATTTGCTGACCTCGGGCGCTGCCCCCGAGGGGGCGAGCGACTCGGAATCCGCCTCGGTGATGGGCTGGGCACACCCTTGGTTCAAGAAGTACCAGGGGGTCACCGGCGGCTTCGCCATCGACACCATTGGCGGGGCCCGGGTGGCCGGCAGCGCCTCCCAGGCCGGCTATTCCCGCCTGGAGTTGCTGCACCGCATGAACACCTGCCGCCAGCCCCAGGCCCTATACGACTGGCGCGGGGAGCCCGCCGGTTACCGCCAGTGGGTCGATGGCATGGGCCAGGTGGCGCAGAAGTACCGCACAAATGTGCTCGGCTCCCCCCCGCGCCAACGCCTGCCCTGCCTCGGCGGGCCAGCGGCCTCCATCCAGGCCAAGACCGCCATTCAAGCTGGACGACGGCCGAACTACGATCTGGGCACCGCAGCCATGGAAGGCGGCCGCATCGAGGCGTCGGCGGGCAGCCTGTTGGCCTGGATGCCCCACGATGGGCAGCACCTGGCGCGCTACACAAAATTCGCCCAGGCCCTGGCCTGGCTGGGCAATGATGCCCTGGCCAAGGATGATCTGCTGCTCTGCGCCGAGCTGTACCGGCTGATGGTTCACGAGGGCCTGGACCCGGAACGCGTCGCCCTGGCAGCCGCCGGGCCGGAGCGTGCTGCTCCCGGGGAGCTGACCGGTCAGGACGCCAAAGCAGATCCAGAGCTCGCTGGGGACGAAGCAGCGCGGGTGGAGCCTGGCCGAGAAGATGCCGCGGCCGGCAACGCGCCCCCGGAACTCACCCCTCGGGAGCGCAAGCTCCAGGCCAAGCGGGCCGCCAAGGAGGCCGAACTGGAGGCACGCCGCACCAAGCGCGAACGGCAGAACACCAGGCACCTGGATCAGCTGCCAGCCAAGCCCGGCCCCCCACCCCTGCCCGTATATGAGTTGGAAGCCCTGGCACGCGAGCGCCGCCAGGGCGGCGCCCAGGTTGGACGCGAGCTGGCCTGGGGCCTGGACGCCATGTGCGCCGCCTACTCCCTGGGGACGCCCGACTGGCGGCGGGGCTCGGCCGGCTGGTTCCAGCGGATGGGCTCGGTTCTTCCGGGGCTGGCCATGCCCAATGGCCTCATCCAGCGCCAAGTCAGCCGCAAGTTCTTCCCGAATCCGGACCACGCCGGCGCCCAGAGCTTCGAGGCCCTGCTGTTGGTCCACGGCATGCGTTGCCTGGATGCTTCCGTCTTCGACACGGTGGCCGCGAACCACTCGGAAGCCCTGCGCACCACCGCCCTGCGCGCAGTGGACTACCTCTTCTTCGGCCCCCCCTGGCAGCTGTCCGCCAAGGGCGACAAGCGTGGACCCGCCAGAGCATTTGCGGTGGCGCCGGCGGATGCCCGCGAGCCCGCCTACGGACCCCACGAGAGTGGTGCCGACTGGGCCCTGCCGGAAGATGCGGTGGCGCCGGAGGTGGAGACCCTCTACGGGTATGAAGCCCTGGCCTGGGCGGCCCAGCTCTCTGGCCCGGAGCAGGGGAGCGCACTCCAGAACCGTTACCTGCTGCGGGCCTTGAAGTACGGGGCCGGCGCCGCGGAATACCAGGCTCTGGCGGCGACCCTGGCCCAGCGGGCCAGGTCCCCGGTGCGCGATGACTCCGGCAACTGGGCCGGTTTCCTCGGGTATCTACAGGCCCTCGGACGCCGCTGAGCCGCCCCGGGGGCCTTTTCCTGGCCCGCCCGGCGCTTTTTCAGCCGCCTTCCCGGAATCGGGGTAGGCTTGCCTGGAGGTGCCGGAAGGCCCTGCGCGCCCCGCTCCGCCCCTGGTTCAGGAACCATCCAGACCACAGGCCCGTCAAACACAGTATGTCCCGCAAAGAGATTCCCACCCGGCCCGGCCCCCGGACACTCCTGGCCCTGGCCACGCTCCTGGGCGCCCTGGGGCTGGTCCTTCCCACGCGCACGCGGGCCTGGACGCTGCTCGGCGGCGAGCTCGACCTCTCCCAGCGCGACTTCCGCGTCTACAACAACTTCTCCGACGCCCAGGCCAACGACAACACGGATCCGGACCTCAACTTCCCCGGGGCCACGGGCGCGGTGCTCGCCATCTGGAAAGCCTGCGTGGAGTGGTCCAGCGAGCTACACGGGGATGGCGGTGGCGATCCCCACCAGCCCTTCGACATCGGCTCCGGTGGAGCGAACTTCGACCCCTCCTTCCAGGGTCAGGCGGACACCATTGGGAACACCAACGCCAATGTCGTCTCGGAGATTCACTCCTACGGCGGCGGCACCCTGGCCTACACGGAGCTGCCCATCGCCGACGGCTGGCGCATTCGCTACTTCCAGGACCCGACTGTGTGGCACGACGGTCCCGGCGAAATCACCGGAGGCGGTGAGCAGGTGGACATCCAGGGCATCGCCACGCACGAGTTCGGCCACGCCCTGGGACTCGGACACAGCACGGTTCCCGGTGCAACCATGGCCACGCTCTCCACCAATCACTACATCCCCATGCGCTCCATCGAAGCCGACGACCAGGCTGGGATCCAGTACCTCTACGGCGTCAAGGCCGCGGGCAAGCCGCACATCACGACCTACACCCTGGCCGCCGGCAGCGTGACCATCAACGGCAGCGACTTCGACGCGACGAACAACGAAATCTGGTTCACCCCCGCCGCGCCGGGCGGTGACGGCACGCCGCTCACGGTTACCGGGGTCACATCCGCAGCCGGAGGCACGACCCTGAGCGTCACCATTCCCGCGGCCGCCGGCCCCGGGGATGTGCTCGTGAAACGCCCGGGCCTCGACCACGCCGCCCTCTCCAACCCCTTCCCCTTCGACCCGCAGCGGGAACCCTGCGCCAGCCCCAACGCCTATGGCGCAGCCAAGACCACGTCCTTCGGGTCAATCCCGAACCTGGGTGCCAGCGGCTACGGGAGCGCCGTTACCGACGACCTCGTCCTGGAGGTCTACGGCGGCACCATGAACGGCCTCGGCATCCTCTTCTCCGGTCCCGCCCCCATGTCCCAGCCCCGCTTCGGCGGCACCATTCACGTGGCTCCACCCTACGTGCGCGAGGCTCTCTTCCAGTTCAGCTTCGTGGGCATGGCAGAGCTCCCGGTGGCCGCCGACCCGGCCCTGCTGGGCACCACGCGCTACTACCAGGTTTGGTTCCAGGACGCGGGGGACGCCTTCGGCGTGGGCCTCACCAACGGCCTGGAAGTCCCCTTCTGCCCGTAAGCCCCCCAGGCCCTATCGGGGGCCGGGGACCGGCCGTGGCGCGGCTGCTTCGCAGGTCATGCGCGCGGTCAGGGTACCGGCCATTTGCAGGGTTTGCTCGCGCCGTTCTTCCTCGCCACGACGGGTTACGACGCGCATGCGCACGCGCTGGCGCGCGTCCAGGGAGAAGGCGGCCGGACGGGCGGCGGCCATGTCCCAGGTCAGCTGGCCGCTGCCCTCCAGGTCGATGGTCAGCGAGGCGTTTTGCACACGCACTTCCGAGAGACGCTCGCGCGCCGTCTGCTGCTCGCTGACCCATTCCGTCTGCACCTTGGCCAGGCGCAGCTTGAGCTCCAACTCCATCTGACCGAGGTGCGCCCGCTCGCCACTGCCAAGCCCGCGCCAGGTCATGCGCAACAGGCCGTCCTCCACGCCGCCAAAGGCCTCCTCCAGGCCCCCGCCCAGACCGGAGGTAACGGAACGGTGGAACATGGGATCGTCCATCCTGCCGCGGGGCCAGGGCCAACCCCCCCCGGGCGCCACCACATCCTTGAGGGCGGCGATGGGCACATCCCAGGTGTCCCCCACGGCCATGGGCCCCGCTGGAAGGAAGGCGGCCAGATCGAGATCCGGCGCCAGGTGTTCCAGAGCCGACTCAGAGCCCTCCCGGGCGTCGTAGTGCTTGCCGTACTCGCCCGCTGCAGTGCGCTCAAAGACCACGCTCTTGCCCTCCATGGAACTATGTCGGTCCAGGCTGCGGACATCCTGCCTGGGTTCCTGACCGGGCGCGAAGGGGATGCTGATGGTCATTTCCCCGGCGAAGTGCACCGCATCCGGCGTGCGCCTGAGAGCGAATAACTGCCCCTGTTTCACGGCGCGGTACTCGTCGTGGACATCCAGCGTCAGGGCACTGGAGAGGGCCATGGAGCCGGGCATGGACTCCCGATCCTCGCCCACACGGAAGATCATCTGCTCGAGGTTCAGCTCGTGCTTGACCTCGATGTGGCGCAGGACGGCACTGCCCCCTGCGGGGCCAAAGCGCGGCTGATCGGAATCTACCGCGCCCGGTCCACTGGCGAGGGCGGCCGCGGACAGACCCAGCACATGGAACATTGCCAGCCTCATTGCACACGCTCCCCGTCCAGGTAGACACCGCTGACCTCCGGATCATCCGCGCCGGAACGCGTCCAGCCTCGCCAGGCGCCCTGGCGCTTGCCGCGGACGAACTCGCCCTCGGATTGCTTTTGGCCGGCTTGATGCCAGAACACCCAGGGCCCCGTGCGATTGGGCCCGGCGAGCTCGCCCTCATAACGCTTCTGGCCGTTCTTGTGATAGCCGACCCACAGGCCGACCTGGCGTCCCCGCTCATAGGATCCCACCGCCTCCATTTGCCCGTTGGAGAACCAGCGTGTCCAGAGACCGTGCTCCTTGTCATCTTCCCAAGGACCCTGCCATTCCCGGGAGCCCGTGGCGTAGTAGCGCGTCCAGGTGCCCTGCTGCTTGCCCAGGACATACTCGCCCTCGGAGAACTTCTCCCCGTTCTGGTGATACTGGATCCAGTTGCCCGTCTTGATGCCGTAGGTCTTGAAGCCCTCCTTCTCCTGCTCGCCGCCTACGGACCAGAAGGCCACGGGCCCCGTGCGATTGCCAGCCTCCCAGGTCACCACCGCCTTGCGCTTGCCATCCGGATACCAGGAGGTCCAGGCCCCTTGGCGCGCCCCATTCACATACTCGCCGGAGCTCTGCCGCGCGCCGGCTTCGTCGTAGTAGACCCAGCTCCCCGTGTGCCGATAGGCATCGAAGCTCCCCTCCCAGGCCCGCTTGCCGGTCCCGTGCCAGCCCTTCCAGTGCCCCGACCGACGCCCGTCCACTAGCGTCCCCGCGCGCGCCTTCACCCCGTTTCCATGGTAAAAAACCACCTGCCGCGCCCCGGAGCCAGACTGCCCGTCCTGAACCGTCGGCCCGGAGTGCGTCCCGGCAAGGGGGCCGCCACCGGCCGGTCCGGTGAGGAGAAGTACATGTATAAGGAAGGGAGTGATCATGATCGGTTTGTGGCGCGGGAGAATAGCATCATGGGTGAAGCGGCGTGGAGCGCCCCCTGGTCTTTTGGCCGGGGCCTCTGGCCAAGGCTCCGGGGGCCTGATCCGGCGCCTTGGGAGAATACGGCGCACGGCTCGGTTCCCACTCTTCGGTTTTCCAAGGCGAGGCCTTCAGTCCTCCGTTTCGGTCCCCGGACCGGGATCATCCAGGTCCGCGAGCCGGCGATCGTCCCCATAGACCCCACTCAGGGCGGGATCCAGCTCCCCGTCGACGGTCCAGTAGCTCCAGGGCCCCTCCCGGCGGCCGGCGACCATGCGCCCCTTCTGCTGCCGCCGGCCGTTGGCGTACCAGCCCTCGGTCAGGCCCTGGGGCACCCCCTCCGCATACTCGATCCTGCTGGCCGGCTGTCCTCCGGCGAACATGCGCTCCTCCAGCCCGTGCAGGCGCCCGGCGCGGTATGTAGCCCGCAGGTTGAGCTCCCCAGCCTCCGTGTACTCCTCCCACACGCCCTCGCGCACGTCATCCCCATAGGCGCCCCGGGCCTTGTGCTCCTCGCTCTCCGGGTAGAAGACCTGCGCCGGCCCCCTGCGCCGCCCGCCTTCCCAGGTTTCCTCCAGGAGCAAGAACCCCTCCCGCCCGAACTGCCGGTGAACGCCCGTCTGCAGGCCGTCTACGAACTCGCTCTCCGTACGCGCCTGCCCGCTCTTGTACCACTCGCGCAGGTCCCCATGGGCCAGGCCCAGCTTCCAGGAGCGCTCGCTCCGCCGCTGCCCGCCCTCGGACCACTGGCGCCACTGACCGTCCTTTTCGCCCCCCACAAAGCGGCCCTCCGAGCGCCGGCTGCCGCTCTTGTACCAGCGTCGTTCAAAGCCCTCCCGCTGCCCCCGGCGCCAGTTGATCTCCCAGCGTTTCTGGGTCGTTTCGAACCAGGCCAGGTCGGGCCCATGCTCCAGGGGTGCCCCGGCCGCTGAACTGGCGGCGATCCAGTAGCTTCGCCGCGGGCGCCCGCTGGGAAAAAACTCCTCCCGCAGCAGGACGGCGACCCCATCGATGGAATCCCCAGCGGCCGACGCGCCGGGACCAATGGCTGCTTCACCGCCTGCGCCGCCGGCGGACTCATCCCCGACACTCTCGAGTTCAGCGGGCAGCACGGGCCTGACCGGCTTCACGGGCCTTGCGGGCTCCCCGGGCTTCACCGGCTCCAAGGACTCCAAGGGCTCCCCGGGGAGCGCCCCTGCCCTGTCCGCGGGCAGGCCCCCGGAGTCTCCGCCGCAGGCCCCGGCGAGCAGGCCGAGGCACAGGGTCGCGACGGGGAGTTGGCCCGGGAGATCGGTTCTCTGCTCTGTTTGCATGTCTTGACGGCTGGGGCGCGGATTCATCCCTACGGGCTCCTGCTCCGGAGGTTGGGGCCACAACCAGCTAGTCTGCGGCGCTCTGGGCCCGCGGTCCAGGTCTGGCAACCGGGTCGAGGCCCGGCCCCGCCCGTGCCGGGCAGCCCCACCCCCCCCATCTCCTGCGGATTAGGTGTACGGTCCCGCCCCCCCCACGGCCGATCCTCCAACTTCCGGGGTGACGCAGCGTACCCACCAGCCTCGACTCACCCCCTACGCCGGGCCCCCGCGGGCTTGTATTCTCTGGCCCCACCACTACCCCAGGCCCATGTCACTCCTCCCCCTGCTACTCCTCGCCCTCGCCGGCTCACCGCCTTCCCCTCAGAGTTCTGGGCCCGCCGCCCGCTCCGAGCAAGGCAGCGGCCCCGGGCTGGAGCAGCCCTTCCAGGACCTGACGCCGGAACAGGCCCTCGAGGCCATCCGGGACACGCGCAAGGTAGCCGTGGTGGCCTTCCACACGGCCTGGGACGGCGAATCCCGGCGCATGCGCGAACACACCTGGGCCGACGACTCCGTGCGAACCTGGCTCTCCGAAAACGCCGTGGCCGTCACCGTCGACGGCGACGCCGACAAGGACACCGCCCTGCTCTGGAAGGTGACCACCTATCCGGTGGTCGTGCTGGTGCGCCCGGACGGGCGTGTGATCGAGCGCTTCAAGGGCTACCACGGCCCAGGGGATTTCCTGACGCTTGCCAAGGCGGCCATCGCAGGCAAGTTGGGCGGAGGAGTGTCGGAGCTCGTGGGCGACCGCGCCCTCGATCCCCTGGCCCACCTGGAACGCGCCGGGGCCCTCTATGTCAACACGCGCATCGAGGAATGCCTGGAGGAATACCTCTGGTGCCTGGACCAGGCAGACGGCCAGGACGAGGGCTTCCTGGACCGCAACCTGGACTTCATTCTGAAGAAGGTGATGACCCTCGGACGCACGACCGCCAGGGCCCTGCCAGAGCTCATGGAGCGCCGCGACGGCCTCACCGTGCGGGCCTTCGCCGGCCTCCTCGGGACACGTCTGACGGAGCAGTTGGTGCGCTACAACTTCTGGCTGCGCCACGAGTACAGAACGCTGGCGGTCTTCGACGAGTTGGCCGAGCGCGGGGCCAACCAGGATGTCTGCCGCCGGGTGCTCTTCCCCCATGTGCTCGCCCAACTCGTCGGCCACGGACGTTACGAGGACACCCTGGCCTACGCCGGCGATCCCCTGGTCTGGATCACGCCCCTGATGGGGCAGCAACGGCAGCTGCTGGGGCGCGCCGCTGCGCCGACCGCCGCCGGGAAGCCCGCGCCGGATTCACCCGCTGGCACGGACACCGAGGCCACTGGGCAGGCGGGCGCCGGGGCCAAGCCAGGCGCTGGCCTGAGCGCCTCCGACGCCGCTCTTCTCAGGGAGCTGCGCCAGGACATGGTCCTCAGAACTGGATTCTTCTACGAGGCCCTGCTGGGCAGCGGGCGCGGCGCGGACGCTGACCGTCTGGTCAAGCACGTCGCGGACTTTCACCCCACCGGACGCCTGTTCAGCCTTCTGATCCAGCACGCCCTGCGCCTGGAAATGCCCCAGGCCGCCCGGCGCCTCGAACACCTGGCCGGCACACTGCTCACAGAAAAGGGCATGCAGCTGGTGCGCCGGACCGCGCGCAAGATCCCGGGAGAGCAACCGCCCACGCCGCACGACGACACGCCGAGCGACACGCCGAGCGACGACATGCCGAGCGACACGCCTTTGGACAGCGCGCCCTCGGACAAAACGCCCTCGGAAGGCGAGACCGGCATCCAAGAACGCGAAATCTAGCCACCTGCGAGCTAGCCCATGGCCGCCCAGCCCGCCCTAGACAGCACCCCGGGAGGGAATGCCAGCCCAACCCGGGCCCGGGGTACGCGGACCATCCTGGCCATCGTGCTCTTGGGGCTCGTCCTGCGCGCCCTGCTGGCCCTGGCCGCCGGCACCCCGGAGCTGCAGTCAGATGAGGCCAACTACACCTACCTGGCCCTCTCCTGGAACCACCTGGGATTCTACGGCGACAGCTACCGCTACCTCTGGCCACCGGGCTACCCGTTCCTCCTGGCCAAGGCCATCGACCTGTTCGGGATGCAGGGCTTCGAGGCCATCAAGCTGCTCCAGATCCTGGCTTCCGGAGTCATCGGCGCGGCCACCATGCTGCTGGCCAGGCAACTCTTCGGCCAGCGCGCCGCCCTGGGGGCCGGTCTGGCCTGGTGCCTGTACCTGCCCCTGGCCGCCTTCACCCACCTCTTCTGGACCGAGCCCCTCTTCCTGGCCCTGTTCCTGCCGGCCCTGCTCTGCCTGCTGCGCGCGGCGCGCCTTCCAGAACGCTCCAACGCCCCCCTGCTGCTGGCCGGCCTGCTGCTCGGCCTCTCCCTCTATCTGCGCGAGGTGGTCCTGTTCCTCATCCCGGCCCTCGCCCTGTGGGTCGGCTGGGGAATCCGGGGCGGCCTCAGTGCGGCCATGGCCACCCCGGCGGAAGGCCTGCGCCGGGCCAGCCTGCTGCTCTTGGCCGCCGCCGTGGTCATCTTCCCCTGGACCCTGCGCAACCACGAGGTCTACGGGCGCTGGCTGGTGGTGGGCAGCAGCATGGGCGAGAACGCCTACCTGGGCCTCAACGAGGGCTACAAGAACTTCGACCTGACGCCCTACGCGCGTCAGCTCCCCGCCGGAGCCCAGGATCCCATGGACGAGGTGCGCCCCTTCTTCGCCGCCTCCCACCTGGACCAGGTGGGCACCCACTGGGAGCGTGCCGAGGACATCAAGAATGTGCCCGACCGCCTGGCGGAGAACGCCGCCCGCGGCCGCGCCTGGGCCCTGGCCCACCCCCTCGACTTCGCCCGCACGCGCATCAAGAAACTCGCCGACTTCGTGGCCCCGCTCTCCTTCTTCCTGCGCCACCAGGCCCTGGACCGCTACCCAGGCCCCCTGGGCGGTCCGGCCCTGCGGCGCCCCCTGGTCATCTGGGCCCTGCTGTGCCCCCTGGCCGCACTCCTGGCAGGTCTGTGGGGCGGCATAACCGTCCTGTCCCCGGGCCCGCCCCGACGCCTCTTCGCCCTGGTCGCGCTCTACTTCCTGGCTACCTCGACGCTGGTCAGCATGTCCCGCTTCCGCCTGCCGCTGATGCCCCTGGCATTGGTCCTGGGCGCCGGCCTCATCTGGGGCCACAGGCCCGCGGCCCATTCCCCCTCTGCCCGCCGCCGGGCAGCGGCACTGGTGGCCACGGCCCTCTTGCTCTTCCTGTGGTGGGTTGACCTGCCGGAGGTCCTGGCCGTCCTGGAGCTGGCCCTGGCATGAAGTTCCCCCGCCCCTGGCGCATCCACCTGATCTTGCTGGCCCTCTTCGCGGGCCAGGCCCTGGTGGCCACGGCCCTGCACCGGGACCGGGACGCCCTGTTGGAGGCCTGGCACACGGGCGACACCTCGGAACGCCTGGGTGCCCTGCATGTGCTCACAAACCGCGGTGAGCCCCGGGGCATCGATCAGGAGTTCGTGCTCGAGATGCTCGGCGATCCAGATCTGCGCGTTCGCGAGGCCGCCATGGGCCTCGACCTGGCCAAGTTCTCCCTGCCAGCAGCCCAGGAGAACTACCTGAGCGCTGCGGACTTCGGCGCAGCCGTGAGGCGCAGCGGCACCGCCGGCTGGGGCCAGCCCCCTGTCAGCCTTCCCCCAACGGAAGAACTTGCCCACTGGTGGCGGGCCCACTTCCTCCACCGGCGCAAGGTTGGCGGCTATATTGTGGGCAGCACAGTGCGGCCACGACACCAGGAGATAGCCTGGTTCCTAGATGCCATGGAGGAAAAGCCCCCGCCGCGCCAGGCGCTCTTCGCGCACATCATTGCCATTCACGCGGAGAAGGTGCGGCGCATGGAGAAATCCGCTCCCGAGCCCACCGCACAATAACTCCGGCCATGACCCAAAGAGTGATCAAGACCCCCTACAGCATCCTAGTCCCGTCCTTCGCCATCTGCCTGGCAACGCTGCTGGGAGGCTGTGGCAACGGAGAGCAAGGCCAGCCCAATGTGCTCCTCGTAACTCTCGACACCACGCGCGCCGACCACCTCTCCTGTTACGGCTACGGCAAGCAAACCACGCCGCGCATCGATGCCATCGCCCGGGAAGGTGTGCGCTTCGACGCGGCCATGTCCACCGCGGGCATCACGCCCATGTCCCACGCTTCCATCCTGACCGGGCTCAATCCCTACAGCCACAACCTGCGCGTCTTCTGGGGTGACGCCGGCCACCGCCTGCCGCCGGACATCCCGACCCTCCCGGAAATCCTGGCCACGCGCGGCTACGAGACCGGCGCCTTCGTCAGCGCCTATCCCGTCTCCGCCGCCTACGGCCTCGACCGCGGTTTCGAGACCTTCGACACGGGTCTCGACGATTCCCTGGGCGAGCTCGACCTCAGCCAACAGCAGAAGCACGACAGCCACTGGTTCGACGGGCCGCGCAGCAGCACCCAGCGGCGCGGCGACCAGACCACGGACGCGGCCCTGGCCTGGCTTGGGGAACGCGGCTCAAAACCCTGGTGCGCCTGGGTGCACTTCTTCGATGTGCACGATTTCTCGATCGTGCCCCCGGCGGCCTTCGCCGCCCGCCACGGTGTCACCTACGACCCTTCCGTCAGCCCCCGTGACCCCGATGCCCGGGAAGCCCTCTACGATCCGGAGCTGAACTTCGTCGACACGCAGCTCGGGCGCATTTTCGATGCCCTCAAGGCCAGCGGCCAGGACCAGAACACGATCATCGTGATCACCGCCGACCACGGCCAAGGGCTCAAGGACGGCAAGGCGCGCCACGGCTGGATCAAGCATCGCCTGCTCTACCAGTGGTGCCTGCGCGTGCCGCTGATCCTGCGCATCCCCGGCAACGCGCCGGCGGTGGTCGAGAGCCAGGTACGCTCCATCGACATCCTGCCCACGCTACTCGAAGCCCTGGACCTGGCCCCTCCCGCGCCGGTGGAAGGCAAGAGCCTCTTGGCCCTGGCCCGCGGTGAAACGGAAGCCAGCCCGCGCCTGGCCTACGCCGACGCCCTCAACCTGGTGGATACCCATTCTCCCAAACGCGGCCTTCCGGCCCACTGCATCGACAACCTGTTCTGCGTCAGCGATGGCCGCTGGAAGCTGATCCACCACGGCCAGCACCCGGAGAACAGCGAGCTCTTCGACCTGGAGAACGATCCCCTTGAGCTGCGCAACCTGGCCAGCACGCACCCGCAGCACGTGACGCGCCTGCGCGCCTTCCTGGAGGAGACGCGCGCCATGGAGGTCCGCGCCGAGGTGGCCGGGGAAGAGGACGCCGCCGCCGCCGCCCGCCTGCACGGGTTGGGCTATGTGGGCGACTGATAACCGCAGCTCAGCCCCGGACCAGGCTGTGCCAGGCGCGCTCTAGTTCCCCGAGCGTTGTACCCGCCGCGGCGCAGGCCGCGCCGATGGTGCGCGCCGTGGCGCCGTAGAAGTGCCGGCGCAAGGCAGCCAGGCCATGCTCCTCCACGATCGTGCTCACCAGGGCCCCGGCCAGGGGATAGGAGGCCTGCTCCGGCAGGGAGTGGAAGCCCCGGCCCAGGAACTCCACCAGGGCCGGCAACTCTCCCTTGACCTCCCCGCGCCAACTCTCCAGCGGTCGGCCGCCATAGGCGCCGGCCACCCAAACCGCCAGGCCCTCGCCCCAGGCCGCAGAGCCCGCCGCGCCCCAGGCCGCGGCCACCAGGACATGGGTGCCCTCGTGGCGCACCAAAAGGTCCAGGGGTCCGCCCGGACCCGCCGGGTAGTTCATGACATGCACGGCGCCCAGCCCCCCCAGGGCGTGGCCGTCGCCGCCCACCGTGGTCAGGCTGAGCTTGCTGCGCACGTCCGGGTGGATGTGCACCCAGACCGGCCAGGGATCTGAAATGGACAGGCGCCTGACCACCGCCTCAAGGGCCCCCAAAACCGTGTCCGTGACCGCGTCATCGTTTTCCTGCTCGGGGATCACCCGGGGCCAGAGCACCCTGATGGTGGCCGCCCGCACCGAGCTCTCTCCGCTCTCCAGGCGTCCGAAGAGGCCCCGGCGGCGCTCGCGCCAGGGAATGCGCCGGTAGGCAATGCGCTCCACCGGCAGGAGCTGGCCATCCCCCTCTCGGTGCCAGGCCCCGGCCATCAGAGGACCGCAGCGGTCCACCAGCAAGTAGCCGTCACGCCCGTGGGTGATGCCGTTGATGTCCACCACGCCCGGGCTGCCGCTGCCCGCATAGAGCAGGAAGTCCGGCCAACCGGGACAGGGAGCGGCGCCGCTTTCCGGGGCCTGGTCCTTGCCATCGGCGACGCCCGTCTCGTCCGTCTCGCCGGGGTCACCGGACCCCGCGAGCATGGCGGGCACTGCGGGCACGGCGGCCCGGGCGGGCATGATGGCCAGCAGCCCCTTGTCTCCGCCCCGCAGCCGGTGGTCCCCGAGCACCACGAGGCCGGCCTCCACGGTGACCGGCAGGTGGGGAGAAAGGGCGGCGACCACGTGGTTCACGTGGGCTCCCCCGTAGAGCACCGCGTTCGGCGGCCAGGCCCCGGGGCCCCGGGTCGCATCGAGATCCGTGTCAGCCATGATCTCGGCCTCCGGAAACAACAGGTCCCGCAGGAAACGGGCCTGGCTCCGAAGCAGGCGGTCCTCCCGCTCGTCTCCGGCGGTCCCCACGACAAAAGTCGGCGTGCCGCGCGCCAGGAAACCGTTGGGGGTCAAACTCTCAAGGAGTGCCGGAGGCTGACCGCCCGGTCCCGGCGGGGCACAATCCTGCGCCAGGCCTGCGCCGAGAAGCATCAGGAGAAGCGCACCGACCATTGGGGTATGGTAGCCGACGACTCCCGCTCCAGCCCATGTTCTTCAGCCACATCCCCCCCCGCCACCTCCTCTTGGTCCTGGCCACGCTCTGCGCGGCCTGCGGTCCGGCCCCGAGTCCCCCGCCGGCGGCCCTCTCCATCGTGGCCGGGGGGCAAGGCGAGCGCGCGAACTTCCACGACCTGGGCACCCTGTCCTTCGGTGAGGAGGCGGAACACGTCTTCTCCATTCTGAACCCCGGCCCCGAGAGCGTGCGCATCCTCAATGTGCGCTCCGCCTGCGCCTGCAGTACGCCGAGCCTCGGCTACCGAGACGCCGCCGGCCACTGGGTCGCCGGAAACACGCGCAACACCCAGGGCCCGGCCCTGGTGCTGCCGGCCGGACGCACTGCGGAGCTGACCCTGCGCGTCTCCACTGCTAGCGTGCGCACGCTCAACCGGGACAAGCTGGTTCTCGTGCGCCTGCAGTCGGACGCCCCACAGACTCCTTTTCTGACCTTCGAACTGCACCTGATCGTCGAGCGCCTGTTCCAGGCCACACCCGATCCCCTGGACCTCGGCTTCACCCCCCGCTCTGGCGGCGGATCCGCCCGGGCCGAACTGGCCCGGGCCATCACCGACGGCGCGGCCAACATCCTGCGCCTGCGCTCCGTCACGCCGCCCTTCAGCGCCGACCTCGAGTCCTGGGACAATTTCGGCAAGCCCATCTGGGGCCTGGCCGCTTCCCTGCCAGCCGGCCTGGACCTGGGCCCGGTTTTTGGCCAGGCCGTCCTTGAGACCACGGCCCGCGATGGAACCGGCAGCGCGGGTCGTTTCACCCTCGACCTGCGCGCCCAGGTGGTCACGGATTGGATCGCCAGCCCGGCCCGACTCCTGCTCCGCCCCGCCCCCGGTACGCCGCCGGGCACGCCGCCTGGGGAGGCGGCCCTGGAGGCCAGCTCCCTGGTGAAGTTCCTGCTGCCCGGCGCCCGCCAGCCCGCCCCACGCTGGGAGTTCGATGGGCCCACCGCCCCGGCCCTGACCGTTTCCCTTGAGCCCCCCGCCGGCGCCCCGGCCCCCGGCGCGACCCCCGCGCCGGGCGCCGCCTGGAAGCTGACCCTGCGCGCCGCCCCGGGAGCCCTGCCGCGCCGCGCCAGCGGCACCCTGCGCCTCTCCGCCGCAGAAGAGAACCTGCCCGACCTGCTCCTACCCTGGCGCGCTCCCTAGCGGTCTGCACCGGCGGGCGGACGCACGTCCCCCCCCGTTCGCATGCCACGGTTGGCGGCCGACACTGCGCCAGCGGGTCGACCTCGGGCAGCGCAGCCGCAGCCTCACGCAAACCGAGCTTGCCGGTGACCGCAGCGGCGGGCTGGCGTGTGCGGCACTAGGAGTCGCGCGGGATGCCGTCGGCGATGCCCCGGATGCGGCCGGTACACCTTCTGAGCGGAGTCGTTTCCATGGCTTCCCGTACCTGCTCTAGGGCGCATGGTCCCCGGGCGGGAATCAAGCGGCGCTAGAGCAGCCGCGCAAAGCGCCGCCGGCCCACCTGCAGGATGCGCGGAGCGCCGCCTTCGGTGCCGGGGGAGATGGGCCGCACGGGATCGGTTTGGACCTCGCCATCGATGCGCACGCCGCCCTGCTTCACCAGGCGGCGGGCCTCGGAGGTGGTCGGCGCCAGGCCCACGGCCTTGAGCAGCACGGCCAGCTGCAGGTCAGCCCCCTGCGCGTCGGGCCAGGCGTGCTCGGGCATCTCCTCGGGCACCTCGCGCTGCTTGAACTGACGATCGAAGGCGGCCGCGGCCGCCGCTGCGGCTTCGGGACCGTGGAAACGGGCCGTGATGTCGGCTGCCAGTGCGGCCTTGGCCCGGCGCGGGTGACCGGCCAGGAGTTCGCCTATCTCCTGCTCCGGCAGGCGCGTCAGCAGGGTGAACCACTCACCCATGACGCCATCCTCAATGGCCATGGTCTTGCCGAACATGTCCGCCGGTGCGGCCCGGAAGGGGATGGCGTTGCCGTAGGACTTGCTCATCTTGCGGCCGTCCGAACCGTTGATCAGGGGCAGGGTCAGGCAGACCTCTGGCATCTGACCTTCCTCGCGCTGCAGGTCGCGGCCCACGAGCAGGTTGAAGAGCTGGTCCGTACCGCCCAGCTCCAGGTCGGCGGTCACCATCACCGAATCCCAGCCCTGCATCAATGGATAGAGGAACTCGTGGATGCCGATGGGCTCGGCGGCTTCCATGCGCTCTTGGAACGTGTCGCGCTCGATCATGCGCGCCACGGTCATGCGGCTGGCCAGGCGCACCAGGCCCTGGAAGTCCATGGCATCAAACCACTCGGAGTTGCGGCACACCTCCGCACGTTCCATGTCGATCAGCTCCCCGGCCTGATCCGTGTAGGTGATGAGGTTCTCCTCCACCGCCTCCCGGGTCAACTGGGGACGCAGCTTGTTGCGCCCCGTGGGGTCGCCGATCATGGCCGTGGCGTCACCGACGATCAGCACAACCTGATGCCCGAGTTCCTGAAAATCACGCAGCTTCAGAAGCTGGATCGCATGGCCCACATGCAGATCCGGCGAGCTGGGATCCAGGCCGAGCTTGATGCGCAGGGGGCGGCCCAGCTCCAGCAACTTGCGAAGCTGCTTCTCCTCGATGAGATCGACGGCACCGCGCCTCAGGATTTCAAACTGCTGGTCTGCGCTGGCCATGGGTTGGGAGGTGCTCATTGCTTGGAAGGGGGCAGCGGGACAGCTGGGCTGCGCGGCATCATCACCTGGGGACAGCGGGCATGTCCAGGCTGCGGCTGCGCTCCTCGCCCCTGGGACGGGCCGCGGCACGGCGGCCTAGCTCCGCCCGCCAGAGATCTGCGCTGGCGAACTCACGGCGCTCCGGCACAAGCCAGCGCAGGGCCGGCAAGATGTACTGCCAGGCGGAGCGGCCCAGGTTGGGCTCGTCCCGGCCCAGGGCCTCCAACACCTCGGCGGCCGCCGAGGGAGAGAGGCGTACGGTGCGCTCCAGCAGCGGGGCCAGGGCGGCCCGTGGGGACCCCGCCCAATCCATCCACTCTTGGGCGGTGACCGCTTCTTGGGGCAGAAAGGACGCCAACACCGTGCGGCTGGCCCGAGGGTGCGGCAGGGTCTGGGCGGGCAGCTCCCGGCCATCGACGAGCACAAAACCTGGCAGATGGCTGATCAAAAAAGTGGTGCGTGCCGCCATGCAATCCCCGGGCACGAGCAGGGGATAGACACCCAGGCTGCGGCGTTGGGCACCGCCGGCCGGCAGCACCCAGGGGCCCAGGCCCGCCAACACCTCCGTGCTGATGCGGCTCACAAGGTGGCCGCGGGCATCCAAGCTCTCCCGCGTCAGGCGACGGGAGGTCGGCCCCGGCCGCAGCTCCACGTCGCGCGGACCGAGGTTGACCCACACCTGGAAGACCTCAACCGGGGCCGCGCGCGATCCATCCTGCGGCTCCCTGGATTCCAGGACCAGGGTTGTGACCAGATCGGCGACGGCCGCGCGACCAGCCAGAATGCGTTCAAATCCCTGAGCCAGGTCCAGGGCCTCGCCCAGGGGCTTGCGGGCCAGGAGACGCTCCAGTATGTCCCGGGCGGTCTCGTCCTCGTGGTCGTTGACCGCCGCCCGCAGGGCCATGAGGGCCGGCTGGAACTCCGGCGACACGCCGGCCAGACGTTCCTCCACCGAAATCCCTCGGCCAGTCGCGGCACAGGCCGCACCCAGGCACAAGAGGAGAAGCAGCCCGAGGAAAAGGGCGGCACTCCCCGGGCACCGGCATGGCCGGTGGCCCCGGAAGCGCCGCACTCGGCCCTCAGCCAGCGTTGTCTTCCCCATCGGCGGGCGTGGCTTCCGGGGCACTCGCGGCTTCTTCAGCCGGGGCTTCTTCAGCCGGGGCTTCTTCAGCCGGGGCTTCCTCAGCCGGGGCCTCTTCAGCAGGGGCCTCTTCAGCCAGGGCCTCTTCAGCCGGGGCCTCTTCAGCCGGGGCCTCTTCGGCCGGGACCTCTTCAGCCGGGGCCTCGTCAGCCGGGGCCTCTTCAGCCGGGGCTTCTTCAGCCGGGGCCTCTTCAGCAGGGGCCTCTTCA
>PVBE012923643.1_pt1 | contig 52069 bp, 36 predicted proteins | sample 1631181 | NCBI WGS metagenome assembly PVBE01 (sample SAMN08397723, study PRJNA350692) | Marine metagenome, whole genome shotgun sequencing project. | isolation source: water | place: Pacific Ocean | collected 2012-04
CCCCTGCACCTGGTTCCCCGCGCCCTGGTCCACGGCGCCGATGTTGACCTTCGGCGTCAGGTTCACCAACGCGTCCTGCGCGTTCAACCCCTTCAGCCGGTCGACGATCCCCACGCCACCGCGAATCGGCCCGTTGTGCGCGGTCAGCGTCGTCATCACCTCGCTCGTGCCGGGGATCGGTTTCGCCTCGATGAAGCTCGCCGGGCTGAGCACCCGATTCCCGTAGAACACGTTCAGGCCCGTACCGTCCGGGTTGATCGTCCACAGGCTCTGGATTGGGATCGCCGGCTTATCGATATACTCCCATCGTCCGTAGAGGATCCGCCCATCCGGCATGACGCTCGGCGTGAAGTCATTCACGTAGTTTGCCGAGAGCTGCCGCGCGTTGCTGCCGTCACCGTCCATCCGGAACAGGACCCCCGACGGCGTGAAGAAGCACATCGCAACAACCGCCGCGCGCGTGGAGAGAAACGCGATCCCCCCGTCCGGTAGCCAGCACGCGTTGTAGTCGTGCCAGTCTCCGTAAGTGAGCTGCGTCAGTTCCGTTCCGTCCGCGTTGACCGTGAATACGTGGTACCCCTCAGCCGCCGTCCGCCGCCAACTGAACAGGATCTTCTCGGCGTTCCACGACACATCCACATCCATGATCTGGCCCTCGGGCGACGCCACCAGCTCCGTCAACTCGCCCCCCGGGCCCGCCGGCGACATCACGTACAGCCCGCCGCCCGCCCGGAAGCCCTCGCAGCAGATCGTGTAGACGTGCGACGGGTTCATGTCGTAGCGCTTCACGACGACAATCGTGTCGAAGCCCAACTCGCCCTTCGCCACTTGCTCGGTCAGGCCCGGATCCAGGTCGGGCGCGTCCCAGCCGTCCTGACGGAACGGCTCAAGCTGCTCCATTGGCGCCGGACCGTCGTAGACCTGAATCTCCGTCGCGCCAGGATTGGGGCCGCCGTAGTTGGTCTTGAACCGCAGTGTCAGCTTGGATATCTCGCGCGGCTCGATGCTAACGATCTGCGCGCCGCTTCCCAACTCAAACGCGCCCGTCGCCACCGGCTCCGCGCCATCGTCGACATACACCTCGTACTCCCTCATGCACTCCTCAATCAGTATCGATGTCCGACCGTAGTACGCAATGTCCTCCACCATTACGGGACGCGGCCACTCCAGCGTGAAGTCTGCCTTCCCGCCGGAGGTCTGGCCCTGCGTCGCCCACGCCTGCGCGACATCCTGCGCGCTGAACGCCGCCGGGATCTTCCCGTCCGCCGCGAACCGCGCCAGGTACTGGTCTGAATACTCGCTCGTCGCGCTGACCTCCGCCTCCAGCGCCCAGTTCTTCGGCATCCGTTTCAGCTCCGGAAGATCCTCGTCCGCCGGACTCTCCGAGTAAACTTCGATCTCCGCCGCGCCGGGATTTGAGGCCTGGTAGGCTTCGATGAACGTAAGGCTGATCTTGCTCACCGTCGCCGGCTCAATCGGGATTCGCTGTGGACCCGCGTTCATCTCGAAGAACCGCGTCGCGACGGGCTCCGGCTGATCGTCCAGCCGCACCTCGCACCGCCGGAAGCACTCGCCGATCAGCCACGAGACGCGCCCGTAGTAGATGATTTCCGCCACCCGCACCGGCTCGTCCCACTCGAGGTCGAAGGTGACGCGGTTGGCCCATGTCGCGCCATCGACGGCCCACGACTTGTCCCAGTCATCCTTATCGAGAAGCTCCGGGATCTGCCCGTCGATCGCCTGGCGCGCGAGCAACCGAGCAGGCGCGTGGTCATACTCGGACGACGCCGTCACCGTCGCCTTGCGCGCGATATTCTCCGGCCCGGCTGGGGCGGGCTGCGCAAACATGGCAGCCAAAGCCGCAATCATGATGATCTGCATGCTTCTCCTCCGAAACACCTGCTGGGCGTGCACATCCCGCGTTTGCCCGCGTCGTCCGTGCCTGCGGCTCGCCTGAGCCGCACGCCAGCCAACGTCCTCACTCGCCCACCGCGGTATGTCCCTTACCCTCCGCCGGGCTGCCTTCCTGCAACTCGTACTCCCCATTCTCGGGGTCGACCATCATCGGGTCCTCGCCGTACACGCCATCGACCTCGTCGCTCGGCAGGGCGGGCCGACTGCGCTCGGACCGATCCACGCAATACCAGACATTCCCCTCAAACCGAAACGTCTCGGGCGCCGTCCCCGATCCGATGTTGCATCCGCCCTCGCTCCACTGATCCGACCGGAATACGATGATGTTGTCTTCCATCACGCCATTCCTGCTGGGCACGAATCCTGGCTCGCGCGTCTCCTGCAGGATCCTCAACGCCCACTTGTCCGGGATGTAGATCGTGTTCTGCCTTACCAGCGCGCCGTCGACGCCGACGAACGCCAGGGGCGCCATTCCGCCGACGAACACGTTCCCCTCGACCGTGATGTCCTTCGCCTCGTAGCCATCGACCTTCGGCCGGAAGAACTGCAGCCCCGTGCTGCCGCCGATGTTGATCGCTCGCCCGCCTGCCGCCTCGAACAGGTTCTTCCGCACCACGATCTCCGTCGTCCCGCCCTTACACTGAACGCCCGTCCCGCCCGTGCCGTCGCGGCCCTGGAAGAAGCACCCCTCGATCACGCCCTTGTGACACCCCACCATATCAATCGCCGAGCCGCCGTCGCCCCAGCGAGTGATCGTGCAGTTCTCGATCCTGAACTCATCCACGCCCGAGATCTTGATCCCGTCGCGATTGCCCGATGGCCCGACGTCATCCACGCTCACGTTCGCGATGGTGATGTGATGCGCGGGCGTCTCGAAGGAGCCGCCGTCGTCGATGTTAATTCCGTTGGAGGTGCAGCCACTGACCGTCAGGTCCCGCAGTTCGATGTAGCTGACATTGGCGAGGTGGAACGAGTTCGCGCCACCGACGATGTGCGGCGGGTCGTCCGGGTCGGCCCCGGCGATGACGATTGGCCTGTCGGGGTCACCGTCAATGTCGCGGACCCACATGCCACCCTCATACTCGCCGGGCGCCAGCAGAATCCGCGTCCCCGCCGTCGCGTCGCCCAGCGCCGCGCGCAGCTGCGCCGAGGTGCTCACCTTCACATCGTCCGCGCCACATCCCGCCGCCCCCAACAGACTCACGAGAACCACCAGCATCCAGGTATGCCGCATCGCATTCACACCTCCGTTGTCCGGTTTTCCTGCGTCCCGCCGCAACCCCTCGTCGGCCCGTACGACGATCGTCTCGATCGTCGATGCCGTCTCGCCGGCAGGTCCCTGCGCCCGGACGCGCGAATCATCTTCCCATGCGCCTCCCAGCAATTCTACTCATCATCACCTTCACCGCGGGCTGCACCGCACAGGACTCGCTCTTCGCCCGCGAGTGGACCTACGCGTCCCGCACTTCCGCCGTCATCTATTGGCAACTCGCCGATATCGCGGAAGCCGCCACCAGCTACGTTGAGTATGGCCCGAGCGACGCCCTCGGTTCCCGCACTGAGGCGACTCGCGAGGCGCGAGGGGCGCAGTTCCATCGTCTCACCGGCCTCGCGCCGGAGTCGAGCTACTCCTACCGCCTCGTCACCATCGACGCCGCTGGCAACGAGACCCGCTCGCCAATCCGCACCCTCGCCACCATAGCCATGCCCGAGGCCATTCCGGTCCCAGGCGATCTTCCCGGCCCGCCCTACATTCTCGACCAGCCCGGCGCGACTTACATCCTCACCGGGGACGTGTCCGCTCCCGGTGGTGTCTTCGTCATCGAGGCTCCCGACATCACCCTCGACCTCGACGGCCACACGGTCACGTTCGGCAACGATACGGACGGGCAAGTCCAGGGCGTCCTCGCCGCCTGCGAGGGTCCGGCCACCATCTGCAATGGTCATATCGTCCAGGGCGCGCGGTGCAAGGACTACAGCACCGCCGTCTCCAGCCGCTGGCGTCCTCAGCCGACGGAGATCTTCGGCATCAGCACGGACGTCTATCTGCGCTGCGGCTATCCGGTGAAGTTCCTCGGCGCCGCCAAGGGCGCGCGCATCCATCACAACCGCCTGTATTCCCGTGTCACCGAAATCGAGAGCCGCCACTACCCCGGCAATGATCTTCTTCGGCTCGACATCGACGGGGGAGACTGCGAGATCAGCGACAACATCTTGACCGAGGGCTGTCACGTGGGACTGCGGCTCACCGGCAAGGGCCCGGACGTCTCCGTCCACCATAACGACATCCGCCACCACCAGCAGTACGTGAACGGCTATGCCATAGCCGCCTCATGCGCGGGGGCCGACATCCACCACAACCGCGTCACCTCGACCGGGCGAGGCATTCACCTAACCGCCGAGGGCATCGACCTCCACGACAACCACCTCGATCTGCGCGGCCACCAGCATCTCAGCGACATGCCCCAGGGAACGCGGCCATGGCAGACGCGCCGCGTTGAGCTTCATGGCATCAAGTTCGAGGGGGCTGGGGTGAAGAACTGCCGCGTGCATGACAACCGGGTCCGCATCACCCAGCCGCTCCCCACCGGCGCTGACGGCGCGGGCCAGGTCGAGGACAAGCGCCTCACCGGCGTCTACGTGCGATCGGAGGCGACGGCGCTCGCGGAGAGCGCATTGACGGACGAAACGCAGGACTGGGAAACCGACCGCTGGAAAGGGTACTTCGTCAAGTACAGTCCGGACCAGCCCGCCGCGGAGATCGCCGGCAACGACGCCACGACGCTCCACGCTGACTTCGCCGAAGCGCCCGCGGGGGAGTACACCATCTACGCCAAGTGGGATTGGGTGCCGGCCACGCCGCTCAACATCGCCTGCTATGATCCTAACGCCATGAACGAGGTCTTCGGCAACACGTTCATCGCGCTCACTGAGTACCCAACCACGCGTCACGGTGGCTACGGTGATTCCGGCCAGTGGGCATCATCAGTCCACTTCGTGGGGATGCAGAAGGGCCCAGCCGAGCGTGGCAAGTACTCCATCTACATCCACGACAACGAGTTCATCTCAAACGATCTCTTCGCGAGTTCATCCGCCCCCGTCGACATGACCATTCGAACCGAGGGCAACACCTTCCACCTCGCCGATGCCCCGCCGCCAACCGAGGCCCGCACCGACTTCCGACGTCTCGGCGACGCCCTCACCAACCAACTCGCCTTGCCATAGCCGTCGTGGGACAGGCGTCTCGCCTGTCGCCGTCCCCCGTCACGGCTCCACCACCGCCCTCAGCATATCCCCCGGCCGAGCCGCCGTTGTCTCAATCGCGTCCGCCGCCTGCTCCAACGTGAATTTGCGTATCGGCAAGACCTTCAAATCGATCCTCCCGCTCGCGACCAGTCCCACCGCCTCCTCCAGCGTGTTCCTCGACCGCCGCGCGAAGATCATCGTCAGCTCGTGCCGTCTCGGGACACACGCGTCAAACGATATCCGCTCCGGATGCGGGATCCCCACTACCACCACTTTGCCCTCCGGCTTCGCCAGCAGCAGCGCCTCCTCCACCGCCGTCGCCTCACCCGCGCACTCGATGATGACTTCCGTCTCCCGCTCAGCCTCGATAAGCTCCCTCGCTGAAGCCACCACCGGATCCGCCCCAAGATCGCGCGCCCACTGCCTGCGCCCCTCCACCGGCTCGGAGGCCGCGACTTGCTCGACGCCTCGCAACTTGCACGACATCAGCACGCTAACGCCGATTGCCCCCATGCCGAGGATAACCACGCGATCGCCCGGCTTCGGGTCCGCCAGCCGCGCCGCGTGCATCCCCACCCCCAGCGGCTCCACCAACGCGGCCTCAGTGTAGGAGACGTGGTCGGGGATCTCGCATATCGCATTCGCCGGACAGGCAATGTACTCGGCTAGCGCGCCGTCGCGGTTCGGAAAACTCGGGAACTGGATGTTCCGGCAAACATTCGGGTAGCCCGCCTCGCACATGTCGCACTCGCCGCAGTGCCAGCTCGGCTCGACCGCCACGCGCGTGCCAACCGGGGGCCCGCCCACGCCGGGACCCCGCCCCGCGATGTCACCCGCGAACTCGTGCCCCTGGATCATCGGGTGATCGGGAGTCACGCCCCCCGCGTGCCCGTCCCAGTACATCCGGCAATCGCTCGCGCAGATCGATACCGCCCGCACGCGGATCAGCACCTCACCCTCCGCCGCAACCGGCTCGGGCACTTCCTCAATCCGCACATCCTTCGGACCATGCAATCGCGCCGCTTTCAATCTGCTCTCCTCTGCCTTCTCGTAGGACAGGCGTCCTCTCCTGTCAATGCCCAAGGCGTCCGCCGCCCCGTACGACGATCGCCTCGATCGTCGACGCCGTCCGTCACCGTCCACCTACCAAACCACACCCCACCCCTCAGGTCAACCCTCCTCCAAAAGGTGCCTCGCCCCGCCGTGACGAACGCCGTCGCCGTGCGTCGCACCTCATTCCGGAGGACTTACCCATGCCCATCAAGATCGCCGTCATCGGAGCCGGCAGCATCGGCTTCACCCGCCGCCAGGTCCAGGACATCCTGGGCATTCCAGAGCTAGCCGACACCGAGTTCGCGTTCACCGACATCGACGAGCGCAACCTCGACATGGTCTACCAGCTCGTCAAGCGCGATATCGACCACTCCGACCTCCCCGCCAAGGTCACCGCGACCACCGACCGGCGCGAGGCGTTCAAAGACGCCAACTACGTCTTCAGCTTCGTCCGCGTGGGCGGGCTGGAGGGCTTTGTCACCGACATCGACATCCCGCTCAAGTACGGGGTCGATCAGTGCGTCGGCGACACCCTGGCGCCCGGCGGGATCATGTACGCCCAGCGCACGATTCCCGTCCTGCTTGACTTCTGCAAGGACATCAGCGAAATCGCCGCGCCGGGCTGCACGCTCATCAACCACTCAAACCCCATGGCGATGAACACGTGGGCCTGTCTCGACCATGGGCATGACGTTCCCACCATCGGCCTCTGCCATGGCGTTGAGGGCGGTCACCACCAGATCGCCCGCGCGCTCGATCTCCCCGTCGGCGAGGTCGATATCATCTGCGCCGGCATCAATCACCAGACCTGGTACGTCAGCGTCAAGCACAAGGGCGAGGACATGACGGGCAAGATTCTCGAGGCCTTTGAGAATCACCCCGACCTCTCGCGCACCGAGAAGGTCCGGATCGACATGATGCGCCGCTTCGGCCACTACAGCACCGAGTCGAACGGTCACCTCTCCGAATACGTGCCATGGTACCGCAAGCGCCCCGAGGAGATCATGGACTGGATCGACCTCGGCTCGTGGATCAACGGGGAGACGGGCGGCTACTTGCGCACGTGCACCGAGGGCCGCAACTGGTTCGAGCACGATTTCCCGAACTGGATGAAAGCCCCGCCAAACGAGTTCGGACCCGAGAAGCGAGGCGGCGAGCACGGCTCGTACATCATCGAATCCCTCGAGGCCGGCCGCATCTACCGCGGGCACTTCAATGTCCGCAATAACGGCTGCATCACCAACCTGCCGCCTGACTGCGTCGTTGAGGTCCCCGGCTATGTCGACGCCAACGGGCTCAACATCCCGATCGTCGGCGATCTACCTCTGGGCTGCGCGGCCGTCTGCAACGCGAGCGTCAGCGTCCAGCGCATGGCTGTTCAGGCCGCCGCGACCGGCGACGACACGCTATTGCGCCAGGCGATGATGATGGATCCGCTGACCGGCGCCGTCTGCAACCCGCCGGAGATCTGGCAGATGGTCGACGAGTTGCTCGTGGCCGGAGAGCAGTGGTTGCCTCAGTACGCCGACGCCATTGCCGGCGCAAAGAAGCGCCTCGCAAGCGGAGACCTCATCCCCACCAAGGAGAACTACGAGGGAGCCGCGAGATTGCACACCAAGACCGTCGAGGAGATGGCCGCGGATCGCGAGGAGGCCACCAAGTCCGCAGCCGCGGCCGACAAGGCCAAAGACCGCCCGCCGGCCGGGGAGTAGCCGGACCCACATCCATCATGCCGACGAAACGCCGGGCATCGACTGTGGTGCCCGGCGTTCGCTTCACTCCACTAACACGGGCAGCCCTGTCTCCTCATCCAGCCGCACCGCGCCACGCCCGGCCAGCAGCGCCCGCAACTCATCCCCAATGAACTCGCCGCGCCAGCCCTGCAGCAATCGATGCCCATCAGCCACGGCCTCTGCTCCCTCGCGGACAAACGCCAATATCTCAGCCCGCGACGCAATGAGCGCCGGGTCAACCGCCAGATTGAGGCTCTTGCCCTTCAGGTACGCCAGGACGAAGTCCACGCGCGCGTTGACGATCTCGTCATCGTCTTGCCTCTCGGGCCGCACCGGCAGCGCGTCTTCGTCAAGCGCATGCCCTCGCCCGACCGCTTCCAACAGGACCCCGCCGTAGCGCTCCCGATCGAACGCCCCTTTGATCCGTCCCAGGGCCTGCTCCGACCGCACGTTCCGCGAGGCGGCGGCTGTCAGCACCTCATCCGGCACAACGTGTTTGCGCGGAATGTCTTGACGCCCGGCCTCCATCTCGCGCCACGCGGCAAGCTCGCGGAGAACCCCCTGCTGCCGCGCAGACAGCCTCGACGCTCCCTTCAGTCGCGCCGACTGCACCCATGGGTCCGGATCGTCGTATTGAGTCGGTTCGTCATACGCCGCCAGCTCCTCTCGCACCCACTCATCCCGCCCCAATTCCCGCGCGCGGCCCAGCAAGACCTCACGCGCCTGGGGCAGATACCTCGCGTCATCGAGCGCGTACGCCACCTGTCTCTCCGAAAGCGGGCGCCGCAGCCAGTCCGTGCGCGTGGCGGTTCCCGTCAGCTTCACGCCCGTCGTCTGCTGCACGAGATCCGTCAGCGACTGTGTCGAACTCACGCCAACCAGTCCGGCGACGCAGCGGGTGTCGAACACGTTGACGGGATAGGCGCCCGTCGCGCGACGCAGGATGGTCAGATCCTGCCCGGCATCGTGCAGGATCTTCACCACTGACGGGTCGGCCAGCACCGCCCCAAGCCCGCCCAGGTCCGGCAAAGCGACCGCGTCGATTAACCCGCACTCGTCCTTGGATAGCCCGATCTGCACGATTCCCAGCCGAGGGTAGTAGGTCCGCTCCCACACGAACTCCGTGTCAAGCGCGATGTGCCCTCGCTCGCGGGCGGCCCCCACCCACTTCCCAACTTCATCTGCACTGGTGATCATTGATTGCTCCATTGTCATTCCCCATTGCTTCTCTGAGCCGCCGCCAAGCCCTCCGTGCGGCGCGGATTTCAGTCGGCGGCGCGCCAGTTTGCCCCCCCAGTCTGTCCGCTTCACGGAACCCCATGCGTCAGCGCCTGTTGAATCCTACGGCGGCTGATACTATCTCACTCAGCTCATTCTGCTTGGAGGACGATGCGGCATGAAGACGACGCGCGTGGTGTTCGCGGTGGTTGCGATGTTGATGCTGTTGGCCGGGATGTGCGTGGCTCAGCCTGAGGAGGCGGACGAGATCAAACAGACCATCAGCGAGTTCGTCGCCGCCGCTAAGGCCGGCGATGGCGACGCTGCCGGCGAGTACCTCCACGAATCGGTTGTGTTCGTCGCCGACCTCGAGAAGGGTGCCGAAGGTCGCGATAGCGTGATCGCCGGCATCAAGGAGGAATCTGCGCCCGCTGGCATCACTGTCGGCGAATACGAGCCCGAGATCCTGGGCGATGTCGCCATCGCTCATGTCCCGCTCGGGACCCTCTTCGACGAAGTGCCCGAGCTGGAGGCCGAGGCCGTGTTCGTGCTTTTGCGCGAGGCGGACGCCTGGCGCATTGTCGGCATGTGTCTTCTGACGCCCAACCTCATGGACGTCCTTCCCGCCGAAGCCACAGCCCAGTTCGAGCCCATCATGAACGGCCTGGCCGACCTCGAGGCCGACATGGACGAGGTCTACGCAACGGGCGGACTGGATGAACTCCTCGACCTGTGCGACGAGGAGGCTATCTTCGTTACGGACACCGACATGGATGGCTCGGCCGAAGTCATCACCGCCGGCGCGTTGGGCGACATGATCATGGGCGCTGGGCCGATCCCCCTCCGTCAGCCAGAGGGAGCCGAGCGCGTGACGCTCACCGGCCTAGGCGGCGCCGTTCTGATGACCGACGCTACCGTCGCCACGGATATGGGCACGCTGCTCTTCCGCCACGTTCTCATCGGCGTCTACAAGCCCGAGGTCGACGTTTGGAAGATCGTCCTGGCCGTCGGGGCGCCCCTCGAGGAGTAGGCCTTCGTGGCGGGACCGCCTCGATACTGCGCGTCGGGAGGGGCCGAATGGGGGATGTTTGGGATCCCCATCCGGCCCTTCCGTCGCGCCTAGCGTCACCCAATCCCACCGGAGCTATCCACCATGAACGCATCCAAACTCCCGCGTTGGCGCGGTTTCAACCTGCTGGAGAAGTTCACAGGCCGCTACAACGCGCCGTTTCGCGAGTCCGATTTCGAGTGGATGGCCGAGTGGGGCTTCAACTTCGCTCGCCTGCCGATGTCATACTGGTGCTGGTCCGAGTCGGATCCCGAGAAGTGGTTGGAGATGGACGACGCCAGCCTTCAGCACGTGGATGAGGCCATCGAGTTCGGCAAACAGCACGGCATCCACGTGAATCTCGACCTCCACCGCGCCCCGGGCTACTGCGTCAATCCTCCCGCTGAGCCCCTTGACCTATGGACCGACGAACGCGCGCTCGCGGGCGCCTGCCACCACTGGGCCCATTTCGCCAAGCGCTACAAGAGCATCCCAAGTGAAGAGCTGACCTTCGATCTCCTCAACGAGCCCGCCAACACCACCGAGCAGCGCTACGTCAAGGTCCACACTGCTCTGGTCGAGGCGATCCGCGCCCAGGATCCCGGCCGCCTGATCGTCGCTGACGGCCTCCAATGGGGCAATCAGCCCGTCCACGGCATCGTTGACCTTGGTGTCGCGCAGAGCACCAGAGGCTATCAGCCCATGCAAATCAGCCACTACAAGGCCTCATGGGTGGATTCCGAGAGTTGGGCCGAACCCACCTGGCCGCTTGATCTCGGCGATGGCGACGTCTGGGACCGCGACCGGCTCTACCGCGACTGCATCCAGCCCTGGAAGGACCTCGAAGCCAAGGGCGTGGGCGTCCACGTCGGAGAGTGGGGCGCGTTCCAGCACGCCCCGCACGCGGTCATCCTCGCCTGGATGGAGGATTTCCTCCAACTCTGGGAAGAAGCCGGATGGGGCTGGTCCATGTGGAACTTCCGCGGTGCCTTCGGCATCCTCGACTCGAACCGCACGGACATCACCTACGAAGATTTCCGCGGCCACAAGCTCGATCGCGCCATGCTTGACCTCATACAGCAGCACTGAGCCACGCTGCGGCCCGTCTCCCGGAGACCTTCGGCCGTCCTCCGACACTGGTTCGACACACTGATTCCATCAAACATTCCCCCTACTGTTTCACCCGTGTTTCCACTCCATTTGCCCAGAGTTTATTGGGCTCGGGCACCCACGCGTGGTAAGTGGGAGATGGGAGCGCCAGTGTCCGCCGGCCTGTTCCCTCGATATTCTCTGGAGAACCTAACCATGAAGCGTCGCGCAAGCAATCTAATCTCACGGGGTGGCAAGCGCGGTGGACTGTCGCTGATCGAGTTGATGGTGACGCTGGTCCTGCTGTCCATCGGGCTGGTGGGAGTATCATCGATGTTCGTCGTCGGCTTCCGGACCCAACGCCACGCGCATTTTGCGTCCGTCGGCGCCGACGTCGCATCGCGCAAGATCGAAGCGATGAAGGCCGCCGGGTACAACAGCATCGACTCGGCGCTCTTCCCCGGCACCGAAGCAGTGTCGGAGCTTCCGAGCGGCCAGGCGTCGATCTCATTCGAGCCGTATCCGGACTCTGAGTCGTCGAACCAGTACCTGGTGAACGTGATTGTAGTCTGGGGTGGAGGAACGGGGATCGGCGGCCGAGTCGCGTTGTCCACCGTCATATCATCTCACAGTTAGCTCGACCCGCGCAAACAGCGCCGAGGGAAGCGAAATGCTACATAACACAAGGCCCGGGCTCCGGTCTGGTGTCACGCTCATCGAGATGCTCACGTCCATCACGGTACTGGGCATCATCAGCATCGGCGTATCCCTGCTCTACACGCAGGCTCTTCAGATGTACCAGCAGGGGACCCGCGAATCAACCAGCCGCGACAAAGCCGCGCTCGCGCTCGAGCGCATCACGTCCGATATCCGCGAGGCGTACAACGTGGACTACCCCGGACCCGGCATCATTGTCTTCACCATGCCGGCGCGCGGGACAGACGGTTACTACGAGGTTGACTCCGACACCCGCGCGATCAAGAGCGGGAAGCAAGTCGTGATCTTCCAGGGCGACGGGTCCGCCGACGCCGACGACGACGGCGCATACATCTGGCGGCTGGAGCGCCCCGACACCGACAGTTCCTGGGAGGTCGTTGGCGTGGTGATGGACGACGTCGAGGACCTCAGCTTCACCTACTCGCCATCCGTGGAGCTGCTGGAGTTGGTGCGCATCGCTGTCACCGTCGGCCAGGGCAACCACCCGGGCTACTACAACCGCACCGAGACTGCCGAAGTCTGGATCCGCAACCACTGACCGACCTGGCGGGCCATCCCGCCGACCGGAGGACCAATTCCATGAACGCCAACTGCCGGCATCGACGCGCTCCAATCCGCCGACGGCCTATGCCACCGCTACGGCCAGTCGGCCGCCGCGGCCTCTCGTTCTGCTACGCCCTCGTGCTGCTGGGCGCGATGCTGACGCTGGGGATGGTATTCTGCTATGCCGGGCTGAACTCGGCAAACTGGGCCTATTCCAGCTACCGCGGCCAGCAGGCGCTCTACCTGGCGGAGGCAGCCGTCGATCGAGCGATCTGGATGATGGAGGACAGTGCCGCGGGCATTGACGACATCAATACCAAACTCACAGTGACCGAGACAGAAGCGGGTAACGGCGTAACCCGGACATACACGTCGACAACCTACAGCCTAGTGACGGGGTCCTACGAGTTCACTGCCACAGCACCCCACAACGGCATCGCGGGGTGTGTGGCGGTCCGCGCCGTCGGCACCTCCAACTCCGGCGTGCGCGAGGATCTCCTCACGGTCATCTTCCCGGACTTCTACAGCGGGGGAGGCAGCACTCCGGGCGGCGAAATCGCCGACTGCTTCAACTACTCCGTGCTGGTCAACCACAACGTCTGGCTCAACGGCAACCTCGAGGTCCGGGGCCATCCGGAGTTGGGCGGCGGCTTGTACTGCAACGGTAACTTCTGGATGAACGGCAATCTCGACCTGTGGGGCAAGGTCAGCGCCGCCGGCAGCACCACGCTTGAGGGTAACCTCTACCCGCACACGCCCGATGCGGGACTCTACCCCAATAGCCCGGGAGTCTCGATGCCGACGATCGACTTGGACATGTATCGAGAGATGGCCGTGGCGGACTCATCGTATTACTCCGGAAACAAGACGCTGAGTGGCAATATCGTCGGGGGCACCGCGGACGATCCGCGAGTCATCTTCATCGAGAAGACGCTCACGCTTGACGGCAACCTCAAGGGCGTCGGCCTGTTGGTCGCCAAGAAAGGCATCTATGTCGATGGGAACGTCGAGTATTCGGGCTCCGACGCGGGCTGGGGGATCCTGACTGCCGGCAGCTTCACGCTGGACGGTAACGCCGCCATCGACGGACTGGTCTACTGCCACAACAGCGTGGGCGACGCCGAATTCGCGGTCGACGGTAACTCGCACATCTTCGGCGCGCTCGTGTGCGATGTGTTCTGGTTCAACGGGAACCCAATCTTCGAGTGGGATGAGCCACACGAGGGCTTGGTGCCCATCCTGCCGGGCTCGACGTCTGAGAATGGTCCGCCCGTTGTCGACTCGCTCTTCTGGGAGCGCATCTGATGAGCCAGCGAGCGCCCAAGCACAGCGATCCCGTCGTAGGCCGCATCCTCAATCAAGCCGAGCTGGCTGCCCAGCGCTCGTCCGCCGCCACCCGCGCGCGCATACGCGTGGGGATGGTGGCGGCCGTCGTTGTGCTGGCGCTGGCGACCGTCGTCTTCGGCGTGCTGGCCGACCGGGTGGCGGTGGCACGCGCTCCGGTCGAAGCCGCCGCCCCCGAACCCGCGCGACCTGTCAAGCGTCCCATGGCTGCGGGCACCAACGAGGATCACATCGCCAGATGGGTGCCCGTCCGGACGCCGTCGGGCCGAACCGAACTTGAGGCGTGGACCACGGTCGATGCCGAGTGGCTCAAGAGTTCCGACACGCTCGATATGGTGATGGCCCGCTCCAGCGACGTCCGCGCAGGCAACAGCCTCCGCCACTGGCCGGTGAAGCCGCTTCCAGAGAGTGAGAAGCCACAGCCCCCCCCACTGACTCCCTCAGCTCACGCCAATCCACAGCCCCAACCCTCTCCGCCCAGTAGGCGTATTCAGTCTTCAGTTCAGCCACGACGTCCGGACGCTCTGTCGCCAGGTCAGCCAGGTCCGTCCGGCCCTCGCGCAGGACATCCCGCCCTCCGCAAAGAAACGCATTGCGGACCTGCATTTCCGATACCTCGGAGGAGCGCGCTGATGCCGACACCCGACGACGCTCGCGAGCCGAACGTCGAGCCGGAGCCCGATCTTCACGAACCCCGTGTCCACGCCGCTCTGGATCGTTACTGGCGAGACAACGTATTGGTCACCATCGCCTTGTTAGCCGGCTGGGCCATAGCCGGGCTTGGCTGCGGGGTGCTCTTCGCCGACCAGCTCAACGTTTACCGGGTCGGCATCAGCGGGCTTTTCACGTCGGGATTCCCCTTGGGCTTCTGGTTTGCCCACCAGGGCAGCATCATGATCTTCGTGCTGCTGATCCTGGCCTACTGCCTGCTGGCTAACCGGCTGGATGCCAGGCACCATCGCGAGCTTGAGGAACTCCAGGCCAACGGAGGTCCTGAGGCATGAGCGTCAAGACTTGGACATACATCTTCGTCGGCATCACCTTCACGCTCTACCTCATCATCGCCTGGCTCAGCCGCGTTCGCGATACCAAGGGCTTCTACGTCGCCGGGCAGGGCGTCCCCACCGTCGCCAACGGCATGGCCACCGCCGCCGATTGGATGAGCGCCGCCTCATTCATCTCCATGGCCGGACTCATCTCGATGATGGGTTACGCGGGCGGGGTCTACCTGATGGGCTGGACGGGCGGTTACGTGCTGCTCGCGCTTCTCATCGCCCCATACCTGCGCAAATTCGGCCACTACACCGTCCCCGACTTCATCGCGGCGCGCTTCACCAGTAACACCGCCCGATTCGTCGCGGTTATCTGCGCGATCTTCGTCTGCTTCACTTACGTCGCCGGCCAGATGCGCGGCGTCGGCGTCGTCTTCAGCCGTTTCCTTGAACTCGACATCACCGCCGGCGTCGTCATCGGGATGGCGATCGTGTTCGTCTACGCCACCCTCGGCGGAATGAAGGGCATCACCTGGACTCAGGTCGCCCAGTACTGGGTCCTCATCACTGCCTTCCTGGTCCCAGCCATCGCGATCAGCATCAAGCTCACAGGCGTGCCCATCCCGCAAATCGGCCTGGGCAGCACGATGGCCGGCGACGGGGGGGTGTATCTGCTCGAGAAACTCAACCAAATCCAAACCGACTTAGGCTTCGACAGTTACACGGCGGCCTTCGTGGGCAAGTGGGACAAGATCAACGTCCTGCTCGTCACGCTGTCGCTCATGGTCGGCACGGCCGGTCTGCCTCACGTCATCGTCCGCTTCTACACCGTGAAGTCCGTCAGAGCGGCTCGTTGGAGCGCTTTCTACGCGCTGGGTTTCATCGCGATGCTTTACCTCACCGCCCCGGCAACCGCCGCGTTTGCCCGGCTCTACATGATCCAGGGCCTCAATGGGAAAGCCGCTGCCGAGTTGCCCCAGTGGTTTAATAACTGGTCGAAGACAGGCCTGATACTCTGGCTCGACGATGGTGACGGCAAGGTCCACTACTCGAACACGGCGGACAACGAGATCTTCCGCAACGGAAAACTCACCCCCGACGAGCTCGGGACCATCCGCCAGAACCACCAACTGTGGGCGTCCACCGGCGGCGCCGACGGCGTCGATGGCCGGGCCGTCATGACCGAGAAGAGCCTGTCCGGTCCCGACCGCGATATCATCGTGCTCGCCACGCCGGAGATGGCCGAACTCTCGAACTGGATCATCGCCTTGGTCGCCGCCGGCGGCCTGGCAGCGGCTCTATCGACGGCCAGCGGTCTGCTACTCGTCATCTCATCCAGCGTCGCCCACGACTGCTACTATCGCGTTATCAACCCCAAGGCCACCGAGAAACAACGCCTGCTCGTCGGGCGCGCGGTGATCGGGCTGGCGGTCGTCGCGGCAGGTCTGTTTGGCATCTACCCGCCCGGCTTCGTCAGCCAAGTCGTCGCCTTCGCCTTCGGCCTGGCGGCTGCGAGCTTCTTCCCGGCCATCGTACTAGGGATCTTCAGCAAGCGCGTGGGCACGATTCCCGCCGTCGCCGGCATGGTATCGGGCATCGGGTTTACATCGTTCTACATCGTCGCGTGCGTCTTCTTCGACATGCAGCCGTGGACGTTCGGCATCCTGGAGAAGGGCATCAACCCGCAGGGGATCGGCGCGGTCGGCATGATGCTCAACTTCGCGGTAACGCTTGGCCTCACGCCGTTCACGCCGCCGCCGACTCAAGAGGCCCAGGACATGGTCGACTCCGTCCGCGAGCCCGAGGGCGCCGGCCCGGCCGTCGACATCGATTCCGCACCGGAGCACTAGGGGCGGCCGGCCAGCCAGATGGACCAAATAGGGGATGACCGTGGCGCGGGCATTCTTGCCCGCGTCCGTCATCCCCTCACAGGAACTTCACGCTCTCCACGATCCTCTGCGCCGCGGGCCAGAACTCATCCCAGTGCTTCTCCGGACATAGCACTCGGACGTCATATCCAAGGTCCTGTGCCGGGACGGCCATCCGCCGGCCTCGCATCTTCACTGCGGCGATCCCCCCCCGAACTTCCTCACCGTCGAGTAGTCCGAACACGCGGCGGCTTTTCCGCCGAACGTGCCCTCCTGGATGTCACTGGTGTCCGCGAAGTAGGGGTCTTCGTGGGACTCCGTCATCGCGATGAACTGGTGCAGCCCGCCCTCCGCGGTCTGACTCGTTGGGAGGTCCAGGCCGCCTTCGCTCGATCCCGACATCGCCTGCGCCGTCGCCGCACCAATGTCGCCGATGCTGCCCTTCGCCTGAGTGCCCCTCATGGTGACCGTGTACGTCTTTCCAGCCCTCACGGTCACGAACTCGAAGCTACCCTCCGAGCCAGACAGCGTGCAGTCCCAGTTGCCCGGCGCCTCAATGCTCATTTGCTTCGTCTTGGTCTCTATCCGCTTCCAGTCAGCGGCCTCGTCCGGTGGCGACGAGGCCGTAAACGCCAGCGCGAAACACGCGAACACGTAGAGCACGATGAGCCCCACGACGACGGCCACGTAGTAGACCCACGCCGGTCGGCCTCGCTCGATCTTCGCGGGCGCCCGTTTCGCCGGGGCTCCCGTCTTCGCCGGTCCGGCCTCGGCGCTCGGCCCACGTGGAGCCGCTCCTGGCGGCACGGGGGACGCCGGGCGTTTACCCGACGGCGGGGCCTGCGATTTCCCCGGCGGGCCCGGCTCGGTCGTCTCGATCAGCTTGCCGCAGAACGTGCAGTATTCGTCCCGGTCGCTCTCCATCTCACAGTGCGGGCATTGCTTGGCCATTGCCGGCCTCCCGTACTCAAGTATTCGCTCGTACCAACTCCGCGAGAGTCCCGTCGACGGCTTCCTCGATGTGCCACTCGCCCCGACTCCACCAACCCCGATAGCCCTTCACGCCATCCCTGCAACTCATCACCCGCCACTGGTCATCCTCGATCACCAGCGCCGCGCAATCGTCGAGCGCGAGCCCCACGCCCGGCGTCCGCTTCATCAGCGCTCTGAAGCCCGCCTTCCGGTCGCCCTCTGAGTCGTAGTGCGGGCACATCAGCAGGTCATGCAGTCTCAGTCCCGTCACTCGGATTAGCGCGGCCTCCGGATTGGCGAACTTCCGAGAGTCCGAGCACCCATACCTGAACCAGCAGATCGCCCCCGCGCTCAGGCCCGACAGCACCGTGCCGCTCGCATGGGCTTTGCGCAGCAACTGGTGAACACCCAGCCGCCGCCACCGATTCATCATCTTCAGCGTGTTGCCTCCGCCGACGTAGACGATGTCCGCCCGCCGAATCATCGCCGCGATTCCCCCATGCGACGGCGGGTCGCCGAGCAACCGGAGCGTCTCCACCGAGCACCCGAGCCTCGCGCCGAAGTGGGCTTCGACCGCCTCCACGTATCCTTCCGCATCCGAACTCGCCGTCGGGATGAACAGCAGTTGGGGTCGCTTCCGACCACTCAGTCGGATGATCTCCCGGTCGATCGCCAAGGTCTCGATCTCCCGGCCCTCCTGCCCAATCCCTCCACCACCGATCGCCACGATCTTGCCCATTGGCTCAGATCCCCTCGCCCGCGCGGAAACACGCCACTTCATGTCCGGGTGACATCTCGACCAGATCCGGCTGTCCCTCGGAACAGAGCGGCTGCGCCATCGGGCATCGCGGCGCAAATCGGCAGCCGGGCGGCGGGTTCGCCGCGCTGGGGACTTCGCCGCGGAGCGGTTGGGGATTGAGAGGGATCGTGGGGTCGGGCTCAGGCACGGCGCTCAACAGCGCGCGCGTGTATGGGTGCGCCGGCTCATCGTAGAGAACATCATACGGCGCCTGCTCGCAGATCCGTCCGAGGTACATCACTGCCACCCGGTCGCACATGTGCCGCACGACCGCCAGGTCGTGAGCGATGAACAGATAGCTCAGCCCCAGTTCTGCCTGCAAGTCGCGCAGCAACTCGACGATCTGCGCCTGGATCGATACATCCAGCGCGCTCACCGGCTCGTCGCAGATGATCAGCTCCGGTTCCACCGACAGCGCCCGCGCGATCCCGATCCGCTGGCGTTGGCCCCCGCTGAACTCGTGCGGGTACCGGTTCAGATGCGAGCTGTCTAGCCCCACGCGTTCGAGCAATTCCCCCGCCCGTCGCCGCCACTCGCTTCGCGGCACGATGCGATGGATCTTCAGCCCCTCGCTCACGATGTTGCCCTTCGTCATGCGCGGGTTCAGCGATGAGTATGGGTCCTGGAAGATGATCTGCGCTCGCCGCCTGAAGTCCTTGAGACTCTCCGCCCGCATCCTCCGCAGCGGCTGACCGTCGAAAGCGATCTCGCCCTTCGTCGGTTCCAGCAGCTTCACCGCCATCCGCCCCAGCGTGCTCTTCCCGCATCCGCTCTCCCCCACCAGCCCCAGCGTTTCGCCTCGGTTCACCGTCAGCGAGACCCCATCCACCGCGCGAACGTTGCCGATGGTGAGTTGCAGCAGTCCCGCCGTGATGGGGAACCACTTCGTCGCGTCGCGGATTTCCAGAATCGGTTGGCTCATCCCCTCGCCTCCAGCCGCCCCGCGAAGTGACACCGCGCCGCATGACCCGGCTCCATCACATCCAGCTCCGGAATCTCCCTCGCGCAGATGGCCTCCGCGTAATCGCACCTCGGGTGAAACGGGCACCCGCTCGGCATGTCGTGCAGGCTTGGCACCGTCCCATGAATCGGCTGGAGCCTACCATGCTCCCCATCCGGCGGCCGCACCCTCGGCACCGAGTTCATCAGCCCGCGCGTGTACGGGTGCTCGGGGCTGGCGAAGATCCTCTCCACGCTACCCATTTCCACGATCCTGCCCGCATACATCACCGAGACACGATCACACGCCTGCGCGACCACGCCGAGGTTGTGCGTCACCAACAGTATCGCCGTCCCGGTCTCATCGCGAAGCCTCAACATCAGGTCGAGGATCTGCGCCTGCACCGTGACGTCCAGCGCCGTCGTCGGTTCATCGGCAATCAGCAGCGTCGGCTGGCAAATCAGCGCCATCGCGATCATCGCCCGCTGACGCATCCCGCCGCTCAGCTCATGCGGGTACTCGCGGCAGCGTTGCTCGGGGTCGCTGATCCCTACATGTCCCAGCATCTCCGCCGCCCGCGCCGTCGCCGACTTCCACGTCATGTCGCGGTGCAGTACGAGCGGTTCAGCGACTTGCTCGCCCACGCTCAGGCACGGGTTCAGACTGGTCATTGGCTCTTGGAAGATCATGCTCATCTTGTCGCCACGCAGCTCGCGCATCCGCCGCTCGCGGGCGTGTTGCAGGTCCTCGCCATCCATCCGAATCGCGTCCGCCTCAATCGTCCCGCTCGCATGAACCAGCCTGGGCACGCTGAGGCAAGTTTGGCTCTTTCCGCAGCCGCTCTCACCGACCAGCCCCACCACTTCCCCCTCGTCCACCGTCAAATCGACACCATGCACCGCCCGCACCACGCCATCGAGCGTGCGGAAGTCCACGGTCAAGTTGTGGATCTCAAGCAGTACCATGTCGTTTGCCGTTGCCCGCGTAGGCCGAGTCTTTAACTCGGCGCCGTCGCCGCATTCCGTCCGTAGGTCGGATCTCCAGATCCGACGCCGTCTGCCGTCTGCCGTCTTCCGTTGGGGGGGCCGAATACGAGATCGAAGATCGAAGTATCCGGCCCGCATGCCGTATCCGTTCCCCGTCGTCAGCCCTGCCTTCAGCCCTGCCGTTACCCCTGGCTTCAGCCCCGCCGTCCCTACCCCGTCTCATGCCTCGGATCCAACGCATCCCTCAGCCCATCCGCCAGCAGGTTGAACGAGAACACCGCCAGCAGCGTGCTGAGGCCAGGGAAGACGAGCATCCACCAACTCGATTGCAGGTAGCTCCGTCCCTCCGAGATCATCACGCCCCAGCTCGGATTCGGCGGCGTCACGCCAAAGCCCAGGAAACTGATCCCCGCCTCCGCTGCGATCGCTCCCGCGAACCCACCGGCGACGGCGACCACAATGAATCCGATCATGTTCGGGACCATGTGGATGAAGATGATCCGGAAGCTACTCGCGCCCAGCGCCCTCGCGGCGAGGACGTACTCCTGCTCGCGGAACGACCGGAACAGGTTCCGCGTCAGCCGGCACATGCCGACCCAGCTACTCAGGCCGATCGCCAGGTATACCTTCGACAGATGCGGCTCGCCCTGAGGTGGCAGAGCATTCGTCAACGCGAGGATGAACAGCAGGCCCGGGAACGTCGCCACCACGCTATAGACGAAGATAATGCTCTGGTCCACTACCCGCCCGAAGTACCCGGCGATTCCTCCCAGCAGCACCCCGATGCAGATCGCCACCGCCGTCGCGATGCTCCCGACGATCAGTGCGATCCGCGCACCATGCACTGCGCGAGCATAGATGTCTCGCCCGTAGAGGTCCGTCCCAAACCAGTGCTCCCACGACGGGCCCTGCTTGCTATCGTCGAGGCTCTGGGCGATAGGATCATACCGTTGGATCAGCGGCGCGCACACGGCCGTCCCAATCAGCAACACCACGTAGCACAGGCTCGCGAGCGCAAGCTTGTTGCGCTTGAGCCTGGTCCACACATCGCGCCAGTAGGTGCGATGCGGCCTCAATGTCGGTTCCGCCGTTACCTCTGCCATGCCTATCCTTCGCACTGTAGGAGGGGTTTTAACCCCGACGCCGTCTCCGTCGCCTACTTCAGCGTGATCCTCGGATCCATGTACGCCGTCAGCAGGTCACCCACAATATCAGCCAGCACAAACAGCAGCGCGCCGAACATCACCGTCCCCATGATGACGGGGAAGTCGCGGTTGTTGATCGCATCCACTGCCAGCAAGCCCACGCCCGGCCACGCGAAAACCGCTTCCACGAAGAAGGCCCCCGTCAGCGCCCCCGCCACGCTCACCGACAGACTCGTCACCAGCGGGATCATCGCGTTCCGCAGCGCGTGACGCACAATGACCACCACCTCGGGCAGGCCCTTCGCCTTCGCCGTTCGGATGTAGTCCTCGGTCAGCACCTCGAGGATCGACGTTCGCGTCAAGCGCGTGAATCCCGCGAAGCTCCCGAGTGTCATCACAAACACCGGCAGCACGAAGTGCCACCAGCCCCACGGGCCGTTGATGTACCCCGCGACAGGCAACACGCGCCATTCCTGTCCAAAGATCCACTGCAGGAATATCGCGAGGAGGAAGAACGGAATCGACACCACCGAGAACGTGAGGAACCGGATCGTGTTATCGACCATCTTGTTCGCCCGCATCGCCGACCACAGCCCCGCCGCCACGCCCAGGAAAGTACCCAGCGTCAGTGACGTCAGCCCCAGGATCGCCGTCGCCGGCAGGCGCTCCAGTATCGAGTCGGTCACCGGGCGCTTCGTCGTGAACGACTGCCCGAAGTCCAGCACGGCCACGCGCTTGAGGAAGTTCCAGTACTGCTCGTGTTTCGGCTTGTCGAGGCCCCACTGCTTCCGCATCGCCTCTTCCATCGCCGCGTCGCGGTGCTGGCCCATGATGAGCCGCGCCGGATCGCCCGGCACCACGAAGAACAGCACGAATGTCACGGTGAAGACGCCCCACAGAATCGGGATCGTCAGCGCCAAACGCCTCACCGCATAGTTGAGGTATGAACTCATATGATCGGTCGCGTGTAGGGGCGCAATTCATTGCGCCCTGCCGTCCCTGTTCTCACGATCACTGACTCCTGACTTCGGTCTCCCGTCGCTCAATCACCAGATTCTTGTAGTAGTAGACCGCCAGCGGATTGACCGGGTAATCCTTGATCCACGGTTGCCTCAGCGATATCGTCTCGCCGGTCGTCGTGAAGAGCCACGGGCACTCATCAATGACGATTCCCGCCGCCCGCTCGTAGACCACCGCCCGCTTCGCCTCATCCGGCTCGAGCATCGCCTCGTCGTACAGCCGGTCGAACTCCTCATTCTCATACAGCGTCGCGTTCGGCCCCGGCGTGTGGTTGCGCGACATGAACAGCGCCAGGAAATTCTCCGCGTCCGGATAATCGGCGATCCACCCCAGCCTGAAGAACTCCGCCTCGTTGCTGTCGATCGACTCCAGGTGTAGCGGCCATGGTTGCTGCTTCAGCCGCACGTCGAGTCCGATGGTGCGGAGCTGCTCCATCACCGCCACGCTCGTTCGATCGGGCGAATCGCCCGCCCCGCTCACGTAGAGCACCAGCTCTCCGAGGCCTTCGCCGTCGGGGTACCCCGCCTCGGTCAGCAGCGCCTTCGCCTTCTCGATATCGTATTCGTATCGCGCGTTGTCGGGGTCGTGTCCTGGCAGTCCGGGCGGGATCGGGCCGTATGCGGGCGCGCCGATTCCCCTCCCGATGTTCTTGATGATCGACTCCCGGTCGATCGCATAGTTCAGCGCTTGCCTCAAGGCGAGGTTGTCCGCGAACCGCCCTGTCTTCATGTTGAAGCCGTAGTACGATGTGGTGAGCGTCGGCGTCGTCTCAAGCACGTACTTGTCGGCATAGCGCGGCTGGAGTTTCTTGTCCTCGGTCATCACCCGGTCCCAGTCCTGGTCCGGGACGCCGGCGATGTCTGAGTGCTGTTCCTCAAACTCCATGAACGCAGTATGCGGGTCGCGCCGGCTGAAGATATGCACGGCATTCAGGTGCGGCAGTCTGCGCCCTTCGCTGTCGGCGCCCCAGTAGTTCGCGTTCGCGCGAAGCACGATCTCGACATCCGGCTCCCATTTCTCCAGCATGAACGCGCCCGTCCCCACCGGATGCTGAAACAGCGTGTCCTCACCCGGCGCGTTGTGCCGCGGTCCATACTTCGCGATCGCCTCGGGCGCCGCGATCGCGAAGTAACTCATCGCCAGCACCTTGATGAATGGAGCGAACGGTTTCGTCAGTTCAATCTGAAACGTGTGGTCGTCGACGACCTTGAAGCCCACCACCTCATCGACTTCGGCCTCCGAGTCATCGATCTCCCAGATCCTCTCGTTCTCTTGCAGGAGCTTCAGCCGCGCCTCGTTGTACTCGCTCGCGCCTTTCACGCGCCCATCCACCAGCCAGAACCCCGTGCCCATCGCGAGAGGGTCACACACCCGCGTGAGGTTCTGCTTCACATCATGCGCCGTTAGTTCGCGGCCCTTCCCGTCGGGGAAACACGGATCGTCGTGGTACTTCACGCCTTGCCTGAGGTGGAACGTGTAGAGCGTCCCGTCGGGCGATATCTCCCAGCTCTCCGCCAGCGACGGCATGCCTGCCAGCGTCGCCTGGTCGTAGGTGACCAATCCCTCGTAGACCTGGTTGGCGATCCCGCTAGACGCCGTGTCACCCACGTTGACGGGATCCAGGCTCCGGACCTGAATCGCGCTACTGGCCAGCCTGAGCGTGTTCCCATCAGCCGTGAACCCGCGCGACCGGCGCGCGAGGGTCGCCACCACAATGAAAACCCCAACGTGGATGAGCGCCACGATCGCGAAGAAACGAAACACGCCCGCATACAGTCTCAAACGCGTACCTCCACTAGGCCCGTGTTCGCCGCTCTCGGGAACTCGCCCTCTGCTCCGGCGCCCTTGCACTCGCGCCCCGCCGGAGGGCTGCGCTCGTCTCTCGGTGAACTGATCGCCTCGTAGCATGAGCTTCCGTTCCGAGCTCGACGCGCCACCCATGGGAGCCTTGCCATCAAAGCCATCCTCACCATCTCGCTCCTCACCCTCATCGGCTCTGCCTCTGCCGCCCAGGACGCCCGCGTCAAGCGCTCCGATGTCGTCTTCATGGGACCCAAAGACGGCGCGCTCTACGACGCCTACGGCGCGACGATGGTGAGCTGGGGCGGCTTCGTCCGCAACGAGAATGCGCGCAACTGGTTCCTCGGCAACATCGCCACCGCCCATGAGCGCGACATGCGGTACTGCCCGGGGCTGGCCTTCCGCACGGCCTTTGCCGGCATGATCGACTTCGACGAGAACTTCGAGGATTCGATCTGCCTCACGCTCGATGGTGAGAAGATCCTCGTCCCCTGGCTGTGGGACCATGGGCACGAGGGCCATCCGGCATACTGGTTCTGCACCAACGCGCCTGGTTACCGCGCCTACCTCAGGTGGCAGGCCCAGCAAGCCATGCTCGTCGACGTCGAGGGCCTCCACATCGATGACTACGCCGGCACCGCCGGCACCGAGTGGCGCGGCGGATGCTTCTGCGCTCACTGCATGGCCGCGTTTCGCGAGTGGTTGCCGGATCACGTGCCCACCGAGACACTCGCCGATCTCGGTATCGAATCTCTCGACGGCTTCGACTACGGAGTCTTCCTCCGCGATTCGGGCATCGATACGGAGACCTACCGCAAACGAGTCGAGAACGATCTGCCTCTCGGCCGCGAGTACCTCACCTTCCAGTACACGAGCGCCTCCGCGTTCGTCGACGAGGTCCGCAAATATGCCGAAAACCTCGTGAAGCACCCGCTGATGCTGAGCGTCAACTCCGCCGCCAATGGCGCGAAGTCCCTCGTCATCGCAGACAAGCTCACCTACTTCTGCGGTGAGGTCGACCGCGACGCCGAGGAACGCGAGTTTGCCACCAAGCCGATCCTCGTCTTCAAGCTCGGCGATGCCCTCGACCGCCCCCAGGTCTCAACCGCCAGCGGCCAGGACTGGGCCTACTGCATGGAGCACGATCTCACCGGCCTCGTCCGCACCTGGGTCGCCCAAAGCTACGCCTATGGCCACCAGCTCATGGCCCCCGTGAAGCAGTGGGCCTACACCAAGGAGAAGGGCACTCACTGGTGGGAGACGGATCCGGACGACTTCACCGACCTCTACCAGTTCATCCGCGCCAACGCGGCCCTCTTCGACGACCACGATGCCATTGCCGATGTCGGGCTCGTCTACAGCAACGCGAACTTCCGCCGCTACCAGCGCCAGGCCGCCAAGGTCGCCGTCGAGTTGGCCCATGCCAACGTGCCCTTCCGCCTCCTCCTCGCCGGCGACGACTGGCTGCCGAACCGAATCACAGCGAAGGACGTCGCCGATCTCAAGGCAATCATCGTCACCGAGCCTCTCGACCTCGACGCCGAGCAACAGACCGTCCTCGACGCCGCCGCTGACCGGGTCATATCGCTCGACCGTCTCCCTGGGATGCTCGCGCCCCAGGTCACGGTCACCGGCGCCGACAACGTTACCGTCATTCCCCGCGCGACCGCCGACGGCCGCTACGCCATCCACCTCGTCAACCGCAACTACGACGGCGAGTCCGATGCCATGATTGCCCAAACCGAGTTCACCGTGTCGCTGTCTACGTCGCTCTTTGACGGCGAGCCGAATTCCGCCACGCTGCACGCGCCGGGCGCCGAGCCAGTCGCCTTGGCTCTGACCAAATCGCCCGACGCCATCGATCTAAGAATCCCGACCCTCGACCTCTGGGCCATCATCGAGATCGTCGTTCCGTAGGTCGGATCTCCGAATCCGACCATCGTCGCCCAAGGAGCCACCAAACCATGCACGTTGCCCTCCTCGCCATCGCCGCGATCGCCGTGTCCTCTCACGCCGCCACGCACTCCGTCCTCGACTTCGGCGCCGTGGCCGATGGCGCAACCGACGACACTCCCGCATTCCTGGCCGCCATCGACGAGGCCGCCAAGGTCTCCGGTTCCGTGGTTTACGCGCCTCCGGGTCGCTACCTCATCGCGGGCTCCATCCGCCTCAAGCCGAACATGACGCTGCGCGGCGACTACGACGGCATCGGGCGTTCGCGCGGCACGATTCTCCTATCCACCTTCGGCGCCGGCGAGACGGACGGCCCCGGGTGCATCGTCATGGTCCCCAACTGCACGCTCCGTAACATCGCCATCGAGTACCCCGACCAAGACCCCGAAGCCACCGAGCCGGTTCCCTATCCCTACGCCATCAAGGGCGCGCCCTCAACGCAGATCGACCAGGTCTACCTCCACAATCCCTACCAGGGGATCAACCTCGACGAGTGCCACCTCAACCTCGTTCGCAACGTCTGGGGAGAGCCGCTCCGCGTGGGCATCCATTCCGACCACACCTACGATGTCAGCCGCATCGAGAACGTGCATTGGTGGCCTTACGCCACCCTCGGCAAGCCGCTTCGTGATTGGGTCCAGCACAACGGCGTCGCCTATGAGTTCGGCCGATCTGACTGGCAGTCCGTCACCAACTGCTTCAGCTACGGCTATCACACGGGGTTCCGGTTCTATCGGACGGAGGAAGGCAGCCAGCCGATCTACCCGGAGGGGACGACGAACGGGAGCTTCTTTGGCATCGGCGCCGACCGCGCCATCATCGGCATCGACGTTGAGGACTGTTTTGAGATCGGGGTCTCCGTCACCAACGCCATGATCGGGCCCTTCGGCGGCGTCGATGAGAGTCGCGGCGTCCTGCTCCGCGAGACCAATACGGGCAATCTCTCCCTCACCAACTGCAACTTCTGGGCCATCACGAATATGGTCGCCGAGGTCCGCGCCGGGAGCCTGTCGCTCGACAACTGCAACATCCACGCCTGGGCGCTGCTGGTGAAGGACGCCCCCGCATTCATGGCCACGGGTGGCCGCTTGAAGGTCAGCAACTGCACGTTCAATCAGGGCGGATTCGGCTTCGACCTCGCCGGCGATCTCACCCGCGCGCTCGTCACGGGCAACATGGGCGCCGACGAGCCACTGACCGTCGCCAACGAGATCGGCGAGCGCCTGGTCCATGGTCTCAACGCCCCGGCACTGGTCGACACGGCGCATGACCATGACCACTAGACTCGCCGCGCTGCTCATCATCCTCGCCGGCGCCGCGCGCGCCGATCAGCTCTCCGTCCGCCTCACGGTTACGGGCGGGCTGCCATTCCCGCGCGTCCCAATGGACCCGGTAATCGACTTCGGCGCTCTGATCGCTGACGCCGACATCCTCGGAATCCTCGATCCCAACTCCATCCGCGTCATCGACATCGCAACCGGCCGCCGCGTCCCATCCGCCACTGAGGGCTTCGCGGGCAGCGATACCGGGAACGTCCAGTGGGTCATCACCGACGCCACTCACCGCGTCTACGACATCCGCTTCCGCACCGTGAATCGGCGTCCTGAGCTAGCGCCCGCTCGCCTCGCACCCCTCATCGGCGTGGGAGATCTGCTCCGCTATAACGCGGGTGAGGGCCGCCCGCTCGTCGCCACCCGATGCATGAGCGGGCTCGTCGATGTCACCGGCGACGGCAAGCGCGATCTCGTCGGAATCCGGAGCTACTCTCACCGGCCTGGCATGCCGTGGCACTCCTCCGTCGTGTGGCCTCGCGTCGGCTCGCCCTCGCGCCTCCGTTTCGGCGATATGCGCGCCATTCCGTCGCTCCCGGCGCTGGCCTATTGCGCCTCCGATTTCCGTGACGTCAACGCCGACGGGCTGGCCGACGTTGTCCACGCCAAGGTCTTCCATGGCACGGGCCAGACCACGCTCTCCGTCTATCTCAACTCAGGCACTTTCGCAACGGGCCTCGCGGACTTCGAGCACGCCGTCGACTTGCCCCCCCAGCCCTTCGAGTGGCACTCGCTCCGCTGCGTCGATCTCGACTCAGACGGCGCCCTCGACATCGTCCTCATCGACGATGGCCGCTACACCGACCGCAGCACCACCTATTTCATCCGCAACGAGAACCTTGACGGATGGCCCTTCGAACTCTCCGAGGCGCGCTTGCTTGACGTGGCTGGCTACAAGGCCGATTTCATCGATCTCGACGGCGACGCTCTGCTCGACGCCGTCAGCCTCATCGACGTTGCCGCCCCTCGCGGCTTGAGCGATTTCAAACTCGTCTGGCAACAGAACCTCGGGAGCGACTCGCCATCATTCGGCCGACCTCGCGACCTCCCGGGCGCCCAACTGACGCGTCCCCGTGACCTCCTCGCTGTCCGCGAAGGACCCCATCGCGGCTTGCTCGTGGTCTACGATGACAAGGAGCGGACCGCGCTTCTCAGACTCGACGGCGAACGGGTTACGAGCACCACGAACGTCGGGTCGACTTCCGCGGTCCTCTCGCTCAGCGACCAGGCCTCGCCTGACATCGCGGATTGGGATGGCGACGGCGATTGGGATCTCATCGTTGGCGGGGGATACGGCTGGCCTCGCGTCGTGATCAATCGGGGCACGAGCGAGCGCCCCCGACTCTCAGAATCCCGGCTCATCGAATCCGATGGCGAGCCCATCCGCATCGTCCGCGAGGAGATCATCGGCTCTCCCGGCCACCAGCACAACATGGGCTACGCCTATCCGGCCTACGTCGATTGGGACGCCGACGGCCTGCCCGATCTCATGCTCCCAAACGAGACTAACCGCATCTTCTGGTACAGGAACGTCGGCAGGCGCGCTCGGCCGCGCTTTGGCGAGCAGCGCCAGCTCATCTGCGATGGCTTCCCTGACTCGCCCGAGCATCGCGAGAAATCACGCCTGCTCACGATCGACCCGGACCTCAACTGCTACCCCGCCGAAGACGACCGGCCGTTCCCGTGGCGAACCGGAGCCGGCTTTGCCGATTTCACCGGCGACGGTCTGATGGATATGGTCACTATGTGCGGCGTGGAGCCGCGCCGGGCCACGCTGTTCGTGCAGTACCGCGATGAGTTTGGGGGGCTCCGTCTCAAGCGCGACGTAACGCTGAAGACCACCGGTGGCAGCACCATCTCCGCCTCGCGCTTCCGTCCCGTCGATTGGGACGCCGACGGCGACATGGACATCATCTGCAGCATGTCCACGTCGAAGGTGCAAGACACGTTCTTCCTCGCCGAGAACGTCGGCGCCGATGACGAGCTGCTATTCGACTACGGCCCGCTGCGCTGCTTCGGCGAGCAACTCTACGTCACGCGACACGGACCCAAGGTCGGTGTCGGCGATCTCGATGCCGACGGATTGCCCGACATTCTCGCATCCACTGAGTGGAGCGTCTACCCGTTCTACACCCACGCCGCCCTGTCGATGGACAAGCGCCCCTCATTCACCCTCGGCAAGGTCCGCCGACCATAGCCTCGCCGTCTTCCGTCCGTGCCTGCAGGTCTCCTGACCCGCGCCGTCCTTCGTGCCCTTGGTGACCTTGGTGGTTAGCCTAGCCGTACACGCCGTGCTCTTCCGCCGCCGCCCACATCGCCGCGATGTTCTCCTCCGGGAAGGGCATGCCCTGATCCGGCCCGATGATGTAGCCCCCGCCCGGCGCGAGTATCGATAGCACCCGCCTCACCTCGGCCTCCACCGTCTCCGGCGTCCCGAGCATCAGCACATCATGCGTGTCGATCGCGCCTTGCAGCGCCATTCTTCCATGCGCCATCCGCTTCACGCTATGCAAGTCGTTCGCCCGGCTCTGCACGGGATTGAGGATGTCGACGCCCACGTCGATCAGGTCCTCGACGATCGCTTCCACGCACCCGCACGAGTGGAAGTTGATCAGGCACCCCGCGTCCTTCACCACCTTGAAGATCCTCGCGTATTCGGGCTTGATGAACTCCCGAAAATGCTCCGGCGAGACCATCAGGGCCCGCTGGCTGCCGAGGTCCTCCGAGAAACTCACGCCATCCACGCCCAGCTCGATGTATCTCTCGAAAACCGCGATGTTGTAATCCGCGATCTTGCGCAGCAGCTCCTTCAGCTCATCCGGATGCTCATAGAAGCCCGCCAGGAAGTTGTCCAGCCCCGTGATCGCCCATGCCCGTTCGTAAACGAAGTACGTCTGCTGGCCGAAGACCAGCCTCTCCTCCCTATCCGGGATCGCCGCCATCCTCTCGGCGAGGCCCTCGTCCGCATCGATCAGCGCGTGCGGATCCGGTGGCTCGTAGTCCTCTATCATACTCAGGTCCGGCAGCGGGTTCCCCTTCGGGAACGGCACCATGTCGTCCCGCGTCGTCTCCCACCGCGTCCCCCACGAATCCGTCCAATTGGCAATCTTGAAGTTACCCTCATACGCAATCCCCGCCACGATCGGCTCGTTGCCGCGGGGCACGTACTCCGGCTCCTCATACCGTATCGCCGCCAGCAGATTCTCTTTCGCGGTCATTCGGTCACCTCAACCTCACTCACCGCATACCAGCCATCCTCCTCGCCCTCAATCGCCAGGTTCAGCCTCGCTCCCTCGCCCGCCACCGCAACCGCCAGCCCATACGTCCCCGGTATAAGTTGATCTCCCAATGGCACCGACTCAGTCACGTCCCGCGATCCGGGCAGCCAGCCTTTCACCGACGCCCCCGTCACCTCGGTGGTCTCACCGTCCGCGCCGACCAACCTGAACGCCAATCGATAATCACCATACGGCGGCGCCACGCCCACATTCTCCCACGTCATCTTCACCTCAAGCGGCTCTCCCCGCTTCACCGCCTCCTCGTGCGTGATCTCCTTCAGCACGAGTCGGTAACCCAACTTCCTGAGAAACGCCTCCACCAGATCCCGCGTCCCCTCCGGTATCTCCGCCGACTTGTTGTTCAGGTAACTCGCGTGCAGCTTCAGCGCGTAGTCGAAGATGTACGCAATGTCCCACTCCTCCTCCGCCCACTTCAGCATCGTCCAGCAGCTCTCAAACGCCACCGGCGCCGTCTTCCACGCATCCATCGCGTCCGTCTTCTCAAGCTGCTGCACGTACATGTTGTCCATGTGATTCCACGTCTCGCTGAAGCCACCCATATCGCCCAAACAGTCCGCCCGCCAGCCAATGCCGTTCTTGACGCAGAACCGCATGCCTTCCTCGTCGCCGATCAGCATCACCTTCTGCGTCGTGGGGAACGCGTTCCGCCACTCGTCGATGATGTCCATCCGCGTCTCCCCGCTCGGAACTTCAAGCCCCGTCCCGCTCATGTGCCACTCGCCCCACAGGCCGACCGTCCCGATGTCAAGCAGATCCACCCGCGGGTCGCCGTCATATCGCTCGCCCATCTCCCGGATCATCCGGTAGTGGGCCTCCTTGAAGATCTCGCTGTCCATGTCCGGCGCCCAGTGCACGCGCCCGCTACCGCCTTGCTGGAACTCGGCCCCCGGACAACCCCTGTCTTGCAGCCACTGCGGCACGTGCATGTACTTGTCATCCGTCCCCACGCACATGATCCGAAACGCCAGCCGCTGCCCCGCCCTCTCGGCATGATCCAGCAACCCATCGAGCATCTCGTGGTCGATCTTGCCCTCTTCCGGCTCGAGTTCACTCCAGTAGAGCCGCCGGTACGCCGAACTCGTTGGCAGCCCATCAAGCGCCGGATCCTCATCGGCAAAGCGATGGAACGTCTGCCACCCCATCCCTGGGTTGGCGAAGATCTCATCCGTCTCCTGGAATGTCCGAGTCACCGTCTCCGCGTTGCCTGCCATGCAGATCGCTCCCAATGTCAGCGTCGCGATGATCGCTCTCATTTCTCGATCCTCCGATACCTGACTAACGCGCTCCCCGGCTTGTCCTCCACGATAATCGGCATCTGCGCCAGCTCATCTCCCGTCGCCCGCCGAGACTTAGCCTTGCCGTAACCCGTAGAGATCGAGTACTCATACGTCGCCCCCGCATCCAGCGCCTTCAGGTCCGCCGTCAGCCCCAAGTACGGGCTCTCATGCCTCCGAAAGTAGAAGGCGATGCCATCGCCGTCTTCCGGCCTATCGAGCTGAAACGCGCACCAATCCGCCGCGTCGACAGTCACCGGCGTCAGCGGATACAAATCGCCCAGCCAGTATTCCCTCAGCGCTTTGCACTCCGCCACTGCCTGTTTCGCCAGCTCCTTGTCCAGCGCCGGATCCCGCAAGTCCATGTACAGCGGCGCGCCCGTCGACATGCTGCTGCGGAAGCTGTACGGGTCGAACGCGTAGACCGCCGCCGCGCTGAACGGGACGTACATCCCCAGTCCCACATTCTGCACTTGCCCGGCGATCGCCGCCACCCACGGGTAGTTCCTGCGCCCCAGTATCCCCACGTCCTGGAAGTCGCTCCGCCAGAGCGCGTAGCTGCGACTTACCGTCTCCAGATCGATCCGCCGCCCGCCGCTCGCGCAGTTATCGATCGGCATCCCCGGATGCGCCTCGACTATCCCGTCCCACATCGCGTACAGCCCCTCGGTGAACCGGATCTCCGCCATCCCCTCCCGCTCCGGTTCATCCTTCTCTTGCCAGTACGCCAGCGGGTCGAAGTTGAAATCCTCCCGATAGATGTCCACTCCATACTCATCGATCTTCCGGTTCAGCAGATCGATCACGTGCGCCAGCGCCTCGGGATTCCCCAGGTCGAGCAACCTCTGCTCGCCCGTCCCCAGGCAGAACTCCGGGTGCTCTTTCCCGAGGTCGCTGGTGTGGAAGACCCGCTCCGGCTCAAACCACAGGCAAAACTCCATCCCCCGCTCATGCGCCGCGTCGCTCAACGGCTTCAGTCCTCGCGGGAAATCCTCCGCCCGGTGCCGCCACGATCCCACTCCATTCGGGAAGCCCGCCGGGAACCAGTACGCGTCCAGCCAGAAGACTTCACACCCCACGTCCGCCGCCGCGTGGAGCATCTCGAGCTGGTTCTGCTCGTTCCCTCTCAGCCCCGCCCATAGCACCCGCGATGTCGGGTGCGCCACCGGCGGAACGATCAGTTCACCGTCTTCGTCTCTCGGGCAGTAGTGGGCCAGCATCAGCCGCCGCCAGAGGTTGTAGGAGCGCGCTTTCTCGCCTTGGTACAGCATCACGAGCATCCGCGGGCTGCGGATCTTCTCGCCGGGCCTCAGCCGCAGCCGCATCGTCTCCTGGCCGGCGCTTATCCTCAGCAGATTCTGCTCGGATCGACCGATCTTCGCATTCCATTGGCCCGACCACCCAACCGCCACGATCGCCCCGCCGGTTCTCCAGTCCAGGTTCCAGTACGGCAGCGTGCCGTTGGATGACCGACCGCCCACCGACGCCAGTTCCACCGCATCCTCGCCCCACTCGATCGGCTGGTCCATCGGCAGGAAATCGTCGATCGCGCAGGCGCTGCCCTTGCTCGTCCGCAGGTGCGTGAACTCGCCGCGCGGGATCGTGATCTCCACATCCAGCGCTCGCACATCCTCGATCAGCCCCGAATCTTCATCCCCCGTATTCTCAAACTCCAGCATCCACTCCACCGCTGGGTAGTCATCAAACGCATTCACCCTCGCCGTCACCCTCAAGCCCGAGTCCGGATCGACCCACGCGTCCCCATCTCGCTCCCAGTCATCCAGAAACTCTCTTGACGATCTGCCATCCAGCTTGAACGAGAACGGCAGCGCCCGCGAAACATCCACGGGCCACTTCAGCACCGGCAGTTCATCGAGCCAGACCGTCGTGCCGTCCTCCAAGGTCACCTTCGCCTCCGCCCAATCCGCAGCGTCTGAGTGAACGTCATCGCCGCCGTCCTCCACGATGAGCGTCAGCTCCTCCGCACCACCCAGCGCCACCTCCACCGTCTCCGCCGCTTCGCCTCCTCTCATCACCTCAGACCGGTACGCTTCCTCATCGCCCACCCGCACCACAAACGCGACGCTGCCTCTCCCGCCTGACGTGAAGTAGTTGTGATCCACGCCCACCTGCGCTTCGAACTTGGCCACCGGCCCCGGAAGAGCCACGCGAATCTCGCTCGGAGCGTGGGATCCGAGGCCTCTCTCGTAGAGGGTGTCCCCGATCTTCATCGTCTCATCCGTCACCGCCCGGTTCACCCGGAACGTGCCCCACTCCTGAAGCTCCACCACTAGCCCCGGGCCCCGCGTGGCGACGGGGCCTCCGCCCCGTTTCATGGCGTCCACCCACTCCCGCGCCACCGCCATCTCCTCCGCCGTCGGCTGAGCAGTCGCTGCCGCTGCCATCAGTCCCATGAGCAGGCCCCACTTCATATCTCGGACTCCTCCGATGCGGCCATCACCGTATCCGTTCCTTCCTCCACTTCCCTCCGCCTGCAGGGCATCCCACCCGTCCAGCCGAAATAGCCGTCGTCGTTCACTGGCGCGCGGACGCCCTCGTCCGCGCCGCCGTTGCCGTCATCCGTTCGGAGGGGCCGAATACGAGATCGTCGTCTGATCGAAGTATCCGGCCCGCCGCCGTCATCTCCGGAGGCACCCAAATGTCCACCCTCAACCGTCGCCGTTTCCTCACCTCCACATCCCTCGGCTTCGCCGGCGCTGTCTCCGGGGCCGCCCACGCCGCGCGCCGCCGATCTGGCCCGCCGAACATCATCGTCATCTTCGCTGATGACCTCGGCTACGGCGACCTGAGTTGCTACGGTCACCCGACGCTTCACACGCCGAACCTCGACCGCATGGCGAGCGAGGGGATGCGTTTGAGCCAGTTCTACGCCGCCGCGTCTGTCTGCACGCCCAGTCGCGCGGCGCTGTTGACGGGGCGGTTGCCGATCCGTAGCGGCATGTGCGGCAAGCGCCGGGTGCTGTTCCCAGACTCAGCCGGCGGCCTTCCTGAGTCTGAGATCACGATCGCGGAGTCACTTCGCGCAGCGGGCTACGCCACCAGTTGCGTCGGCAAATGGCACCTGGGGCATCTTCCGCAGTACCTGCCGACCGAGCATGGATTTGACGAGTACTTCGGGATTCCCTACAGCAATGACATGAGGCCCTGCCCGATCCTCGACGACACGGTTGAGATCGAGGAGCCGGCCGACCAGACGACGCTGACCCGTCGCTACACCGAGCGCGCGACGCGGTTTATCCGCCGCAACCAGCGCCGGCCATTCTTCCTCTATTTCCCACACTCGTTCCCGCACGTTCCGCTCTTCGCATCGCACACGTTCAAGGACACGAGCGCGCGGGGTCTGTATGGCGATGTCGTCGAGGAACTCGATTGGTCGGTCGGCCAGATTCTCGACACCCTCCGCGAGCGCAATCTCGACGACAACACGCTCGTCATCTTCACCAGCGATAACGGCCCCTGGCTCACCCAGCACTTGCGCGGTGGATCCGCCGGCCTGCTTCGGGGCGGCAAGGGCAGCACGTGGGAGGGCGGCATGCGCGAGCCCGCGCTCTGCTGGTGGCCCGGCAAGATCGCCCCCGGCTCGTGGTCGACCGGCATGGCCTCGACGCTCGATATCTTCCCGACGTGCCTGAGCCTGGCCGAGGTCGACGTGCCCGCCGATCGCGTCTACGATGGCCTCGACATGACGCCGATCCTCACCGGGTCAGGGCCGGGCGCGCGCGAGACCATGTTCTTCTACCGCGGCCCTCAGCTCTACGCGGCGCGCAAGGGGCCGTGGAAGCTCCACGTGACCACGCAGGCGGGGTATGGTGAAAAACCTCGCCCACAGGATTCGCCGCTGCTGTTTCACCTGGAGCACGATCCATCCGAGACGCGCGATGTCGCCGAGAAGAACCCACCCATCGTCGCCGATCTGCTCGCGACGATCGAAGCACACAAGGCAACCGTCAAGCCCGTCCCATCTCAACTCGAAGCCCGCATACCAAAGTAGGGGCGCAATTCATTGCGCCCTGCCGTCGCCGTCTTGGACCGCGAGCTTCCAGCTCGCATCGCCGTCATCCGTCCGGAGGGGCCGAATACGAGATCGCCGTGTGATCGAAGTATCCGGCCCGCCGCCGTCATCCTGACTCCGGGCTCCCGACTCCCGCGGTCATCTCCCGAGGTCTCCATGCCCACCTCACCCATCATCCCCGGCATCCTCCTGGCCTTCCCACTCATCGGCGCCGCTCAGACGCCGCCCAGCCCTTACGCCTTCGACGGCCCGATCCCACGCGAGGTCCTCGATCGATACCTCGCGCGGTCGGTGACGATCATGTCGCTCATGGGCCGCGAAGGTCGACGCGACCAACTCCGCTTCATGCTCTACACGGGGACGAAGTTTGCCGGGCGGGCCTACACCGCGTGGGGCGCCGAGGCCTACCACGCGCCTCGCATCGATGAGTCGCGCGCGCTCGCGGAGACAATCCACGCGCTCGATCCCGAGATCATCCTCCAGGGCACGATTTTCGAGATAATCACAACGAGCGTCAACGACGTCGCCGTGCCCTCCTGGGCTTTCGAGGAGTTCGGCCTCCCCGTCGAACAGCGCAACTTCCGCTACGCCGACATGCTCTATCCCGATGGTCAGCTGGTCGATCACTGGTCCGGCGGCGCCTCGGTGCCTGACATCACCCGCCCCGAAACCAAGCTCTGGTTCTTCACGATGGGCCGGAAATACATCGACGCCGGCTACGAGGCCATTCATGTCGGCCAGGTTGAGCTGATCGGCCGGAGCGACGAGGGCTGGGAGCACTGGTGGGACGTTCTTGGACGCATCCGCTCCTATGCCCGCGAGCACGGTCGTCGCCACCTGATGCTCCTCGACGGCCACGTGCCCAGCGGCGGGCTGATCCACGGCGACGACGAGCTGCTGTTTGATTTCCACTCGTTCCCCCTCCGCCCCCTTGAGGTCGATGAGGCGCCTCAGGGAGCCATCCTGAAACTCGGTCACCTCGACACCATCTACGGGCGCAGCAAGGGCGGCCTGACGCCGAGCGGCTGGCGATGTGACAATCTCCCCTACCTCGTCGAGTACGACAACTGGGGCGCCTCCGGCCGCGAGGGAGAGAACACGGGCGACTACTGGATCTGGGGCTACGACGAGATCGGATGGTTCTGTCACCAGCCACAGGACGTCCGCGACGGGTGGATCAAGTACGCGTGGGAGTGGCTGCGCGGGAACGATCCGGTCGGTTGGGTGCAGATGCCGGCGGCTCGTTGCGTCCACGCGCCAGTTGGCGACATCAGCTGGTTCTACGCCAACCGGCCGGGTGACGAGATCCCCACTGGCTTCGACCACGAGGAGTCGATCCGCGAGTGTTGGGGGCACGAGGCCTGGGATCTCACGCCCGCGCTGGCAGATGGCTCCGCAACCTGGACGGCGCCCGAGACCATGGCGGTCGCTATCGCCGGCATGACCGGCGGCGCCGCCCTTCACATCACCGGCGCTGCCGCCGTTGACCTACCCGCCGGCGAGGACACGCCATTCCGTGTCGTGTTGGCCGTCGAGCCCGGCGACACGCTGTCAATCACCACAGGTCCCGCCGCCTTCGCGGTGATCAGCCGCCAGTAGGGGCGCGATTCATCGCGCCTTGCCGTCATCCGTCCTGTATTGCCCGGAGGCCACCATGTACGTCGCCTGCTCATCTCTTGCCTGCGATAACTCCGCCTATCCAACGCTCGCCGACACGCTTGCCAGGCTCTCGGATCTCGGCTTCGGCGCCATCGACCTCGCGGTCTTTGAGAACTGGCAGGAAGTGAACCCTTCCGCTCTCGCGGATGACGAGGCGCTTCTCGTGCGCGTCGCGTCCGATGTCACCGAGTCAGAACTCTTCGTCAGTTCATTCAACGCCGGCCTGAGCCGCAAGCTGGGTGATCCGGACCCGCAAGCGCCTGCGCAGATCAAGCGCGAGTTCGCGGCATTGCTGGAACTCGCCGATGCGGTCTCGTGTCCCAACATCACGCTCCAGCCGCCGACGATGCGCGATGACGCCACGGTCGAGGAGCAGCTCGACATCGCCCGCCGCCAACTGTCGGCCCTCGCCGAGATGAAGGGCGGCCGCAAAATCACCATCGGGCTTGAGGGCCACGCCAACACGCTGATCGAGAAGCCGGGCCCAGCGATCGAACTGATGCGGGGCCTCTGGCCCGCAGTGGGTTACGTCTACGATCCCAGCCACCCAGAGCTGCAGGATGTGCCGCTCGCGGATACCGAGCCGCTGCTGGAATACACCTGCCACGTCCACGTCCGCAACGCATCAACCGGCAAGATGCAGGACACGATGGAGTCGGGCACCGTCGACTTCGCTTGGGTGATCGATGCCCTAAAGCGCGCCGGTTACGATGGCGCCGTGGCCATCGAGTACTTCAGCAACTTCGATCCCGAATTCAAGTCCGTCATGGCCCTTCGGGATCGCCTTGTCGAACTCGGCCTCGACGCAAAGCCCGGGTAGGGGCGCAATTCATTGCGCCCAGCCGTCCGCTCGTGACCTTCGAACGTGATGGCATGGAGCGCGGCCAAGTCGTCCGACAGATGAGCCACTACCGTGTCGCCCACGGAGAATCGTAGATGCGCCTGCCCGACAGCCCGATGACGCCAACCGAGGGGCCGGACGTGGCACGCGTCGCCGCATGGCGCAGGCGGGGCATCGGTCTGGCAGGCTTGATGTTCGTCGCCTATATTACGGGCGTTGTGAACATGCTTGTGTGGCTGGCCCCGGTCATGGGGAACACCCCCGCAAATAGGGTCTCGTTAATGAGAACCGCAGTGTTCGGCCCCGCACCGGCGGTCATCCTGGCTCTCTTGGCGTTGATGACCCTTCTGCCGCGTGGCCGCGCCAATACAGCCGCGTCTTGCACCACGGCTCTTTGCTGCATGCTGGTCGTAGCCAACAATCTGGCTTTGTTGCTCGACATGTGGCCCCGCACCGTCGACTTCGCGCTATTGCTCTACTTCGCCGAGACGCTTGGGGCTCTGGTGGTGTTGGCTATTGCATCCCTTCGGCAGGTGAGGACTCGCCGGGTGGTGCGCCTGGCGGCGTGTGGACTGCTGGCCGCCGCCGGAGCGGCGTGGCTCGTGGAGGTGGTGATCCCGATCGGGCTCCCGTACAGTGTCGCGACCGGCGTGCTCCTCGCCACGCATGCTATTGCGCCAATCGCCGGGGCGGCCGCGCTCGCCGCATTGGACTACACGAAACCAATGTAGGGACGTGATTCATCACGCCCTGCCTTCGGAGGTCTGCCCATGCCCCGCCCACCCAATCGTTCGAAATGCAAGGTCCGCTCCAAGGGCAGCTACTTCCAGCCATTCCGCCCGTCCGATTCAGCCCCGTTTTCGAGGCCTGGAAAGTGAGCGACCGGAAGGGTCCTTCCGGGAAGGCGGTTGTCGCCCCTGAATCGAAGTGTCAGATAGCAGTTTGAGGCCGCACGAGGAGGTTGTCCAGTGCGCAGTCTGCTTATTGGCCTGATGCCGTTCCTCGCCGTCGCCGCTTCCGCCCAGCTCCCCGATCCGCCGCCCGAATCCGAGGTCCGCGCGCTGGTGAATCGCCTGCAAATGCAGGCCGCCGGCAACACGACCCCCGAGACCCGCCAGCGCCTCGAGGACGAGGTAGCGGCCTGCGTCGGCGACCCAAGCCGACTCGACAACGCGGCCGGGCTGATCATCTTCCTCCACGGCTACCCGTGGGAGGGCATGTGGTTCCTCACGCGATCGGCCGTCCGCGACCTCGAGCAACCCGATGTCATCAACAACATGGGCCTCGTTCTGACCCTCGTCGAAGAGCCCGATGACGCCGAACGCCTGCTGCTTTACGCGGTGAACGAGTGGCCGGATTTCCATCCGGCGTGGACGAATCTGGCGCGGCTGTACGTCGACGCCGAGGAGTACGACAACGCCCAAGAATGCATCGACCACGTCAACGACGCGTGCCCCGGCAACACGTCTGCCGAGGAGCTGGGCATGCGCGTGGCCATCCAGCAGCGCAACTCCACCCAAGCCGCCGAACACGCCGTGAACCTGAGCAACCTCGACCCCGGCAACCCGATGCTAGCCGAGGCCCGGCCCCATATCGAAGACAGCGACATCGTCAACGAGGTCGCCGAGAGGACCACTGCGGTGCCGATGCCGCTGACGTTCGTCGAACTCGATGAGATCATCGACGACTACGAGGACTTCGCCCTCGATGAGATGGACCGTCGCTATTGGCAGACGGCGGCCAACCGGTTCGCCGAGATCGGCACGGCAACGCCCCGCCAGACGATCGAGCGGCTCCCGCCGGAGGTCTTCAACCAGCTTCCGCCGGAGATGCAGGCCCAACTGCTGGCGATGGGCGCCGGGCCCGAACAGCCCCTAGAGGTCCTCAGCCCCACGGAATCGCGGACACACTACCTGCGACTGGGGATGTTCATCGACCGCTACCGCAAGGCGTATCAACAGCAGATCAGCCCCCCGTTCCGGGAGAGCGCGGTCCAGGCCACCATCGACCGTCAGCGAGAGCGCTGCCACGAGTACCATGATGAGTACGTGGCAGCCTTGGAGGCGGGCGACGACCCGATCGCCGCGGCCAACGAGTACTGCCGCGACGTGATCGGCGCCATGAACGCCGCGCACGCGGGCTTCCTGGAGGCGATTGCGGAGGCGCGGGCGAGCGGCAGCCGACTGACGAGCCGGCACTGGCGCACCACGGCGGGACTCATCACGATGGTCCCTGAGGAGCATCGCGGCGAGGAGATCGACTTCCTCCGGCGGCAGGCATCGCTGTCAAGCCTCTACTACACTGGCGCGGTCGTCCAATGGTACTCCATCGGCTCGGGAGCGGTGATGCTCGACCGGATTCTCGCCGGGGCGACGGCCGACGCGCTGCACGGCGCGGCGTCGAGTCGCGAGCTTGACGCGCTCATCGTCCGCGAACGTCTCCGCGCCGACCTCGAGGCCGAACTCGACGCCTGGGAAGAGGTCAGCCTCAGCCACATCCACCCGTGGATCGGGCTGAATCTCGGCTTCTTCTCCATCAAGTTCGAGTACGAGCAGGTCGGGATCAGCGTGGGCGAGGGCGTGGTGGGCGACGTGCAGTACAACTGGGCCAACGAGCAGCTCGAGCTGGGCATCGGTATCGGCGTCGAGGGCCCCGGACTCGGGCCGCTGGGGTCATCAGCGAAGGGCCTGGGCGTGCTGAGGATCGGCGGCGACCACATCGTGGCCGTCGGCTTCCGCGAGAACATCCAGGCCGCCGTCGCCTCGCCCGTGGCGGGCGTCGACATCGACCTCTCAGACGAATACGTCTGGGGCGCAAGCGCGGGCAGGCCCGACCTCGCGGCATGGCATTAGGTACGGCAACGAAAGCCGGAAGACCGGAAGACGACGAAGAACGGCGAGGCAAACCACCAAGGACACCAAGGTCACCAAGAACGGCTGGGCGAGGGTGACGACGGACAGGAGGGTGAGGGGTATGGTTGGGATATTGGCGATGGTAGCGGCATCGGCGGGATTGGCCGCGATGGAGTTAATTCCGCAGTTTGGGCAGGCGGCCGAGCGGGCGGTCTTCAGCCCCGACGATCAGCTCATCGCGACGATCTCCGACGGTGGGATGGTGGTCATCTGGGACGTCGAGACGGGACACGCCATCCGCGACATCTCGACGTGCGGCAACGGTCGTATCCACAGCCGACGTCCGGAATTCAGCCCCGATGGTGCTCTGCTGGCATTCCCTGACGGAACTGCCCTCGGGCTCTGGGACGTGAAGACGGGCAAACGTCTGAGGGCGTTCACCGTGGACGAGCGCGCCTGGCGCCCGGTCTTCAGCCGTGACTGGCGCTGGCTAGCACTGGTGGGTATGGAGGGGAAGGTGGCAGTGTGGGAGGTGGCGACCGGCGAGAGGCGGGCGCTCATTCAGGCGTACGCAGACCCAGACGACGCGTATGCCCTGACGGGGCCGCCGTACCTGGCGTTCGATTCGGCGGGCGAATCGCTCCTCACCTGCGACACCGACGGGGAACTGACGTGGTGGGATCCGGCGACGGGCGACGTGCAGCGCGTTCTGGAGCTTGGGGGCGGCTCGTGGACGGTGCGTTCCAGCGGCGATGGGCGGCGATTGGTGCGGTGGGGTGACGGGGATCCGGCCGGGCTTCTGGTGGAGCTGGCGACCGGGGAGACGGTGAAAGCGTGGCCGAGCGCAGACCCCATATCGCTCGGAACCTACCGTGGCGGCTTCAGTCCCGACGGCAGCAAACTGTTCGGGACCAGCGGCGGTCGCTATGCGACAGCCGGTGCGATAGTGGACGCCGAGACGGGAGCGCTGATCGCGGCTCTCGAGCAACTCAAGATCATCGTGGTTCAGTCGGCGGGGGCGCTATACGGCACGGCAGAGGCGCCGTTCAGCCCGGATGGCACGCTGCTGGCATCGACGAAAGACATGGGCAAGACCCTTGTGATCATCGATGCGAATACCGGGGCCGAACTGCGAGAGCTGGGCACGTTCGAGAACGACGTCCGGGCAGCGGGATTCAGCCCTGATGGTGGCGTCTTGGTCTCCACTGAGAAGGGCGGAGGCACGACGCTTTGGGAGATGGGCACGGGCGAGCCCCGGCTCGTGCTCTCGGCGCAAGAACGAGGGCAGGACCAAGGGCCGGCTTTCAGCCACGATGGGAGCCGCTTCGTCGCGTGGACGCCGGAGGACGAGTGGGAGGTCTACGATTCGCGAAGCTTCGAGGCGGTGGCGCCACTAGCGAACCGTCGGCATCGGGTCGACGGGCTGCGGTTCGACTCGCAAGGGCTGGTGACGGTCTTGGACTCCGAGGCGGTGGTCGTCTGGGACCCGGAGACACTTACCCCGGTACTGAACTGCGTCAGCACGCTCAGTCAGCGGGATGGCCTCGCCTTCATCCACGACGCGAAGTGGATCGACGACCGGCTGATGCTCGCCGGGTGGCGATGGCCGAACATGTACGTGTGGGACGCCGTGACGGGCGAGCAACCGGAGCGTCTCCAGCCGTGCGGGAAGGGGAGCCTGGCGCCCGTGTGGAGCCCGAGCGGGGACCTCCTTGCCGCGCGATCCCGGCCGGCGGGGGCGGGGATCTGGGATGCATGGACGGGGATGCTCCTGCACGTGATCGACGACGGCACCGACAAGTCGGGGCACGGCGTGGCATTCAGTCCGGATGGGCGCGTGGTGGCGACCGTGAGCCGCGATGGTCTCATCTGTCAGTGGGATGTGGAGACAGGCGAGGAGCTGGCCCGCACCGAGACCGACGGCGTCTACACCTACTGCGCCCCCGTGTTCGCGCCGGATTCGTCGGCGGTGGCGGTTACAGCGAGGGGCGGAGCACCGGCGCTCATTGATAGCCCCGTGGGGCTTGAGGTGAGGCGACTGGATGCGCCCGAATCCGCGGCCGAAACAATGGCGTTCAGCCGCGATGGGCGATGGCTCGCCGGTGGAGGCAGGGACGGGAGCATCGTGGTGTGGGACGTGGCATCGGGGCGGATGGAGAGGGTGGTGCGCGAACACGAGGCGCGAGTCACGGCCCTGGCATTCGCCCCGGAGGGACATGTGCTCGCGTCGAGCAGCTCTGACGGCACGGTGAGGCTGTGGGACACCCGGACATGGGAATTGGCCGTGTCGCTCTGGCCGGTGCGGGACCATCGAGTGAGGGAACAACTGGACCCCGAGCAGGCGTCGCAGGCGGTTGAGGAATACGAGTGGGTGGCGTGGACGCCGGAGGGCTTCTACGATTGCTCCGATGGCGGCGAGGCGTTGATCCGATTCCGGGACGAGGAGCAGGTGCTTCATCCGGCCGAGGAGTATGCCGAGGAGTTGCATCGGCCGGATGCGGTGAGGGAGAGGGTGAGGCGGCCGTTGGTGGGGGAGTGAGCGGGGCCTGGGAGTGCATCGGCGAGGGCGCCGATGCTACGTGAGGGTGGGTGCGAGGAGAGGGGCGGCGACGGCAGGGCGTGATCAATCACGCCTCTACGAAAGTGATCGAGGGTGTGGTCTGGCGGGTCTGAAAACGCAAGCTGCGAGCTTCTCTGGGGCCCGCCGGCACGAACGGGAGGGGCAACGGCGTCGGCTTCGTCAGCACGTCCGGGAGCTTCGACACGACCACCGCCATGGGCCGCGCCAGGCTTTGGGTCAGGCGCCGTCATCGCCGTGGAATTCGAGCGCATATAGGTCCGTGTCTGTGGAGTAGAGCTTCAGCACGACGGGCGTGCCCGCCAAGCCCGACAGGTCATGATCGCCGCGCCAAGCGACCGTGTGGTCCAGGCTGTTGCCCGTAACCGCGTCGGACTTGGGCTTGAGCCGAGTGCCGTCCGCGCCCAGAATCTCGACCTGGATCTGCGCTCCCCGAGCTGACGCGTCGGCATTGAGCGTCAATCGGTCGCCGCTGAAGATGAGTGCCTTGGTGGTGATGACATCCTCGGACGCATCGCTCCGGAGGGAGGCGAAACCGTCCATGCGCCACTTGGCGATGCCGAATTGGTGGTTCCTTGCCCCCGCTGGCGGGTCGAGGTTGTGCTTGTGATTTGCGCCAGTGACATACAGCCACACTTGGTCGGTGGGAGCGCCGAACGTCTCCGCCCGCGGGACCTCAATGGGCATGTTGGCCGTGCTGACCATGCCCCAGTCCCAGTCGCCCGAGGTCGGACTGCGCGGGATGACCGGGGTCCGGGTCGGCCTCTGCCAAGGGCCGTCGATGTCTCGAGTGAAGACCAGTTGAACTGACACGTGCCCGTAGTGCCAGAAGCCGTCGTGGGCGTGCCCGTCTATGCTGAAGAGCCAACTGAAGCCGACGACGCTGCCGCCCTCTTGCGGGTACATCCCCATGCCGTAGCTCTCCGCGCGCATCGTCCCCGCCTCCAGCGCCTCATCGCCCGCATCCGCAAGTTCGTGCCGCGGCTCGACGCGTGGGAAGGGCGTGGTCGCGAGATTGCCCAAGCTCCCCGTGTAGCGGTGCTGGTGGAACGTGCGCTGCCAATCGCCAGTCCCAAGCAGCTCCTGATCGCGGGGCACCTTGAAGTGGAGAATGTAGTCGTCGCGGAACCTGTCGTAGTAGGCCTGCGAGATGTCGTAGTGGGCGCTCAGGGGGGCGTACGTGCCTGACGCCCTGACCCGGCTGTGGTCTGCGTGGAGGCCGTTGGGGCACTTCGCCCAGCCGCGAATGCCGTCCTCGGATCGGAAGCTCAGATACCGCCCGTCAGCCTCGGTGGCGTACATGTAGTAATAGCCGTCGTCCTCCCTGAAGACGTTCGGCACATCAACATGGTTGGGATTGACGGTCAGCATGACGATGTTGTTCTTGCCGCCATTGTGTGGGTACAGGCCGAGGGCGGGCTTGGTCCATTTCACCCCGTCCGTCGACGTGGCATAGCAAATCGCCTGCTCGCCGGCAGGCGTGCCCGCCCTGTACCACATCTTCCAAGTGTCAGGACCCTCTCTTAGCACGGTTGGGTACGCCAGGGACCGAGGCTTCTCCCAGGCGGTACTCGCGGAGACGTAGGGACCCGCCTTCTGCGCTTGGTGGAAGGCACGCGTGGCCCCACCGAGGCTACCGATGATGTGGTCGTCAATGAAGAGCTGCTTCGTGGTCCCGATAGTGACCTGAGAAACGCTGCACGAAGTATGGGTGCACAGGATCAGCGCTCCCAAGGCAGCTGCGAGTACGGCGGTTGTCGGTTCCGGTCTGGGGGCCATCGCGGGCTGCACCCTCCTCTTCTTCTTTGGAAAGGAAGTCACGGACCGAGGCCTGACGGAACGCGGTTTTCCATCGCTCGGCCGATGGCAGTGCCTTCCTCGCGCCTGCGCGTAGCCCTTCACGACGGCGCGCGTGGCGGGAGGATCGCCCAACGCTTGCGCGAAGTACAGCGCGTGCACCACGGACAGACGAAGACTGGCGGTTCACGATGCGCGACGTGGTTGACCATGAGACAATGGTGGTGGAGTTGCGATGAAACGCCTCGCTCCGGGACTGTGCTTATTGGCGGGTGTTGTCACGACGGCGCACTGCGCGCCGCGCGTGGCGCGTGATGGGCTGGTGATGAATTGGAGCGCGAAGGCCCTGCGCGACGCGGCAGTGGTGGGGGGACCGGAGCCTCTCCGGCTAGAGACCGTCACGCTTGACGCGCTCTTCAGGGCTGATGACGCGGGCGGGAGGGGGCTGCAGATCATCGCGGGCACCATGTCGGCCGGCGCCACGACCGGCGAGGGCAACCCGCGCCAGTGGGTGCTTGAGATCCGCGGGCATCCTCCGGAGAAGCGCGGCGAGTTCGAGGGCTTCCTTTCATTCGGCGTGTTCGGGCAAGACATGAGATGGCACTTCGCCCTCTCGGACGCGAGACTCCGGAATGGATGGCATCACGCGGTCGGCACTTTCGATGGCGACCAGCTTCGACTCACCCTCGATGGGAAACTCCAGCGGCGGTTCATCGACGCGCCGTTTGGGGAATACCACGGCTCGATCAACGCGCCACCCGATGGCGTGATCCAGGTACCGTCGGCCGGCGGCAACTCAGCCACGAACGCCCACGGATTGAGGGGCGCGCTCGAGTGGCTGAGGATCTACGACCGGGCCCTCGACGACGATGAGGTGCGGCGACACGTGCGGCTGGCCAGGCGCCGCGTCCCCGAGCTGCGGGAAGCGCGAGATGCAGCGGAGCGCCCGAAGCCGCCCTACCGGGTGATCTTCAGCAACGACACCACGAACATTCTCTCGTGCATCAGTCCATACCACCATAAGGGGCAGCCCTTCAGCGAAGAGATGATCCGCGAGACGGTGAATGAGGTGGAGGGCGTCGACGCGCACATGCTGCAGCCTGGATTGGGCTGGATTCCCTGGTGGAAGAGCGAAGAGTATCCCGCTCCCCAGCACTACCTCGCGTGGGCGGACGAGACGGGCAACAGACCCGACCCGTTCGGCCAGTACATGATAGACGGCGGCGACATGGTGGCTGTGTTCATCGACCAGTGCCGCAAGCGGGATCAGGCGCCGTTCGTGTCGCTCAGGCTCAACGATGGACACCACCTCGAGAACGTGGGCACAGACCACCGGCTGAGCGTGTACTGCTCGAAGTTCTACGTCGATCACCCGGAATACCGCATCGGCCCGGACATGCGGAGTTGGGACCAGCATGTCCACAATTGGGCCGAGCCCGAGGTGAGGGAACACAAGCTCGCGTTCATCCGGGAGATCTGCCAAAACTACGATATCGACGGCTTCGAGCTGGACTTCATGCGCCACACGAGCCTCTTCCGCCTGGACGAAACGACCTTCGAGGAACGGAGCCGGATCATCACCGGCTTCGTGGCGCAAGTCCGGGAAGTGCTAGACGCAACCGCCAATCCAGGCCAGCGCCGCTGGTTGTGCGCGAGGGTGCCATGCTTCCTGGCGGCCCATGACGGGCTCGGGATCGATCTTCGGGACATGGTCGACGCGGGTCTGGACATGGTGAACCTGTCGGCGTACTACTTCACGCAGCAGCAGACCGACTTGCCGATCATCCGGGAGCTAGTGCCTGACGCGGGCGTCTACCTCGAGATGACGCATACCACGAGCGTCGGGCCAAGCCGCGGTGGATACGACAGCTTCAGTTACATCCGCACCACCGACGAGCAGTTCCAGACGGGCGCCCACCTGGCATATGAGCGCGGCGCCGATGGGGTGAGCCTGTTCAACTTCGTCTACTTCCGCGAGCACGGGACGCCGGGGCGCGGTCCGTTCAACGAGCCGCCGCTTCACGTCCTCCCCCGGCTTGGGCAGCCGGAGTGGCTGGCCCGCCAGCCGCAAGGCTACGTGGTGGCGGAGACGTGGAACAGGCCCGCGACGCCGGATCGGCCGTTCCCGAAGACATTCGAGGCGGGCGACACCCTTGCGGTCGCTCTGGACATGGCGCCTCTGGACGCAACCGGTGACGGCGTCCTCAGGCTCATGGCGAAGGAGGATATGAGCGGGTGCGAATGGTCGGTCCGCATGAACGGGATCGAGCTTCAGGCAATTGCGTACGTTCACAAGCCCATCGAGCACCCCTACGAAGCGGCGCTTGGCGAGCCTGGGCAGTACGCCTGCTTCTCCTGTGACCCCGGATCGGTGCGCGATGGGCTGAACCGAGTGGACATCACGCTGACGAGCGGGGACAAGGCAACCGTGCGGTATCTGGACGTGACAATGAAGTAGTCATGGCTCGACGCTGACGAGGATAATTCGGTCCACGAACACGCGGTCGGCTTCGCCCCGGTCCGCGCGTCCTGGGCCTCGGCCAGCGCCGAAACACGCCGCACGCGTCTACGCCGCGAGACACAACAGGACTGGCAGCACTGCAGTCACTGGAATCACCTTCCTGAGCCAGAGCGCGAGCCCTGGGAAGACACGTGTATGGCGAACGGCTGCGGCGGCCGCTCAGTCGAGACAGCATGATGGGCACGTCACAGGGCTAGGATGTGGCGAGCGGAGCGCTGGGTGAGTTCTCTCGATGCTGCGCGGCGGGCAAGCGGACCTTGGGAGGTCCACGGCTGGTGTGAGAGTCAGGCGGGCTGAGACGCCGTGTTGCCAAGGCCGCTGCATGCGCCACGGCGCGCGTGGCATTCGTCTCGGCGGCGCCTTGCCCCTCTGACTAGCAGGCGAGATGGCGGCCACGACATGGCGCATTCACCAGCGAGCTCATAGAGCCGCGGCAACTGGGTACATCTGCTGCAACGTGTGGACGCCCCCCGCCGCCCCCCGGCTCGCCTCCACTCGCCGCTAGCACGTCCCGGGCAGTGAGGTGACGAGGCGGCTCCGCGCGCGTGCGTCGAGTCGGTAACATAGAGGCGTCACCGTCGTAGGACAGGCGCAGGGAAACTCCGCGAGCTTCCACGCCTGTCGCCGTCCCTCATCCTTACGCCGACCTCCGCCTACCCGTGTCGGACACTTGTTTTGCCGCCGTCTGCAAAACGGGTGTCTGACACTAAGACTCCCACTCTCATCCTCCTCGGGGATGCGCCGCCACGCCGGTCTGACGCCGCCGTCGCCTTTCCCGTACGACGCTCGTCTCGATCGTCGATGCCGTCGCCGTCCCTCATCCCTGCGCCGACCTCCGCCTACCCGTGTCGGACACGTGTTTTGCCGCCGTCCGCAAAACGGGTGTCTGACACCAAAACTCCCACTCATATTCCTTAGGGCTCCGCGCCGCCACGCCGGCGTGACGCCGTCGCCGCCTCACTCCCGCTGTAAGGCCGCAACGACGCTCTCGTCGTACGTATCAAGCGCCCAATCGAGAGGGGTGCGGCCGTCCAGATCCGTCACATCGATGTCCACGCCGGCCTCTACCAGCGCGTCTATACACTCCGCCACCCGGTCGCGGCCGCCAACGAAGTGCAACGGCGTGCCGCCTTGCGGGCCGGCGACGTGTGGGTCAGCCCCGCTCGCGAGCAGCAGGTTGATGTCCTCAAGCCGGCCCCTCATGGCCGCCCAGTGCAGCGCGGCGAAGCCACTATAGTCCACCGCGTCCAGATCCACCCCGTGCTCGACCAGCATGGTCAACGAACGCGGCATAATTCGCTCCCGCAGCATGCGGTCTACGAGCGTCATCTGTGGAGGGGGCCGGCGTTGGGATCCGCGCCATGCTTCAGTAGTAGCGCGACCATGTGATTGGCATTGTCGGCGGCCACCTCCTCAGGGATCTCGCCCGAATCGGTCCACCGCTGGCTCTGGTTGTAGATGCTATCCACAGCCCCGTGCAGCGGAGTCTTCAGCGTGTTCCATGGCGCGCTTGCTTCGCCCATATCCGGATCGGCGCCGCGCTCCAGCAACACGCGCGCAATCTCGACGTAGCCCTCCGAAGCCGCCGCGTAGAGTGGCGTGCCGCGTACTCGGCTGGCGAGGTCAGGGCCGGCACCATGCTTCAGCAGCATCCGCACCATCCTCAGGTGTCCGCCCCGTGCCGCATGGACCAGGGGCGGGCCGTAGCTGGGATCCGCGAGATTCGCGTCGGCGCCGTGCTCCAGCAGCAGACGAGTTATGTCGATGCCCCCGGTTGCAGCCGCGAAGCTCAGAGCCGTGCCCTTGCTCAGATCGGCGAGATTGGGATCGACGCCGGCGGCCAGGATGGCGCGGACCCGCGCATCATCGCCCAGCCTCACGGCTGTTGCCAGTGAATACTCGCCTCCGGCTTCGGCGAGCAGAGCCGGCATCCCCCATGTCAGCGGATCGACTGGTGGTGGTGCCCCCATCGTGCCCGCCATCATGCCCCCCGGGGCCCCGCCGCCCACGCCCCCCAGGGGGCCGAGCCAGCCTTCGGCCAGCGCCACGTCGAGCGGCGTCTCGCCGTTGTCGTCAGCCAGGTTCGGATCCGCACCGGCATCAAGAAGCAACTGGATCAGGCGCGCGGACCGGTCATCCTGCGGACGAGGCATCATGCCCCCGCCGAGGCGGTGTCCGGCCGCGTAATGCAGTGCCGAACGCCCGCCCGCTTCAACGGCGTCGACATCCTCACCCGCCGCAAGCAGTTCGGCGACACCCTCCACGTCCTTGGCATCAACAGCCACCGCAAGCGTGTACTCGACCCCAGCGTCACGGAGAATCCGGACAGCCTGCTCCTGATGGATGCATTCGAGGATGGGTCGCACACCGTCATCGTCGCGGGCGTCAACGTCGGCCCCAGCTTCAATCAGCCGGCGCACCTGCCCCGCACCCAAATCGTGTCCGGAATGGAGCGGGGTCTGGCCTCGGTCGTTTCGAGCGTTGACGTCGGCGCCTTGATCGATTAGCCACTTAAGGAGCGCGTCGTGTCCATCCCCGAGGCCATCCGCGACCTCGTGCAGTAGGGTGTCGCCATCGGGGCCTCGGGCGTCGATGTCGAGACTGTGCTTGAGGACATACTGACGCAGTTTCCGCGAGTTGCGGAGGAGCAGACCCCAGATCACCTGCTGCCGATCGGCGGCGGCTTCGGCGGGCGAGTCCATGCGGTCGAGCAGCACCTCCACCGTCTCTGGCGACCCGCTGTCGATGGCCGCCTCCAACAGGGAGCAAACGCCGGGCTCGCGGGCGGGCAGGGGACCGCTGTCGAGGAGGAATGCTAGCAACTCGGGTTCACCAGCAAGGGCGGCCCACGTGGCAGCCTGCCTCACGGAGGTCCGGGTTGCACCGTGCTCTATGAGGAGCCGGCACACTTCGATGGCGTTGGGCGGCGCCTTCTCCGCGTAGATGCTGCCGCAGAAGTCGCCGCTGTAGACTTCGCATCCGGCGGCGAATTGGATCGCAGTCATGTCCATACCCAGGCCCAGACCAGCATGCACGCGGGCACCGCTGTCGAGCAGCAGTCGGCAGATACCCACATGACCCCGGGCCGCCGCGACGGCGAGCGGCGGGTAGTCGTCGCCGCGCGGGGCGTTGACATCCGCACCCGCATTGATGGCTCGCCGAACGGCGAGTGTCGAGCCGTACTTGACGGCCCGGTGGATATTGCTCGACGTGTAGAGATGCCAGGCCGTGGCGATCCCAACCAACGAGATGGCTGCAGCGGCGATCACGCAACGGCGGCGGCGAGTGAGAGCCATCGAGCCCTTCCCTCACGATGCGGTTCTCTGTAGACGTGAGGTCGAGTCGGTGGTTACGCGAGTAAGAAGGATGCCGCCCATCACCCCGCCGTGACGGCGCGGAAACTCGATCAGTTTCCCTCGGGAGTTCGGCCTATGCGGACAGCTGCGGATGGGGTCAAGATCGCGACGAGGAATCTGGCTGCGTTGGGCGAGGCTGAGGGTTCAA